>Ga0326728_10013478_pt1 | contig 17728 bp, 7 predicted proteins | sample MB3enrmetagenome_FD_207602 | JGI IMG/M metagenome (GOLD analysis project Ga0326728, IMG submission 207602) | Lab enriched peat soil microbial communities from McLean, Ithaca, NY, United States - MB31MN | ecosystem: Environmental > Terrestrial > Soil > Wetlands > Peat | place: USA: New York... | reverse complement strand
CGTCATAGCGCGAGACCAGGTATTGAGCTGTTGACCAAAATCCGACTCCCTGTCCCTGGCACACAAGAGTTGATATATTTTTACCGGTTCGGTTTTTCCTTTTACACATACGGTATCGATTTCTCTTGCCGCGAATCCGTCCTTTGCCGCCTCCCAGGTGGACTCGCTTACAAGGATCGAGACACCGTATTGCTTGGTCAGTCCTTCGAGCCTGGAGGCCAAATTCACATTGTCGCCGATTGCCGTGTAGTCAAAACGCCTCTCCGATCCCATGTTACCGATAACAGCCAAGCCGGTGTTGATCCCTATCCCGATTTCAAACACGGGCAGGTTCCTGATCCGCCATTCTTTTTGCAACTTCGCCAGTACGTTCATCATGTCGAGCGCAGTCGCGCACGCGCGGAACGCATGATCGTCCTGAGGCAGCGGAGCGCCGAAAAGAGCCATTATGGCGTCCCCTATGTACTTATCCAGGGTCCCTTTATGATTGAAGACAACCTCGGTCATGTGGGTCAGGTAATTATTGAGTTCAGGGACCAACTCCTCTGCCGGGCGCTCTTCCGAAAGAGTTGTAAACCCGCGGATGTCCGAAAAGAGAATGGAAAGCTCCTTTTTCTCCCCCCCGAGGCGAAGCCTGTCGGGATTAGCCAGCATCTCCGTCACCACCGAGTGCGGCACATAAAGGCTGAAGGTCTTCCTGATATGCCGCTTTTCACGTTCTTCCTTAACGTAGTGGCGCATTGCCGTGCCCGAATATGCAAGCACAAGGTTTATGCAGGGATAAATATTACTGAGCCATAATCCTTTGGATAAAAAAACATAGTGTGTTAATCCCACATAGCCTGCGAGCAGGCCTGCGGCAATGGCGGCAAGAACAACGCCTCTGGCGAACCGCTGAGCGATCAGGAAAATCAGCGCCATTCCGGCCAGCGCCCCGATATCGAGCAACTGGGTCAACCCGGCGGGACGACTCACAAAAATCCCCTGCATGATGTTTTCCATTACGGTGCAGTGCAGTTCCACGCCGGGAAATATCGGGTCGAAGGCTGTCGTTCGAAAATCATGCAGCCCCATCGCCGTGATGCCTATCACAACCAGCTTGTCTTTGAGAGAATCGGGCGAGATTTCTCCACGCATGAGCGCCGTTGCCGAGAAGTGCGGGAAGGAGTAGGCAGGTCCGTAAAAGTTAACCAGGATTTCTCCCTTGCTGTTGGTCGGGACGTCCGCCGGACCGAGCCGGATGCCTTTCACTCCGCCCTCATCCAGTTTAATTACAGGAGGCATATCGGGCATTGCCGCCGAAAGGATCTGCAGCGCAAGGGAGGGGAAAATCCGGCCGTCATAGCGGACAATGAGCGGCATCCAGCGAACAGCGCCGTCAATGTCGGGGAAAACGTTGAAACTGCCGGAGCACGGGGCGGCCTCAGCGATTATCGCTATGTTGCTTTCCATGCCTGCCTGTTCAAGAAGCTTTCCCTCCGGAGTCGGTCCGTTCGATAAGACCACCCGGCAGACCGCTTTGTCGAGCATCTCCTTCGGCGGAGGCTCCGGCACGAAAGGACTGCCTTTTGCGTAAAAAAACTCACCCAGAACGAGTGGGGCCGTAAGCCCTTCAATTGTCTCGGCGAGAATCCGGTCCTCGTCTTGACCCGCGGCTATCGTTCCCAGGTTTTCGACGAGATCGGCCGCTCCCGTTTTCTGCTTTTTGAGTTGCTCCGCGAGTTCGAGAATGCCCTTTCGACGAAGATTCAGATCGGGTTCGAAAAACCCGAAATCAAGTCCTATTACGGCAGCCCCCGCTCTGTCGACGGCCTGGAGAAGCCTGGCCGTTTCACGCCTCGGCCACGGCCATCGCCCTTCTCTGATAACGCTTTCTTCGTCGATTGTTACGAACACGATCTGACCGGATGGTTTAACAACACCTCGGGAATAGAAATGAAGGTCCCAGCATTTGAGTTCGACATGCTCGAGCAGGGGAACACCTATTAAATACAGGATCGAAATTACGAAGGTCAGCCCTATTGTGAAGAGAAAATCCCACGAGGTAAAAAGACCTGCCAGTCTTTTTTTTAGAAGGGGACCGCTTTTTGTTGCAGCGATATCGATCCCGGTCATTTCTGGTTCACGCCATGCCCGCCGCGAAACACACCCGCGGGAGAAGCGCCGGGGCACGGCGACCCGGCTCCCATCAGTCCACCTCCACATGGCGAGGCGCCGGGGGGCAAAGTAGTGGTCGTAGTAGTGGTTGTAGTTGAAGTCACACTGAAAATCCCCTGATTAAGTCCCGGATTAGTCGATGGGAATTGACTTTGAATATCGGGGAGATCTCCAGGCGTTCCGGTGGAAGATCCGGTACCGGTTGTTCCAGATGGGCCGGACTGCCCTCCTTTTTTGGAAGCCGCCTGTGATGAAGGCGGGAGGTTGTTCCTGTTTCCGATCTGCTCCAGACCGCTCAGCAGCGCGGACAGTTCGGCTGAAGTCGCAAACCGGGGCGGGGTCGGCAAATTCACCCCGTATACCTGGCTTATCATGTTTGCGGTCAGGAGCGCGGGTCTATCCGGAAACTCAACACTGACCACGAATATAGAGTTTTCCAGACATAAGGCGCTCAGCAGGCCTTCGTTGCCGGAAACTCCCGGCTTAAATTCGACGATGAAATCGGTATCACGGCTTCCCACCAGGGCTGTACGGGTTTGCACCCGGAATCGCTTGTCACGAAAATCCTGAAGGTCCTGCACGGCAAACCGGGCTTTGCCGACCGTCAATGAAACGAGGCCCTGCCTGGTTTTTTCCGCGGGATTGTACAGATACTCGGTTATTTCGAGACTGGTATTCGCGGCAAGTTTCATCCTGCTCTGATCGACAAATACAATCTCGGCGGAACTGCCGGTACCGGTCTGCAGTCTGTCTTTAAGGAACAAAGGATCGCCCGGCTTAAGCACATCCTGTTTTCCCGCCCTCTCAAAGTTCACGGTTCCCGTGAGACTATCAGCTTTGCCGACAGGCTCGGGCGCGGCAAGCGCACCGGAAGCGCCAAGCAACAGCACGGCAGCCGCAAGGGCAAAAACACATTTCCAAGTGGACTTACCTGCTAATACTCGAATGTGAGCATACATGAAAAAATAGACCTTCCGTAGGTAAATGGTTCATAAGGACCACCGTGCTCAATCAGAGTTATATTTGAATCATTCCAGGCACGAAGGAACATGAACATAACCTGCATGTTATCGGAAACGACACCGCGCAGGGATACGTACAGGTCCTTTTCATGGTCCGTTCTGCTTATATCGGAGTAGAACAACGGGTCGTATCGGAAGTCTCGAAGATTATAGAACCCGGTGACATCCAAAAACCATTTATCCTTCCAGACAGGCCACTGGAAGCCGGCTGTAAACTGAGTATTGTAAAAGGAGCCTGCGTCAGCCGGCGCGGTATAGTCCACCCCCCAAAGCACACCGGCACGGAGGTTCGCCAGCCCGTTTCGCATCATGTAGTATTGTATTATGCCGGCCCCGTACAACTGATCGTCCGGAGTTGTGTCGTAGAAATCACGCCAGGCGGCCCATCCCATGACTTGAGTCCTCCATGACGGGCCGGCGTCGAACTGGAATGTAGGGTAGAGCGAATGGACATCAGCTTTGGAAGCGCCCCCCGCCCAAAAATGGCTGTACACATATTGAATGCCCGCCCAATAAGGAGGATTGTTCCAGTATCCATAAAACACCGGACTCGCCGCAACGACGCTCTCGGTTGGATGATTGAAATAGGTAAGATTATAGTGATTATACCCTGCTCCAAATACCCATGGGTCGCTCCGAATCAGATCGTAGCGCCCGGTTATCGAACTGACCTGCGCGGTATCCGCCTGGTTGCTCGGCATTTGGAGGCCTGCGGATGAGACGGGGTTCATGAGCAGATTCGTGTCGTACATGAAACCGACCAGGCCGCTGATGTGCCATCTTTTATCGTTTCGCTCACCCGCCCTCAATGCGGAGATCAAGCTCTCGACCTGATCATTCTCCTTTGCTGTGAGCGGCGTCTTTAAAAGCGATTCGAGCACCTTTATCGCTTCGTTCCATTTCTTCTGTTTAGAAAGGGCGGAAGCTTCATAGACCCTCGCCTGGAACCTGATCTCCGGCCTGTCGGACTGCACCTTGCCGAGCGTATCGACCGCTTTTTGATAATCTTTCAGTTCTAAATAAGTGACTCCAATTTCCAGATCTGCCCTTTCAGGATCTACAGGCCTCGCTTTTTCAAGAAAATCTATGGCCTCAAGTCCTCTTCCTCTCTTTTTTGCAATATGCGCCAGATCAAACCACACCTTTCGGAACCCGGCTTCATCCTGAGCTGCAAGGACCAGGAAAATACCTTCCGATTCGTCCAACCGGCCGAGATTGAAATAAATTACACCCAGCACATATTGAAATTCCAATTCTCCCGGGGATTGAGCGAGCGCATTCTGCACCTGGGCCAGCGCCTCTTTGTAATTGCCCGCTTTGATCTCCTGAAGAGCTTTTTCATAATAGGAGGCGCCGGTTGCAAGCTCAGCACTGCAGATCGATTCGTTGAAGATAAATACCGCCAAGACGATAAAGAGCAGCACCCACCGGCACTTCATCTAACTCTCCCTGACTGGAAATGAATGCTTGACCAAGCGTCACTAATGCAAAGTTGTTTTTAACCGGACAATGGCAACGCATATTACTACGGCAGCTTTATCAGTCAATGGGAAATGAGGCAGGGACGCGAGAGTTATCGAAAAATTCGTTTCTCAGCTTTAAACCGGCAAGCAACGAAGGAACCACACGATATCGAGATCAAGACCTTTCAATAAAGTGTGCAGATCAGTTTTTCCTGTCAGCCCGATCGGTGCAGTTGGACCGTTCCGTCTGTTTAAGTTCCTCCAACTTCCTTGACAAAATATCCGTTATAGTGTAGCGAAAAATAAATTCCGGATAATAAATATCGCAGACGCAGCCATATTCGTTATAGGCATCTGCCCCTGGTTAGTTGGCGCGAATGACACCTTGGATGGATTGTATCCAAATTGTAACCATGTTGTCTCATAGTGGTTGTCTACAGATCAGACGATGGACTGATCATCATTTCTTTAAGAATGGGCGACCATTCAGCCCGAGGGAGTTGTACTCAAATATCCGGGTCTGAGCGCATTTGAACTTACGTGATCGGGGGCGAGATCTATCCAAAAGCTCGAAGTCACCAGATCGCAAGGGCGACTTGAGGAGGGGGATTTTGGGTACCAGAAAATATGCCGGCTGGAACGGTTTAGGATTTCTCGTTGTTTTGGGCACGCTTATCCTTGGTATTGTCCTCGCCGCTCATGCACCGGCCCTGGTCCGGCTCTGGGCCGAGACGAAAAGTCTCATCAGCGATGGGCGTGACCAGCACACGGCCACCCTGTTGCCTACCACCTCTCAGCATCCCCTCGGCGCAGCGGGTATGTTGGCCTCGGCGACTGCGGCGCAAGCGAGCCCATCGAGCCTGCGGGAGTTGCCCGAAGTGCTCCAGGCAGCTGTTTCCGGCGCGCTCGGGCTGGATGACCGGTCGTACCATTTGGAGCGGGTTGGCGAGAGTTGCCGTGGAGTGAACCCCGCGCAGCAGTTCGAGGCCGCCTGGAGCGAGGGAGGCCTTGCCATTCAGGCTGGAAAGCTGAGTTGGGGTTTGCGGCTGGAAGCCTGGGGCTACGGAGAAGAACTCGCGTCTGCGGGACGTGCCGCACCGCAGGCGAATGCGCATCGCGTGGAATACCGCCGGAGCGGGCTGACCGAGTGGTACGTCAATGGTCCCCTGGGGATCGAGCAGGGCTTTACGGTGCCCTCACCGCCTAAGAGGACCTCTACCGGCGAGGCCCTTACTCTGCGTCTGGCCTGGACCGGGGAGGCGCGGGTCCAGGTTGGGCAAGGCGCGGCCGTGGTATCGAATTTCGCCGGCGAACCGGTCCTGCGCTATGGCGGCCTTAGCGCTCATGACGCTGCCGGAAGGGGCCTTCGCGCCTGGTTGGAACAGCGCGGGGCGGCCATCCTGCTTCGGGTGGACGACCGTGAAGCAGCCTATCCCGTGGTGATCGATCCCCTTATCCAGCAGGCAAAACTCACCGCCTCGGACGGGTCGTACAGTGATCAATTTGGCTACTCGGTGTCGCTTAGCTCTGACGGGAACACCGCCCTCATCGGGGCGGAGGCGGCTACGGTCGGCGTCAACGCGCAGCAGGGGGCGGCCTATGTCTTTGTAAGAAGCGGCACGACCTGGAGCCAGCAGCAAAAACTCACCGCCTCGGATGGCGCGGGATATGATGAATTTGGCGGGTCAGTGTCGCTTAGCTCCGACGGGAACACCGCCCTCATCGGGGCACATGGGGCTCTGACTACCAAAGGGGCGGCCTATGTCTTTGTAAGAAGCGGCACGACCTGGAGCCAGCAGCAAAAACTCACCGCCTTGGATGGCGCCTTATATAATTATTTCGGCTGCTCGGTGTCGCTTAGCTCCGACGTCGCCACCGCCCTCATCGGCGCGTACCAGGCTACGGTCGGCAGCAACGCGCAGCAGGGGGCGGCCTATGTCTTTGCCAATATCAGCGGGACCTGGAGCCAGCAGCAAAAGCTCACCTCCTCGGATGGCGCGGCAAGTGATTTTTTTGGGTGGTCAGTGTCGCTTAGCGCTGACAGCACCGCCCTCATCGGGGCGTATCGGGCTACGGTCGGCAGCAACGCGCAGCAGGGGGCGGCCTATGTCTTTGTTTATGGCGACGGGAGCTGGAGCCAGCGGCAGAAGCTCACCGCCTCGGATGGCGTGGCCGATGAGACATTTGGCTACTCGGTGTCGCTTAGCTCTGACGGGAGCACCGCCCTCATCAATGGAACACAAGGTTCCATTGGGGCGGCCTATGTCTTTGTTAATAGCCGCGGGAGCTGGAGCCAGCAGGCAAAGCTCACTGCCTCGGATGGCGCGGCACTTGATGATTTTGGCGGCTCATTTTCGCTTAGCGCTGACGGCAACACCGCCCTCATCGGGGCATCTCAAGCTACTGTTGGCGTAAATGATTTGCAGGGGGCGGCCTATGTCTTTGCAAGAAGCGGCACAACCTGGAGCCAACAGCAGAAACTCACCGCCTCGGATGGCGCGGCAAATGATCAGTTTGGATGGTCAGTGTCGCTTAGCTCTGACGGCGCCACCTTCCTCATCGGGGCATATCAAGCTAAGGTTGGCACCCATACTAGTCAGGGAGCTGCCTATGTGTTCGCGGCGCCGGCTACTACCTACTCCATCTCGGGGACAGTGACAAGGGGCGACTCCGTACTCTACGGAGTCGCAATGAATCTCACGGGAGCGGCAACGCAAAGCACGTCCACAGACACCTACGGCAATTACAGCTTTTCCGGACTGTCCAATGGCGTGTATACGATCACTCCGAGCAAGGCCGGCTATACCTTTTCTCCTGTATACTACAGCACCAATGTCAACGGAGCGAATATAACAGGGAAAAATTTCACTGCCGCTACGGCGACCACGACAACACTTGCCTCAAGCCCGAATCCTTCTAATAAAGGGCAATCGGTCACCTTCACCGCCACGGTCAGCCCCAGCGCAGCCACCGGCACTGTGACTTTCTGGGTGGACGGCGCAGGCGTTGCAAGCCCCCCTCTTTCGAGCGGCATCGCCACCTACAGCACCTCGTCCCTTAGCGCCGGCCCCCACAGCATTTATGCCGTTTACTCAGGAGACAGCACCTACGGCGGCTCAACCTCTTCGCCAGTCTCCCAGACAGTGAGCGCAGCCGCCACGGCGACAACCCTTGCCTCAAGCCCGAATCCGTCAAACCACGGGCAATCGGTCACTTTCACCGCTACGGTCACCCCGAGCGCAGCCACCGGCACGGTGAGCTTCATGGACGGGACCAATCCCCTTGGAAGCGCAAGCCTCTCGGGCGGCACCGCCACCTACAGCACTTCCAGCCTCAGCACCGGCACTCACAGCATTACTGCGGTCTACTCCGGAGACAGCACCTACGGCGGTTCCACCTCCCCGGCCGTCACTCAGACGGTGAATAAAGCCGGCTCAAGCACGACCCTTGGCTCCAGTCCCAATCCATCAATCATGGGACAGCCGGTCACCTTCACCGCTGCGGTCACCCCGAGCGACGCCACCGGTTCAGTGAACTTCATGGACGGGACCAGCCCACTCGGAAGTGCCACCCTCTCGGGCGGCACCGCCACTTACAGCACATCCGGCCTCAGCTTCGGAAGCCACAGTATCACCGCTGGCTACTCCGGAGACAGCAACTACAACGGTTCCACTTCCCTGGTCATTACCCAGACGGTTAACACAGTTCCCGGAGCACCTACCGGGGCCAATGCGACAGCCGGCAACGCCCAGGCGTGGGTCAGCTTCTCACCCCCCGCATCAAACGGCGGAAGTCCCATCACGGGCTACACCGTTGCATCCAGTCCCTCCGGTGGAGTGGACACCGGCGCCGGGACGACCTCGACCAACCACAACATTACCGGCTTAACGAACGGGACCGCCTACACCTTTACGGTAACGGCGACAAACGCGATTGGAACCGGTCCGCCGTCTTCTCCATCGAACAGCGTGACCCCAACCGGCTCGGCCACCACCCCGTCTGCCCCCATCAATGTGAGCGCAACTGCCGGAAACTCCCGTGCCACGGTCAGCTTTTCGCCCCCCGAATTTGACGGCAACACCCCCATTACCAGCTATACCGTCATATCCAGCCCCGGAGGCGCCCAGGCCACCGGCACTTCGAGCCCGATAACCGTGAACGGACTGGCCAACGGCACTTCCTACTCATTCACGGTGACGGCCAGGAACAGGGTCGGCAGCGGACCACCCTCTGCCCCGACAACCCCCATAACTCCGGCCACGGTACCGGGAGCGCCGACAAATGTGAACGCAACTCCGCGCGACGGCCAGGTGACGGTTACCTTCGACCTGCCGGCAAATAACGGCGGCAGTCCGATAACGGGCGTCATTGTGACGTCGTGCCTGGGAGATCGATACCCGTTTGCTTTGGGAACCCCGGCAGTCGTAACGGGTTTGACCGACGGCACCTCGTATAAATTCACGGTTGCGGCGGTAAATGCAGTGGGGGCCGGTCCGGACTCCTATCCCACCAACGGCGTAGTTCCCGCCAAATTACCGGGGGCCCCAACGGGGGTAAAGGCGCAAGCAGGCAACGCCCAGGCGATGGTGAGTTTCAAGCCCCCGTCCTCAAACGGCGGAAGCCGCATTACCTCATACACGGTTACAACCAACCCAGGCGGTATCGAAACCACAGGCGCCGCAAGCCCGATAACCGTGAAGGGCCTGCCCAACGGCACCCTTTATTCGTTCACGGTAAGGGCGACAAACAGGATCGGGACAGGGCCGCCTTCGGAACCGCCCGGCGCGGCTACGCCTCAAGCGAAATAGCGCGAGTTCAAGGAGCAAGAAGCGAGAAGCAAGAAGCAGGGAGGAAAGAACCGGGGAGAAAAAATGTTCTCTTCTTACACTGCTCGCCGGCTCCGGCGGCTTCCAATCTTTTCTCGTGGGCATGTGCCTGGTGTGAGAGAAAAACTTTCAGAATGGGTTTGTAGAAATCTAAGAGACGCAATCAAAACGTCTCGTCCAGTAGTTTCTCCGGCTCTTCGTTTTCCGATAACAAAAAGAGGTGAATGAGCAGAATTTTGAAATTCCGTCACTGAGAAGCCCGCAGGAAAACCCGACATGGATAGATATCCCGATAGGAGGCGAAATCCAAGGCAATACCTTGCTCCCCCATGGTTAGGCGCCATTCACCCGGCTGAGGACGCTTCCCGCCACTCCTGCCTGCCCCGGAAGTCCATGTTCGTCGATATACACAACTTGAACGTATCCGGCGCACTGATCGAATCTTCCAAGAGCGTCGATCCCGACTCTCACTGGATCCTGCTCTACAGAGACACGCAATCCGGAGAATTGAAGCTGTTTTCCGCGCGGGCTGCATGGATGAACCCCGGTTCCCGGGAAGGCGGTTTCAGGATCGGCCTCGAGTTCGAGAATGCCTTGAGTGTGGACTTGCATACCCGTAAGAATTCCAGTCCGTGCCCGAAGCAGGTTGAGTTTCTTGTCGGCATGCTTTTTATGGACTGGATCCCAAGACATGCATTTTGTGATCTTCTGAATTGTTTTCAACCCGCAAAATTTTGCGCTGGTGACAGAATCATCCGGCAGGGCGATCAGGGAGACTACCTCTATATTGTCCAGGAGGGTACATGCTGCGCCAATATTGAAAAAGATGGGTCAACCCATCGGGTAGGCCGAATCCAGGAAGGGGAAATCTTTGGAGAAATGGCAATAATAACAGGCGAGCTGCGTTCTGCGAGCGTCGACGCGGAAACGGAAGTAATTGCCTGGAAATTAAGTCAGAACGACTTTGAAAGAGTTGCGGATAAGAGCCCGAAACTGAAGGCCTTTCTCACGGAACTGGTCGCAAGCCGATTCGAATCAACCGCCCTCACCGCGGACCGCAGGATCGGAAAATATGTCATCAAACGGAAAATCGCCAGGGGTGGATGGAGTATTGTCTATGAAGGGTTGCACGAAAGCCTGCGATTCCCCGTGGCGATAAAAATGATGCGACACGATATGGCTCTCAGCCCCGACTATGTCGAATGGTTTAAAAAGGAAGCCTGCCTGACTGCCGGGATGAACCACCGGAATATTATTCGTGTGTATGATATCGAGGAGCGCTACGGGACAGTTTTTATAGTAATGGAGTATTTGGAGGGGCATTCCCTTGAGCACGTTTTGAACCGGTGTGGACGCCTTCCGGCCTCACGGGCGATCAATTTTATCATTCAAGTCTGCGCCGGCCTGGGCTACGCGCATCGACTCGGTTTTGTCCACCTGGATATCAAGCCTGCAAATATATTCATCTTGCCCGCAGATCGATTGAAGGTGCTCGATTTCGGCCTTGCATGCCGCCCCGGAAATGAGGATTTCGGGTTTCTGGCCTCCATGGGCACCATTGATTATTCCTCACCCGAACAGATCCTGGGGCGCCCGGTAGGGCCATATACCGATATGTATGCAGTGGGCCTGACCGCCTATGAAATGATCACAGGGGCGCGGCCCTTCGTGGGAGAGGATTTTATCGCACTCATGGACACGCACGTCGAGACGGACATACCCGATCCGGCTCACCTCGTCCCGGACCTGCCCGAACCGATTCGAAAATTCATATGTAAGGCCGGGAGAAAAAATATTGACGAGAGATATCAAAGCACCGATGAGGCACTGAAAGATCTCCTGCCGTTAGCTCACAGCCTTGGCTGCCCCGTTGACAGCGAAGCTCAACAGGCGCGCAAAGCCACCACCATCCTCCTGTCGTATTCGGAAGACCAGGAACTTCAGTTGAAACGCTCTCTCGAAAGATTTTGCATCGAACTCCGCGATCTGGGAGTCACACTGAGAAGCGCCGATTTTGATAAGGTCGTCGAATAACAAACCCCGGCTCGAAGAGCCGGGGTTTGTCCGAAACTGAGGCAGCCGCACCGTCCGGCTGCCTTTTTCAATTTTATTTACTGGGCGGGAACTCCCAACACAGGCTGCAAAACCTTCTCAAAAAGGATTTTGGCAAGAGACTGCGGCGTTTGGGTCGAGCCGGCGACACCGGCTGTGGACAGTTTCGTGCCGGACAAGGTGCCGGCAAGGGATACCGTCCCGGAAACGGGGGAAGTGACCGCTATGTTTATTGTAAATTGCCCGGAGGATTTTGTAGCGCTGGTTACTTTTCCAGTAAATGACTGTTTGGTAACGGTCACCGTGGCGGTAATTCCATACTCACTCAAGAGCGCCAACACCTCTTCCTGCAGCGATTCGACCCATGCACTCAGGTCGACGGTAAAGTTATTGCCACTCTGAGTGTATGTCCCGGTCATGCCGAGTACCGTATCGCTAAAGTTGTTGGAGGAATCATAGACGAACACATCACCGAGAATCCCGAAGTTTGGAAGAGTGAGCGACACTGTAACAATGCCGGCAAAGTTGGCGGACACGGTAGCCTTGCCGGTGATTCCCCAATTTCCCACAATCGAATAAGATGCAGCCGCGCCAGGCGTCGCCTCTTGCTGCGCGCCGGCGTTTGTCAACGTTCCCCAACCTGCGCACAAAGCACACACCATTAAAAGAGCAATAACTTTTCTCATGCCACTCCTCCTTCTTAATCAAGCGTTCTCTCAGACATCAGACTAGTAAGCAAGCATACGAAAGGACAGGAAACTACAACTGTTCGTCCTCTTTATTGGCTTAGAGGCGCTCTATATAGCTTAAAATTGAGAAAATGTCAAGCTGATTTTCATTTAAGAATGGATATCTATAATGATCAATCTATAGTCAACTTTAATACATTGAGGATAATCCGACATTTAACGCCTGATATCAAGACGCTGAATTAGATGCTGATTTATTTTAGATTTTAGATTTTAGATTTTAGATTTGAAAAACCAGACTGGGCGCGAAGCCAAATCTAAAATCCCAAAATGGATTCCACGGTCTTAGCCCGCTTCGCTCTTCTGACGGCCCCAGGACTCCGAGACTGCTTCGAAAAGTTCGTCGCGGCTAGAAGCCGCTCCTACGGGAAAAGCTTCTATTTTCGAACCAGTCTCACTCCATGAAGCCCCCCCGGTTTTCTCTTTGCCCGGACAGTATCCAATTGGATTCCGGCTCTTCCGGCTTGAATGCGCGGCGCCTGCATTTGCCGTCTCCAAGAAAATGATTACATATTAATATCATTGGAAATTCCGATGGGAAGCAATGGAAGGGGGACCTCAAATGGACGAGGCCGGGCAACAACTGATTTGCGATAGGCCGGATGCCTCGGGTTTGAAAGGGGTGAACTGCCGGCCGGCCGGGACGGTTTCGGATGAAAAAACGGCAGCCAGGCTGAAAGCGATTCTCGACACGACCGTAGACGGGATTGTGACAATTGACGAGCATGCAATAATCCAATCTTTCAACAGGGCGGCAGAGCGTATTTTCGGCTATTCCGCGAACGAAGCGATCGGCAGGAATGTAAAGATTCTCCAGCCCTCGCCCTTTCGCGAGCATCACGATGAATTCATCGCCCATTATCTCAGAACCGGCGTCAAAAAGATCATAGGAATAGGCCGGGAGGTTGAGGGCCGCAGAAAAGACGGCAGCGTCTTTCCACTTTATCTGGCCGTAAGCGAGGCAAAGGCGGGGAAGGAAAAAATATTTACGGGGATCATGAGGGACATTACCGAACAGAAGGCGGCACTTGAAGAGATAAGGAGTCTGGCAAGATTTCCCGAAGAAAATCCTCACCCCGTATTGAGGCTTTCGCGAGAGGGGATTCTTCTCTATGCCAATGCGCCGGCCAGGCGCGTGATCGAAACGTTGAGCTGCAAATTCGGACAGGCCCTTCCCTGCCAATGGAAAGATGCAGTGGTTGAAGCTCTACGGTCGGGCCGGAGCAAAGAAATCGAGGCGCGGCGCGGAACGACTACATACGCCCTCACACTGGTCCCAACCTCGAATGCAAAGGACATCAACGTTTACGGCAAAGACATCACGGAGCGAAAGACGGCCGAAGAGGCGCTCAGGGCATCGGAAGTAAAACACCGGACCCTCATCCAGAGTTCCAGTGATGCAATCCTCATGATGGACCGGAGCAGGCGCATTCTCTCCTTTAACAAGGCTTTTCCGGATCTTTTCGGCCTGACTGATAAAGAAGCCGAAGGGCAATCCGCCAGGATCATTCATCCTTCCGAAGAGTCCTTCATCTCGTTCGGGGAAAGGGCCTTTCCGGCCGTTGAAGCAACCGGTTCCTTCAGAGCTGAATGGGAGTTTGTGAAAAAGGACGGCACGATCTTTCCCGTGGAGGAAACACTTTCGGCCATAAGAGGCCACGATGGGGAAATCCTGGGATTCGTGGCCATAATTCGCGATATAACGGAAAGAAAAGAAACCGAAAAAAGACTGGCGGACTATCGCGAGCATCTGGAAGAGCTGGTGAACGAACGTACAAGAGAACTGGAGGATGCCTACAAAATCATGCTCCAGGAGGAAAAGCTTAAGACGCTCGGGACCATCTCCGCCGAGATGGCTCACGAGTTCCGTAACCCTCTTATGTCAATAGGCGGATTTGCCCGAAGGCTCCAGAAGAAGAACCCGGACCTGCCCGAGATTGATATCATTGTCCAGGAATCATCACGGCTGGAGGAGATTCTGCGCCGGATCGAACACTATCTTAAACCAGTTGAGCTTCGCCCGAAGGAGTGCTCGATAAACGAGATTATCAATCAGGCGGTGGAGCTTATCTCCCCCGAGCTGAAGCGGGCGGGGGTACATTTCAATATGAGGCTCGCCCGCAATCTCCCCCACGCTTACGTAGACCCCGCAGTCCTGATGCAGGTCCTGATTAACGTCATCCATAATGCCGTCAAGGTTACTCGAGACGACAAGAGCATCACCATCGAGACGTGTGAAACCGACCAGAACATTCACATTTCCGTTCGAGCACGCTTAGGGCAAAGCCTGAAGGACCCCGAGCACGTCTTTGTCCCCTTCGGAGAAGACGAGAAGGGCATTTCGGCGGCGGTTTGTTTTCGCCTTCTTCGCGGAATGGGAGGCCACCTGTCGCTCATGGAGGAAGACGGCTCGGTTATCTTTGCGGCATCCCTGCTCAAGGCGATCCGGGGAGGGGCGCCTCCCGAGCCCTAGGGCATTGTAAACTTAGATTTAATGTGAACAAACCGTGATCCGTCATTCCGGCGAAAGAGGCTGTGTCGCAATGGGGAAAACAATCAGGAACCGTTGGAAAAGTGGAAAGAAGACCCTGGTTCCCGGCTTTCGCCGGGAAGACGGGCTCTGATTGACGCCGGATTTCCGCCTTTTAGCGGGAATCTTTCAAGAGCCCAACAATTGCGACACAGCCTCTTTCGCCGGGGTGACGATATGTAGAAACTCTGTTGACAAAGTACTAGGCCTTATCCGAATTGCTTCATCTCCCGGGGCTGCTCTTGGGATTGGTTACCCCGGAAGGCTCCCGGGGGCCGGCCGCCTGTTCCTGCGCCCTGTCCGCGAGCAGTTTTTCCAGCGCAGGCGCCGTCTGGAGATGCAATGTGCTTTGAGGGAACGCGATTTCGACGCCGTTTTCTCTGAAGAGCCGATCTATATGGTAGCGTACGTCAGAAAGCACCTGAAGCTCGCTGTCCACATCATCGATCCAGAATTTAACCTGGAAATCGAGTGTGCTGGGACCGAATTCGGAAAAGAGGACCTGCGGGGGCGGGGCGGAAAGAACCCGTGGATGTGAAGCAGCCGCCTGAAGCAGCAGTGTTTTAATCTTCTCCGTGTCCGAACCGTAGGCAACTCCCACCGCAACCCTGCGCACCACTCTTCTGTCGCGGTGACTCCAATTGATAAGTTTGTTGGTAATCAGGTCCGAGTTGGGAACAAAAAGGGTCGCATTGTCCCTTGTCTGCACGATTGTATTGCGGATGGTGACTTTTCGAACTTCTCCCAGCATGCCTTCTATCTGGATGGTGTCCCCCGATTGGATGGAACGCCCCAGGAGCAGAATCAATCCACTGAACAGATTGTTTACGATATGCTGCAGGCCAAAGCCAATCCCGACGCTTAATCCGCCCGCCACCACCGTGAGGCTCATCAGGTTGAATCCCAGCAGCGACAGGGCGCATATCACGAAAAAGCCCCAGCACAGGTATCGGGCTGTTGTCCGGAGCGCCTCAACGATCGCCGGGTCCAACTCTTTCCTGGTCTCCGGAAGTCTCCCGGCAAAGAACTCGGCAACGAAGACCGCGGACTTGGTGATATAAAAACCCAGAATCATTAAAGCGAGATTCTTGAAGCTAACGTGATAATCGCGCCAGCCGGCTTGCGTGGAGAGAATACTGTCGAGGACCGTCTCCCCGCCCAGGCGCAGGGACAAAAGCCACAGGTTCAGATAGACCAGCGCCAGGAAGATGAGCGGAGGTCCAACTCCGGCAAGGATACCCATGAAATAGGACGATACCTCGCTGTACTTTTCCTCGACCCGGTTTTTCAACTTTTTCAGGAAACGCGCTAAATCCAACCCCAGCTCGGCTGAGGCCGAGGCATAAAAGAAGACCGACATAAAAAGCATGGACAAAGACAAAAATCCGATCACGGCCAAAAGACCGAAACCGAGGAAAGAATAGGCAGCCGCGGTGGTGGGCAGTCTCTCCAACAGCCGCCCGCCCGAGGCGGCCTTTTTTCGCAAAACTATAAAGGATGAGAGCATGCCGACAATCCACACCACCAGCGCGATGGCGTACGGCGCTATAACGGCCCGCAGCAGCAGGCCAATGGACGCAGCTCCCCAGAGCGCCCAGAGGGCCGTCGTCCTCGATTTCCGGTTTTCCCCCGCCCCACTGCTCAGACAGATGCGCAGGCAAACGAGCGCGGAAGAAAGGAGGATCTCACTGAGCGTGAAAACCAGCGGACAAAGCACGAATGAGATATCTTCGTAAACGAGTGTAATCGACGCCCAGCAACAAAAGAGAATCCACGCCGCCAACAAGCCGTTGCGGCTGAAGCCCCGCGGCAATCTCCCCGTTATCTTGACTATCGCCAACCAGCAGACAAGCACTATCCCAACGGCCAGCAAGAATCCTTTCAGGAGCAGTTTCCAGTACTTCGCCTCCTCTTCCGGACTGCTCAAGACACTCCGCCAAAGCCTGTCCACCGTTTTCCAGTGTTCGATATCTCTTGGCAGTTCCTCCCATGTCTCGGATGTAAACAACCCCGGCATTCCTCTGAAATAGAAGGTTTTCCAATGGGTTTCGGTCTTCCGGACCGTCGATTTTTGAGCCTCATCGAGATGGGATAGAAAATTGAGGTAGGCTTCGCGCGATTTTTCAATTTGGGGCCTTATCGCCGCGAGTTGCACTTTGAGACCGTCTATATCTTTCAAGTTTTTGTTCAGGGCTTCCAGATACTCGGCAGTCGAGGTCTGCCCGCGCAGGCTTTTCACCTCGGCTTCGATTTCCTCCAGTGTAATGGCAAGATCCGCCAGCTCCTCCTCCACCTGAGCAAACGGCTTGAACAGGCTGCCCGCCTCATGGCGCAACCCGCCGATACTCCTCATGATATACCGCAGGTAACCGGGGTCGCCGGACCCGCTAAACCAGAGCATCATCTGGCCTTTTGTCTTCTCCAGCCGCGTGAGTTCCCTGGAAAACTCCTCGGTCTGAACGCCCAGTTTGGATTCGTAGTCCCGCAGATCGTTGGCGACATCGTGAAAGAGGCTCTGATAGTGAGTGAGCACATTTTGCCAGTTCGAATCATCCAGAGCCGGCGAAGAAGATGCCCCACCGAGCAGGACGGCCGAGAACACCAGTGAAATGCAAACTGCCAGATATGCGGGACTTCTTTGGGCTATTCGTTTCAAGTTTCCGAGCACCCTTCTTTCTTGAAGGTTATCCGTTACACCGGCCCGTGGACATGGCCGGCAGGTCAACAGTATACACAGTTAGTTTTGAGTTTTCAGTTTTTAGTTTTTAGTTGAAAAGCCAAAGAATTACCGCCGAGGCGCAAAGGGCGCAGAGAAAAGGGCGGCGGCCGGGGAGCGAGAATAAGCGACGAGGAGACACGGAGACGCGGCGACACGGGGAGAGGAACTGGCGAGAGGAGCAAGGAGCGGGAAGCGGGGAGCGGGAAGCGG
>Ga0326728_10013477_pt1 | contig 17730 bp, 17 predicted proteins | sample MB3enrmetagenome_FD_207602 | JGI IMG/M metagenome (GOLD analysis project Ga0326728, IMG submission 207602) | Lab enriched peat soil microbial communities from McLean, Ithaca, NY, United States - MB31MN | ecosystem: Environmental > Terrestrial > Soil > Wetlands > Peat | place: USA: New York... | reverse complement strand
GGCTGGACCCTGTGTCCTACGAACGACTGCGCCAGCAGATCTTGTGTCGTGACAACTGGAGGTGTCAATCCTGCGGTACGATGTCCAATCTTGAGGTGCACCACAGGGAGTTTCGGAGCCATTCGGGAGCCGATTCCGAGCAGAACTTGATCACGCTGTGCACGGCATGCCACGCCAGAGAGCATTGCCGCTAAGACCACGAACGGGGCGCCAAGGCGATGCCATACACGTCTCCCGAGTTTTGGCTGAAGATGCAGCTCAATTACGATCTTTCGAAGGCTCAGAAAAGCAGGCAGCCCAAAATCAAACCGTTTCCGGTTCGGCCACACAAGAAGCTTGCCTCAGCCCCGATTTGACATTCTCACCGAGGACGGCCAGCGGTTCGATTGTGCACCCTGGTTGCACAAGGCTCGCAGGCTAACGAAGGAGCCGTCGTAGCTGATCTACTTCTAAGGTCTACAAGAGCCAGATCCCGGTCATTGAGCAGGCGATCGAGACGCCGGCGCGGATGCTGGGTACGGACAAGTCACGCGGTTGCTGTCTGGAGATGATCTCACGAACTGCTTAGCGGCGGCCTTCATTAATCAGATCTCTTATCGAGATTTTTCCCAGTGTTGCGCCTTTTCGAACATCCCGAATCACGCGCACAACTTCCCGAGGGTCTTTCCGCACCCAGGATCCAGCGGGAACCAACTTAGCGATCGGCACACCGCGTAGCGTGATTCGGATCACCTCCCCCTTGGACACCCTCCTCAGCAAGGCGTTGAGGTGCGTCTTAGCGTCAAAAGCTCCAACCGTTGTCATCCGTGCCTCCCGTCAGAGCTAGTTTATCAACTAGTCTGTTCCGAATGCGACGGTTCTTATTTCTACATACCACCGTTGGAACGCGCGCCCTGCTCGGTGATGCCAATCTCTGATTCATCCGATCCGGCGATCCAATCCAGACTTTTCCCGAACTTCGTCGCAAGGCCCAGAAGGATCTCAAGAGTCGGAGCGACTTTTCCCCTCTCGACTTTTGAAAGCTGACCTTGCCCGGCGAACAACGGCAGGCCTTCCTCGAAACCCTGCGGGAGAAGGCATCATGAGCACGATCGGTCCCAAAGTCACCCCGTTGCAACTGGACCCTGTGTCCCACGAACGACTGCGCCAGCAGATCTTGTGTCGTGACAACTGGACGTGTCAGTCCTGTGGTGCGCTGTCCAATCTTGAGGTGCACCACAGGGAGTTTCGAAGCCATTCGGGAGCCGATTCAGAGGAAAACTTGATCACGCTGTGCACGGCATGCCACGCCAGAGTGCATCACTTGGGGAATAAAATTCCTTGGGCGGGACCCAGGCAGAAATGATCACCAGCAGCAAAACTATCTGCTTTTTACGGTTTTCTCACCAAATCGTGTGCAGAGCCCGTGATCGTCGGATCGCGCGGTCCGCAGTAAGCAGAGGCAGTCCCTCGACCAGGGCGGTGGCTCCGATGATGCGATCCGCTGGATCCTTAGGATAGGTTGCTGGAAGTCCGAGGGCGCGCACGCATGCGCGGCTACTGATCGGTAGGACGATGAAGCGGGCCTCGACCTCACGCAGGAAAGATTCGAGGCTGATGTCGAGCCGGATGCGTCCTTTGCTCTGTAGTAATCTCTATGGTCCGCGAGAGATTATCCCAGAATTCGGCCGGCAGCTTCTCCATCTCTTGCGAGAACGGAGCGGACTATGCTTGCCGGTCTGCCGGCTCAAGTGGTTTTGCGGGGTTTCCTTGGACCATGGTCATCGGCGGCACGGACTGAGTGACAACGCTAGCTGCAGCCACCACCGATCCCTCTCCAATCACCACATTGGGAAGAACGATGACGCGGGGACCAAGAAAGGCGTTTCTCTCGATGATCACACTCCGTTCCCATCCGCCGAAGTGCGCAAGGATCAGAACTTGGATACTTATAATAGCGCCCTCTTTGATTGTGACTAATTCAGGGTGGGCAGTTTCGATGATTGCATCGTAGCCGATCCAAACGTTCTTCTCCATCTCGACCCCGCGCCAGCGATGGAGAAGAGGACGCAAACTCATCGCCCCAGGCGCTTTACGGGCGATCTCCTGAAGGAGCCGATTCTTAAGTCCAACAAACCAGTTCTCCTTGATGTAGCTCATGGGAACCCTCCCAGGGGTAACGGTCCGAGGCGGAAGCGAAAAACAATCTCTTACCGGATGAAATTCAGCGTTGCCAGCAGTGACGGGGATTGCGCCCACGCAGTGACGGGCCGTTGCTTGGAAACGCCGGCAAACCCGCCACATTCCTTCATCGTGTCTGGTCCTTTATTCTCTGTCTTTACCCTCGTCGACGTCCATGGCAGTCGGGCTTCCGAGATTACTGCCTGCATATTGTAGAGCGCGCCGCGCCACTCTTCTGGCAAATCGCTCCAGGCGGCTCCGGCTCCGATAGCCTGTCACGCTTGAGGCCAGGAGCCTACACTGTTCCGGGGTGAGAGACCAGCCCGATGCGGCGCAGTTTTCACCAACATGCTCGACATGGTTAGCCTTGAAGATAGCCATGACGGCTGGGCGCGATATGCACCAATTCAGCGCAACCTGCGCCCGAGTCTTCCCCACTGCCGCGGCGACTTGCCCCAGAGCGTCTCCGCGATCGGAGCGGCGCAGGCCTTCAAAATCGGTTGCCAGCGGGCTAAATGCGAGCAGGCTGATCTGTTGTGCTTCGCAGTATGGTAAAAGTTCCTGCTCCGCTGAGCGGTCTACGAGGCTGTACCGCACCTGATTTGAAACAATGCGCGCTTTGGACAGTTGGGCCTGGGCTCGGCGCATCTCCGCGACCGTGAAGTTGCTGACGCCAATGAAACGAATCTTGCCCGTCTCCACCAGTCTCTCCATGGCGGACATGGTCTCCCCGATGGCAACCGCGTAGTTGGGCCAGTGCAGTTGGTAGAGATCAAGGTAGTCGGTGTTCAGCTGTTTCAGGCTGCATTCGGCGGCTTTGATCAAGTCGTCCCTGCGAAAGTGGCGGGGCGAAGCCTTGCTGGCCAGAAAAATACGGTCCCGGATTCCGCGAATTGCCCGACCAACCAGCGGCTCGGTCCCATACGACTCCGCGGTATCGATGAAAGTAGCGCCAAGTTCGATTCCGGCGCGCAGGGCTTCCTCGCCACCTCGATACTGCCACGTACCGAGAGCGAGTTCGGAAACTTGCACTCCGGTGTTCCCAAGTTGCTTGGACTTCATATTCGAGGTTGAAGAATTTCTAGACGGACAGGAAACGCGGTGAATCGCGTTTCTGCGATGGATACGAAAAAATTCGGTCCTTCAGATTTGGAAGGACTTGATTTCTTGGGAAGCAAGAAAGGACGTCGTCAGAAGCCTCTCTTGATTGCGAGATACGGCACTAGAAGCATCTCGACCAGCCCGGGGACTGGATCTTCTCTGCTGAACACTGCTTCCGTGCTGCACGTTCTCAAGGAGCGGAGATAACTTCGCAAATCGAGATCGCCGCCGAGGCAGGCAAGAAATGCTGCTGGAATGTCGGTAGTCATTCGCACCCATCCGATGCCCGGTTGGCCCTTGGACGACACCACCGGCTGGCCGATCTGATCCAAGTAGAGCATGTGAGCGAAATCCACACCAGCACTGGCGCCGACGCTGTGGAATCCCCAGGTTCGGGCATTCACGTCGAGCAGCTTATATTGTGAGTCTCGAGGATCGAGCTTGTATTCGACTTCGACCAGACCGTAGTAATCCATCGCTCTCAAGAAACGCTCGGATAGCTCTTCCAGAATCGGAACCTCGACCGTCTCAACATAAGTGCTTGCCCTGCCAAACTGAAGCGGATGCTGGCGCCGGCGCTTCACAACCATGCTACCGAACGCCCGTCCCTCGCGAAAGAAGGCGCAGTAGGAAAACTGCTGGTTGCCGCCACCGGGAATCACTTCCTGCACTATAAGTTCTGATGGGTCCATGAACTCGGATGCCTTCCGAACCAGCGATTTCAGTTCGTCGCGGCTATCCGCACGCCATGCCTTCGCTTTTGTGGCGTACACGAAGTGTTCTTTGATGGCGGGTTTAATCGCGAAAGGTGGCGCGAAGTTAACCCTGGACCAATCATCGACATTCTCCAGGCAACAAGTCAGGGGTGCGGGAATACCGAGTTCTTGCGCCATACGATATGTATTCCTCTTGTCCCATGCCCATTTCACGACTTCCCAATCTGGTGTCGGCACGCGGAATACCTCGCTCAACTCTGAACGATAGCGTGCGAACGCAGCTACAAGTTCGTCCCGCGTTGGATAGAGAATCCAGCCCTGCAGTTCCTTCCGCCGTCCCAGATCAAGCAAGGAGGACACTGCGTTGCGTTCATCACGCAGGTCCCCGATTTTAGAAGCTTGAACGGCGTATCTGGAAAACCTGGATATCGAATATTCATCGTCCACGACGCAGACCGGCACGCCGTGCCGGCCAAGGCTTCGAACAATGCCCAAGCCCTGATAATCGCCGCCAACGACCACGGCTCCCACTTTGCCATTGGTGGGAGATGGAGCCGCAACCATAATCGGTTTGAAGAGGGTGCTATCCATTTCGTCGTGTTCCGTTCCTGCGAGAGATTGACCGAACTAGTTCTTTAGCGGCAAACTCTGTCCCGGAAACAAAACAGAGTAGCGGACCGAAACTCCAAGCGGCTGATTTACCCAGAAAATGTAACCCTGCGATCGAGGACTCTAGTCCCGGCTTAAGTACGGGATATCCATTCATCGTCTGCAGTCTCGATCGAAGCTCTTGAGATAGACATTCATATTTGGACGTATCTACTCGATATCCCGTCGCCAGGAGTGCGTGGTCGACGAGCCGATCCGCACCATCGCTTGCCTCGAGACGAAGTCTGCTAGCCGAAGCAGTAGCAGAAACAACTCTGCAGCCAAGGGTAATTCGTACCTCCGACAATCGAGGACGCAACCAAGCGGAACCCGCAGGTCGAATCGACCGGTATGCGGTACGGTCCTGGAACTCGCGAGGTAAGCGCCGGAACAGCCGAGGCACCGATACGAGCCGGCTCAGACCCGCCGGTCCTACATCTCGGTCGGAGTACAGGAGCCATGAGATTGGTCCCAGATGATGCAGGCGGTAGTGCAAACCTACCCAGTTCAGCACCGTTTGCCTTGCTATGACCTCGACTTCGGCTCCAGACTCGTGAAGCAGCGCGGCGCTCTCAAGGGCGCTCTGGCCTCCTCCAATTACGACAACGCGTTGTCCTTTGAACCGGCTTAGATCGCTGTGTTCCGAACAGTGGGACGCCAACGCTGGTGGAATCCCGTCGAACTCCTCCGGCCGCCAAGCGAAGTTTCCGATTCCGGTAGCAAGAACCACGCGACGAGACTGAAAGGTCTCGCCATCCGCAAGCGTCACCTTGAAGCCGCGCCCGCCGAGGTCGACACCTGTGACGCTGCATCTCTCAACGTCCGGAACTATCTGGCCCTGATACCAAAGGCCATATTGGACAAACTGCTCAAGCGGTATTGGTGCTGGAATCTGATTGCCAGTCGAGACACGGTAGGCATCCAGTGCCATTTTCTCTTCGGGATCTGCAATATGCGAGGCTTTCCAATTGGACCGGAGAAACATCCCGGCAGGCATTCGATTTTTCCAAAATGCCATCGGATCGCCGAAGACGCGCGCCTCTATACCAGCCGCCCGCAAAAAAGCGGCGGCAGACAGACCGTACGGACCAACTCCAATTACAGTAACGTTAGTATCTTGCATGTAATATCGACTCCATTATCTTTCGTCTTTTAGTCGTGATCCATACTGGTCGCGTCTCCAGGAGTGCGGCCCGCGTGCTGCAGGGCTCGCCGCACAAGCCATCTGGTAAATCGTTCGAGGCGACCCCGGTTGCGGTAACCCGTCGCAGTTGGGGCGAGGACTCGGCAATGTTCCGGGGTCAAAGACCATCCGGAGTCGGAGCAGTCCTCTCGAACATATTCCACTTTGTTTGCCTTGAAAACCGTGATCATAGAGGGATGCGATATGCACCCATTCAGCGCGACCTGCGCCCGGGTCTCTGCTAATGCCTGGGCAACCTGACCGAGGGTGTCGCCCGGATCGCTACTCCGCAGGCTATGGAAACTGGTTGCCAGCGGGCTAAATGCCAGGAGGCTGATCTGATTCGCCTCGCAATGCTGCAAAGGCCGTGTTCCGGAGAACGGTCCACTAAGCTATAGCGAACCTGGTTTGAAACTATGCGCTCTTTGGTGAGTTGAGCCTGCGCACAGCACATCTCCGCAACAGTGAAGTTCCTGACGCCGATGAAGCGGATTTTGCCTGCCTCCACCAATTTCTCCATGACAAACATTGTTTCCGCGATGGGTACGGCGTAGTTGGGCCAGTGTAATTGGTAGAAATCCAGATAGTCAATCTTCAGTTGCTTTAAGCTGCACTCGGCGGCCTTGATAACGTCTTCATCGCGAACGTAGTGCGGAGGCACCTTGCGCGCAAAAAATACGCGAGTCGCGGATTCCGCGAATGGCTTCGCCGACAACCGACTCAGTCCCGTAGGGCTCAGCCGTATCGATAAAGGGCACGCCTAGTTCGATACCGGCGCGCAGCGGTTCCGTCCCTCCGCGGTATTGCCACGTACCCAATGCGAGTTCTGGCAATTGCACACCTCTATCCCAAGCTGCTTTAAGATCATGAGGACACGATGAAGGGCTTAACCTGAGTGGGATGCAGCAATTGAAGCTCATCGACCAAATCAGTTGTCGCCGAGTTGAAGCGAGAGCGCTAGCGGAAAAGAGGCGATCGCACGGGCCGTGCCTTCCGTCGCCGGACAGAGTGATAAGCATAGGGTGAGAACTTCGAGGACTTTCATTGGTTTCGGCTGCGTCGCCAAGTCAGGATTGTATTCACACCGTAATTCCACACCGAACTGATGGCAGTGCCCGAAATTCCTGCCATGTACCATGGCACCGCGAGTCGATGCAAAAACTCCGCGAAGCTCACATTCATCAGCGCTCCGAGAGAGCATGCCAGATAGAACGATAGCAGCCCTGTCACGAAACGCCATCCGCGCAAGCGACGATCGTGGAAGGTCACGATGTTGTTCAACATAAAATTGAAAGTCATCGCGACTAAGGTTGCTGCCGCTTGCGAGACCACAAAACCAACCTCGGCCGTGTGGTAAAGAAGCGCAAGACACGCTAAGTGAATGACTAAACCCAGAGACCCAACCAGCACAAACAGGACAAACCTTGTCGGCACAAAGTTACCGACGATCTTGTCGACTAACAGGAAGACGTATTCGAGTTCCACGTTGACATCGAGTTTGCTCTCGCCTCTCTCCCGGTTTCGGAAGCGGTAAGGCACTTCTGCCACACAAACAGGACGTTGGCTGGAGGCGAGCAAGTCGACAAGAATCTTGAATCCCGAGCCTGTCAAGCGTTGAGCAATCTCGCGGAAGTAGATTCGATTCACAACAAAAAATCCGCTCATCGCGTCCGAAATGTCACAATGACATACCACACGGCTGACACGATTCCCCAAGTTGCTTAGCCACACTCTCTGGCGCGAAAATTCGCCCATGCTTCCGCCGCCAATGTTGCGACTCGCCACCACCAGATCGAGACGATCAGTTCGAATACGCTCTAGCATCTTCGGCAAGACGGTCTCATCATGTTGCATATCTGCATCCATCACGGCGATGTAAGGTGCAGCAGTGGCCAGCATTCCTTCGATACAGGCGGAGGAGAGACCACGGCGGCCGATCCGCTCAATCACGCGAATCCTGCGGTTCGTCGCTGCCAGGCTGCGCACATATTCGGCTGTGCCGTCGGGCGAATTGTCATCGACAAACATTGCTTCCCACTCATATCCGGCGAGCGCGCGCTCTAGGGCGGCCAGAACAATTGGTACGTTCTCTCGCTCGTTATAGGTGGGCAGCACAACCGCCAACTCGATCGGCGATTCGGCGTGCGGCGACAAAGGGGACACCGCCTCGGAAGAAATGCTTCCCATTTCAGGAGCTAATCGCGCCATGCTCAGGTAAGTCGAATTCGGATTGAATATGGTGCACGACTACTAATCGTGGGCTTTCAGTTGGAATACGAGCGCATCCTTGGGAATATCTTTTTCATGTCCTTCTACAACGTAATGGACGTTTCTGGTCCATTGCCGCTCCCTTTCGAATGTATCCGTGATGAACATGACGGTTTGGGCGGCCACAGAAACTCCATCCACAAGACTCCCCCCGTCCTGGGGAACCACGACGTACTTCGATGTTTGGATGGGGAGCGCCGAAATCTGGCGAGCAATTTCCACGGAATCTGCCGCAAACGCATCTCGAGTTGCGGGATTGTCTCCCCACACTTTGAAGTACAGATAGCAGCTCTCTCCGATTAGAAGCACACAGAATATGCCGACCGCGGGGATGAGGTGTCTCGTGGAATATCGCGGTTCAAGATAACGATAGAGCCTTTCAGCTCCACAAGCCGCAAGCGTGTAGGCCATGGGAGCCGCTAGGATCGCGCGCAATGAATGTGGAAGGCCGCCATGCGAAAGTACAGCCGGAAGCATGGCGATCACAAACCAAACAAACACAAACGTAAAGGCGAACCCTTCTGAAACCAGCGGGTTATCGAATGACATAACCTCTGCGCTCCACGATCGTCGCAGGGCCTCTAATACTCGTCTAACCGGATTAATGCCAGCCACAATTCCGACAAGCAACAAAACACCAACAAGATTGGAGAGCTCAGGCCGGCCGGAGTAGTTATGACGCCAGTTGAGGTCCCCCACAAAGTGAAACATCATCGCGGTCCTCGTTGCATTAAAAAACAACGCGGTGAAGAAGCCTCGGGGCGCGTTGAGAACTGATACATCCGACGTGCGCTCGAATAAGCTCCCCGGCGACCTCACGAAGTAGATTGCAAGCGGCAGCGCGGCCAACACCGCTGACACCACGAGAAGAAGGGAGGCGGAGCCAAACTTGCCGATCCATCTTTCTCGGCGAGCCACCAGCCAGTAGTATGACAATATCAACAGGATTAGCACTGGAGAGACGCGATAGCGATGTACGAATTGAACCCCGTCCCGAAGAGCAGACCTCCCAGAATACACCCGGGAATTACCTTCCGAAATGCAACGCCTTCGTGCAACTTACGATAGCTTACTAACACACAATACAGGGCCCAGATCAGCCAAAAAGCGGAGGAAATGGCGCGAAACCCAATTCTGGAAAATACAATGTGCCAAAAACCAGTTGCCATGAAGAACGATGCCCACAAAGCGGTAGCACAATCAAACAGTTCCCGGACCAGGAAGAACAATCCAAGGACCGTCAGTGTCCCGAAGATTGCACGCACACTCCGCAATACCCAGGGTTCCTTGGCATGGACAATCTTCAGTGCCATAGCCTGAGTGTTAATAAATAATCCCTCGCGGCCATAGTTTTCGGGATAAAAAACCTTGTACTCTCCGGTGCGCGCAGCATGGAGTGCATTATTGCCATTCATTGCCTCATCCGGATACAAGCCCGGTGGAAATGAACTTAATTTATATGTTCGAAAAGATGCCGCCGTCACAAGAATGAGCAATAAGAGCAGCATATGGAACCGTTCCTTGCCCCCGCAAAAAGTGTTCAAGAAAGATCGCGGAGTCCATTCGGGTCGTGGAATCAGTCGGCGGTTCATCCCAGCTGTCCTTCACGTCGCGCAAGTTCTAAGTTAGATTCCACCCAATGAATGCTTCAGAGCAAATCCATAGTCCACTGCCGTGATCACCAGCAATATGAAAACAGCACAAAGCGATATCAGCAAGCCTATTCTTTCCGCTTTGCCAGGAATCAACTCGATTACGAGCTTATACTTCCCTTTTGGGACCTTCGCTCGCAAGAAACCATCCTTGGGAGAGGGTTGCATCTCAATTTGCTCGCTTGACCCATCGATATAGCCTTGCCAACCCGGATAGTAAAAATGAATAAGGGTCAGCTGGCTTGGTTCAGATGCAGTGACGGACAGGATGATCTTACGGGGATGCCAATCCAGTATGGATGCAGAACCCCCCGCTCCAGTTACCTCGCCCTGCACTGCCGCGGACTTCGATTGACGACCAGCCAAAAGCGCCTGGAGAATGTTGACCCGGGCTGTAGCGTCCTCTTCGCATCTGTGCCCGGAGACGATGGTCGTGGGCCAGAACTCACAAGGGTCGGGCCTGAATCTTACCAATTCCCGGTTGTCACTCGGTAGAGGTGCGACGCGAAATGAGGAGTACTCTCTCCAACTGGAGAAAGCGGCACATCCCATCCAACTAACAATGATTGCCGCCAAGATGGCTAAGAGAGCAAATGGCCGGTTCCCCTTGAGACTCTTGAAAGCGAGGGCTGAAAGCGCAGCGGCACTCACAACTAAGAGCGTTCCGAAACGCCAAGGGAACATTACATCGTGAAGAAAAGGGATGTACTTCCAAAACGGATAACTTAGCTGGGTCATAAAAACCAACCCAACAATCGCCACCACGAAGTAAAACCTGGCGGACCAGCGTTCTGGTACCGGCGATGGAACCTGCATGCAAACCCAAAATAGTAATCCCGAGAATACCAGCGTGGAGAAGGTGGCAAACAAAAGGAAAACCTCAAATTTTGGGTTTACGCCAGAATTAGGGAACAACCAGTAGCGCCTGTAATCATAAACGCCGTTGAGGTACTGGCTGGCAATCACCTTGCTTTGGTCCGTAAGGACTGGCACCATATAAATCGCAGCCAAAGCGAGGCCGACAGCCATTCCACCAACCACTCTAAGGGTTGTGCTTACTGGTCCACGCTCTCCAGTCGGCAGTAGTCCAGAGGCAACCATTACCGGAGAAAAACACATCACGGTCGGTAGATGCGTCATAGCGAGCAGCGCAAAAGCTACTGCAAGCCAGAGAGGTCCCCACGGGCATTTCCTTCGAATTCCTGCCACGCAAAACAGAAGGAAGGGCAACCAAACAAAGGCCCACAACTCGGCGACCGCGCCCCGAACATAGCCGTCGATAGCGAGGTGATAGGGCGCAATAATATATACACACGCGCCAAAAAGGGCGGCCGTTGACTCAACAAGCGAGCGCAACCAGAAGTAAGCGGCTGCGCCCGACAAGAATATCGCCAGCACGCAGCCGTACCCCATTTGCACCCAGCCATTAGGATCACTTGCAGCTAGCACCGGCCGGAAAAAACTTGAAGCGTAACTCGGAATAGGGGGATAGAAGAAAAAACTCGGAGACCCCAGACCTAAATTCCCATCGGTGAGCCAGCGCGGATACCACTCGCCATTCCACAATTGATCGGAAAAGCTTGCTTGCCAATGGGCATGAGTCATTCCGTCATGCGAGAGATCCGGAATGCCCCGCGACAGTAATGGCACACACCACAACATGGTAAACACAAACAGCCAACTGAGATGCGCCATGGTTCGCGGCCTACTGGGCGGCTTAGTGTCGGGGCAGGTCATATTAATTTTGCACGCGCGATCCGGCTGCCTGCTTCATCACCACACTAGCAGAAGTGAAAACCACATTCTGATCAAACACTGATGCGTGGCTGCCGGATGCTTGATACTCAGCCCATTTCGCGGGGACTTTCGCACAGTCGAGGCAAATCACGGCACAGGGCTCCGGGTGAGACACCTCAGACGAGTATCGCGACGTCAGATTCTGGACGCCAGTGTACCAGACCGTTCGCGTAACGCCATCGGCGTGAAGCAGCGCCAGCAGTGGGTAGACGTAAAGAGAGGGTGGACTCAGCTTGATTTGCGGATCTTCTATATAGGAATTGATTGCGACGTTCCGGCACTCGGACCGATTCACCGAATCTGCGATCGCCGCGTAGTTAGCCGCTATGTTCTCGTGCTGGTCTGAAAAATATAGTACGGCTCGCGGACGGTAAATGTCGTCGACCCGATGCCAACGTATAAGCGAATGCGTTCGATTCACCGCTGCAAACGGGATCGCGTAGACAATCATAACGATCGCGGCAACAGTGGCGATCCTTCTTGCGACGCATCGTTCCAGCACCAGACCGATCATGGCCGCCGCCAGCACGAAAAGCGGGAGGTGGTAGCGGGCAGCCCATGTTTGCCACTGAATCATCGCGGCGAAGAAGACAAACCCAGCCAGGATTCCAGCACCATACCAGCGAGCCATGGTTAGCGACTTTTCTTTCCATCGCAAATACACAATCAGAGTCGCGGCGAAGAACAGAAGTAGCTGCAGCGGATTGCCAGCGTGAATTTCGTGCAATGAAAACCCGTGCACCTCAAACGGCATTCCCAGCCACACAGCGTTGGGATCATCAGGGTCCGCGCCGAGCGCGCGAATCAGACGCCGGACGACCGCTTCGGTTCTTGAGTTCATCGCCGCGCTCGGGCTCCCGAGATGCAGGGAGACGTTGCGAAGTAGATTCGCGGCCGTGCCTTGCACGGTGACGTGACCCATGGTCAGTTGTGCCCGCGGATAAGGTTCGGGAAGAGGAACACCTAGAGGCGACCCCGAAAGATCGTAACAACGAAGGTAGTGCGCTCCGTTTAGCGCAAGAATCAGCAGCACTAGCACCGCACTACGTTTTAGAAACTGGAGTTTGGCTGGCCGCGGTGCCGTCATCCAGCACGCCATCACCAAGAACGGCAGGAAAACGTAAGCAGTACCTTTTGTGAGAATCGCTAAGCCGGCCCCAAGTCCCACGCACGCGGTGTTGAGCCAGCTCGAATCACCATGCCAATCCATCAAGAAGAGAACGGTGATGGCAATCCACAGTGAGGCGACATATGTGTTCATTGGGCCCGAAGCTTCGAGTAGCCCCTCCGGGATCGTCACAGAAGCAATCGCAGCAAGCACCTGGCCTCTCCGTCCTGCACCGAGCCGTTGTGCAATTGCAGAAACACTAATCGCGCATCCAATTAGGCTAAGCAACTGAATCAAGTTGACGAAGCGGTCGCCGCCCGAGAGAAGGTACGTGTGCATCATCGCGTATTCCGACCATGGCCCGTAGATCAGCTGGCAGTAATCAGGCGTCGGATAGAAGCGCACGCTGTGATTGCCCATCCACATCATTAGCCGCGGCAGATGATACTCCATGGCGTCCCAAGTATTGGGCGGCGCCAACAGCGCGGTAATCGCAACAATCAACACAATCATGGCCGAACTGATGAGCAGGATCGTGGAAGTGCGGTCCAGTGGGTCGGCAGAATCGTCCTTTGCAGGTGAGGATTCTGCGGTCCTTCGTGTTAGGGTTCTGAGGTAACAGAACGCGGCTAGGCAGAGAGTTGACCAGCACAAGGCGACGGGACCACGGCTGAGGAGCCTGGGCAAGCTCAGGACTTCGGTAAACACGACGACACATGTTCCACAAAGGACAGCCCCAGTCAGGACAGCCCGGCGCCACTCCAATCCTCTTTCGCGCAAGATCCGGAAAAGCAGGTAATATGCGATGCAAGGGAGTAAAAGTAGCATTCTTAGGTTTCCTCTCGCACGACTTGACCGGGCACGGGACCGGGGTGGCGTTTCTCCCACGATATGAATCCGAATCGCGCTATGACCTTCTGCACAAAATCAAGCCCAAACATAAGAGCGCCGAGGATCGTCCCGAGAGTGTTGTTAAACCAGTCTCTGGAATCGGAATCGCGAGTCGGCAAATAGTACTGCGTGGCCTCGATGAAGAAACTCACGGCACAACCGAATAAGATCGTTACGAGGATCGCGCGCTTAACCGGCATCGAACGTGAGAAGTACACGCAAAAGAAAAACCCAAAGGGTGCGAACCCGAACACATTCACCAGGGCGTCTTTCCAGTCCCAATCGGCCGGCCTCCAGAGGGCTTCCAGGAATGGCGGATGAAGAACCAGATAGTGGTCGGGAATATAGAGGTCGATTCCGCCGCGAACCTGGTTATGAACGACGGTGCCCGTCCGTTCGTTAAATCTGAAAACTGCGGTCGCTTGTTCCTCTGCGAGCGCCTTAGGCTGGCCGGCAGTCGTCCAGTCCGCATAATTTTGCCGAACTTCCTCTCCCGTCAGTTCCCGTTCGTACAGCCCAATTCCGTGAAGGACGCCTGACCAACTGTCGTTCGCCCAGGGAGAGTTGCCGATTACCATCTGCCCGGAAAGGTGTCCCCGAGTGAAGCTAAACTCTGGAGAAGAACGGACGAGCGCACCATTCAGGTAGATGGAAACTCCTCCTTTACCCGAGGTCAGAGTGATAAACAAAGGCACGTCTTGCTGAAGTGCGTGCGGAACATAGAGAATCTTTGCTTTTGGATTGTTCCGGCGGTTGGAGTTCCACGCCAAAGCCAGATCGTCCAGACTCTGCTTGATCCCGAAGCGTACTGGAGCTCCCGGCGAATCGAAAGCCATCATAGTGTTAGCGTCTTCAATGATTCCAGGTTGCATCCAGAGCTCGATGCTGCAGGGACCATCGGGCGGCCCTTCCCAGCGGAGTGGAGCAGAGCTCAAAATCGAGGCGTATTCTCCGAAATGCAGGCCGTTCTGGTTCTCCAACCATTTCACTTCATTGCGCGGGTGCGAAGTAAACGGAGAAAGGCCGGCGACCAAGAGGCAGCAAAGAATCGCCCCGCAAACAATCAGCAGAGTGGCGTGAGCAACCGGTGCCGAGAGTAGCGGTCTATTGTCGTTTAGAAGACGCATGCGTAGAAAAAGTGACTCAGACTACCAGAGCTTTTCGCTCCGCTCTGCGCAGGTACAGACCCGTGTAAGACTCTACGGAATGCTCGGGATAGAAAGGGATCCAGCAACTGTGATCGGGGACGGCCCACACGTCCACTACAACATAGCCCAAGGCTTCCAACTCGCCGATAAAACGATCGCGTTGAAATATTCGATAGGGAGATACTGTCCACCGTATGTTCTGCAAAGTTACGCATTCGAAACGGCTATGGAGGGGTACGCGGTTCAGCACCAGATGTTGAGGCGGATGTGCGAGACACTTTAATGAATCTGCGATCGACGTCTCGATGTATTGGAGGCATCCAGAAGCAAGTAGACAATTTGCGCCGTCGGCCTCTTCGAATCGGGACGTAAAACGCAACCGCCTCTCCCGTTTTTCCTGTGCTAGCGCCTCTCCAGCACGCACGATCGCGGGCAACTCACAAATAAGCCATTGCAAGTTTTGCGGGTATTCGATGTAATGCTCCCAAGTGTAGAAAGAAGTTCCAACGCTGCCCCCGAGATCAAAGATGGTCCATCCGTCGCGCAGTGCCTCGCCAAGCCAGAATGCGGCGGGATAGTCACTTGCAATAAACCTTTGGTTCTTGTATCCGAGCGCGATATCGTCGTGGTCGTAACCAAGCGGAACATTCTTGGGGGCATTGGCGCGGGCTTCCTCAAACGAGCCGTAGACACCCCGGTTCTTGACCCAAGAAGGCACGCAGCGATTTAAGAACCAACGATAAGCAGGAATCGGCTTCCCGAGATTGATCAGATAGGACAAGGGAGCAACCTCAAGAAAAGCCTTCACCAGCGCCTTCTTGCGCGCCTTCGGGCTCAAACAGTCAGGGTCGATCGAGGCGAGGATTTCCCTTCTTGATCGCTGCTTCATTGGGCCAAGCTTGAGCTAAGGAACGACATCTTGTAAGGACGCGGACTCGCTGACTACACCGATCGGAGGAATCATGCCGCCGCGGTTTTGTCTTCCTTCGGACGGAATCCATCGCCGCGGTCCCCTTTAAGACGCCGTAGAAACCGGACAGTTCCCCGCGCCATGTAAAAGGCCGGCATGTAGCTGGTTGAGATGACCACATTCTTCGCGGTATCAACCAGAGCAGATTGCTTCGGGGGCCGGGGTGAGATTCCTAACTTTCTCAGCAGGAAATTGGCGCGGTGGACGTTGGCACGCTCCCAATCGTTCCATGTGAAATTTACGCTGAGCGAGATTGAAACGTTGTCGTCGTTCTGAACCCAATGTGGATTGTTTACCGGAATGTGAACGCCATTGCCGGGCACCAAACGATATGTTGTCGCCCGGCTCTGGAACTGCGGCTTATATACGGCCGCATTGTTATCGATGGCCCAAAAGCGTTCCACCTCGATAACGGGCAGTACTTCGCTGTCGTTTCGATCAAATACGTAAAGGTTCTTCTCGCCCCGAATCTGCAGGAGGAAATTGCATTCGCGATCGATGTGGTACGGAGTGACGCGACGTGGCGAAGTAATAAAGATCAGCGCGTCTTCAACTTTCATTACTTTTCTGAAATCGACTCCGGTCAAGCCTTCGAACTCGCGCATGCATTCGTAAAAGAGCGCACCATATTCGGGATCCTTCTGGGCTTGATGGAGCGTAACCCACGCGCCGCACGTCTCGATGCGGTGGAGTGCTTCTTCTACCATGAACGGCTTGGGACCCATCTGGTCCCATCGTTGATCGGCCCGGATGTCCGGCCCTGCATCGTAGTACAAATCTCGCGGGCGGTCGCGGCGGGTTGTTCGGGCAAGTTCGAGCAATCGGGGCAGCGTAAACAGCGGGTGGTCCGCTAGTCGATGCAGAAACTGGAACGGGAGCCGATTGAAGTCCAGACGGAATCGGTCGCTGGGTTCAACGAACTGAAGCGGGGCGTTGGTCGCGATGGATTGCATATTCTGAATGAGCTCCTTTGAACTGAGGAGTGTGTGGAAATGACCGCTAAATGTCTTGTTTCGACAGTGTTCCACTCGAAGCACTAGTTGATGGTCAAGTAATCGCAGGCGTCCCGCTATCGAACGGTTCGCGAGATTGTGGTCTTCAGCGCGTCGGCGAGATGCTTCACAAATGGCTCCAATAACATGCCGGCGGGATAAACCGGGAGTGTCAGAAGCTCGTAGCCTCCGCGCGCCAGCCGGCTCCAATCGCCTTCCGCTGGACGGTATTTCGCGTACTGCCTCATCGGGCGGAAGTCGGTGACGACACCATCGTAGGGCTTCGCCTGATAGACAACGCACGCCCGGTCGTTGATCTGCCACATCTCCGCGAGCACAAGGGATTCCGGCCTATTGCCCGAATCCTTCGCCAGAAGTCTGCCAAATATCATGCCCCTCCAGATCTTCGAGCGGCTGCGGAGGACGTTGATTTTTTCGTCAAAGAACTTCTTCTTTTCGGCGGCATTCAGCAGCATGAAGTTCTTGCCGTGGAACTTGACTCTCTGTGCGATGTGCCTCAGTCTTCTCCACGTGTTATCGGATGGGATGCTGCACCAGTTCATGGTGTCGAACAAAGCGAGCAGAGCGACTTCGTCTCCCTGCGCTTTCAGTTGCTGCGCCATCTCGTAGGCGACGGTGCCGCCCATGCAGTAGCCGCCCAAGTAATACGGGCCCTGGGGCTGCACGCGGCGAATCTCCTTCACGTAAAGCGACGCCATCTCCTCGATCGTTGTCAGGCATGGACGTTCGCCGTCGAGGCCCTGAGCCTGCAGGCCATAGCAGGGCTGATCGGAGCCAAGATGGCGCGAAAGCTCGCGGTAGATCAGCACATTTCCGCCACCGCCGTGGATGCAAAAAAACGGAGGCCGCGAACCGTTGGGCTGGATCGCCACCAGCGGCGACCAGTCCCGCGAAGCACCGTCAGTTTGCAGAACCTCAGCCAACTGCGCGATGGTCTGAGCCTCAAAAAGGATGGAGAGCGGGAGCTTGCGCTGAAATTCCCTGGCGATCTGCGCGAACAAGCGCACCGCCAGGATGGAAGTGCCTCCGAGCTCAAAATAGTTCTGATTCAGCCCAATCGGGCTGGTACCGAGCA
>Ga0326728_10013476_pt1 | contig 17731 bp, 15 predicted proteins | sample MB3enrmetagenome_FD_207602 | JGI IMG/M metagenome (GOLD analysis project Ga0326728, IMG submission 207602) | Lab enriched peat soil microbial communities from McLean, Ithaca, NY, United States - MB31MN | ecosystem: Environmental > Terrestrial > Soil > Wetlands > Peat | place: USA: New York... | reverse complement strand
AGGTCGATACCGCCCACTCCCGCGAGCATGTTTCGCACGAAACGCTCGTGGCCCGGCACGTCGATGAAGCCTACACGTACGCCTTCGCCGAGGTCCAGGTGGGCGAAACCCAGGTCGATCGTGATCCCACGCCTCTTCTCTTCCTCCAGACGGTCGGGGTCGGTGCCAGTCAGCGCCAGCACTAATGCTGACTTTCCGTGATCGATATGCCCCGCCGTTCCCACAGTGACGTATCGCATCTGGTCCTTGATTATGCGAGAAAGGCGCTAGGGAAGCAATCGCTTCCCAGGATTTCCAATAGTGGCCAGAATTTATCCGTCATGTTACGCTAGGGTGAAGGGCCAGAACCTGCTCATTTCCGGAGGTGAAAACTTGAAATTCACACTAACCACTTCTCTTGTACTCATCTGCCTAGCCAGTTGGGCGCGCGCTGACGTGGCGACCCTCAAGAATGGAGATCGGGTTACAGGAACACTAGTCACGATCAAAGGTGGAACCCTGCAACTGAAGACTGCCAACCTCGGGACCGTATCGATCCCCATGGCCCAGGTGGCGACTTATTCGTCGGACAAACCCGTTGCGGTTGTTATTAAAGGCCAGGAACCCGTGCAAGGCATTCTGGAACTCCTGCCTTCCGGCGACTGGCAGGTCAAGGGAGAGAACGGCCAGGTGCACACCATCGCCGCCGCGAAACCGGAAGTCATCATGCCGGCCGAAGATTATCAGAAACTGGAACAGACCCCCGGAGTCTTTCAGGCGTGGAAGGGCGGTGCCAGCCTCGGTTACAGCCTCCAGAACGGCAGCCAGGAGACGAACACTCTAACCACAAGCATTACCGCTTCGCGTGAACGTCCGGCGACGCCCATTTTCGAACGGCATATGCGCACCACCTTCGACTTTACTACGCTTTTCTCTCATGCCGAGCAGAAAAGCCCCACGCCACCCGTTGTGATCACCAGCACCGTGTCCTCACGCACCCTGACCGCAGATCTGCGGCAGGACTACCTGTTCAGTCCGGACAACTTCGTGTTCGTATTTGGCCAAATCAACCACGTCTCAACTCAAGACCTCTACCTCCAGCAGACCTACGGCGGCGGCGTTGGCCGTGACGTTGTTAAGAACGTACGTACGACTTTCAGCGTCCTCGGCGGCCCAACCTACGTCCAGGAGAAGTTCTTCAATGGGCTGCTTACCCAAACCACCCAGCTTCTAATAGGAGAAGTACTGGGTGAGCAATTCTCGAAGCGGCTTCGGCTCGACCACTACTTCCACATCTACCCGGACCTCATTCACGGTGGAGAATACCGTTTTGATACCAGCGCGGTCCTAGCTTTCAAGCTGAGCAATAGGTTTTCGGTGAATGCGAGCCTGATCGATCTCTACCTGAGCAATCCGCCGACAGGCGAAAAGAACAACGTCACGTTTTCTACGGGCATCGGATATACGTTTTGAGACGAAAACAGGCGAGGGGCAACCGCTGCGACCTGGTGGAGAGGCAGGGCTTACTCTAATCGCGGCGATGTCCTGTGCAGAGGGGACCGCAAGCCGTCACCCTGCTCATCCCTCGGCTTGCTGGGCGGGGGAGGCGCTTGCTTTTCAGATTCGGACCCCAGCCAGACGCTCACCACCTCCCAATTCCCCAGGCGCTTTTGCAGAACCAGGTCGTATTTCGCGACGGCGGAGGGATCTTCCAAGGTTACACCAGCCAGCGCTCTTTGCTGGTCCGGCGAGAAGGTGAGGTTTTGAATCTCCACCTTGACTTCAGGCTTCGCAGGGGCGCGGTGGGCGGCGACGTCCGATGGCGATGGTGGGGGCGGCAGAAGCGCCGGAATGAAATAAGTACGGACGGCGGCATCGACCGAGCCGCCCGCCTTCTTCCCTTCGGGAGTGGCCAGGTATTTGGATCGAATCTGAATGACATCCAGGGCGTTTTCCAGGTCGTCGTGGATGACGACGTCGTTCAACCTTTTCTCCGCCTGGCGAATCAAGTCCATCAGCTTCGGGTCAGTACGGACTGTCAGGGCCATGACTGCCGCCTCTGTCACCGTGCGGTCAGGTTCTGCATCGGACTTGTCGATAACCTGGAAAAGCGTTTGCGTGGCCTGACCGGTGTCGTACTCACCCAGAGCACCATAACAGAAGCGCCGCAGGTTAAGATCGCGCTTGTCATCTTGAAGCTTCCAGAGAATCTGCATTGCCTGGTCGCCACCGATGAAGGCGAGCGATTGGGCCGCAAACTCGGCCGTGCGATCATCCTTGAGCGCCTGAGCCAATTGCGGAATGATGCCCGGGCCCGCCGCGAATGCGGCGCGGAAGAGTGAGTCTGCCGCCTCCGCGTTCGGGGCGCTCAGGATCCCGTCCAATAGCTCCGGCGCCCAGTCGCCAGGAAGCGGCGGTTCGCTTTGCTCGCCGCTTTCGTTGTCCGGAGCTTGCGCCGCTGGAATCTTCTCCGGGTGAGCGGGTGAGGATGACTGTTGCGCCACGCCTCGGGCGGCAACGAGAAAGCAACACGCCACGAGCAACAGGCTTTGCAGCACGCGCCACATCGATCCTGCGTGCCCCCGTCCAATCGCGATGCTTCTCGTTTGGTTCATTCTGTATTCTGCCCTTAGTTGGATGCCCGGAGAGCCGGAAGAGTTGGGGAAGGCAACAAAACGTGGGCAGTAGGCGGCAGGCCGCAAGCCACTGAGTGTCGGCTGCCTGCTGCCGACTGCCTACTGCCTACTGCTCTCCCCAGCCCCTAGCCCCTAGCACGGGGGGCAGTTCGCGCAGGTCATCCAAGAGCAGATCCGGACCGGCTTTTTTCAGCGCCTCCGGCCCGAACCCATAAGTGACCCCGCATGTCCACACGCCCGCGTTTCGCCCTGTCTGCACATCCGTCTCAGAATCTCCGACCATGAGCGTTTGCTCGGCGGCGGTCGACGCAATGCCCATCAAAGTCTTAATCCCCATCGGGTCGGGTTTTTTCAAGGGGAAGCTATCGCCGCCATAGATTTCAAAAAAGTGACGGGTGAGTCCCAAGCCGGCGACGATTTCGCGGCTGAATTTTGTGGGCTTGTTTGTCAGAATAGCCAGCTTTCGATTCCCGAGTTCCTCCAAAGCTTCGGGCACTCCCGGGTAGGCAATGGTGTTATCGAGCAGGTGCCGGGCATAGTGGTCCAGAAAGAACCCCAGGCCCTTCTCAACGTCGCCATCGGCGGCTTGATCGCCCAGCGCCCTTTTGATCAGAACGGTCACTCCGTTTCCAACGTAAGACGTGACCGCCTCGAGAGGCAACGGGCCCAAACCCATAAACTCCCGCATAGCATTGACACTGAGCGCCAGGTCTTTTTTGGTGTCCGCGATTGTGCCGTCCAGGTCAAAGACGACCAGTTGGATTCCCGGGAGCTTTCGCCTTTCCATTATCATCAGCATTCCTTTCAATCGCGCTTTCTATTCACAATGCGGCGCAGAACCGGAGCCAGTTGGGGGTTTTCCTCGCCGTCGGTGCGTGTGAGGCCTAAACACAGTGAACATGGCGCACAGCGATCTCCGCGCCACAACAAGCTTGCACTTCGCAGGACTACGGAGCCGGCGCGGCCCCAGGTTCCGGCTCCAGCGCGCGAAGCACCAGCGCCGCTTCCTCCGCCGGGATGGGGTTGAAATAAAACCCTTCACTGCCCAGATACCGGCGTTCGCCCTCCACATCCGGATGAAGCTCAATGTGCCAGTGGTAATCGTCCGGCACCGTACCCCACCAGTCCCTGGTCGGCTTGTGAGCTTCGAGGTTAGGCTCGGTGTGGATTACGAAGTGCAGAATCGAAGATATCTTCTCGATCCGTTGCAGGCAGGGCTTCAGAAAGGAAGCCAGCGACCTCACGCAAACCTGGTCTGTCAGGTCTTTTTCAAAGGACGACGAGTGACGGATCGGCAGCACCCACAATTCGTACGGCGACCGCGAAGCAAAAGGGCAAAACGCGACGAAATCGCCGTTTTGATCCACTACCCGTTTTTCTTCCTGCATCTCCTGTTGAACGCAGTCGCAAAAAAGGCACCGCTCTCTCTTCTGGAAATGCATTTTGCTCCACCGGAATTCAAGCTCCAAAAACTGCGGTAGAACCGGCGAGGCCAATACCTGAGAGTGGCTATGACCGTGCTCGTTTACTCCGGCAGGCCCCTGATCCTTGTAGACAGAAACGTAGCGGAGCCGGATGTCGCGCTTGAGGTCCAAAATGCGGTCGCGATACAAACCGATGCATTTTGCCACCTGAGAAACCGGAAGTTCTGCCAGCGTCACGCCGTGTCTTGGGGTCTCAACCAGGATCTCGTGCGCGCCAATCGAGTTCATGCGGTCGAACATGCCCACGGCCTGCCGGTCTTCCTGACCCTCCACGAGGAAGATGGGCGCGCGATCATGGAACACCCTGGCGCTCCATGCGCCCTCGCCATCCCTCAATTCCTGGATCGCCCGGGGAGTGAAGTGCTCATTGCCCGGGCAGAAAGGGCAAATGGCTTCTGCATCGTTGAAATCCGCCATCACCTGCCTTTTTCCGCAGACCACCCAGCGATGAGTTATTGGGTCGAGTCGAAGCTCAGCCATTGTCTTTGTTCCTCGGTTGTGTTCCCTTCCCTCAGGTCAGCAACTATAGCATACACGTGGCCCAACAGTGCTCTCGACGGTTCCGCGCCAGTATGATAAGGTCGCAAGTTTGCAGACGGAGACGACCATGCCTGAAATTCGACCCTTTCGAGCGCTTCACTACAACCCGGCGCGCATTCATGAGCTTGGGAAAGTTGTGACCCAACCCTACGACAAGATATCCACGGAGATGCAATCGCGCTACTACGGTTCAAGCCCTTACAACCTCGTCCGTGTGATCCGAGGCCAGGTTCATGCCGAGGACAATCCCCAGAACAACGTTTACCTGCGCGCTTCGCGAAGCTTCCGGGAATGGATCGATGATGGCGTTCTGGTCTCGGATTCGCAACCGGCGATCTATCCTTATGACCAGGAGTACGAGGTTCCGGGCCACCCTAAGAGCAAGAAAGTGCGCCGCGGCTTTATAGCTGTCTGTCGGCTGGAAGACTACTCGGCAAGAGTCGTCCACCCGCACGAGCAAACGCTCTCAGCGCCCAAGACCGACCGGCTGGAACTGTTAAAGATCACGCGAGCCCACTTCGGCCAGATCTTTGTGCTTTACAGCGATCCTGCCGGGCTGGTCGAGTCTCTGCTGGCGGAGGGAACACCTAGTCAGCCCTGGGAACAAGTTACGGACGAGTACCAGACCGTACACACTGTGGGGCGAATCACTGAGCCCCAGGTGATAAATCAAATCGTGGCGGCCATGGCGGACAAGAAACTGGTGATCGCGGACGGCCACCATCGCTACGAGACGGCGCTCGCCTATCGCGATTATTGTCGAAGCCGGGTAGCCTCTGATGAGCTGTCGGAATACGTGATGATGACCTTCGTTCGAATGGAAACCGACGGCCTCACGATCCTGCCGACTCACCGCTTGGTTCACGGCCTGCCGACCTTCGACTGGTCCGATTTTCTGTTCCAGGCGCGTTGCATCTTCGAGGTGGAAGAGTTCGCCGCTCAGGACCAGGCCAACGGTTGGGCAAGTCTTTTCCTTGAACGGCTGGCGCGGGCCGGCCTTCAGGGGCCGGCATTCGGCGCTTACGCCGGACGCGGAAAGCTGGCGCTCCTGCGCCTGCGCAGCGAGTATGATCTGGAACGGGCTCTCAACGACCTTCCCTCAACCCTGCGCCGACTCGACGTCATCCTGCTGCACCGCCTGATCCTCGAGCGGATACTCAAAATCGACCCCCAGGCAGTGCGCGAGGAGAGAAATCTCACTTATCACCGTGAGTTTCCAGCCGCTGCCACAGCAGTCGCGCGGGGCGAGGCTCAACTCTGTCTTCTCCTGAACCCCACGCCCGTCGACGCCGTGCGAGACAACGCTTTGGCGGGTTTGACGCTCCCGCAAAAATCCACGGACTTTTATCCCAAGCTACTGACGGGCCTCGCCGTCTACTGGTTGGATAATCCGGCTGGAATGTAGCGCCGCCGTCTCGGCTCGTTCTGTGTGAGGAAAATGCGCGTACGAGAAGGGGTAGCGCGGACCTGATTCTTGGGCCTGCGGCTCGTGCACGCACGACAGCAGGATTACGCAGACGTTGAAGATCAGGTCTGCGTCACCCGCTCGCCGTCTACTGACGGAATAAGCCGGCGGGGCTGTGGCGATCGATCTTCATCAAGCCCCGAAGGACTGTATCGCCGCTTCGACGCTATCATATACGTCGAAAACAGTAACTAACTTTGTAATATTCAACTGCTCGCGAAACCGCTTCGTCAAGTTCGCCAGCTTCATTACCGCGCCCTGGCTCTGGGAGGAAGTATAGCCGGCCACCAGCGTGCCCAGCCCGGCGCTGTCGATGTAGCTGACGTTCCCAAGGTCCAGCACCAGCCGCTTCGCCCCCTCAGAGAGCATCTCTTTGATATGCGAGCGGAGTTGATTGCTCTCTTCGCCCAGCGTGACGCGCCCCGACAGCGCCAGAATCGTAACCCCGCTGGATTCCTTCTCGACAATTTGCAACGCCATAATCGGCCTCCTGAGTATACATGGACAAGAAATTGCAGATTTTACAGAGGAATTCAAAAAAAGTAAATCAGCGATACCGATCGCCGATGAATTCGGCGATGCCAGCGTACGCGCGCGCCAGGGTCGGCTCATCCGGCAGGAAGACGATGCGGAAATGGCGCGTCTCCGGCGCCTGTCCAAATCCGCTGCCGTGCACCACCAAAACCTGTTTTTCGAGCAGCAGGTTGCGCACGAAATCCTCATCGCTCTCGGGAATGTCCAGGCGCGGAAAGGCGTAGAAAGCCCCCAGCGGTTTCACGCAGCTTACGCGAGGAGTGGTGTTGCACCAATGCGCGGTAAGGTCGCGGCGGCGGCGCAGTTTCTGCCGCACCTCCACAAGATGCTGCTGCGGGCCTTCGAGCGCCGGACGTACAGCATACTGCTGGGGATGGTTCGAGCAAAGCCGCGCCCGCAACAGTTTGTGCACGCCCTCGATGTACGGCTTCAGTGCCGCTGCGGGGCCGCTCGCCACCGCCCAACCCACCCGCCAACCCGGCGCCAGATAAGCCTTGGAAAGCCCGTTGAACGTGACCACCGGAAGGTCCGGCGCCAGCGCCGCGATGGAAGTGTGCGGATGGTCGTCGTCAAGGATCAACTTGTCATAAATCTCGTCGGCGAAGATCAGCAGGTTGTTCTGGCGGGCGAGTTCCGCGATTGCCTCCAGGGTCTTGCGTGAATAGACGGCCCCGGTAGGGTTGTTGGGATTGATGACGACGATGGCGCGTGTGCCGGAAAAGATGCGACTCGAAAGGTGTTCCAGGTCAGGCTCCCAACCGTTCCCTTCGTCGAGCATGTAGGAGTTGAGCGGCGTCCCGATCTTGGCCAGCACCGCGGAATAAAGGGGGTACTCGGGGCTGGGCGTCAGGACGTTCTCACCCGGATCGAGGAGTGCCGACAGGCAAACGTCCACCGCCTCGCTCACGCCTGCGGTCATGAAGACGCTCTGAATGTTGCGTATGCCTTTGCGCTCGGCGTCCGCGCGCGCCGCCGCCACCGCCTCCGGGATCCCCAGCGAGGGCGCGTACCCGTCCAATCCATCGCGCATCGCTTTGGCGACGGCCTCAATGAGATGAGGCGGGGTACGGAAATCGAATTGAAGCGGATCGCCGATGTTCAACGGCAGGATTTCTTTGCCTTGGCGCGCCACCTCGTCCGCCAGCACCGCCAGGTCCCGAATGGCGTAACGCACTTGCGCCAGCCGTGCTGCCGCACGCACCTCCCAGATTTTGTTTGCAGCTGTTGTCATAGCCTCACTCCCCATGCTGCTCTCGTAGCGCTGACCTTTAGGTCAGCACTTGCCGACCTAAAGGTCGGCGCTACATCCAGAATCACCTCTCCCCCCACCTGAGCTTTTGCTGGAGAACTCGGAAATAGTCCTTATCGGGGGACTGAATGAGTTCCACATATGAGTCCGCTTTCTTCAAGCATACCCGGTCGTCGCTATGCGCGGCGAGCCCGACTTGGCCGTCCACGGTAAGATAGGCCGCCTCGCGCTGGGTTGTCACCACAATTTCGACGCTCGCCGTGTCGGGGACAACCAAGGGACGATGCGTCAGCGTGTGCGCGCAGATTGGAGTTACGATGAAGGCCCCAACACTCGGCATAGTGATGGGGCCGCCCGCGGCGAGGGAATAAGCGGTCGACCCGGTGGGCGTGGAGACGATCAAGCCGTCCGATTTGTAGGAGGAAACGAACTGGCCGTTGACGCGCAACTCGAAGTCCAGGATGCGCGAGATTGCGCCCTTGTTCAACACCGCGTCATTAAGCGCCAGAAACGAAGCGATCACCTCATCGGCGCGGATCAGAGACCCCTCAAGCTGCACGCGCCGCTCGATCTGGTGCTCGCCCCTGAACACGCTTTCGAGGGTCGGATAAAGCTCCTCCTGGGTAGTCACGGTGAGGAATCCCAAACCGCCCAGATTGACTGCCAGGATGGGCACTGGCTTGCCGTGCAGCGCCCGGGCCGTGGCCAGAAGCGTTCCGTCGCCCCCCAGAACAATCAGCAAGTCCACGGCGCCAGCCAGCTCGTTGCGCGTCAGGCAGGGTTCAGCGTTCTTGATGATGGCGCCCGTTTCCTTGTCGATGCAGACTTCAATGTCGCGTTCCCGCAGCCATTCGAGGAGTGGCGGCACGATTTCACCAATCTCGAGCTTCTTCGGCTTTGAAACGATCCCAACCTTCTTGATAGTCATTTTGTCTTAGGCACCCTTCTGCTCCCGCCAGTTTGCTGCTGCACAAAAAGGTGGTTCATTCGCCTGCTTTGAGAGTGCGTTTGAGTTCGTTTGCATCAAAAACCAGTTCGCTTTGCATTAATGGCTCGGGCCAATGCAAGCCCAAAGCCTGTCTAGCCGACTATGTGTCACTGTCGCGACGCGGCCTCAGGGCCTGGCAGTTCGGTTCGTTTTCGCAGAACTCGCTGTTTCTTGCTCCTTTCGGGGTCATAGGGCTGCTAATTGGTGCGCGAAACGCGCCTGATTTGCAGCATTCAAAAAAGTTATGGCATTTGTTTTCAAGTACTTCTTAGCTTCGTTTCCACTATTTTGCATTTTTCGCGACGTCTCGCATTTCCCTTGTCGCCCGGACCAAACCGTCTTCTCTCGCGCCTCGGCGGCCCCCTTGCCTGCCTACGACAATGTGTCCCCAACCAGAACACAAGCATAGGCTATCATAGCTCTCCTGGCTTGTCAAGCGGAAAATGCGAACAAGGTCGAATTGCCCGAATCTTCCCACAGGGTCTGGCGGGAGCGGCTAATTAAAATGCCCTCGCCCCCTTGGGGGAGAGGGTAGCGCGCAGCGCCAGGTGAGGGGGCTGGCACGTCACGATATTATGTAACCCTCAGTAGGTCGATTTTCGCCAAACCGCGTGCAGGAAATACTCGATGTTTCCCTCCATGCCCGGCAGAATACTCTCGGCTTGGGCGAGGTTGCAAAAGCCCAGCTCCAGCAGCTTGTTTGAAACCTTGGCCACCGCTTCCTGGCGAAGTACCGGATCGCGCACGATGCCGCCCTTGCCAACTTGTCCTTTTCCCACCTCGAATTGCGGCTTGACCAGCACCAGCACATCCGCCGGCGCTTCGAGCAAGGGCGGCAGCACGGGGAGAATCAGCGTGGCTGAGATGAAAGAGACATCCATGGTCACCAGCGCGACCCTGGCGCCGAACTGCCCGAATTTCAGATATCTGGCGTTGATCTTCTCCAGCGACACGACACGAGGGTCGCGGCGGAGTTTCCAATCCAGTTGATTCGTGCCCACATCAACAGCAAAGACGCGGCTCGCGCCCTGTTGCAAAAGGCAGTCCGTGAAGCCGCCCGTCGAAGCGCCGATGTCCAGGCAGGTCTTCCCCTCAGGCGAGATGCGGAAATGCTCGAGCGCGCCCTCCAGCTTCACTCCCCCACGGCTGACGTATTTGAGCGGCTCGCCCAGCAGGCGAAGCGTTGCGCTTGTGTTTGTCAAGGCGCCGCACTTCTCGACTTTTTGCTCGTCGACCAGCACCTCACCTGCTAGGATCATGGCTTGGGCCTTAGCGCGCGTCTCTGCCAGGCCGCGCTCAACCAGCAGCCGGTCCAGACGGATTTTGGTCTGTCGCTCCGTTGCCATCGCTGATCTGCAAGGGGACGGCTTTCCGTTCCCTTATCGATGCGTGCCTCTGATCGTTCCTCGTTGCGGAAGTAACCCCTCACCCGGCCCCGTCGGCTGACGGGCTGATGAAAACGCCGTCGCGGGCCACCCTCTCCCCTCGGGAGCAGCGTTTCCGTGGGTAGCGCAGACCTTTAGGCCGGCATGCGTCGTGCTGACCTGAAGGTCAGCGCTACCTCCGCAGAAAGAAGTATGCCGTCATGCAAATACCCACAGCAATCACGAAACGGCGGACGATTTGCGGGTCGAGTTTCTGGGCGACGTAGGCGCCGCCGTAGCCGCCCGCAACGGCGCCCACCAGCATCACCAGGGCTTGTGGCCAAAGCACCGCGCCCGCCACGATGAAGGTAACGACGGCGGCTCCATTGATGGCGGCATTGAGGAGCGTTTTCAGCGCGTTCATGGCGTGAATATCTTCCATGCGCAGCATGGTCAGCAAGGCGAGCATCATGATTCCGATGCCGGCGCCGAAGAAACCTCCGTACAAGGCGATCAAGAACTGGAACAGATTGGAAGCCGTCACCACCAGCCAGCGCGGCTGTTTCGAGGCTTTGAACGTCGTCTCCACCCAGTCTGCGATCTGCTTGCCGAAGATGAGCAACAAGGTGGCGAGCAGAAAGAGATAGGGCACAAAGCGCATAAAGGTGGACTGCGGAGTTCGGAGCAGCACGAGCGCGCCCAGCGTTCCGCCGGTTACACTGGTAGTGAGCATTTCCACCAGAATCTTGAAGTCTTTGGGGAAGCGCCTCCGGTATGCGCCCGCGCTGGCGACGCTGCCCGGCCAGAGCGCCACCGTGGAAGTGGCATTGGCCGGTATGGGAAGAACGTGCGTAAAAATCAGGGCGGGAAACGAAAAGAAGCTGCCCCCGCCGGCCACCGAATTCATGGTGCCTGCGATTGCGGCGGCGAAAAATAGCAAGATAGCGTTTGGTAGGGTCATGGAAGGGCAGTCAAAAGTCAGTGGTTCAGTGGTTAGTGCCTAGTGCTTAGTTCCTAGTGATGCCTCGTTTATAGTACAAATAGGCGGATCGCTAGCCAGCCGTAAGGCTACAAGCCACTAGCCACTAAGTACCGTTCTTCACGCCCGCAGGGCGGAGCGATATTTCCCCGGCGTGTGGGCGGGCCACTCGTCCGCGTACGCCTTAATGCGGTTCACGATGCCGTCGACGTCGAGGCCATACTTGGCGTGCAGCAGGGCGGGCGGGCCGTGCGGCACGATGCGGTCCGGCACCGCGATGCGCAAAATGCTGGCCGGAACCCGTCGGTCCTGAAGCAAAGCGGCGACTTGGGCTCCGAAGCCTCCCGCCTCCGTCCCTTCCTCGGCGGTCACCAGGAATCGCTTCTCAGCCGCCAGGCAGCAGATCAGGTCGGCATCGAGCGGCTTCATAAAGCGCGCGTTGATGACGGTTGCGCTGATACCCATGGCGTCCAACCGGCTGGCGGCTTCCAAACACGGATAGACCATGCTGCCGAGGGCCAGAATGCCGATGTCGGCTCCTTCCCTCAGTATCTCGCCCTTTCCGATCTCCAACTTCTTGAACTCGGGATCGAATGGGGTGCCGATGCCATTCCCCCGCGGGAAGCGCACAGCGGCCGGGCCTGAGCACGTGAGCGCCGTATAAAGCATATGGCGCAGTTCATTTTCATCTTTAGGAGCCATCACCACGATGCCGGGCAGCGCGGAGAGGTAGACCAGATCGTAGAGCCCGTGATGGGTCGGCCCATCGGCGCCCACGATGCCGCCCCGGTCAAGCGCCAAGGTGACGGGAGCGCGCATCAAGCAGGTGTCGTGCATCACCTGGTCGAAGGCGCGCTGCAGGAAGGTGGAATAGATGGCCACCACAGGCCGCATGCCCTCGCAGGCCAAGCCGGTGGCGAAGGTCACGGCGTGCTGTTCCGCGATGCCCACATCGAAAAAGCGGTCCGGAAAGCGCTTGGAGAATTCATCCAGGCCCGTCCCTTCGCTCATGGCGGCGGTAATGCCGATGATGCGGGAATCTTTTTCCGCCAGCTCGCAGAGGGCCTTGCCAAAGACGGCGGTGTAGGAGGGAGCAGCGGCGGGCGTCTTATGGAAAGCGCCGGTGGAAACATCGAATTGCGTCACGCCGTGATATTTCACCGGCAGCCTCTCGGCGATATCGTAGCCCTTGCCCTTCTGGGTAACGATGTGAACCAGGGTGGGCTTGGGATTGTTTTTGACTTTGGCGAGCACGGCCAGAAGCTCATGGATGTCGTGGCCGTTGATGGGGCCGAGGTATTCAAACCCAAGCTCTTCGAACACCAAGCCGGGAATCAGCACCGTCTTAGCGGACTCCACGATGTCTTTCGACAGCCTCAGCATGCGCGGTCCCACGCGGGGAACGGACAGCATCAACTTCTCAACCTCTTCCCGCAAGCGGTGGTACGCCTGGCCATGAACGATGCGGTTCAGGTAGCCGGCCAGGGCGCCCACGTTGGGCGAAATCGACATCATATTGTCATTGAGAATGACCAGGACCTTTTTCTGCAAGGTGCCCAGGTTGTTGATTCCCTCGAGCTCCTCACCTACGGTCAGACCTGCGTCTCCCAGCACGGCCACCACGTGGTAATCTTCGCCCTTCAGGTCCCGCGCCACGGCCATACCGAGCGCGCCGGAAATGGCCGTGCCGGCGTGAGCCACGTTGAAAGTATCGTAGGGGCTTTCCTCTCGAGAGGGAAATCCGGAGATCCCTCCGTACTGCCGGATGGTCGGGAAACGATCGCGGCGTCCGGTCAGGATTTTGTGTCCGTATGCCTGGTGGCCGATGTCCCAAACGATTTTGTCCTTCGGCGTATCGAATGTGTAATGCAACGCCACGGTCAGTTCCGCAGCGCCGAGGCTGGAAGCCAGGTGACCGCCAATCTTCGAAATCACCGAGACCATGTAATCCCGCAGTTCTTCGACCACGACAGGTAATTCTTCGCGGGGGAGCTTTCTAAGGTCCGCGGGTGAATTAATGCGGGGAAGGTATTTATATTCCATCAGTTCTGCCTCACAAGCAGGTATCGCGCGATGCCTTGCAGGATGCCGGCGCGCTCACCGTAAGGTTCGAGAACCTCGCAGGCCTCCACGATAAGCTTCGCAGCCATGCGCTGAGACGCTTCGACTCCATGGACGGCCGGATAAGTAGCCTTGTGCTGCCGGTCATCCTTGCCCACCGTTTTGCCCAAAGATTCCTGAGTACCCAGCACGTCCAGCAGGTCGTCGACAATCTGGAAGGCCAGTCCAATTTTTTCGCCGTAACTGGTTAAGCGAGCCAAGTCTTCTTCCCCGCCCTGCGCATAGAGCACCCCGGCCCTTACTGCGGCGCGGATGAAAGCTCCCGTCTTGGCGGAGTGAAGGTATTCGAGCGCTTGGCTGTCAACCTCCCGGCCGGCCATCTGGAGATCAATCACCTGGCCGCCAATCATGCCGCCGTCCGTCCCGATGGCGTGCGCCACTTCATGAATCACCCGCAGCTTGCAGGCCGCGGGGGGCGGGCCCGGACAGGAAAGGATTTCGAACGCCAGGGTCAGCAGGGCGTCGCCGGCCAGGATGGCAGTGGACTCGCCAAAGGCGCGGTGCGACGTAGGCTTGCCCCGGCGCAGATCGTCGTTGTCGAGGGCCGGCAAGTCATCGTGGATCAGAGAGTACGTATGGATCAACTCCAGCGCGCTGCCCACGCGCAAAAGCATTCGCTCGTCGCCACGCAGCAAGCGCCCCGCTTCCAAGCAGAGGATTGGCCGCAACCGCTTTCCTCCGGCCAGCACCGAGTAGCGCATCGCGACATGAATGCTGGGCGGGAACCGGTCGGCGGGCGGGAGCAGGCGGTCCAGTTCCTCATCGATCCGGCGGCCCGCCGTTTCGAGGTACTGTTGGATGGTTAATGCTGAAACGGTGTTCACGGTTTCTTGTCGGCGAAAGACGCATGCCTACGCATCCCGCCTGCGAACCTTAATTGTGACTTGAATTTGCCCTGAGGGGAAGTATTTTCACAGGAGCCCACAGCTTGTTCCTGCGTGTCACTTGTCACTCGTCACTGCTTTTTTCGCCCGGCTCGAACGGTTCCGCCACCACTTTACCCCCGGCTTTCTTGGTTAGGATTTCCACCTTGCCTTCCGCTTCTTCCAGTTGCTTATGGCAAACCTCGGAAAGTTTCATCCCTTCCTCATAAAGCTGTAAGGCCTTTTCAAGCGGCAAATCAGCGTCCTCAAGCTCGCGCACGATTCCGTCCAAGCGTTCCAGGTTTTTTTCGAAGGAGTCGGGTTTAGAGGATTTGGGTGTTTGGGTCATTGGAATTCGTCCCTCGTCAGTGGTGCGTTGTCCGTCGTCAGTTGTCTCTGGTGTACGGACAGCCCTTAAGCACTTTCGCTCCCAGCCTGGCGTCCCAGCGCCTCGGCCACCTCCACCGCCATGGCGTAGCGGCCGAAGGGCGCGGCAATCTGCACGCCCTGCACCAGGTTGCGAACTGAGAGCAGGGTTTCCTGAGCGATTTTAACACCTTCCGCACGTGCCGCCTCGCCTGTATCCGCCTTTCTCATCCGGTCCATGATGGCGGGCGGGACGGAGATTCCGGGTACTTCGTTGTTCATGAATTCGGCGTTGCGATAACTCGTGAGCGGGCAAATTCCTGCGACCACCGGAATAAAGCCTGCGGCGGACCTCAGGCGCTTCATGAACGCCGCCAGTTGCTCTACGTCGAATACCGGTTGGGTGACGGCAAAGTTGGCGCCTGCTTGCAGTTTGAGTTGAAAACGGTGAAGCTCCTCGTCAGGGTTCACGGCATGAGGATTCAACGCCACGCCGATCAGAAAGCTGGTTTGCTGGCCCAGGGGATTTCGCCCGGCATCCAGGCCTTGGTTCAGGTTGTGAAAGATGTTGACCAGACCAATGGAATCCACCTCGGAGAGGGTCGTTTCAAGGGGGGTCGAGAACTGAGCGGTGTCCCTGGTGATGGCAAGGATGTTTCGCAAGCCCAATGCATGCGCTCCCAAGGCGTCGGCCTGAATGCTCATCACGCTGCGGTCCAGAGCGCTGTAGTGGAGCAGCACATCGATGCCGACTTGCTGCTGTAGGAGAGCGGCAAGGATGAGGGGGCTCATGCGGCCCATCACGCCCATGCTGTCGGGGATATTGATCGCGTCCACTCCCCTGGCCAACAGGAAGTGCGCGCCTTCCACTTCCTTGGTGGCGTCGCAGCCCTTGGGCGGAACTACTTCCGCCAGAACCGGAAACTCACCCCGCGTCAGCTTTTCAGACAGCCGCGAGCGTTTTTCGACTGGAACCGGCTCCAGAGCGCGCCCCGGGCGCTCCAGGACTTCCACCGCTGCGCGCGCGCGCTGTGGGCTTAGCGACCGGACCGCCGCTTTGATGGCTTTGATGTGCTCCGGCGTCGTCCCACAACAGCCACCCACCAGCCGCGCTCCGCATTGAATGAAACGCCCGGCGTAACTGGCTAAGTACTCCGGCGGGCTGAGGTAAATGTTGCGGCCCTGAACCGTGCGGGGCATGCCCGCGTTGGGCTGCGCGGAGAGTTTCCGGCTGGTGACGGCCCCCATAATTTCCAGCGCCTCGAGGACGGCCGCCGGACCGACGCTGCAATTGAGACCGATAACGTCGGCGCCCCATTCGTCCAGTTTGCGGGTGAAGTCCTCGGGCAACGCCCCGATGGACGTGCTGCCATCTTCCTGCACCGTCATCTGCACAACCACCGGCAAGGAGCACACGTCGCGCGCGGCCAGCAAGGCCTGGTGGGCTTCGTCCGGATCACTCATGGTCTCCACCATGATCAGGTCCACTCCGCCCTCGGCTAGAATCGCGATCTGCTCGCGATACGCCGCCCTCGCCTCCTCGAGTGAAGTCGGTCCCAACGGTTCCAGGCGGACCCCCAACGGTCCCACAGAACCCGCAACATAGAGAGCATCCCCCGCCACCTCGCGAGCCAGCCGCGCCCCCGCCAGGTTGATTTCACGCACCTTCTCACCCTGATTGTATTTTTCCAGGCGCCGCCGCGTTGCACCAAAGGTATTGGTTTCAAGAACTTCCGCCCCGACCTTGGCGTAAGCGAGGTGGACCTCCTTGACGAGTTGCGGCGAGCTCAGGTTCAACTCGTCGAAGCAGCGGGTCGGGGAGATGCCTTTCGCGTAAAGGATCGTCCCCATCGCCCCGTCGCAGACCAGGACTCGGTTTTCAATTTTCTCCAGGAATGGTTCCCGCATCTATTTGTTAGTTTAGCATGAGGAAAGGTCAATGGGTAAAGGGCAAGCGCTGAGGCTACCTCAACGCTACGATTTTGTTTTTTGACTGTCCCCAAACAGGCCTCGTTGGTGCATAATTCTATGACCAGTGATTGAGACACTTTTCCAGACTCTGACGGATTTCTTCGCCCGGTACGGCTACTGGGTGGTGTTTATCGGCGTGATGCTGGAGAATGGCGGCCTGCCTCTGCCCGGCGAAACCGTTCTGCTGTTTGCGGGATTCCTTGCTTACCAAGGGGAGCTTCGACTGGAATGGGCGATCGGGATAGCGATTGCCGGAGCAACACTCGGCGACAGCCTTGGTTACGCGCTCGGGCGCTATGGAGGCAACGCCTTTTTCGATCGCTACGTTCTGCGCTTCAAGTTCGTGGCGCGCCAGTTTGAGAACTCCAAGTCGCTTTTTCTCAAGCACGGACACTGGGCGGTCTTCACGGGACGCTTCATCACCGGGCTGAGGGTATTCGCAGGACCGCTGGCGGGGCTTTTCAAGATGCCTTACGCTCGTTTCTTACTCTTCAATTTCACGGGAGCGGTGGTTTGGGCCACGGCAATCAGTTTTGTGGGTTTTCTGCTCGGAGACAACTGGGACAACCTGGTTCACGTCGTCAAGGACCTCCACCGCGTGACGCTGGGCCTGGTCGCGGTTCTGGCCCTGGTGACACTGATTTTCTATTTGCGGCGCCGCACAAAAGCCGGGTAGCCCGCCATCCTCATCGCGAGCCGGCTTTCACCCTCTTCAGATCTTCCTTTGCCTCTTTGAAGCGCGGATCCATCCGCACGGCCGTCTCGAGTTCCGAAATCGCCTGCTGGTTTCGGCCCTGCTTTTCCAGAATCAGCCCCAACAGCCGGTGGGCATGAGCCAGGTCCGGCTCCTCGCCCTCCGGTTCCTGCCCCAGGTATTTCCGCGCGTAGGTCTCGCCTCGTTGGAGTTCCGCGCCTGCTTCCAGCAGAGCGTTCGCGGCACGGAAGTAAGCGGCAAGATCGTCGGGGACGGCTTTTTCCGAGGCGGAGAGAACGGCTTCTAGCTGGTCCCAACGCCGCTCAAGAGCCAGAACCGTCGCCAGGATGGAATACGCCTTGGCCCGACCGGGATAGAGCTGAAGGGCCTCGCGCGCGTGTTTTTCCGCCTCGCCGGTGTTCCTTCGAGGAGGGTGCGTGTAAAAACCTGCGAGCGCCGTCTGCGCCTCGTAGTTTTTTGGATCTGCCTGGACGGCTT
>Ga0326728_10013475_pt1 | contig 17731 bp, 15 predicted proteins | sample MB3enrmetagenome_FD_207602 | JGI IMG/M metagenome (GOLD analysis project Ga0326728, IMG submission 207602) | Lab enriched peat soil microbial communities from McLean, Ithaca, NY, United States - MB31MN | ecosystem: Environmental > Terrestrial > Soil > Wetlands > Peat | place: USA: New York... | reverse complement strand
GCTCACCCCAGCACAGCCTTCACTCTTTGGATGCCTGCGGCCAGGGAATTGATCTCCTGCTTGGTGTTATAAAATGCCAGCGAAGCGCGCACGGTGGCAGGCACGCCAAAGCGGTCCATGACCGGTTGAGCGCAGTGGTGGCCGGTGCGGACCGCAATTCCCTCATGATCCAGTATAGTCCCAACATCGTGGGCATGTATACCGTCCAGGACGAATGAAATGACCCCGGCTTTCTCGCGCGCCGTGCCGATGATCCGCACACCCGGAATCTGTTGGATGGCTTCCGTGGCGTAAGAGAGCAGGGCGTGCTCGTAGGAAGCGACGTTTGACAGGCCGATTTGGTTCACATAGTCAAGCGCCGCGTCCAGCCCATAGACATCGGCAATATTCGGCGTCCCCGCTTCGAACTTATAGGGAACCGCGTTGTAGATGGTCTTCTCAAAAGTTACGGAGCTGATCATATCGCCGCCGCCTTGAAAAGGCGGCATGGCCTCGAGAAGCTCGAGCTTGCCGTAGAGCGCGCCAATGCCCGTCGGCCCAAAGACTTTGTGGCCCGAAAAGGCGTAAAAGTCACATCCCAACTCCTGCACATCAACCTTCATGTGCGGCACGGCTTGCGCGCCATCCACGACCACCGGAACGCCCCTCGCATGCGCCATCTCGACGATCTGGCGCACCGGATTGATGGTGCCGAGCGCGTTCGAAACGTGCGCAACGGCCACCAGGCGCGTGCGGTCGTTCAAGAGATTCTGGAATTCTTCCAGCATCAGCTCGCCCCGGTCATTGATGGGCACGACGCGCAGCAAGGCGCCTTTTTCCTCGCACAGCATCTGCCAGGGAACGATGTTTGAGTGGTGCTCCATGCCGGTGATCAGGACTTCGTCGCCGGGTTTGAGGTTTTGCCGCCCGTAGGTTTGCGCCACCAGGTTGATCCCCTCGGTGGCGCCGCGCACAAAGACGATTTCCCGCGAGTCGGATGCGTTCAGGAATTGCTGGACTCTGGTTCGCGCATTCTCATAAACCAGCGTGGCGCGCTCGCTCAGCAAGTGAACGCCGCGATGCACATTGGCGCAGTCGTGAAGGTAAAAACGCAGTATCGCCTCGATGACCTTTTCCGGTTTCTGGCTGGTGGCGGCGTTGTCGAGATAGATCAGCGGCTTGCCATGGACCTTCTGCTTCAGGATCGGGAAATCCTCCCGGATCCGCCTCACATCGAAGGCGCGAGCCATTGATTCGCGGGCAGGTGCTAGGATCGATTCGTGCGTGGTGGCCATCATGCCTCCTCGGTAGTGTCCTAATTTACCTGGTAGCGCCGACCTTTAGGTCGGCAGATGCTGGCCTAAAGGCCAGCGCTACGCCGAAACTAGGACTCTACTGCCTCCTCGGCTCGCTGGCCGCTGGCCAGGCGAGCAGATAAACCCTCGCTGAGCCGCTCGCGCAGCGGCTGGTACTTGATGCGACCCAGGATGTCGTTGGCGAAAGCGTAAGTCAGCAGGTCGCGTGCTTCCTGGCGGCCGATCCCGCGGGAACGCAAATAGAAAATCGCCTCCGGATCGATCTGCCCGATCGTGGCGCCGTGCGTGCACTTGACGTCGTCAGCGTAAATCTCCAGCGCCGGCTTGGTGTCGATGACGGCTTTTTCGGAAAGCAGCAGGTTTTTGTTGCTTTGTTTGGAGTCAGTTTTCTGCGCGTCCTTGCGCACGATGATCTTGCCGTTGAACACCGCCGAGGACTCGCCGTCCAGAACACCCTTGTAAACTTCCCGGCTGCTGCAATGCGGCTGGGCATGGTCGAGGATGGTCTGGTTGTCGATGTGCTGGCGGCCGGTTATGACATATAGGCCCGCCAGCGTTGCCTCCGCCCCTTCGCCGTCCAGAACCGTCTTCACTTCCTCGCGGACCAGGGCCCCGCCCGTGGCAATCGAGTGCGTAGCGACGTTGCTGGAGCGTTCCTGGTGGAATGCGAGGCGCCCGAAGTGGAACGCCCGGTCGCTTTCCTGCTGGAGGCGGTGATACTCGATCACCGTGCCTTCACCCACTGCAACTTCACTCACCGCATTGGTGAAGTAAACTCCTTCGGCGGCGCTGGCCCTACTGCCGGTGCCGTCACCAACGTACGCTTCCACAATGCTGGCCTGGCTTTCTCGCCCGGCAATAATCAGGTTGCGAGGGTAGGACACGGTGGGCGGCCCGCTCGGGTCGGATACGTAAAGCAAGTAAATGGGCTTCTCGAGTACAATGCCTTTCGGAATCTCAATGAATGCCCCGTCCTCAATGAAAGCTGTGTTGAGCGCCACAAACGCGTGCTCGCGGTAGTCCGCGGCGTAGCGAGCCAAGTGGCGCTCCAGCGTTTTCCCCTCGCTCACCAATGCCTCCGCCAGGCTTCCGGCCTTCACTCCCTTAGGAAGCGCTTCCAGCGTCGAAAGCTGCTCTGCAAAGCGCCCGTTAATAAAGACAAGCTTCGGGCATCCCAGGTCAGCCAGGGGATGTTGGAGAATCGGCCACTCCGCTCCGCCCTGACGAAGGGGCAAGGGGGTGGCGGCAGGTTGAAAAGGCACCGCCGCAATCGGAGCGACGTTGGTGTTCCGCCACTCTTCTTGCCGCGTCGTCGGGAAACCCCTCTCGGCAAAACCTGCCATCGCCGCCCTGCGGATTTCGTGCAGCCAGGAAGGCGAGTTCGCAGCCAGACGATCCTCGAGTTCCCGGAAGCTTGAAAGGTAAAGACCTTCTTTTTCACTTGTCGCAATCATCAGCGGAGATTTCCCTTTCTTTCTACCCAGGTGGAGGCCTGGGAATTGTGAATAGTGAATGGTGAATTGAAAGCGATTCACTATTCACAATTCACTATTCATAATTGCATCCCGACAACGACCGCTTTTCTTAAGCCGCAGATGCTTCCAACCATCCATAGCCCTTCTCTTCGAGTTCGAGCGCCAGTTCCTTCGTCCCCGATTTCACGATGCGTCCCTCGTACAGAACGTGCACGAAGTCGGGAACAATGTAATTGAGCAGCCGCTGGTAGTGCGTCACCACGATAGTGCTCCGGTCCTTGCTGCGCAGCGCGCTGACCCCATTGGCCACGATTTTCAGCGCGTCAATGTCGAGGCCGGAATCGGTTTCGTCGAGTATGCCCAGCTTCGGCTCGAGCACCGCCATCTGGAAAATCTCGTTGCGCTTCTTTTCGCCGCCCGAGAAGCCCTCATTGACGGAGCGCGTCATCAACGTTTCGTCCATCTCCAGCAGCTTCATCTTCTCGCGCACCAGCGCGAGGAAGTCCATGGCGTCGTATTCAGACTCCCCCCGATGCTTGCGGATCGCGTTCAGCGCCGAGCGCAGGAAATACGTATTGCTGACCCCGGGAATCTCCACCGGATACTGGAAGGCCAGGAAAACGCCTTCCCGCGCGCGCTCTTCCGGCGACATCTCCAGCAGATTCTTGCCTTCGTACGTTACTTCGCCGCCCGTCACTTCGTAAGCGCCGTGCCCTGCTAGCACCTGCGCCAGCGTGCTCTTGCCGCTGCCGTTCGGGCCCATGATGGCATGCATCTCGCCCGTGCCCACTTCCAGATTAATGCCGCGCAGGATGTCTTTCCCCTCCGCCCTTGCTTGTAAGTTCTTGATGTGAAGCATCCCCACTCCTCGTTGGAAATTCGAAATTGGAAAATGGAAACTCGAAAATCGAAATTCGTCCCCCTAAGCGCACTTCGCTTTCGACGTCGCGTGAAGTCACTCCACATCAAGCCAGTCCTCGAAGCGCCTGGAGCCTGTGCCCACGTGTGAGAAACCATTCTGAATGAACTCATCTCCGACGCGATCAGTGTCTCGACCGCAGCAGACCGTCAGCAGAGATTGCTTGTTGGTAGTCTCCAACAGGAGGCGCCGCGCCTCCGCGTCCGCCTCCGGCAGACTGTACCCGATGATGACGACCTCGTCCGCATTTCGCAAAGCTGTGTCCGCCTGTCCCCACAGGGTAGACCAGAACGATTCCCGTTCTCGCGGGTTAATCGAAGTTGAGACGTAGAACTGCTTACTCCGGCTCGGAAGAATCATGCTGCCGCTGCGGTCCACTCCGCCACCGCTGAACTTCGGGTCCGTCACCCCTTCGTACCCAAGAAACTCGAACTCACGAGGCAGGACTACCGGTCGAAGGCCCCTGGAGTCCTCCCCGTAACCCAGCGAAAACGTACCCGTTCGATGGCCACGGAACAAGGAATCCATCCAGTTTGTGCTGCCGTGGAGCTTTAATAACGTCGTGCCCGAATTCGGCATGTCGGGGATTTCGATGTCGAAGCCGTAGCCATCGCTGATCTCCCACTTCTTGGCCTTCCGCAACTCACGATCAAGAGAGAGGTCGTAGTTGAGGGTAATGACGACGTCTCCGTCCTGTATAACCCCGTTGGTGAACTGTCGGTAAAGCGGTGCGTTGTTCGTGCGAATGGAGTCGAAAAAGGCACAGATCGCCTCTCTCAGGCCAGCGAGCAATGTGCCCGTTCCTTCGGATGCTTCTAGCCTGGTAACGATCTCCTCGATGTCATCGAGCGGGCCGCACTTCCTCAACTCGTCGGGGTCGGGCCAGTACGGATAGTTCCGCGGCCCGGGGCTATCCGCGATAAACTTCATGAGCTCAGGGCCCAGATCCTTAATGAGTGGGTACCCCACATGCAACGAAGCACCTGCGCCTAGCACGAAAACTCGCATGACTTGACAGCCTTTATCCTTTACCCTTTAACCTTTGCCATTTACTATTCAAAATTAGCCCACGCTTCCCTCAAGACTGACCCCTAAGAGTTTCTGCGCTTCGACCGCAAACTCCATGGGCAATTCCTTGAAAACTTGTTTGCAGAACCCGTTCACGATCATGGAAACCGCGTCTTCCGTGGACATGCCACGCTGGCGGCAGTAAAAAATCTGGTCCTCGCCGATCTTCGACGTGGAGGCTTCGTGCTCCACCTGCGCGGTGGAGTTCTTAACTTCCAGGTATGGGAAGGTGTGCGCGCCGCACTTGTCGCCAATCAGCAGCGAATCGCATTGGGAGTAGTTGCGCGCTCCCGTGGCGCCGCCCAGGATCTTCACCAGACCGCGGTAGCTGTTCTGCCCGTGCCCGGCGGAGATGCCCTTTGAGACGATGGTGCTCTTGGTATTCTTCCCGATATGAATCATCTTCGTGCCCGTGTCCGCCTGCTGGTAGTTGTTGGTGACCGCAACCGAGTAAAACTCGCCGATCGAGTTGTTCCCTTGCAGGATGCAGCCCGGATACTTCCAGGTGATGGCCGAGCCGGTTTCGACCTGCGTCCAGGAAATCTTCGAGTTCACGCCCTGGCACTTGCCGCGCTTGGTGACGAAGTTGTAGATGCCGCCCTTCCCTTCCTTGTCACCAGGATACCAATTCTGAACTGTGGAATACTTGATTTGAGCATTATCCAATGCTACAAGCTCCACCACGGCGGCGTGAAGCTGGTTCTCGTCGCGCATGGGCGCCGTGCAGCCCTCGAGGTAGCTGACGTAGGCGCCTTCGTCGGCAACAATCAGCGTGCGCTCGAACTGGCCCGTCTCCCGCGCATTGATGCGGAAGTAAGTGGAAAGCTCCATCGGACAGCGCACGCCCTTCGGCACGTAAGCGAAAGACCCGTCGCTGAAAACCGCGGAGTTGAGCGTGGCGAAGAAGTTGTCCGTGTAAGGCACCACGGAGCCGAGATATTTGCGCACCAGGTCGGGGTGCTCGCGCACCGCTTCCGAGAAGGAACAGAAAATGATGCCCAGTTCGCCCAGCTTCTCCTTGAACGTGGTCGCCACCGAGACGCTGTCAAACACCGCATCCACCGCCACTCCGGCAAGCAGTTCGCGCTCCTTGAGCGGAATGCCTAGCTTTTCGTAGGTTTTCAATAGCGCCGGGTCGATTTCCCCTTTCGCTTCCTGCTTCTTCGGCGCGGCAAAGTAGCGGATGCCCTGATAATCGATCGGACCGTACTTCACGTTCGCCCACGTAGGCTCTTTCATCGTCTGCCAGTGGCGGTAGGCCTTCAGTCGCCACTCCAGCATCCACTCGGGCTCATGTTTCTTGGCCGATATAAGACGAATGATGTCGTCATTCAATCCCGGCGGCACCGTCTCTTGCTCAATGTCGGTCACGAAACCATATTTGTATTCCTGCGTTGCCAGGATTTCGACTTCCGATTGCGGCGTAGCCATCAAACCTCCTCTTGGGGATCACTCCTGGAAGGCGGCGCCGGAGTCGCGCCGTCGCGCCTGCATTCTTCGCGCCGCCTGAACCAACAAAGCCATTCTAATAAATCTATACTTCACAGTCAAGATTCCGCCTCGACCTTCATGGCCGCTTCCCCTCAACCCCTATCTGGATCAAGCCCTGAGGCTCGCCGATGAGGCTAGCAACCGTAACCTGGCGGAGCGCCGTGGCGATGGCGTCGTTGACCTTCCGCAAGGGCTCGCGCACTGTGCACTTGGTCATCTGATGACACTCGCTACGGTCGGTTACGCACGAGGTAATGAATAGCGGCCCCTCCAGCGCTCGTATGACTTCAAACGCGTTGATCTGGGCCGGATCTTTTGCCAATGCGTAACCGCCATTAGTGCCGTGCTGAGATGCCAGCAGACCGATCTTCGCCAGCCTCTGCAGGACTTTGGCGACCAGCTCGGCAGGCATCCCGTAGGTCCGGGCGATCTCCTTGGCGCTGCAAGACGCGCTTGGTGGTTGGGCGGCCAAATGCCGAAGAGCAATCAAACCGTAGTCAGCCCTTTTCCCAAGCCTCAGCATAATAATATCCGACTGTTTCAGTCGTATATAGAATAGCCGTGTGTCGCTTTCATGTCAAGCTATTTGTTTTCAAGGTGAAATGGACAAATTGCCGCTCGTGGGCCAAGCCAACTTCGCCACACGCCGGGGAGGAGCGCCCTCTGCGAGGCTGCTGACTGAGAATTGTGAGGCTGCCCACGGATGGGGCGAAAGGGCAGCGGGATCAGGGGTGTTCACGACGCCCTGCGGTGGCCAATCCGGCGAGTTCGGATCGCCGCAGGTCTGCGCCTCGGTGGATAATTATCTATTGGAAGTAATGTGGCAGATTGGCCAGAGGCGAGGCCGCACTTTGTAGGCCATGAAGGGCCTCGTCCCTTCAAGGGCGTTATTGTTCGCCTCTGGCCTCCTTCTTTTATTATCGGCTGTACGCTCGAGAAGCTTGACAGGCCCGCCAAAGACAGATGGCGGCTCCGCCTCCCGGAATCTGCGAAGGAAATCCAAAGACCGGCGGCGCACGCGATGACACATTTCGTCATGCTGTTTCGACAAAATAGGGCAATCCAATGCCCCTTTTTGCCCGGGATGACCGCGCCCTGCGAGGGGGTTTTTCAACACCATGATAAAACAGTGGTTATTTGTAAGGGAGAAACCATCTGAACTCTCGGATGGCAGGCAAACTGCTCTAAAGCAGATGCCAGTACGAGAGCACTTAAAACGTGAAGGAGGAAGGAAGAATGAAGAAAGGTCCACGAGGGTTTTCACTTATTGAATTGTTGATCGTGGTTGCGATTATTCTGATCATCGCGGCAATTGCTATCCCGAACTTGCTGCGCTCGCGAATCGCGGCCAACCAAGCTTCGGCGGTGGGATCGCTCCGCACGCTCAACACCGCAGAGGTCACGTATTCCACAACTTACAACACGGGCTACTCTTCGACGTTGGGCAACTTGGGCCCACCGGCTGCCGGAACCCCCACCCCCACCGCTTCTTATGCAGGACTCGTTGACGAAGTTCTGTCAGGGATAGGGTCAGCAGGAGGAACCGCCGCAACACCCAACCAGAGCTCGAAGAGCGGCTACACGTTCACCTACACGCCGGACCCCAATCCCACCAACGGCAAATATAACGTCTACTCGATCACTGCCACTCCCACCAGCCCCGGGACGACTGGGACCAACTATTACTACACCGATCAGTCGGGTGTGATCCGCCAGAACAGCACGGCGGTTGCCGGATCGAGCGACTCGCCGCTGGCTGGCTAGGGCCTCGGCTATCGTCAACCGTTAATGCGGTGCTGGAGGAGCCTGCGTGAAAAAGGTTTGGTCTGATGTTGGAGCACTACTCGGTCTGTTTTACTGCCCGTTCGCGGCTTGCCGTGGATAACGGATGGAAGGATTGGAATCACGGAAGTATCCGTAATTCGCGGCAGGCCGGAGCGGGTTAAGCGCTTGAAGGTCCGGTTTCAGTCGATCGCTTACAACGCCACGCCCATCACCCACCCCATTAGGCGATTGCAAATTTCAGATTTCAAATGGCAAACAGAAGAACCATTTGAAACTTGCTCTTTGCCATTTGCCGCTTGAAGTTGCCCTTCCGCAGATCATCCCTGCGCTTCGAACTCCCGCCGGAAGAGGATCTTGATTCTCTCCCTCCAACCGTCGTTGATGCCCACCTGCAAGATGCGGATGGTTGGCTCGAGGTATCGGAGCATTCGTCCCGTGGTGGAGTGGAAGCGAAAAGCAGGGCAAACCAGATAAAGCAAGGGTGGAGAATCAGCCAATTCGACTCCCGGGAAATACCCGAACTGCTGAAGCTGGCCGCGCTCATGCAACCACTTGACGCGCAGCCAGTAGTCGAGACCCTGGAGGGGAAGGTTGATATCCTCGTGGACCTTCAGCTCCAGCACAGCCAGGCGGCCAGTGCGAGTAGCCAGCAGGATATCAATCACTCCCCGATCCATTCCGGCAAACGCGGGAACCTGGGGATAAACGCAGTCGGGCGAGAGAGCGGGATCGAGCTTGGTGACGTCGCGCACCACCATGCTCTCGAGCCAGCGCTCGGACTGAAGCCGGTAGAGGTCGCCCACGGGTTCCGGGCTTGCGGCGCAACGAACGCGCAGGGCGGTCTCGACGAACTGGCGAAATTCCCCGAGATTGCCCTCTTCGAACCGCCGAGCGTTACCGGGCAGGCCGAAAGTGATGCGCGGGGCCAGCAGGCCCTCCAGGCGCGCCACCTCAAGACCCAGAACCCGGATGGAGAGCGCCGCGGCCGCGGCGTCCGCTACCACATCGACCTTGGCGAGATGTTCGCCCAGCAAGCGCGACAGCAGCCCGCTATGCCGTTCGAGGAGGTCCGCGCCCGCCCGCCGTGGCGCCAGGCGGGTTTCGACGTTTCCGTAATCCCTCCAGTCGATCACGCCCGGCCGGTCGTCCTTGGCCGACCACTCGAGAATTTCCACCTGCACGGCGCGATGGTTCAGATAGGCCACGCGGTGCGCGCAGGTTTCCGCCGCCCGCGGTGGAAAGATCAATTTCAACCCGGGGTAAGTGAGGCGCTCGGAGTGGCTGCGCAGCCAATCCAGCCAGATCAGCCCGAAAGCCAGGGCTGCATCGGAGGCAGCAGGGGATTCATTCGCGCTCACGCCCAGGAACGCCCAAGCGGTGCGGCCCTGCCGCGCCACGCCTCTCGTGTACCACGCCGAAAACGAGTGTTCTCGATCAGACCGGTGGCTGACACGCTCGAAGCTCCAGCCCGCGTATTGCCGCGCTAGCATGGCGAGTAGTCGTTTCTGAAAAGCCGCGCGGCCCGGCGCCTTGTCCGCCTGGCCGGCAGTGCGATCCGCCGGGCGAAATTCCAGGGTGATAGTCTCACGGCCGCCCGCCTTGCGCGCGAAGACGCCCAACCGTTTGCCATCACGGTAGGCGACTTCTTCTATGCGCCGGCTTACCGAGCGCGCGGGGTTCCAGGCCGTGAAAATCAGCTTTCCAAATTCCATCGAGAGCCGCCACTGGCTCGCCGAGAGGTCAAAGAGCTCGACCTCGTCTTCCACCACAAGAGGATGAGAGAGAGAGTTAATGAAGAGCTCGATCTCGTCGCGCAGTTGGTGAAGAGATTCGGTCTCACCGGTTGTTGGCATGCAGTTTCACTTCTAACAAAACTAGCTGCCCTCTCCCCTCGGGAGAGGGCTGTTTTATTCCTCGGGCGTCTCGCCTCATGACTCTGGCGGGTGCTCCTGAATCGTTTCCGTCGCCGGGTGGTAGTAGAGCTTTCTACCCGCCCAGTAGGACTCGGCCGCCATGATGCAGGCCACCGAGTGCGCGTAGCCATCGCTCACGGGCGCATTGGGCTCCTGGCGGCTGCGCAGGCATTCGAACCAGTTCTCCATGTGGTGCAAGTCAAGGTCTCCCATGCCAGCGGGGGGCAATTCCTTGTCTCCAGGAAGCAGGATATCTTTTTCGGCGCGTTGCCGGTCGATGTCGGGGTTATCCTCGTGGTTGCCTTTCTCCTCGACCAGTTTGTATCGAGGACTGCCTTCGCCCCCAAAATTCATGAGCGTAGCTTTCTTCCCCATGTAGCGAGTGAAGCTGGGTGCGTCGTTGCCGAAACTGGTCGAGTAACTGACCATGAATCCCTTGGGATATTCGAACAGCGCCTGGAAGGTGTCCGGATTCTGGCGGCCGTCGCGCCAGGCGAAGATGCCGCCGTGCGCCACCACGGAGCCGGGATACTTCTCATCCATGAACCAGTGCACAAGCTCGATGGCGTGGCTCACCCATTGGTCGGCGATGCCGCTCGAGAACTCCTTGTAGAGGCGAAACTCGAAATAAAGCCGGGGGTCGAAGGGCCGTGGCGGCTTGGTCATCAGCCACTTGTTCCAATCGGTGTCTTCAGCGCGGAGCTGTTTCACCTCCCGCCGCCCGCGCCAGCGCGGCCCGTGATAGTTCCACACAATTTCGATTTTGCTCACGTCGCCCAGCGCCCCCGAATGGACGACTTGGCATGCCGCCTGCGGATACAATTCGCTGCGGTGCTGCGTGCCTACCTGAACGATGCGCCTTTGTTGCTGCACCGCATCGCGCGCCGCCCGGACCTCTTCCAATACGTTGCCCATGGGCTTCTCGACATACGCATCTTTCCCGGCCTCGGCCACGAGCTTCAGGATGGGAGAATGCGAATGTTCGGGGGTGGAGATCAGCACCGCGTCCACGTCCTTCAGAAGCAGAAGCTCCTCGAGATGCTGGAACTGGCGCGGCGCTCTGCCGTAATAGGTTTCATTGGCGCGGACCGCTCGCTCTCGATTCACGCTCCAGAGGTCGCACACGGCGGTCATCTCCACGTTGTGCTTCTCCTTCAGCCGCGAAGCGAGATAATCGAGTTCACGACCGCGATCTCCAATTCCAATGTGCCCGAGCGAAATGCGATCGTTGGCCCCCACGATGCGCCCATAAGAAACCGCCGTGGTTCCCAGGGCCGTTCCGGCCAGCATCGAAGCCGTGCGATTTAGAAATGACCTGCGGTTAAGCGTGTTCTCCGGCGTTCCAGCCATCAGACCCTCCAGTGACTGAGTTCAGAGGGAATCTTACACCAATAAACGTCGAAGGACAGCCCTCTCCCGTGGGGAGAGGGTGTCCGGCGACGGCGCTTTCACCAGCCGTCGCCGGGCGGGTGAGGGGTTGGTTCCGGGGAACCCGAGTGAGCTCTTTGCAGGTCCTGGTAGTGACTCAGTTTGAAATTCTTTCTTTTCAACAATTCAGGAATGACGAAAACAAGCCCACAGAAGTCCGATTTCGACCCTATATCAGAGCCTCGTGTTAGAGTAAACTTCGAGGAGTGATGCGATAATGGTTTCTCAACCGAGTCGGATTATACTGAGGGATGATCCCTATCACGATCCGAGCGAGGACACAATGCAGTTTAGGCTAACCTACGAAGGACCGTTGCTCTCAAATGGACACAGTAGGCACAAACACGAAATCCGTAAGCATTTCCATATTCAACTAAAAAAACTCTGGGAAGTCACCAACAGCTTAAAGGAAATGAGGAATCCAGTTCTTGATCTAATTGAGGTCAACAGAGGCCAAGACAGAAGCCGAATAGAATGGCTAGCAGAAAGATTTGATCGTCTAAACCACAACTTCGTACCGCTCGTAACCGATGATCTTGAGGTCAGCTTTTGTGGATTGAATATTCTGTACTTGCGCCCCGGCCCACCCGGGGGAGTTAGGGCAGATATAGACAACCGGATGAAAACCTTATTTGACGCCCTAAGAATGCCAAGTGGTAAAGAAGAACTTGGCGAGTATAACTTCCCAACCGAAGACGAAAAACCATTCTACTGCTTACTGCAAGACGACAAATTCATAACTCAGCTTTCAGTCGAAACGGATACGCTGCTTGAACCTATCGGGACTTTGTGGGATGAAAATGATGCGCGGTTAATTATCGGCGTTAATCTCCAACCGAGAGTCTACCGATTGGATTTAAGATTTAGGTCGATGAATTTTGTATAGGATTCTGATTCTTCCTTTTGTAGGGTCCGCGAGGTCCGAAGGCAGGTTCCGGCAGTAGTGCGACAATCTCATCAATGCTCCAAATATGATCGGAAATACCAGCTTCCATCGCTGGCGTAACTCTCAACGTTTTGTGAATCCTGGCAAAATTATAATGCATGAAATGCAGGGCCACTTGATAGGCGTGGTTCTCAACTTTCTTTGAGAAGGCATTAGTTAAGCGCGTGAATCGCCGCATCCCCATTCGCATCGTGAGGTTTTGCCTTTCAATATATGAAGTGGAAATGTGGTCAGGATCGGGATTGCCCTGGACCTTCTTTACCTCACAGCCAACGCACTTCGCAGGACTGTAGCGGGTTTCTTCCTGCGATGATTCGTAAATCTTCTGGAGCATAGCGTAATCGACATCGGCTCCGAACGCACCCTCGACAGCCGTCAAATATGCTTTGTGCCCGTCCGTCGTAAGTTGCACTCTGTTAGCTAGTCGGCTTTTCAAGTCGTCAATAAACATCGCGGCTGAACGTGCGGTGCGCGTTCCCACCAAGAAGGAAGGCACGAGTTTTGTATCTGCATCAATCGCGGTCCAGGTCCACACGTCACCAAATCCAAAGTGGCCCTTCTTGTCTTCTGGCACGTTCTTTTCCTTGGCATAAACAAAGGCCCAAATCTCATCGCACTGGATTCGCTTGCATTTCAGGTTGCGGAGAGTCCGGTCCTGATAGTCGGCAGTGGCATGGCCAATATCCACAAGGAGTTTTGTGACCGTGTTGAATGAAACATCCGCGAGTCTGGCAGTAGCTCGCAGGCTCATTCCCTCAATCAACATGCCGATTATTTGAGTTCGTTTCTCTTTGGTGAGTGTGTTCATACTGAATATTATGCTTGACGAATTATCACTTGTCAAGCACAAAATGCAGTTTGAATTAAAATATTTTTAGGGCCTAACGCCCTAAAAAGGAATAGGATTCTGAGGAAGGACATTCTCGTTGGGCCGACTTCGCAGAACTGCCGGAATCAGTTTTGCGCGGCCCTCCCCTTGCGGTTTCAAATATAAACCGCGAGGTGGGTGTGTGTCCATAGAGAATATTCCAAAAAGGAAAAACGCCTTGTCAATCGTAGCTGGATTCAAGTGCCCCGAAGGAATCGTACTATGTGCCGACACTCAGGAAACTACTGGCGTGGCGAAGCGCAGCATTCCTAAGCTGAGATTTGAGCCGTCTGGTACGCCGCAGATAGGGGAAGGGCTGGCGGTCGCGTTTTGCGGGGCTGGCGACAATGGAGCATTTATTGACCGGTTAGTGCAGAATGCATGGGAAGATGCTCAACTTGGAACCAACGCGAAACAGGTTTGCGAGATCATACAGAATACTATCGAGTCTACTTACAAGAAATACAAGGAGATTTACGGAGCCGGGTGCTGTCCAATGGTCGATTTGGTGTACGGGGTGAAGATGTCAAATGAGTGTCGCCTGTTTAGCGCTAGTGGCGCCGTTGTAAATGAAAGGGAGAGTTACGATTCATTTGGTGCGGGTCAATACATGGCGGATTTCCTGAAGAATCGCATGTATAACAGGTACTTAAATCTTCGTCAATGCGCGATCTTAGCTGCTTACATTCTTTTTCAAGCCAAAGAGCATGTAGACGGATGCGGAGGAGAGAGTCACATTGCGATACTGAGGGGCAATGGACCAAGCGGAATGATTTCACAGATTAAAACCAACGCCCTCACAAAACTACTTGGGATTTCGGATTATCACATGAGTACGCTTTTACTCGATTACGCAGATATCGAATTACCTTATAGAAGTCTGGCAGAAATGAATCAAACCGCAATCCAGATCATCGAGTCCGCTCGAACCTCTACGGTAGATGAACTAGATCAGCACGAGAAGCATATGGCTGCTATTTCTGGAAGTGGCAAGACCGAAGTGGATTTTTTTGGGTTTCCAGTAGGGTGAAGTTAATCTAGCGCTTTTTCCACCGTGTGTTTGCTGCTTTCTTGGCAATGGATGATCTCCTCCGAGAAGTCATGCCTTCGGCTCTCGCAAAACCTCCCCTGAGTCCACCGGCCCTGCCTCTGACCTCTTCTGGGTGGCGTTTGGCCTCGCTGACCGTATCCTCGACTTCTCCCGTTGCAATACCTACAATCATTTTCGCCAGTTGGTTCGGGTCGCGGGGTCTGTTTGCCATGCCCCAATTATGGCAGGCTTGAACCCCGAGTCAAGAGGGGCGAAATTCAAACTGAGGCACTACCCAGGTCCTTGCAGGTGATGCTCTACGACAGGTCTTGTGGTATGCTTCGATCATATTAGTGGAGGAGCGGGCGTGGAGCGTAAGGCCTCTCTGAAACCCAGTTCGAGTGGGCTGCGGCCCCTATTTACTATAGGCCATTCTATCTTGGAGTTTGGGCCATTCGCTAAACTGCTCAAGGACTGTGGTGTCGAGCTTGTGGCCGATGTGCGCAGCGTGCCCCAAAGCGCACGCCTACCTCACTTCAGCCAGCCCGCCTTCGAGAGATGGCTTGCCGCCGAGAACATTTCGTACCTTTTCCTCGGCGAAGAACTCGGGGGCCGCCCGGACGACGCCGACGCTTACCAGCCAAACGGAGTGGTTGACTACGTGGCGCGCCGCAGATCTTATGCTTTCCAGAGAGGGGTAGAACGTCTCCTGAAGGAACTAGAGGAGCGGTCGCTGGCGGTGATGTGCGCGGAGGAAGACCCCTTACAGTGTCACCGATTTATGATGGTCTGTCCAGAGCTCGTCAAGCTAGGAGTTGATCCATTGCATATCCGCAAGGGGGGCCAAATTGAAACCCAAGTGGCAGCCGAGAATCGGCTGCTGGCCGCAAACGGCTTCGCTTCCGTCGCTACCGATACGCTTTTCCCCCAGGCCCGCACCGATGCGTTGGAGGATGCCTACCGACTCCAGGCCGAAAGATTTGCCTTTCGGGTGAACCCCGTCGCGCTCGAATCTTGGTAGGACCAACAATGACCTCGACGATATTCACCATCGGCTTCACCAAGAAGAGTGCTGAAGAGTTTTTTGGGCTTCTTCAAGTTGCCCACGTGAAGAAGCTGATTGATATTCGGGAAAATCGTGTCGGGCAACTCGCAGGGTTCGCGAAGTATCCCGACCTTGCATTCTTCCTCGATCGAATCGCAGGAATCACCTACGACTACCAGCCGATCTTCGCCCCCAGCCAGGAGATCCGGGTTGCCTATCGCAAGACGCACGACTGGGCAAAGTACGAGAAGTCATTTCAGGAACTGATGGCGCAAAGGAGAGTCCTGGATGAGGTAGATGCCTCTCTATTTGAGGGGAGAATTGCGCTCCTTTGCTCGGAGGCTGAACCCGACCGGTGTCACCGGCGCCTGGTAGCCGAAATGCTGGCGCGGCATTGGCAGTCGCAGGGCCACGAGGTCGAGGTTCAGCACCTTCGGTCCCCCCGGCGACCCCCTCACAAGAAACGAGTTGGCGCGGCCCATGAAGGATCTCACTCTGTCTGACATTACGATAATGAGGGAAGGCTACTGCGTGGTCGGATTGGAGCAAGCGGCTCAGGGTGTGTTCCACTCCGTCCGACCAATGCCACCAAGAGGCTACGCGTGGCGCGAACCATTTCACTATGGTCGAGGGACCATGGTTCGCTTCGTGCCTGTCGCGACGTTGGCTTCCTCGCCCCATCTTGAAGATCAGAACACCGAGGGGTTAGCACCCGCTGGCCAGGAGGTGGGCGAAGTCAAGTTGATTGACATGCTCCGGAGGGCCGAGGTGTCTGACGATCTCGTAGGACTGTTTGTGTGCGAATTGCACGCGGACTCAGAGAGGGGCAATTCGTGGGCGGATCCTAGTTCCGCAACAAGGTCAATCTGCGGGTTTGAGTTCAAGAACATCCGTTTCCGCGTCTTCGGTGAGCGCGGTGACGTGAATCTGCGAGCCAGGCTGGTCCTGCCCTCGGGCGAGATCCTAAATAGCCTGCCTGTTGTCGATCGCGATTGGCGTCGCTTCTTCGACGACTGGGCACCAGGCTCTCCACCATCCCGAACCGCCCCAAGCCCCGAGACGTTTCTAAACCAGTCGATTCGCGTGAAACTCATGCGAGCTCCTTACCGCTTTGCACGAATCGGACTTGCTCGACAGCGGCTGAACGAGAAGAAGTGCTGGCTCATGCTGGACTCGCTCTTTCCGCAGCCGAATGCCGCGTGGTTGCCCCAATGAGCTCACCGGAATATATGGACGAATCGCGCGCCCTAGAGATCTCCCGGAGGTGCGTGGCGGGCAGACTGCCTTCCGAGGCGCACCCCGAAGATGCTGAAGACCTTGTCAGGACGGGGGCTCTCGACTCCATGGGTTGGGTAGACGTACTCATCTCCGTCGAGTCGGCTACAGGTCTTCGAGATTTCGGCAGCGATTGGCCGGAGAACAGGCCGAAGAGCATTCGAGAACTGGCGGAGGCGGTCCGCGCGGCGCATACAGAACGTACGGAAGAATGCGCTGCGGAACGTTTTGCAACAAGTGCGGAGAACGAGGCAGAGATCACCATCAGAGGCTGGGGCTACGCGTTGGGATCGGTGACTGTCGACGCAGAAGAGATCGAACAGGATCTGCACCTTGCACCGCATAAAATCCGCGACGGGGCAGGAATTCACAGTTTGCGATTTGCCGACGCCTCGGAAGATGAACTGATATTGGGTCAGAAGGCCGCCGAAACCGCATTGGGCACGGCTGGGGTCGATGTCGAAGGAGTCGACTTTCTATTGACCACGAGCACCACGTTCCTTCGCCTTCCATCGTTTGCCGCTTCGCTGCATTCACGGCTGCTCTTGCAGGAAAGTTGCGGCGCCTTCGACATCGGTGGAGCCTGTGCGGGCTTGATCTATTCGCTAGGTGCGGCGAAGAGCCTGCTTCGCACCGCGCCTCAAGGAGTGGCCCTTGTTGTGGCTTCGGAAGTCCACAGCCGCAGGCTCAAGCATCCTGGTGTACCGGGAGAATTCCGAGGTCTCTTTGGCGACGGGGCTTGTGCTATTGTTCTTTCGTCTGCCGCAGCCACTGACCAGGAGCACTCTCTCAGGCTTGGAGACTTCGTCTGGGGTTGTTCTGGGCACTTCGCATCGGCGTTAACCGCGAACATCGATGAGAACGCGAGCATGGCTTTTCAATTCAAAGGAGAACCACTCGCCCACGCTGCGGTTGTCCAAACTGATCGTATCCTCGAAATGCTTGAGAAAAAGAGTGGACGGCCGCTAGCCGAAGCCGATTACCTTGCCCTGCACCAGCCCAATCCGCGCGTGGTCGAGATGCTAGCTGAAAAAGCCCACGTTCCGCTGGAAAAGATCCCGTTGATATCGAGGACCTGCGGGAATCTCGGGTCTGCTACCTGCGGCGTCAGCCTGTGTCAGGCTCTCACAGAATTCTACGGACGACACGATCCTTTACGAGCGCCGTTGATCTTTTTGGCCGCAGTCGGCCCG
>Ga0326728_10013473_pt1 | contig 17733 bp, 21 predicted proteins | sample MB3enrmetagenome_FD_207602 | JGI IMG/M metagenome (GOLD analysis project Ga0326728, IMG submission 207602) | Lab enriched peat soil microbial communities from McLean, Ithaca, NY, United States - MB31MN | ecosystem: Environmental > Terrestrial > Soil > Wetlands > Peat | place: USA: New York... | reverse complement strand
ACACCGTGATTGCCGCTGTGGAAGCGGAGTTCCACCCCTGGACCGTCCGAAACGAAACCTTACGGAGATTATGCGCAATTACTTAAGTCGCCGTGTTTAATTCCCGTACGTCAGCCCGTTCGGGATGGGGCGACCCGTGTACTGGCTGATGAGCGATTCCAATGTCGATTGGAACCAGGCGCTCCCCGAAGTGGAGCATTTTGCGCGGCAGCATGGGTTAGCGGACGTGCCTCTCGACACCTATGGGTTTTCCGACGCCAGGGCGTTCGTACCGCAGTCACGTTTGTGGGACTGCCAGGCGCCGGCGGATTCCGACGCGGGCCTGTGGGTGTTCGTCTCCGCAAACATGATTCTGGACTCCCACAACTGCGCATGGATCATACAGTATTCCCATCAGCCGCTAGCGGGCGGCGCCATGTATGCGATTCGGCTTCCGTCTGCGATCCCGCGGGCCGACACTCCGGGAGGGCCCCCACCACCGGCTGCACGGCGCCAGTTCTTCAACGCGCCGATGGATATGCGCGCGATGTTCCGAGAACTGGTCGACCATCCGGAGCGGATTCAGAAGGCCCTGGATGACATGATGGCAACGTGGCGCAAGGCGCAGGCGGAGGCGAGGCAGAAGACGGGGCGCTGAGTGAGTTGCTGTCGGCCCCACACACAGGGCTACCGTTCATCCAGCAGCACCACCCGTATCACGTCAACGTAATCCTGCGCCTCCTCGGCACGCTCCACGCACCACGCGCACCACAGCAGATGCTCCTCCAGCGAGGCCGACTCTTCCTCGTCAATCACCATGCCGAGGGGTAGTAGCGTTCCAAGTCGTGATCGGAGATGTGTTCAGCGGTCATGCCGGAAAAGTGGCTGACGAGTGATTTCCTCTCACTGAAAATTTACTTCTCCATCCGTATTTGTGCCGGTTCTCTGGCAACGATTTCAGCGACACCCTGATAGAGCTTGATCTCGCCCGTGGTGCAGATCCGCTTGTCGCGGAACCGAACTTCCGGTTCACCGAACCTGGGCCGGTCATCCCCCCAGATCAGCACCGTGAAGACCGCCTTCGGGTATGGCTCGTCCAGATTGAGGAAGGTCGGTTGTCCCTTGCTGCGCGTGGCGAAGTGAGTACTGGCAACCAGTCCACAAACGGTTGCGTGCTCCCCAACATGTTTGGCGGCTTCGCGAGCAGAGAGGCTCTCTTCCGCGGGAAGAGCCAGAGAGCACCACGAAAGAACGAGGGCGAACAGCAGCAGGCGCTTCATAATTTCTCCGTTCGTCCTGACAACGTATCACCAGCGGACGGAGTCGGCAACACGGATTCGCGACTTCATGGCCTGCCAACTGCATGCTGCTCGACTCGTCGGCAAGGCCGCACTTCAGGGGCGCCACGCGGTCCACAACGTATCCAGGACAGGCACCAGCCTTCTTGCCGGTGGGTGGGCATGGGTTGGCGCGCTGGAATGCCCGCCGTTGGGCTGGGTCACGCTTGATCCGACCGTTGCTGGCTCGGCTCGCAGGCGTGGCTGTCTGTAGTATTGAGTATTTCTATTTCAGGTATTAAACTCGATTAACTGAATGAAAGTTGGAGATGAAGGGGTAGGTGCCGTCTCTGGGAATCCGACGACCCAGGTTCCGGGTGAAATGCCTGAAACAGCGCCGCGCGAACCCAGCATAGTACTCCACGGCTGGGACTCGCGAGGCCAGGTGTGGCACGGGCCGGACGAGTTGGCCTACGCGCTCAGCAGCTCCAGGGAAATCCTTCGCAAGTTGCGCCCATTGGCAAGCAGTTGGCACGGAAGATTGCACACGCAGTTGCCCGGCCGTCTGTCGATCGACTTTTACGCCTCGATCCATGACCTGGGCGATGCCGGACTGGCCATTATCGATCTGGAGGGCTCACCTGGCGGGCCGTTGGAGGTCACCCTGGTGGTTCCCGCGCATCGGCGGGCCCGAGTCAGAAAGGACTTTGCCTTCGAATTCGCCGCGTTCTTGAGGTTTCTGGAAGGTCCGGTAAGCTCCGGTTCGGAGCTGGCGATTCATGATTACATCCATCGCGTACTCAGTGAAACTGGCTCGGCCACAACCCTGGTCTTCTCCATCGAAACGCGCTTCCTCGAAAGGGAAGTGCAGATCCTGATCGCCGAGCAGGTGGAGCGGCTTGCCATCAGCATGATCGCGTGGATGAACGAAAAGGACGCTTCGCACCCGGCACATACTTCGTGACCGCTCGTCGCGTAGTAACGAGTTGAGGAGTCCCATCCTCCCGTCGTGTGCCAATCCGTATCGTTGAAAAACGGGGTGGTTTAGCCAGTTGGATTAGCAGGAGATTAGCAAAATCTCGAACGCTGGCGCCTCGGTCGTCTCAGGAGCACAGCATTGGAGAGACAGATTTGTGCTTGGAGGCGTGCCGATAAGCACGTCCTTTGGCTCGTAGTTCGAAGGCTCGTCGTCCACCACGTCCGCCCACGACCATAAATCGACGATTTGCGAGCCGGGTCTGGTCCAAATCGTCCCCTGTTTCCACCGATGCCCACCGGCTTGGCTACGGCGTTGGTTCCGTCGAACAAAGCTGAGTAGTCCAATAGTGGACTCGGAGCGCATTCGTTCCGCCGGACAGCGTATCTGCGCCTGCGCGCTGGGCTATCTGTGCAGGGTTATCTCGCAAATCGGAGGCTACGCCGTTTCACACATTCGAAGTCGGCGAAAAATCTTGGGGTGGGGCGGTAGCCGTTGAACGCGTGGGGCATCGCCCGAAGCGAGCCGTTTAGCAAATGTTACCTTCAGTACGCTGAGAAGCTGATAACATAGCCCGAGGGAGTTTTCGGTATCCAAAGGTGGCCCGACCGGCCGCCCGATCGGGGTGGGAGTATTGATGCTTCGAGCCGGGCGAAGACAGGCTCGGCCGCATCGACTGCGTGAAGTCCTTACGAACGCGACTTGAATTTAGGAGAATTTCTCATTGGAACGACGCGATTTCTTTGGCGGTGCGCTCGGTCTCTTCGGCGCGTCGCAACTGTCTGCCCAAACACCGGCGTCCGCCGGTGATGTCTTCATCGAACGGGCGGCAACTGGAGAGCCGCACAAGGGAAGGGTGCTGGCGCTCATCACGCCTCACTTGGATGACGGACCGTTCTTTGCATGCGGCACGGTGGCCAAACTCCTCAAAGAGGGTTACGTCGGATATTTCATCCGGACTAGCAACGACGAGAAGGACTCCTATGATCTCACTCTGGGTCAAACCGTCGCAGCCAATGAGCGTGACACAGGCGAATTCTTGAAAGCATCGGGGTTGAAGCAGGCGTTCGATCTCGGCTATCGAAACCATCGCATGGACGACGTGGCGCGCACCGAAATACGTGCCCGGCTGATCTTTCTATTTCGGTTGCTCAAGGTCGACACCATTTTCAGTTACGATCCCTGGGGCCACTACGAAGAAAACCCAGATCATTACGTCACTGCGCAGGCTGTGGAAGCGGCGTGCTGGATGTCGGGCGGGCACCTGGATATGCCGGAGCATTCCGCCGCAGGCTTGAAGCCGCACAGTGTCACGGAGAAATACTATTTCGCCAGAGGTCCGCAGCTCGTGAATCGCGTCGTCGATATCGGTGCCACGCTGGAAACGAAACTTTCCTGCCTCCGATCGTGCCGAACTATGATGACCCACATGATCAAGGATCTCAATGCGTCAGTTGCGGAACGTAACCTCCGTTTGCCCGCTCTTGCGGGCGATGAGAGCGTCGCGATCCACGAATTCACGAAAGTAGCAGTTGAAAACCGTGATCGCGTGATTGGCGGGAAGTACGGTCTAGATTACGGCGAAGAGTTTCATTACATCGGGCCGGACAAATCGCTGGACGAATACGTCTCACGCAATGCCGTGCGGCTCTGAATCTCATGAGGCTAATAACGATCAGTGTCCAGGTCCGCCACCGCTGGTCCAGCGGAGGAGCAGCCGAGGAAAAGGGCTGGCGGCCGTGTGGAAACAATCAAGAAGCTCCGGGCCCGCTACGACCAAATCGAAGCCCGCATTGGGACCATGTACATGTGCAAGCTCGACGGGCGCATGACGCAGGAGTTCTTCGATAAACAGGCCGCCACCTTTCGCCGATGAACCCGCACCTGTTTTGCATTGCCAAGGTGTCCTTGCGATCCCTTCGAAGTGCTACGGGCACGCACGAGATCTTCAAGAAGGGCTCATAAGACTCCTTCCCTCTGGACACCGAAGCCGACGACTGCTCGGGTAACGTTCGAGTTTCCGGACCATGCGGGATCAGCACTACTCCGTAGACCACCGGGTCTCAACGTGTCAGAACGCGGCGGTTCACCATGAAAGGAAACCACCGTCTAGGATCAGCGCCTGCCCGGTCATGTAGTCGGACGCGGGCGACGCCAGATATACGATCGTGCCTTCGAGTTCTTCCAGTTTTCCCAACCGGCCCATAGGCACCTTGGCCAGGAGCTTTTCACCGAGTTCCTGGTTCTGCTCAAAGGCCCAGATGGTCTGATCGGAGCGGAAAAATCCGGGAGCCAGCGCGATCACCTGCAGGCCACGGGGCCCCCACTCGACCGCCAACTCACGCGTCAAGCCCAGCACGCCGGCCTTGCTCGTCACGTAGGAAGCTTGCGAAACATAACTGGAGGCGCTGATCCCATACATGGACGCAATGTTGATGATCTTCCCAGCACCCTGGGGCAGCATCTGCCGGGCAGCACATTGCGCACAGAAGAACAGCGCGGTCAGGTTGGTGTCGATGACGTTCTGCCACTGTTCGCGCGTCATGGCTTCGGCGTCCGCCAATGCCGAGATACCGGCGTTGTTGATCAGGATATCGACCTTGCCGAACTCCGTCACTGAGCGTTGCACCATGCTTTCGACATCCTGCTGCTGGCAGATGTCGGCCCGGATCGGCACGACGCGTCGACCGTGTTGCGCGAGGTCGAGCGCCACCTCGCACAGTCGGGACATGTCGCGCGCCGCAATGATCAGATCACAACCTGCTTTGACCAGCCCACGCGCAAAACTCACACCAAGTCCTCGGGAGGCGCCGGTCACGATCGCCGCTTTACCGGTAAGGTCAAACTGCGAGAATAAGCTCGGATGCATGGTCAGTAGGTTACCTTTACGGGCTGCCTTGCTGCCGACGACACTGACTTGCCCGGCCCCATCTAAGCCACACCACGGTTTGAAGCCATAGCGATTGTGCTCCTTCGCAGAAAGTTGATTTGCGACTGGTTATATCATCAGAAAACCGGAGCGGCGTCAACAGCGCTGCAACGCAATGGTCGTGCGCAATGGTCGTGCGCCAACTCATCCGATCCTTTGTGCTAAATGCGATGTGGCGGGGCTGGAATCCGGTTCACGGTTCGGTTAGCCAGGCACTCCCAACGGAAACGGGGAGAAATGGATAGGCCGGACCTACGGAACACAGCGCCAGTCCTCGACCCCACCAGGCTCGTTTCCACGCGTGGAATTGTTGGCCCCCGACTGGCGACTGCCCAAGGCTCAGGAATACTTCAGGTACGAGATGATCCCCATGCCATTCTGTATCGCCGGGATGTTGTCCGGCCGCCTGGCCACTGGTTTGTAATCGCCGTCCATGAACGTCAGATAGACGAAGCGCGTGTATCCATGCTCGATCGGACATTTCTGGTACCAACGCACTTCGCGGTCAAGCGCGTCGGTCCACGACGTCCAGGGCAGAAGAATCCCCCGCGAGTCGTAACGCGGCGCATGATTGCCGATCTGCGGAGTCTGGCCGCCGGCCAACCCCGTGATCATCACGAAGATAACAATAGTTCTGCGCATGCTCTAAGAGATTGTGGCCGGGGGCGAGACTCGCGGGTCGGACTACGAGGCTGCGGTGGACTCAGTCGTAGCACGCACGGACGAAGCTGCAACCGGCGTCAGCCCCGGTGCCAGCAGGAACAACGCGCCCATTCCCAACAGCGGAAGCAGAGCAGCGATCGTGAATGCCGGGGCGTAGGAGTAGTGATCCACGAGATAGCCCGTCAGTAACGGAAACAGGATGCCACCTAATCCGCCGGAGACACCCGTCAGACCCGTGATGCGCCCAACGGCGGTCGCCGGGAACAGATCGCTGATCGAGGCGAGAAAGTTGGCAGAGTAAAAAGTATAGCCGAATAGGACTATGCCGATAATCGCGATAGCCCAGGCGGCGCTGGGAGCTGCGACAACCGCCAGACTACCAAGACAGCAAACCGATCCGAAGCCTAAGGTGATCCGCCGCGCGCTCGACCGTGTGAAGCCTTTCGACAAAAGCCGGCCTGCTGCCAAACCGCCTCCAATGCTGCCGGCATCACCCAGCAGGTAAGGCAACCAGCTAAAGGCTCCTATCGCGACCAGACTCATTCCCCGCACGTTGTAAAGATAGTCAGGCATCCAATACCAATAAAACTGCATCACCGGCCCTGCCAGGAAGCGGCAAAGCATCAGAGCCCACGTCTGGGGATAGCGGAGCAGCTCGAGGCTGCGCATAGAGGGCGGCTCATCGCCGGGACCAGCGCGCTCCTCGGCGGCTGGAAGACGGTAGATGCGGCGCCAGCAGATCACCCAGGCAATGCCGAAAGCCGCCGGAACCAGGAATGCGGCACGCCACCCAAAGCGCTGGTTGAGGGCCACAATCAGCGGCGGCGCCAGAACGGACCCGATCATGGTGCCGCCATTGAAAATGCCGATTGCGAGAGTTCTCTCGCCTTCTGGAAACCAGCGCGTCACGACTTTCATTCCGCCGGAGAAATTGCCACACTCGCCCGTACCCATCCAGAAACGGAGCACCGCGAACGACCACACCGAGCGGGCGGCCGCGTGCAATCCCGTGGCGAGCGACCACCAGAGCACGGCGAAAGAAAAACCAAACCGTGCCCCCAGACGATCCATCAGCATGCCCATGGGGAATTCGGCGGTCATCATACCCAACTGGAAACATGCCACAATCCGGCCGTATTCGGTGCTGCTGAAATGAACGCTTTCCTTCAATTTGGGCGCAAGAATGGAGAGGGTCTGCCGATCGATAAAATTGATAGCCGTGATGGAAAACAGCAATCCGAGGATCGTCCATCGTAGGCGATCCGGCGCAGGGTTCTTTGAAGCCGATTCGGAAGCACCGGGGATCACTGGCATCGGATGCCTGTATAGTCTATCCTGTTGACTCCATCGCTAGCGGGCAAGCCGTGTTGACAGAGGATGCACTGGCTCGCAAAGTGGAGGCCCTTGACAGTGCAGGAAGGTTCAAGAGCAGGCGGTGCGCCCGGCCACGGCCGCATTGCGTAAGGCGTTCGGATAACCGCTGTCTACCGCAGGCCGACCTCGATGGGCTGGGCGGTCACCGTATCCGTCAGCACCTCGGCGTCGGGATGGCCTTGCACCAGAGTAGCCGGATAGTCTGTTGTGACTTCACCGGCAACGGCGATCCGGAAGACCGCGCGATGCCTATCTCCAGCGGCACAATACAGCCGGATCTTGCGCGAAGCGAGAATATCCTTCATGCCCAGCGTCACCGCCATCGGTGGAATCGCCACGGAGTCTCCGCCGGAGGAGTGGATGCTCTGCACCACAATCGAGTCATCACTTAGAACAACGACGCGCGTGAGAGAATTACGCAGGTCTTCGATAGACGTCCGGCGCCACCGTGAGATGGGAGGCTCGTTGAACGCCACATGCCCGTGATAACCGATCCCTCCATAGCAGCAGTCGATGCCGCCGACTTCCCGGATCTTTTCGCTGATATCGTCGATGCGGAACGGATGCGGGAAGAAACAGTGGTCATCCGGAATGCGGATGCTCTCATCCAGCTTCATAAACACTTCCCGTCGCATGAAGCCCTCGAAGCTCAATGGGTGCGTCAGCGGAATGGGGCGTCCCTGCCAATCCAGGAACTCATCCATGTTGAAGGTGTAGACGTTCCTCCAGCTAATGCGCTCCCGGTTGCAGATCTCGACCAGCGTTCGGTAATGGGCGACGGGACCGACGGGCAGGATGAGGCGGGTCGGCTCGCGCCGTTCGTTTCGGGCCTGGATCTCAGCAGCAATCGAATCGGCAAAGTGTGCGAGCAAAGCCGGGAGATCCGGCAGCAGCCGGAATGGGAGTCGTGCGCGGCGGCGCAGCGTGTCAACGTCGAGTGTCATTAGTTCGTGATCGAGGATCATGGCGAACGGATATCATTTTTGATGGTACTCCGAAGCGCAGGTGTGACCTCGTTTATGCAGAAATGTGCCTCGATATTCCTCGGCGGCACTTTTTGTTGGCCGCGAGCCTGCAGACCGCGTACCTCGTCCGCGCTCAGGGCAATGCGCCCTTGAAGCGAGGGGCAACTTCCTGCCAGCTACTGCTCACGTTCTCTGATGGCGACGGTCTGGCAACTGCAGCACGGCACAAGGCGGCACTTGAGAGTGTATACTGGCCGCGGAGTGGGAGCGGAGGGATTATGAACCTCTACGAAATCAGCCTGCACGATACAGAGAGCTTCTACCTTGCTCCGGCGACATGTAAGCCACCGTGCCCACCGCCACCCCGAAGCTGGTGAGGTGCTCAGGTTCCATGGAAGCCGTTGGTGCAGCGGTGGCACCCTCATCCTGCTGCATGGAGCCGCAAGTGTGCCGATGGGCCAGTTTCGCCAGACCGAAATCCAAGATCTTTGCCTGGCCCCTGCTGGTGATGAAAACATTGGCTGGCTTGATATCGCGATGCACGATCCCGCGGGCATGCGCAGCATCGAGGCCGTCGGCGATCTGGATGGCCCAGTTCAGCAGCGAATCGAGCGGTGCAGGTTTGTGGGCGATGTGATGTTTCAACGTCTCGCCTTCGAGGAACTCCATGGCGAAAAACGGATGGCCCTCATGCTCGCCTACTTCGTAAACCGTGCAGATGTTGGGATGATTAAGGTCGTAACAGGAAAGCACGCCGGTGATCTGCTGCGCGCAGCGTTCGGTCAGTAATGTCAGGCCCATCATCCACCTGCCCTGGTGGATAACATCGAATTACGCTCCTGTTTGGTTCCAGCTATGCCGGGTTAGGGAGCGGTCAAGCCATATCGGAAACACTAAACTAAATGGCGCAACTTGTCCGGGTTCCGCACCACGTACAACGCCCGAATCAGGTCGCCCTCCATCTCGAACGCCATGGTCTGCACCGGTCCCTCGGGTCCATCCACAATGATGCCGGGCAGGCCGTTAATGGCCGCAAAGCGCAGCGTGAAGTCCTCCCGCCACCCTTTACGCGCCACGCCAACCAGGAACCACGCCGCGCGATCGGCGCCGTCCAGCACGTTCAGCGCCGCCGCTGCCTTGCCGCCGCCGTCCGTCACCACGCGCACGTCGCTCGCGAGCAATTGCGTCAGCGCCTGTAGATCGCCCGAGCGCGTTGCCGCCACGAATGCGGACATCAACTGCGCATGCCTCTTATCGATCTCGCCCGATCGCGCCGGGGGCGCATGGCGCCGCTTGGCCGTGTTGCGCGCACGTGCTCGCGTGCGCGCGCAGCGAGCTGCCGGCACGCCGCCTCGCTCCGCTCCAGTGTCGTCGCCACTTCACTGAACGGGAAATCGAACACATCGTGCAGCAGGAAGGCAGCCCGCTCAAGCGGCGACAGCCGGTCCAGCGTCAAGAGCAGTGCGATGGACAGATCCTCCGCCAGCTCCGTGCGGCTGTCGGGCGCCAGCGCTGCCGTGTCCACAACCGGCTCCGGCAGCCAGGGACCCACATACTCCTCGCGCCGCGCGCGCGCCGAGGTGAGCATATCGAGGCAAATCCGCGCCGTCGTGGTCGTGAGAAACGCTTTCGGGTCCGACACTTTGTCGCGCTCCGCCGCATGCCAGCGCACGTATGTCTCCTGCACCGCGTCCTCGGCGTCGGCCATTGACCCGAGCATGCGGTACGCCAGGCCGAGCAGGCGCCGGCGGTGCGGCTCGAAGCTCGCGGCCGGATTCGGCATCGCGCTCGCGGAGCTCACAGCGTGTGCGCCACCCCTTCCGCCTGCGCCGGAACTCGGCCATGATCGAACATCACCGGCGCCCCGCCAACCACCACCCGCGTGCAGGCTTTGCCGTGGCCGAGGGCGTACTTGACGGTTGGATAGATCCGCGACGCCGCCATGGCAAAGGCCAGACTGATAAGAGCGAGGCGTCCCCACCGCTTCACGATCGCCTCGCGATACCCATCAGCGGCGGCATCGTGCGCCAGCGTGGCGCGCGTGAATTTCCACACCAGTGCGACGTCCGCCGGCATCGCGTCGGGATTGTCGGTGAGCACGGCGCGCAGAACCTCGGGCCTCGCGCCGGCGCGCTCCGCCATGGCGACGCCCAGTTGCGCACATGGCCCGCAGTCCTCGTGGCGCACCGCGGTAATGCCGGCCGCATACCACGCCTCCATGGGGACGTTGCGCCGGAACTGTCCGAGGGCGGCAGCGCGCGAAAACAGCCACGCGCCCGCGGACTCGCGTCGATCATGTCGCGCATATAACTACCGTCGTACTTCCACTCCCGCTCGAATTTGTCAACTGCTCTCCGAAGTGCCCATTTAATCATTGTCGTTCCTCCCGCCTCCAACGGTGAGACGGGATAGGGCCCCGGAATGTGACACCGCCAAAAAGCGCATAGGAAGCTGTGAAATAATCGCCAAACCCATTCTCGCCATCGAATATTTTCAGTAGCTTGCGCTGTGCAAAACAGGCCGAAAGTCGATCATTTCACAGCTTCCAGGCGTATTTTCCCCCGCCCCGTTTAGCCCCGCCCCGCGCGGCCGGCGGCTTGAAGGCCCGCCGAGGAACCGGAAATATGGAACGGCCTGACGTTTCCGGTGCAAAATGCACGGGGGGAGTTTCGGGGACGGCTACGCAGCCCCCAAACTCCGTCAGCGCCGCCCTGTGAGGTCTGCGTCACCGCCAGTTGCCGCAAAAGGCCTGACGCTGATATGTGCAGGGCAAGGGGATAGATCTGCTGGCGCCGGAGTGTTTACGAACCCGTGCAGGTGCCGTACTGGGCAACTTCCTCAAGTGGGCTTATCGGAAACATCATTGATCGTTCTGCTGCTGGATCACACGCACCTGGAAACCATGAACCGATTCGGCGAGGGCGGTGGGGAGTTCACCAAATCCCGCACGGTCCCAATCCAGTCCACGAGTGTAGCGCTCGTCACCGCGCCGGGCTGTGCGTGAAAGTGTCGGATCTCGGAGAACATAGTCAGAGGGCGAGCGACTGTCCCATTTCCCCGAATTGCCGATGCTCGTGTTGGAGTTGCTGCTCCGAAATCAACGTCCCAAGTCTTCCGCTGTTGGAAGGTTTCGACGAATCGATATCGGCCAGGCACTCCGCATTCCGCCACTCCCGGCCGTAACCTGGACTCACTCCTATATAGGAGTAAATCTGCAACAATGTGAAGAATGAAGTCTGATGTAGGCAGTTTCTCCGGGCTTGGCTACTCGCGAGTGACCCAGAATTTGGATCTGTCCGGGGATAGACTGCGTTCTCTGTGGCGGATGCGTCGCGAGACGCACTGTGACGACCCCCCTCTTCCAGATTTCTCGGTGACATGACACCGCTGCCTGTATTCAACTTCCTCCAACGCCGCCGGGGAGCTTGGACGTCTGGAAAACCAGTTCGACACGTTAGCGACAAAGACCGCAGCCTAGTCGCAATCGTGGCTCGGAGCGGAGCGGTCTTCCCTCGCGCGAAAATACGGGTCTAAACGGACATGAAGCCGAACAGTTAGGCTTTACGCTGGAGGCGTGGCGGGGGAAGTGACGACCAATGCGCTCCCGACGATTTCGATCAGCGAATCGCCAGGAATCCACTCAACAGCCATGCAAGCGCGGGACGGAGCTTTGCCAGGGCTAAAGTAAGTCCCGTAGATTTTGTTCAGTGCCTCGTACTGTGCTTTATGTGCATCGAATCGAGCTTTGCCCACAGGCATGGGGACATTATCGGCGTGAGGAAGACAGAGAAAAACCTCCAGGTGGATGATGCTGTCCATGGTGCAGCCTGCGCGCTCAACCGATTTCTTAAGTGCATCCATCGTGCGGACGACGTGCTTCTCAAATGGGTCCGTTACGAAAATGTGATCGTCTTTGGGGTAGCCGTCATTGGAGCCAGTGCCGGAGAAGTAATAGATTCCATTGTGTGTGTGGTTGCTGCGGCGCGGCCGATCCCCAGCAGGGCTGGTTGCCGGTTCGCCCCCAGGCGGGGTCTGCTGCGCGAAAAGCATCGGTGCTCCGGTAACGGCAACCACCATGCTTGCGAATTTGTTAAAGTACCTGCGCCCAGTGTTGATCTGCATAAATTTCTCCTTGGACGGTTAGTATATTCTTACTCCAGGGTGCGCTGCTTCCGTGACAGCATAAATCCTCCTGGTCGCCTGCAGCTACCAGGTGTCGCGGCCATCACCGGAATCACGGCAACGTAGCGCGTCCGCCAAAGTCACGTTTAGATCGCCGGGACCGTCACATACGCTCAGAGAAATACTCCCGCGTTGTTCGCTCGGAGCTTGCAATCGTAATAGTGGAGCGGGTGAGGAAGTTAGTGCTGCTCGTTCGTAGCTGCCCGCGATGATCGAGTCTCTGACGCCACAGGGGTCTTCGGGTTGGCTTCGGCGGGCGCCTGCGAAGCACTGTCTTCGGGACGAGGACCTTTGAGCGCCTCGTGAAAAGTCTTCTTTACACCCTGCCAAAAACTCTTGGTCAAAACTTCCTTCATATGTTCCTCGCGTGTCGATCACGGTTTCGCGTTTGACGTTGCCCGCATGTATCGACGATAGCAGTTGTGGCTCACAGTGAAAAGCGGTCGGCCTTCCCGGAGCTCTGGAATCTCCACTGGCCGTTTCAGAAGTGCTGAGGGCATGGCGATGCCGAGCATCGCCATGCGTCCGCAGCGGGAAGACTGCAGGCCGGTCTGCGGCGCTTGGGGTTTCGTGTCCTTCGAGGGAACCAGACGCACAAGGCCAATTGCAGCTCAAGTGAACCCTGGTGTGAAAGGCAGGTGTATACTTTCCGGGGAGCCAATTGTCGAACGAAAACGTGCTCCGTGCCGAACTTGTGTGAGGAGGAATAGAACCATGAACAGAAGAGAGTTTCTTTCCACACCGCTCGTGACCGCTGCGATGACAGCTTCATCTGCCTTGGCGCAGGAAACTCCGGGATACGATACGGTCCTCAAGGGTGGGCACGTTATCGATTTGGCCAACCGGATTAATCAGCAAATGGATGTCGCCGTGCTAGACGGGAAAATAGCTCGGGTGGACCGAAATATTCCTGGCTCCGCGGGCAAAACAACTGTTAATGTTTCGGGCTACTATGTTACCCCCGGCTTGATCGATCTGCACATCTGTTGTTATTACACCCGGCTTGACCTAGCTCCATCTGTCATTGCCGATCATCATTGCTTGCCTTCGGGGGTCACCACATGCTGCGACGGCGGAACCGCAGGGGCCGATAACTTCGAAGACTTCAAGAAGATCATTGACCGCTCGAAAATGAGAATCCTTTCCTTTCTGAATATTGCGGCTCCCGGCGCGGAGGCTAACCGCGCGGAGCAGGATCCCTCTCAGTTTAAAGTACAGCTTGCGGCGGATACCGCCAGTAAATACCCCAATCTTATCGTCGGATTCAAGACCGGCCATTATGGAGGGACATTTAGTGATATGCGCCCCCCCTGGGCGTCGGTCGACGCCGTTGTCGAGGCTGGCCGCTTGACCGGGCGGCCCGTATTGGCGGACTTTACTCCCATGCCGGCTCAGGGGAAATTCCCCGCAAGGAGCTACCGTGAATTCCTCCTCGAGAAAATGCGTCCGGGCGACATTGTGACTCACTGTCTGGCAGATCGCTATCCCTACCTGACGGAAGACGGCAAGTTGAATCCGGATGTGACCAAAGCGAGGGCGCGAGGTGTAAAGTTCGACCTTGGACATGCGGCCGGGAGTTTCACATTGAGGCGAGTGGTGCCTGCGGTCCAGCAGGGCTTTGTTCCCGATTCCATTAGCGCAGACCTGTTTGCGGATACACCATTTACAGTAGGCATCAGTCTGGCCAATGTGATGTCAAAGTTCCTCTGTCTGGGAGTACCGTTGGAGGATATCATCCGGCGTACAACAGTGAATCCCGCTCAGATGATCCACCGGCCCGAGCTAGGCAACCTGAGTGTAGGGTCGTCGGCTGACATCGCCGTGCTTGAAATCGTCAAAGGGAAGTTCGCCTATCTCGGTTCTGGCGGCGGGAAGATCGAAGGTGATCAGAAACTTCAGTGTGTTGTGACAATGTTCGGCGGCAAGATCCTATATGACCACCCCTACGGTCTGAGTGTCCCTTTATGGCAAGACATCCCGAAAGACTCGCGGTATTGGGCGGATACAACGAGGCAGAAATTCTGACCCGGATAGGGATCAGCGGCCACTTTTGGGCGTTAAGACACCTGCCGATGTGAAGTGAACTCACGCGGGCCAGTCCGGTTCGAGTCAATTGACAGGCCGCACCGGCGGTGCCGCCGCCCCGCTTTGGCTAACGACGCTCGCTCGATCGCCGAAGTTCCTGTTGAGAGCTGGAAAACGACCTACAAAGGGATTTTTCCAGATACCCTGCTCGAATCCTGTCGATTGATAACCGCGAAAGCTCCTGGAAGCAGGCACTCGCGCAACCGGGCCTGGTAACGCTTGTGGGATGCGACGCCGTCGACAAGTCGTGGGATTCATCTGTGGTGGGGCCGAGAGAACGGGTCAGTTAAAATGCGACGGTGAACTTCATGCGATTTATATGCTCCAGATCGCGCAACGGCAAGGGTTGGGAACGTTGTTGGTGCGCCGATTCGTGCGTGAGTTTAGGTCACGAGGCTTGACCTCGATGGCCGTCTGGGTGTTAGCACTGAACCCATTCCGGAGGTTCTATGAAGTTCTCGGGGGGGAGGTTATCGTATCTCCCCCCGGCAGACCTCGTGGTAGCAGCAGGCGACCAGGAGGACTTGAGTCCACAGCTGGCCCTCGTAGGATTTGTGCGGGACGAAATGTATTAGCAGTCCTCCTGCTCGCCTTGCTGCTACCACCAGCTCAGCTGGCCTCGCGGGATATACTAACTGATGCCCTGGGGTCCGGGACCGGTCGGACCCGAATCCAGGTTGATGCCGCGTTGTCGGTGTCTGCTGGGCCTACGGGAGAACGAAAACGTGAGTCGCCTCAGGATGAATCGTAGAAATTGGATGATGCTTTCCGGCGCGGGTCTGGCCATGCGTCCGGGCGGCTCACAGCCGCAGGGTGCGGCCCCGGATAGTGCGCTCGATTCGGTGCTGCCCGACCAATTGCTACTCAAGGACTACCGGCCGAAATCCATCTACAAGATCCCCGTCTCGGACATCAAGAAGGCTAAGTACCCGGCCATCGATTGCCATCACCACGCGCAATCCAAGACCCCGGAACAGGTGGACGAGGAAGTCCGCATCATGGACGCCGCCGAACTCGAATCCTCCGTGGTGTTCCCCGCCGTCGGCCAGGGACCGGTGTATCGCGCAGAAGTATTCGACAACATCTGCAAGATCTACTACAGGTACCCGAAGCGCTTCTACATCTATTGCGGTATCGACATGCGGGGCATGGGCCAGCCCGGATGGCAAAAGACCGCCATTGCGGAGCTGGAGCGGTGCCACAAAATGGGCGCCGTCGGTGTGGGTGAAATTCACGATAAGGGCATGGGCATCGGCGGCGTGATGGGCGGCCCTCCCAACTGGCAAGGCACGCGGCCTCGCGGCGGCGGAGGCGCCGGACCGCAGCAGCGCGACCCCGTTCAAGGCTGCCACCCTGATTCGCCGCAGCTCGATGAGATCTGGGAAAAATGCGCCGACCTCGGCATGCCGATCAACCTGCACGTCTCCGACCCGTACTGGTCCTACCTGCCCCAGAACAGGTTCAATGACGGCCTCATGAACGGATTTAGCTGGCGGCTGGACAACAAGCCCGGCATCATGCAGCACAACGAACTGATCCTGAGTTACGAAGCCGCCGCGAAACGGCACCCCAGGACGGTTTTCATTTCCAGCCACCTCGCCAACCTCGATTACGACCTCGACCGCCTCGGCGGCATTTTCGAGCGCAATCCGAACTTCTACACCGATTTTTCCGCTCGTTTTCACGAGACCGCCACAATCCCGCGATTCACTGCTCAGTTCCTGCAAAAATGGGCGCATCGTGTCACGTACGGCACCGACATCCCGTTCAGCCCGCACCTGTTCAGCCTTACCTACCGGATTCTGGAATCGACCGACGAACATTTCTACGACCAGGATTTCTATTTCAACTTCAACTATCACTGGCCGATGTACGGCATGGGCCTGTCAGACGACATCCTAAAGAAGGTCTACCGCGAGACGGCTTTGAACGCTTTCAAGCAGGCCCGCTCGAAGGCACGAGGTTGACCGGCTAGGCTCATTGCTCCGGATATTCGCGATACGCGCCGAACTCGGCCAGGTCGTCGTCGCTGAGCCCGGCAAGGTTGTCCGTAACCAAAAGTGGTACTGCACTTTTTCGTAAAACTCCGGATTGTGCAGCGCCGGAATATTTCTTCAATCATGGCCTGCTGATCTGCCGTGAAGAACTCGGCGATCTTCATGGGAGTGATGCGCCAGTTGGCATCAACCTTAAAACGAAGCGGATCATCGAACGGGAAAACGTCTTTTGCTCGGGGGTGAGGCTGGAAACAGCAGAAGCCGGATTCCTCCGCTGGTTCTCCGCTGCACCATCGGTTGCGCAGGCAGGTTGTTCGGATCGCGCCATTGTGCTGTGTGTCGACGAGAAGAGTCAGGGGCACGCGCTGAACCGTACTCAGCCGATTCTGCCCCTGGCCCCGGCGCGGCAATCGCATGATTATGAGCGACATGGAGTCACGTCATTGTTCGCGGCGCTGGATGTGGCAAGCGGAGTCACCATCAGCAATTGCTACCGACGACACCGGCACCAGGAGTTCCTGCGATTCCTCAACGACATCGACGCGAATCTCCCTCGCGGTTTTGAGGTCCATTTGGTGATGGACAATTATGGCACGTGCGAACATGGCTGGCGCGCCACCCTCGTTATCACGTCCACTTCACACCGACCAGCGGCAGTTGGCTGAACCTGATCGCGCCGACCAGCTCCGCCAGGTGCAGGCCGAGAATGCTGAGATCGCCCAGCACGATCTCCGCGTCAGCTTGCCTAAGGCTTTCAAGCCGCTCCGGATTCGCCGTCGCGCGTGCAAGCGCGCGGACCGGTTGACCAGCCCGCCGGAAGCCGAAAATCCATTTTCCCGTTCCCGTGCCTCGGCTTTGTTTCAAGGCGCAACGGTGGCTACCGGTGGGAACCAATCGAACTGTGAACACTTTGGGGCGAACGACGCCTGCATAGTCATTGAGGTGCGTTGGAAGGGTTGACAGGGGCATCCGGCCCGAAGACTGTGGTTGCGCTCGATTCCTATTAAATCTCGTTCACTCTTGCTAAACGCCCAGGAAGTCGTTGGAGGAAGTTGCTGATCTACTGGACGTGTAGGGTGCGGAAAGAAGGCAACCGTGGAAGTCGTTGTCGATAACAGCGACGCGGCCCGCGCGCTACAAGAGATTGTCGACATTTTGAAGATGGCCGATACAGACGCTCTGCTGAGGTTCCAAGAAGTGCTCGGGGATGCCATGATTCAGGGGGGTGGGAACGCGACCGACGCCGTCGACTGCGTGATCGCCGCCTGCCAGGAGCAGTGGCGGCAGGAACGAATCCTGGAGAACT
>Ga0326728_10013471_pt1 | contig 17734 bp, 15 predicted proteins | sample MB3enrmetagenome_FD_207602 | JGI IMG/M metagenome (GOLD analysis project Ga0326728, IMG submission 207602) | Lab enriched peat soil microbial communities from McLean, Ithaca, NY, United States - MB31MN | ecosystem: Environmental > Terrestrial > Soil > Wetlands > Peat | place: USA: New York... | reverse complement strand
GCGCCTTCGCGCGCGCCGCCGAGTTGCGCGCCCGCATCGACCCCGCCAATACCGAGACCATCCATCGCACCCGCGTGGCCTTCAAAAAGTTCCGCTACATGGTCGAGACCCTGGTCGCTTGCCTGCCCCAGCCGGCCGCCAGGCTGCTCGGCGCCATGCGCCGCTATCAAACCATGATGGGCGACATCCAGGATGCCGAAGTGCTCCGGCTGGCCCTGGACAAGTTCCTCCGCAAACATCCCTTGCCCGCCGCTGCCGCCGCGCCCCTTCGCAAGGAGTTGCTCCTCCGCCGCCAGCGCCTCATCGACCTCTACATGAACGCCACCGGGCAAATGCTCCGCTTCTGGCCCTGGGGCGGCTTGTCCCGGCGCGCCCAAGCCCCTGCGTCCCGACCCAGCCGCCGCCGCTTATGAACCTCTTTCTCCTCCGCCACGGCCTGGCCGCCGAAGCCGACGCCGCCGGCCACGGCAAGGACGCCGCTCGCCCCCTCACGCCCAAGGGCGAGCGCAAGCTCCGGCAGGCCGCCCAAGCGATCAAGGCCCTCGGCCTCTCTTTTGACCTCATCCTCAGCAGCCCCTGCCTGCGCGCGCGCCAGACCGCCACGCTCGTCGCCAAAGCCCTGGATGCCAAGGAGCGGCTCGAACTGTCCAATTCCCTCGCCCCGGGCAATCCCGCCCGAAGGGTCGTCGAGTCGCTTCCCCGCCGGCCCATGCCCGCCAACGTCCTGCTCGTGGGCCACGAGCCCGGCTTGAGCCAGTTGATTTCGCTCCTGGTGGCCGGCGAGGCCGGCGTCTCCATCCTCCTGAAGAAGGGCGGCCTGTGCAAACTCTCCGTCGAATCGCTCAAGCCCGGCCGTTGCGCCACCCTCGAATGGCTGCTCACCCCCAAGCAGATGGCCCTCATGGATTGAATTGTCTTTTGCCGCCGCCTGCCTCCGCCTTAACCTCTCCCGCCATGAACGAATCCAAACCCGGGGCCGTGAGCGATTGTCTCTCGCTGGCCAGCATCGATCTGAACCTGAAAAGCGCCGACCGCGATTCGGTGCTGGGCGAGTTAGTCAACCACATCCCTCAGCTTGCCGGCGAGCCCGCCGCGCGCCGGACCCTGCTGCGCGCCCTGCACGAGCGCGAGCAGCTTTGCAGCACCGGCATCGGCGACGGCATCGCCCTGCCTCACGCCCGCAATGCCCTGGTCGGCCTGGTCGACGAGCCCATCATCGTCTTCGGCCGCCGCTTGGAAGGGATTCCTTACGCCGCGGTTGACCGCGCTCCGGCCAGGCTTTTTTTCCTCCTCATCGCTCCCACCGTCACGCAACACCTCGCGATCCTGGCCCGCCTCAGCCGCCTCCTGCGCGACCCCAAGCTGCGCCAGGACCTCCTCGCCGCCGAAACCCCCCAGCAGGTCATCGACCTCCTCGCCGAAGCGGAGCAGCGGATGGGTATGTGAGTTCCCCCGCGAACCCCTGCTGCCGCAGCGCCTCGAACAGCACCACCGCCACGCAATTGGACAGGTTGAGCGAGCGGGCCTGGGCATTGAACATGGGGATGCGGAGCCAGCGCTGGCGGTGCGCCTCGAGCAGGGCCCGCGGCAGCCCGGCGGTTTCCCGGCCAAAGACCAAGTAATCCTCCGGTTGGAAACGGGCCTCGGTGAAACGCAACGGGCCGCCGGATTCCACCAGCCAGAGCCCGGCCCCCGGCGCAAGCTGGGCCTGAAACGCCGCCCAGTTCGGCCACCGCCGCCACTGGACCTGCTCCCAATAATCCATCCCCGCCCGCCTCAGTTGCGCGTCATCCAGGCCGAACCCCAGCGGCTCGATCAGGTGCAGGCGACTGTTGGTGGCCGCGCAAAGCCGCGCCACGTTCCCGGTGTTGGGCGGGATTTCAGGCTCGACCAGGACGATGTTCATTGCCGGGCCCATAATGGACCTTCCACAGCACCAGCCCATGGGCCGGCGCGCTCATCCCGCCGGCCCGCCGGTCCTTGGCAGCCAGCATCTGCTTGATTCGTCCCGGCGGGAACTTGCCCAGGCCGGCTTGCACCAGCGTGCCCACAATCCCCCGGCACATCTTGTAGAGAAAACCGTCCCCCACCATCCTGAAGGTGAGCAGCCGCCCGCTCCGCTTGACTTCACAACGCCTCAACGTCCGGACGGTTGATTCCCTGGCATAGCCGGGATTGGCGGTGAACGAACGGAAATCGTGGCGGCCGATGAACCAGCGCGCCCCCTGGCGCATCGCCGGCAGGTCAAGCGTGCGCGGGACGTGCCAGGCGGTGTGGCGGAGCAACGGGTTCATCCCCGGGTGGTTCCACACCAAATAGCGGTACTCCTTGGCCGTGGCGCCAAAACGGGCGTGAAAGTCCCCCCGGGCGCGCGCCGCCGCCAGCACCCGGATGTCCGCCGGCAGCCAGGCGTTCAGCGCCAGCGCCAGCTTGCGCATGGGCAGCCTGCACTCGGCGCGCGGCATCTCCACGTGGGCCGCCATTCCCAGCGCGTGTACGCCGGCGTCCGTGCGGCTGGAACCGTGAGCGCGCGGCCGGCTCGGAAACAGCTTGCCCAGCGCCGCCTCGAGCTTCTCCTGCACGCCGGTGCCGGTTTTCTGCGCCTGCCAGCCTTCGTAGGCGGTCCCGTCGTAGGCGATGGTCAGCTTGATCCGGACCGTGTCCGGCGGCCTGGCGCGGGGTGGTCGAGCCGCGCTCATGCCATGCTGTCCAGGTAGCTTTGCAGCACAATCGCCGCCGCCATCTGGTCCACCTTTTCCTTGCGCTTCGCCCGGCGCGCCCCGCCTTCGATTAACAGGCGGTTGGCCTGCACCGAGCTCAGCCGCTCATCCCAGGTCCGTATCGGCACCGGCAGCGCCGCGCCCAGCGTCGCCACAAACTGCCGCACCTTTTCCGCCGCCGAACCGTAACTGCCGTCCATGTTGCGCGGCATCCCCACCACGATCAGTTCCACCTCCTTTTCCCGCACCAGCTCCTTCAGCCGCGCCAAAAAGCCCGCCGGCGGCTCCGCCGCCACGTACTCCAGCGGCTGGGCGATCACCTTCAGCTCGTCGCTGATGGCAATGCCCATCCGCTTGCTCCCGTGGTCAATCGCTAACACTCTCATCCAGCGTTCCCACTGTTGGGGAATTTGCCGGGCAGGTCAAGCGCCGAGGTGGAGAGCCCAGAGATTCGCTCCGGGTGTCTTTCTCGGCGTTCTCCGCGCCTGTGCGTCTTCCCTTCGCCTCACCCATCTTCCCAGGCGCCGGGGAGGGGAACTGCAGCCAGTTCGGAAGCCCGGTCAAAAGCGCGGAGGCGCGGAGGGCGCAGAGATTCGCTCCGGGTGTCTTTCTCTGCGTTCTCCGCGCAAGTCCGACCGCGTTACGTCAACCACCGTCCTTTCCTCACCTGCGCAGATGCCTCGCGGCTTCGGCGCGGGACAACCGCTGTCTCCTTTGTGGACAGGGGCCGGGGAGGCGGAGCTGAGTCCGGCAAAGCGCCCAGGCGGGAATCAGGGCGGCAAGGGCTGGGGGCTGCGCTCGGCCAGGCCTGGCACGCGGCTTGCGGAGAGCCAAGCAACATTCAGGTCCAAACATGGGTTTGACGCTCTATAACCGGAACGGGAAGAAACGGGACCGCTTGGTGTCCATCGATCTGGGCGGGCGAACTACCAAGGCCGTGGAGCTGCAGCGCAACGGCCAGGGCCTTGTGCTCTCGGGCTATGCCTTGCTGGATGCGCCGGTTTATCAGAAGGGCCTCTCGGTCGAGCTGCTCGCCGAGCATTTGAAGAGCGTCATTCACGTGCTGGGGGCCGGCACGCGCTCGGTCATCCTGGCCATCGGGGTGGGCGATTCGGTGGTGCGGCACGCCGACGTCCCGGGCATGCCGCTGGCCGACCTGCGACAGGTCCTCAAGAACAACTCCAACAACTACCTCCAACAGGACCTGCCCGGCCACGTCTTCGACTGCTGCTTCATTACCCCGGCGCCCAACGGCCAAGCCCCGGACAAAGTCAAACCGGGCCTGGCCGGCGCCAAACACCGCGTCCTGGTCGCCGGCGCCAGGAAACAATTGGTCGACGACCTCCAGGCCGCGGTCAAAGCCGCCGGCCTGACCGCCGACCAAATCGTGCCCGCCCTGATCGGCCCCGTCAATGCCTTCGAGCTGGCCATGCCCGAAGCCTTCGCCGGCGAAGTCGTCGCGCTCGTGGACCTCGGCTTCAAGAACACCAGCATCTGCCTTTTGCAGCAAGGCGAGTTGGTGCTGAGCCGCGTCGTGGCCATCGGCGGAGACAAGCTGACCAGCGGTCTGGCCGAGGGCCTGGGCATCAGCTACGCCGAGGCCGAGAATATCAAAGTGGGCATGCCCACCGAAGTGCAGGCGGTGCTCGAGTCGCTCCTGGTGCCCCTGGGCCGCGAATTGCGCGCCTCGCTGGACTTCTTCGAGCATCAGCAGGACAAGCCCGTCACCCGCGTCTTCTTTGCCGGCGCCTCCGCCCGCTCAGAATTCATCGTCCGCACGCTGCAAACCGACCTCCTGGTCGAGTGCAAGCCCTGGAACCCCCTCACCTTCCTGCGGCCCGCCTTGCCGCCCCAGTTGGCCGGCCAGCTCGAGGGTGTGGCGCCCCAGTTGGCCGTGGCTGTCGGCGCCGCGATCCCGGCCATCTGACTTTATGCCCATTCGCCTCAATCTGCTGGCGGAAGCCCAGGCCCTCGAGGAAGTGCGCCGGCGCGACCCCGTCAAGCGCGCCATCCGCTGCGCCCTCTGCCTGGTCGGCCTGCTCCTGGCCTGGGCCGCCTCGCTCCGCTTCGAGGCCATGCTCGCTAACATGGAACTCAACCGCCTCGAGGCCCGCTTGGCCTCCCACACCAACGCCTTCCGCCTCGTGCTCGACAACCAAAAGCGACTCTCCGACGCCAACCAGCGGCTCGAGGCCCTCCGCCGCTTCCGCGCCTGCCGCTTCTTGCAGGGCAGCCTCTTGAACGCCTTGCAGCAAGCCGCCCTCCCCGACGTCCAACTCACCCGCTTCCGCTCCGAGCAAACTTACCTCCAAGGCGAGGAAGCCAAGCCCGGCGCCGAGGCCGAAGCCCGCTCCGCGCCCGGACATGGCCCCACGGCCACCGAAAAAACCCTCGTCACCCTCGAGGCCCGCGACACCACCAGTCCCAACCCCGGCGACCAAGTCAATCAATACAAAAAGGCCATTATGGATTCCCCCTTTTTCCAAACCGCCCTGGGCAAAACCAACGAGCCCCGCCTGGCCAACCTCTCTCCTCCCAGAACCACGCCCGACGGCAAGCCCTTTGTCTCCTTCGCCTTGGAATGCCGTTTCCCCGACCGCACCCGATGAACCCACTGACCAAAGACAAACGCAACCAGCTCATCCTGGTTGCCGGCCTGGCGCTGCTGGTCCTGGCCGGCCTCTGGGCGGGCCTGATCGCGCCGCTCAGACAAAAGGTCCACGCTATCGCTGGCCGCAAAGCCGCCCTGGCGCGCAAGCTCGACCAGGTGACTCTGGCCATCAAGAACGCCGACCGCGTCGCCGGCGAATTGGCCGAAGCCCGCGCCGTCCTGGCCAGGCTCGAGGCGCACATGGGCTGCGGCGACCTCTATTCCTGGGCCATCAATACCCTCCGTGAGTTCAAGCTCCCCTACCGCGTCGAGCTCCCCCAGTTCAGCCAGATCGACGGGCCGCGCGACATGCCCCTGCTCCCGCAGTTCCCTTATAAGCAGGCCGCCCTGAGCATTAGCGGCAGCGCCTATTTCTACGACTTCGGCCAATTCCTCGCCGGCCTGGAAAACCAGTTCCCCTATGTCCGAATCCTCAATCTGAGCCTCGAGCCGGTCCCCTCGCTGGTGCCGGTCGAGCAGGAGAAGCTGGCCTTCAAAATGGACTTCGTGTTCCTCGTCAAACCGGGCGATGCCTGAAAGCCGACCATGCGCGCGGAATTCATCCCAAGGAAAACCCGGTTCGCCAGCGCTCAGGCGCTGCTCCTGGCTTGGCTCTGTCTGCCACTGGCCGCCCGCGCCGCCGGCGCCCCGGCCCCCATCGCCCAACTCTCCACGAACGCCAGCCCCGCCGCCGCCCTCACGGACGCGGCCCCCCAATCGGTTTTCATCCTTCCCACCAGTCCGAGCCAGGGCCGCAACCCTTTCTTCCCCCACTCCACCTGGAACAGCGCGGCCGCGTCCTCCAAGGCCGAAGCCCTTGACCCTTCGGCCGTGGTGCTCAATGGCCTGACCAGTCCCCCGCGCGCCACGGCCATGATCAACGGACGCACCTTCGAAGCCGGCGAGTGCGGTGAAATCAAGCTCCCCAATGGCGCCAGGGTCCTGGTCCGCTGCCTGGAAATTAACACCAACGGCGTCGTCGCCCTCATCGGCGCCCGGCGCTGCGAATTGCGCCTCCGCCACGCGTTATAGAGGCCATGAATCATGAATCTTCCCCCGCTGGCTTTGTCCCAGGGCGGGACATCCCGCTTGCGCAATGGCCATGTTCGCGGCTGGAGGGCGCTGACCCGGCCGGGGGAAGGCCGTTGGCACGATGCGTGCTGCCTTGCCCTGCCATGGTCCCACGGGGTGTGGCCCGTCAACCACCACGAATGTCGTCCGATGAAAGTGCCAGTCAGCCTCCTAACCATGGTCGGGCTAGCCGTCTTCACCCCAGTCAGTCCGGGCCAGACGAACTCCCCGCCGGCCGAACTGCCGGCTGCGGGCGCCGCCGCCTCGGCCACCGACGCCCCGGCCACCAACCCCCCAGCCGCCAACCCCTCGGCCACCAACGCCCCGGCCCAGCACGGGACCGTCATTCCCTTGATCGTAATGGACGAAGTGCTCTTGACTGACGCCATCGGGAACCTGGCCCGGCAGGCAAACCTTAACTACTTGATGGACCCGAAGGTGGGTTTCGGCCAGCCCGGTCCCGACGGCCGCATCGTGCCGCAGCCCAGCGTCACGCTCCGCTGGGAAAACGTGACCGCCGAACAGGCGCTCATTGCCTTGCTCAGCAACTACAATCTGCAACTCGTCGAGGACCCCAAGAGCCGAATCGCGCGGGTCACTTTGAAGGACCCGGCCGCCTTGCCTCCGCTGTTGACCCACATCGTTCAACTGCGCTACGCCAACCCCACCAACATCCTCGTGAACGTGCAGGCCGCCTTGAGCGATAAGCGGGGGCGCGTCCTGCCCGACGTGCGCACCAGCCAGTTGGTCGTCGTGGCCACCGACACGGACCAGGAAGTGGTGGACCGGCTCATTGAGCGGCTGGACATGCCCATCAGGCAGGTGCTCATCGAGGCGCGGCTCCTCGAGACCGAGATTAATCCCACCAGCAGCAAAGGCGTCGACTGGACGGGCACTCTGCAGAGCCAGAACATCTACTTTGGCAACGGCACCATGACCGGCACCAGCGCCACGACCTCGCCCGGCGCTTCCGCCAGCACGACCCTGCCCGGCGGCCGCACCATCACCTCCAGCCCGGGCAGCAGCACCATCAACACCCTTAATTCCGTCCTGGGCAACGGCGGCTTGGGCTGGAACACCGCCAGTGGTTTCAGCCCCGCCACCGGCTTCCTCAATGCCGACGGCGTGCACGCCGTGCTCTCGTTCCTCAACACCTATACCGAAACCAAAATCCTCTCCTGCCCCCGGACCGTCACCCTCGACAACGACACCGCCATCATCGAGGTCGGCACCTTGTTCCCCATCGTCAACACCACCGCGGGCACGGTCAATGTTGCGGGCGGCTCCCAAATCACCTACTCCAACCTCACCGTCCGCCTGGACGTCACCCCCAGGATCTCCGCCAACAATCTCGTGCAGCTCAAGGTCTCGCCCCGAATCTTCCGGCTCGGCAACACGGTCTCGAGCACCGTCGGCAATGCCGTCAGCACCGTCTATGAATTCAACAAACGCGAGCTGAGCACCACGGTCATGATCCCCAGCGGCAACACTTTGGTCATGGGCGGCCTGGTCGAAGACGACATCCAGAAGGGCAACATTAAAGTGCCGATTCTGGGCGACATCCCGGGCCTGGGACTCCTTTTCCGGAGCGACACCAAGTCCCGCACCAAATCCAACCTCATCATCTTCCTGACGCCAACGATCATCGATGAACACGATTTTCAGGCAACGAAAACCAGCTATCTCCAGACCCCCGTTCCCACCAAGGACTCCCTTGAGCCGGACTGGTCGGCCTGGGACAGCGGCAAACCCAAAACCTGGTCCAATCCCAACAAACAGCCCCCCGCGCCGACGTTCGAGGAGAACCCGGTGCCCGCATCCAGCCCGGCGCCGCCGGCGGGCGTGAACTGAACCCAAATCCGAACCTCATGAATACGAAAGCCATTCTTGTCCCGCTTTGCGTGCTGCTCTGCGGTCCGCTCATGGCCAACCCGGTCCTCAAGACCATCGCGGGCGGTCCCACGCAGCTCGACCCGCGCTGCTACGGCTACGTCGACGGCGCGACCAGCACCGGGGCGCAGTTCAACTTCCCCTGCGGCCTGGCCCTGGACCCCGCCGGCGCCTCCCTGTTCATCGCCGATTGCACCAATAACGCCCTGCGGGTCATCTCGAGCCTGAGCGATCTCTCCGTTAGCATAACCTCCACCTTTGCCGGGGCGGCCCAGGGCCTCGAGCGTCCGGTGGCGGTGGCGGTGGACGGCGCGACCAACGTGTACGTCCTGAACCGCGGCAACGGCACCAACGGCACGCTACTCCAGTTCAACGGGTCCTATTACGCCGCCTACGGCTTCGCCTTCCTGGTCACGACCAACGCCTCGGGCCTGATCAATCCCACCGCCCTGGCGCTGGACGCCCTCACCAACCTCTACGTCACGTTCAACGGCAGCAACGTCCTGCGCGTCACTCCCGGCGGCCCCTCGAAAGTCGTGGGCGTCCTTTCCTATTCCGGCGTCGCCCTCCAGGGCATCACCGTGCTCAACAACGGCCTGCTGGCTCTCACCGACTCGGGCAATAACGGCATCTGGCTGCTCAATCCCGCCACCGGCGCCGCCTCCCCATTCACCGGCTTCCATGGCGCGGGCGACATCATCGGCCCGCCCAGTATCGCCGCCTTCAACTCGCCCGAAATGATCGCCCAGGCCGCCGGCAACCTGTTGATCGTGGCCGACCGCGGCAACCACAAAGTCAAAGCCGTCGATGCCCTGGGCCAGGTGACCCGCCTCTACGGGGTGAGTTCCAATTACTGGGTCGAGGGCAGCGCCAGCGCCGGCATCCTCCCCGGCTGGGCGGACGGCACGGTCTGCTCCGTCGACGCGCTCGGCTGTCCCGAGGCGCGCGAGCCCATGGGCGTGGCCGTCGCCCCCGATGGCTCCGTCTATACCACCGAGGTCTATTACCAAATCATCCGGCATACCACCGCCACCGGTTTCACCGGGCCAGTGCCCGGCTGCTTGCCCCTGTTCAGCGGCCCGAGTGGCGTCGCCCTGGACGCCTCGTTCACGCGCCTGTTCGTCGCCGACACCGTCAATGACGCCGTCGAGGTCGTCAACCTGAACCTGAACCAGACTACGAATTTCCTCGGGCCCGCCCAGGGCATCGCCCAGCCGCTGGACGTCCTGGTGGATGCCGCGGATAACCTTTATGTGCTCAACCGCGGCACCGGCTCCAACGGCTCCGTCCTGCGGTTCGATCCGTTTGGCAACCTCCTCGGCACCAACGCCAGCGGCCTGGTTTCACCTTCCGCCTTCGCCCTGGATAGCTCCGATGATCTTTATATCACTTCCCAGGGCGGTACGATTCAGCGCTTCAGCTCCGGCCAGGCCAAGACCATCGCCACCCTCACCGGGGGCGCGGGAGTGCAACTCCAGGGCATTGCGCTGTTCGATGACGGCACCATCGCCGTGAGCGATTCGGCAAACCATGTGCTGTGGCAGGTGGACCCCTCGAGCGGCACCGCCAGCCTCTTGACGGGCGCCATTGGCGTGCCGGGCACCACCTTGGGCGGCGCGACCTTTGCCAGGCTCAATCAACCCCAGCGGCTGGCCCGGGCGGTGGGCAACCTGCTCGTCGTCGCCGACGGCGGCAACAACCGCCTGGTGGTCGTCGATCGCTCGGGCTCGGTCACCAACACCCTGGTTTCCACCAACTCGCAGGTCTGGTACGGCCGCGGGGGCGACCCCCACACGCCGGGCGACTCGCTCTTCGTGCCGATGGCCTCGCCCGTCGCCGTGGCGCTGGGCACTGGCGGCGGCGTCTTCGATTCCGAACCCGCCACCCACTCGTTGCGCGAGGTCCTGGCCACGGGCCTGGCCAATCCCGGCCCAGGCGGCGGCGGCGTTAGCACCAACCTCGTTGTCCTGCCACCCGTAATCGATCCCGCCTCGGCCTCCGGCTATTATCCCATGGGCCGGCTCATCCAGGTGTCGAGCGTCAGCTCGAATGTCTTTTACACCACCGACGGCAGTGAGCCGACCACCAACAGCGCCCAGGTGGTCATGAATGGCATGACCGGCCTCATCCACTGGTTCAACCTGAGCAACGACGTGAGCGGGTTGCAGGTCAAGGCCTTCGTCGGCACCAACGCCAGCGCCATTGCCAGCGGCCAGACCCCCGCCACCAACACCATCGGCGTGCCCATTCCCTCTCCGGCCGGCTTCGTCCCTGCGGGCATCGGCTCGACCATCGTGCTGCCCATGGTCGTCAGCCTTCAGCCGGGCGTCCAGGTCGAGTCCTACCAGTTCCGTGTCGAAATCGCGCCCGACGATTCCTCCCCGCCCATTGGCAGCGGGTTCCAAACGCTGCCGGTCAGCGGCAACGATTTCCTGCCGCTGGTCACCGCCGCCCGAGGGAACGTGGCCCTCAGCCTGCCCGGCCAAGCTTATTCCAGCGGTCGCACCAGCGGCCTGGCCATTTCCACGGCCGACAACGGCAGCTACGACTTTCAGCGGTTTGCGGTCGTGGCCATGCTGTGCGTTCACATCCCCTCCTCGGCCAGCATCGGCAATTCCTATTCCCTGAGCGTGACCAATCCCAGCGCGACCTCCGATGGCCTCGGCGCCAATGTCGGGCTCACCCCGATGCCGCCCGTCACCATTCTGGTTACCAACCTCCCTTACACCGTCGGCAATTCCGCCTCCCCGCTCGGCGCCTGGTACAACGCGGGTGAATTCGGCGACACCAACCTCGACAACGCCGATGTCAACAATGCCTTCTGCGCCGCGGCGGGACTCCGGGTCCCCTATGCCTTCTCGGATGTCTTCAACGCCATGGACGCCTACCCGCCCGATGCCGACGGGTTCGTCGGGGGCGACGGCCAGATCCGCTATCTAGACTGGCAGGTCATCCTGCAGCGGTCCCTGCGCCTGGATACGAACGACTGGAGTCGCGGCTGGTCGCCGGGCGGCGTGCTCACCAATTTCACCGTCTCGCTCCAGCCCCAGCCCATGCTCAGCACCCCGCATCCCTTGGTCTCCACCCCCTGGTTCCGCCAGGCCCTGGTCGGCGCTGTCTCGCTCGGCCAAGTCCTCCCTGGGGCCAATGTGGCGGTGCCGGTGTACGTCGAGGTGACCGATGGCGCGACCCTGGCCGGGCTGCAATTCCGGGCCGTGGTCACGGCGGCCAACGGCGCTCCCGCCCTGACCCAGGCGCCGCAGTTCAGCCCTAATGCCGGTGTCCCCGCTCCTTCGATCCAACAGAGCTTCCAGCCGGGTGAGATGGCCTTCGGCTGGCCCCTGGGGAGCTTCAGTTTCCAGCCGCTGAGCAGCAACTTCCTCGGCTTCATTACCTTCGCCATCCCGGCCTCAGCCCTCCAAGGCCAAAGCTACGGCCTGAGTTTCGCCAATGCCGATGGGGCCCCTGACCTCCAGACCCAGTACGACCTCGAAACCCGCTCCGCCTCTGTGACCGTCCAAGGCGCCGCCGTTCCCGCCTCGATATGCTCGGATGAGTGGAAGCTGAACTTTTTCGGCAGCCTCACCGACCCGCGCGCCGCGGACCTGGCCGACCCGGACGGCGACGGCATGCCCAACTGGATGGAGTTTCTTGCCGGCACCAGCCCGATCGATCCCACCTCGAAGCTCGAGTTCAGTTCCGCCCAGAGATCGATGGTCGACGGCCAGGCGCAGGCCCTGCTCTCCTGGCTGACGGCGCCGGGCCGGGCCTACCAGGTGCTGCGCTCCCCCCAGCCCGCCGGCGGTCCCTGGGGCGTCGTGGCCACGGTCTCGGGCAACGGCGGGGTCGCCGCTTGGGCCGACACCAACGCCCCGGCCGCCGCGGCGTATTACCGCTTGCGCCTGCTGTTCCCATGACCCATGGCCATCCTCCCCCACCAACCACTTGAAAGCCCCTTTACCATGAAACCCCAACTTAGCCTCATGGCGCTGTTTCTGGCCTTGACCTGCGACGCCCAGGTCACCGTCACCACCGTCACCACCAATGGCATGAAAGAGCCGTTCGCCGTCGTGGTCGACGCCAACAACAACGCCTATCTCACCGACAGTGGGAACAACCGCATCCTCCAGATCGATGCCAGCACCGACGTCCAGACCACCTTGGCGGGCATTCCCTCCGATCCTCCCGGCAGCAACGACGGCCCTTCCTACGCCGCCCACTTCAATAATCCGCAGGGCTTGCTGGTTGCCAGCTTGGGCGGCGTCGCCGGGCTGCTGGTCACCGACACCGGCAACAATTTGCTCCGCTTCGTCAGCCTGAGCGACGGCACGGTCACCACCCTGGCCGGGCAAACCAATCCGGGTCCCGCCACCAACGCCGCCGGCCTCAATGCCACCTTCCGCTATCCCAGCGGGCTGGCCCAGGACAACGCCGGCAACGTGTATATCGCGGATTGGGGAAACAGCACACTCCGGGTGCTCAACCTCAACGACCCACTGCTCGGCGTCACCAACGTCGTGCTCGCGGGCACCAGCCTGAATCGCCCCACCGGCTTGGCCTACGCCGGCCCCGGCCAGCTCTGGGTTGCCGATACCGGCAATGAAACCGTCAAACTCATCACCCTGACCACTCCCACGACCGGCACCCTCACCACCTACGTCGGCACCCCTGCCCACACCGGCACCAACGACGCCCTCTTCGGGCCCAATGCCCTCTTCAATGCCCCCGGTGGACTGCTCTGGGTCGACCAGGTCGGCCTGCTCATCAGCGATACGCTCAACAACTCCATCCGGCTGGCCACCAACAACCCCGTCCTGGGCGCCACCAACTACAGCGTGGTGACCTATGCCGGCAGCCCTGGGCCGGCTAACGGCGGCCTGCTCGATGGCGCCGCCTCGTCGGCCCGATTCAATTCGCCTCAGGGCTTGGCTGTGAAACTGGACAACGACGGCTTCCTGGTGGCCGACTTGAAAAACAATGCCTTGCGCTGCATCCAAAACGGGCCGCCGCTGCCGCCGGTCCCCGCGCCCGCCATCGGCTGGGTCACTTTCCAATTCAACTCCGCCGAGAACCAATGGGTCTCGGAGCTGCAGACCAACCAGCCGTTCCTGCTCGATAATGCTTACGCGATCGAAATCCTCCAAAGCGAGCCCGGTGTCCAAACCCATTTCACTTGGGGGCCGACGCCTCCCAATCCCTTGGACGACACCATCCCGGACCCCAGCGCCACGTTCGGCAGCACCTCCCCTCAGTACCAGGACGGCCTCACCTCCAACAATGTCCCCGGCAGCATTGTGGCCCCCGCCCCCGACCTGACCATCAAGGCGATGAGCTTCCAGCCCGGACGGCTGAACAGCCCGGTTGTCTCCGCCCGATTCCAGTTCCAGACCGCCACCCCGGAGGTGATGGGTAGAAATGCCGCCAATTTCGCCGTGAACGACCAGACCACCGGCGCCCACATCTGGTACACCCTCGATGGCTCCCAACCCACCGACGGCGCGCCCAGCCTGGGACCCATCACCAATGGCACCACCCTTGCCCTCAATGCCCCCTCGAACCTCGTCTTCCAGGCGCGCGCCTTCTACCCGAACTTCCAGGACAGCGACGTCGTGAGCAACCTCTTCCTCGCCAATGACTTCATCCCCAACAGCCTCACCTTCGGCTTCGCCTCCGGCCAGGCCTCGAGCGATTTCGTCGCCTCACCCGGCCAGTCTTTCGTCGCGCCCGTTACCTTGACCATCCTGCCCAATACCGTTATCTACAGCCTCCAGTTCGACATCACGATCACCAATGCCGGCGCCAGTCCGGGCCTGGCTGTCGCGCCCAACACCTATTGGTTTCAGAGCACGCTCACTCAGCCGGACCCTGCCAACCCGGGCGCTTATATCTTCATCCCCCCGTACATGTACTTGACCAACAGCCAAAACTACCTCCCCCCGCAGGTGCCCCTAAACCAGGTCCGCGAGTATAACGGCGCGTGGTTCGAGGACCTCGAGTTCACTAACTCGAGCCTGAATATGCTCGGCATAGGCTGGCTGGAACGCCAGGGCCAGTCCCGACTCTTCACCACCTCGGACCTCATCCAGTACTCGCAGCCCCATGACACCATCTTCAGTCAAAGCCAGGGCCAGGTGGCCCTGGGCGAGTACACCTTCCAGGTGCCCGCCAATGTCCCCGCCGGCCAGACCTACCAACTCTCGCTCTCGCGCCCTTCCGCCACTTCCGACGGCATCGGCGATCCCGGCTCCGAGGTCCTCATCGCTACTCCCACCAATGGCGCCATCACCGGCACGAAGACCCTCACCATGGGCCAGCGCAGATACATCGCCGGCGACAGCGCCCCGTTCCGCTGGTTCAACGCCGGCGAATTCGGCGACACCAACCTCGACAACAGCGATGTGATGCAGGTCTTCCAGTCCGCCATCTACGCCCTCAATACGCCCCCTCAAGGGAGCGACTTTTTCGACAGCATGGATTCCTGCGGCTGCACCTACACCGACCCCGGCCTGGGCTATCTCCTGCCCAATGCCCAACTCAACGGCGCGGGCCAATGGAACCCGCTGTTCGACGGCGACGACACTACCATCAATCAAATCGCCTTCGGCGATGGCGTCCTGGATGTCTGCGACGTTTATGTCACCTTCCGCCGGTCCCTGGACCCGACCTTGACGTGGTTCCAGCGGTTCTGGACCAACGGCGTGCGCGCCGCCCAGATGATTGGCAATCCGCCGGCGCCGCCCTCGCCCAAGAGCGCCGGCCACAGCCTCACCGAGGCCCGCCCCCAGGTCAATTTCTCCACCACCGATTCCATCGCCTCCCCAGGCCAAACGCTCCAGGTTCCCATCTCCGCCCAAGTCTTCGGAGCTTACCCCTTGCGCGTCCTGATGCTCGGCCTGTCCGTAAACGCCCTGGACGGCTCGCCCCCCTTGACCAGCCCCGTCCAGTTCACCCCCCACCCGGGCCTGGGCCAGCCCACGCTCACTTCGGCCCGCGCGCTCGGCAGCTACGCCGCCACCTGGCTCGACTCCACCATCGCCGGATTCTCGGGCGCCGCCACCCTCGGCACCTTGAGCTTCCAAATCCCCACCAATGCCCCGCCCACCGCCGCCTACGCCGTCCATTTCGACCATGCCTCCGCCTCGCCCAACGGCTTGGCCTCTTTCCCCAAACAGACCCTCACCGGTTTGATCACCCTCTCGGACCGCTCCGCTTCCTCCTACAATGACGGCATCCCCGATTCCTGGCGCTTGCGCTACTTCGGCACCGTCAGCAACCTCCTCTCCGTGGCCAGCGCCGATGCCGATGGCGATGGCGCCGACAATTGGAGCGAATACCTCGCCGGCACCGACCCGACCGACCCCAAATCCTGCCTCCGGCTCTCCGATTTCCAGATGCTCACCGCCCAAGGCACGCAGTGCGTCCTGCGCTGGCCCAGCGTCGCCGGCAAACAATACCTCGTCGAAGCCTCCCCCACCCTGTTCCCGGCCAATTGGATGCCCCTGTCCACCAATTCCGGCTCCGGCTCCGACTTGATGTTCCAGGACGCCTCCGGCGCCAGTCCCTGCTTCTATCGCGTGCGGCTGGCTCCTTAGTTACTGGCTCAATCCGCTCAACAGCGTCTCGAACCGGCCGAATTTGCCCTGGAGATACCAGGCGGTCACCAACCGCAGCAGGCCCGTGGCCAGCAAGACCGTCAACGAGCACATCAGGTACAATCCAAAGGCGTGCGGCGGGTCCGGCTCCATCATGCGCGGCACTCCTTGATAAAGCACCGCGACCGACAACATGATGCCCAGCGTCCAGCTCACCCAGGGAGACACCGCGGGAAAAACATCCAGCAGGTGCACCAGGAAAAGCGGGCTCAACCCATAGGCCACCGTCGCGAAGGCCTGCGGGAAACTGTGCTGCCCATGGAAGGTCTCGCACATCGACTTGAGGACCCTTGCGCACACGAGGATGATCAGCAGCCAGAGCGCTACCTGGGCGCACTCGAATATCGCCGCTTCCAGCACTGGAAAACTCCGCAACCGCGACACTACGCCGCGGTATTTGCCCCAGTGTACCAGGCCATAACCCTCGACGGCCGAAGTGAATCCCAGCAGGGGCAGCAAAAAAAACGCCAAAATGAAGCCGACCCGGCGCTGGCCCCGGGAAATCCGCTCCCAGGTCGCAACCGGATCAAAAACCAGCAGTAACGCTTTAATCATGCCCCAGCAGTGTTAGCGGTCAAACCTCGCGCTGACAACTAAATACGGGTGCCCCGCCAGTTCCGGGCGCACGGCAGATTGCTTCCGGCGCCCGGGAAGAACTTTGTCGCGCGCCCACCGGTTCTCAGGTCATCGACACTCCCCTCGGCGCCATGTTCATTCGCCGCCCGCTTTTTTAGATTCAGATTTACTCCTCCATCCGCCCGTGCTTAAATGCCGGCGTGAACGACGAAGTCGGCCTTTGGGATAAGCTGACCCGGGTCGCGCTGTTGCTCCTGTTTGCGGCAGTCCTGCTCCTGGTTGCCGTGTGGTACATGCCCTTGATCGAGCAAAACGAACGGATGCGGCGCAACCTCCTGGAACTGGACAACAGAATCCAGAGGGCTTCCGAGGAGGGCAAACAACTCAAGGCCGCCTACGAAGCCTTGCGGCACGACCCCAAGGCGGTGGAACGTCTGGCCCGCGAGCGCCTGCGCTATGCCAAAACCGGCGAGACGATCATCCGCTTCGACGCCCCCCTGACCAATGCCCCGCCCCGCCCGTAGCGGCTTAGGGACCGCACGGTCCCTTAGACCGTCAAAATCTCCTTTTCTTTGAGGGCGAGGTGCCCGTCGAGCTTGACGATGTACTCGTCGGTCAGCTTCTGCAGCTCCTTCTCCGCATGCTTGACCTCGTCCTCCGTTATCCCGCTGTCATGCCCGTGCTTCTTGAGTTGCTCCATGGCATCCCGGCGGACGTGCCGCACGGCCACGCGCCCGTCCTCGGCCATCTTGCGGACAATCTTGACGAACTCCTGGCGGCGCTCCTGGCTCAGTTCCGGAAAGAAAATGCGGATGAGCTTGCCCTGGATCGAGGGGGTCAGGCCCAGGTTGCTCTTCAGAATCGCCTTCTCGATCGGGTGCAGCGAGCCCATGTCCCAGGGCTGAATCGCCAGCGTGCGCGGCTCCGGCGTCGTAATCCCCGCCAGCTCGCGCACCCGCATTTGCGCCCCATACATTTCCACCAGCACGTTCTCGACCAGGGCCGGAGAGGCTTTGCCGGTGCGGACGCCCGCAAATTCGTTGATCACCACCTGCTCCGTCTTGCTCATCTTCTCTTCCGCTTCCAGTAGAAAGTCGTCCAGTGTCATAGCTGCCGAAACCTAGCAAAGCCCCGCCCCGCTGTATAGCGCCAACTTCGCCCTCGTGAGGAGAGGC
>Ga0326728_10013470_pt1 | contig 17734 bp, 21 predicted proteins | sample MB3enrmetagenome_FD_207602 | JGI IMG/M metagenome (GOLD analysis project Ga0326728, IMG submission 207602) | Lab enriched peat soil microbial communities from McLean, Ithaca, NY, United States - MB31MN | ecosystem: Environmental > Terrestrial > Soil > Wetlands > Peat | place: USA: New York... | reverse complement strand
TTCGCCCGAGACATCTCCGCCAACCCGGCGCCCTTGCCGCCGAGCACATCCTTCATCTTGCCGTCGCCGTCGGCTGTGCCGCCGCCGAACGAGTACACGTACTTCGTCATTCTGTTCTCCTATGTGTTAGTCACTATTTCGGAAAAGTCTGCGATGGTGGAAAATTCCGCCAGCAGCGTATGTAACAGCGTGAGCCGGTTATGCCGGATTTTCGGATCCGGCGCGTTGACCAGCACCTTATCAAAAAAAAGATCAACCTTTGGACGAAGCGAAGCAATCGACTCGAGCGCTGGCCGGTATGGCAGGTTCGCCAAGGTGCCGCGCACGTTTTGAAACTCGCGATAGAGATCGGTTTCCGGACCCGGTTCGAGCAGCGACGCATCAATGGCACCGCCGTCCCCGGTAAACTGGGCCTGCTTGAGAATATTCTGAATGCGCTTGAAACTCGCGGCCAGCGGCTCGAAGTCTTCGGTAGGACGCACCGCCTGGATCGCGACGAGGCGCTCTTCCACATCCACCAGATCATTCCACCCCGAAGCCAGGATGGCGTTGACCTCGTCGTACTGGAACCCGCGAATATCCTTGAAGTAGTAACGGATGCGATCGAGGAGGAATTCTTCGAGCTTGGCATCGTTATTGAGTAGCTTGCGGATCGGAAACCGCAACTTGCCTTCGACCAGGATCTTGACGATTCCCTGCGCCGCGCGCCGCAAGGCGAACGGATCTTTTGACCCTGTGGGAATCAATCCAATGCCAAAACAGCCACGCAGTGTGTCGAGCTTGTCAGCGATCGAAACGAGTTGCCCGGCGTTGTTGCGTGGAATCGAATCTTCCATGCTGACCGGTTTGTAGTGGTCGTAGATCGCGGTCCAGACTTCCTCGGGCTCGCCCTGCTCGCGCGCGTACAACCCTCCGACGACACCCTGCAACTCTGTGAACTCTTTGACTAACTCGGTAGTGAGATCAGTCTTACAGAGCTCAGCCGCGCGGACGCCATGGTTGTCGCCGCCCAATTCTTTCACCAGCGTCTTGATTCTGTCTGTCTTCTCCAGATACGACCCCAGCTTCGCCTGAAACGTGACGTGAGCGAGATCAGCGACGCGGTCCGCCAGCTTCTTCTTCTGATCCGTCTCCCAGAAAAACTTCGCATCGTTGAATCGCGCCCGCAGTACCCGTTCGTTGCCACGACGGATCAGACCATCGGGATCGCCATCAGTATTGGTCACGGCGAGAAACCGGTTCGCCAATTGCCCGTTCTCGTACACCGCGAAGTATTTCTGATGGTGCTTCATCACCGTGACAAGCACTTCAGCCGGAAGCTTCAGGTACTCTTTGTCAAACGTCCCGGAGATGACGGACGGATATTCCGTGAGATAGACAAGCGTGCGCAACAAGTCATCGTCCGATGCTTTACCGATACCAGCGCGAATTCGCTCTTCGCGCTCTTTCGCCGAGAGAATGACGAAGTTCTCACGCAGCTTCTGCTCGTAGTTCTCAATCGTCACCTGAATCTGCGCCGAACCTAGAATCCGGTGACCGGACGTCACATTGCCAGACTTGACGCCAGCGATCTCGAACGGCACAACCTCGTCACCCAACAGCGCGACGATCCATCGAATCGGCCGAATGAAACGCGGCCCGCCCCATTCGCCCCAATACATGCTCTTAGGCCACCGTATGCCTAAAACAACTTCCTCCAAAGACCGCTCAAGGATCTGGAGCATGCTCTCGCCGGGAACCCGTTTATCAACGCGATACTTCGGCCCGACCGGTGAGTCGAAGACCTTCAATTCTGTGACGGAGACCCCATACTTCTTGGCAAATCCTTGGGCAGCGCGTTCCCCGACTGAGACTAGCGGCCCATCCTCCGGCGTCACAATATCAGGGCGTCCCGCCGGAAACATTGGACTCTGCAGAATCAATCGCCGTGGCGTGCCATCCTTGGTCAACTTTGCGGGCGGGAGCTTGTTGATCTGGAACACATTTCCAAGTTGTTCCTCCAACTGCTCCAACGCCCCCTCAACCATCCAATCCGGAATCTCTTCCGTCCCGATCTCCAGCAGAAACGGCAGGCTCACTGGACGGCCTCCACAAGCTCATCCGCAGTCTGCTGCGAAACCCACGCCTCAGCCACACCAACCGCCAGCTTCCGCACCCGCGCGATCACAGCCACGCGCTCGGTTACCGAAATCGCCCCGCGCGCATCCAGCGTATTAAACAGGTGCGAGCACTTCAAAACGTGTTCGTAAGTTGGCAGCAGCGGAAATCGCCGCTTGTCACCCGAAACCGTTTCCGAGCCGCGACCGTCAGGGAGCGGTTTTTCAAGCTTCCGAAACTCCCCCAGCAACCTCGCCGCTTCCCCCTCATGCAAATCGAACAACTTCCACAGCGTCGCCACGTCCGCCATCTCAAAGTTGTAGACCGAAAACTGCACCTCATCGGCAAACCGCACATCGCGATAACTCACGCCCGGCGCCCACTCAATGTCGTAAACGCTGTCCTTGACCTGCAGAAACGCCGTCAGCCGCTCCAGCCCATACGTCAGCTCCGCCGGCACCAGGTCCAAGTCAATCCCGCCGCACTGCTGGAAATAAGTGAACTGCGTGATCTCGAGCCCGTCGAGCATCACCTGCCAGCCCACGCCCCACGCACCCAGCGTCGGCGCTTCCCAGTTGTCTTCTTCGAACTTGATATCGTGCTTCTTCAGGTCAATCCCGATCGCCGCCAGGCTGCCCAGATACTGCTCGATGACATCGTTCGGCGCAGGCTTCAGAATCACCTGGAGCTGCATGTGCTTGTAGAGCCGGTTGGGATTCTCGCCATACCGGCCATCCGCAGGCCGCCGGCTGGGCTGCACATACGCTACCCGATATGGCTTCGGCCCCAGCACGCGCAGAAAGGTTTCCGGACACATCGTCCCCGCGCCCACTTCAAGATCGTACGGCTCTTGAATGATGCAGCCGCGGTCGGACCAGTATTTCTTCAGCTTGAAGATGATCTCTTGGTAGGAGTCCATTCGCTAAGCCGCTTCCAGCGCGGGCGCGGTGATGAGCCGCCGCTCGATGTGGTGCTCGATCTGCCGGACGAGATATTGCCGCAAATCAGCGGCCGTCGAACGCTGCCAGTCCGTGTGCGCCAGTTGTGCCACGGGCGTGTGCAGCATCTCTTCCGCGATCTCTCTAGACATGACGCTCAATTCCCAGGTCTTGCCCAACTCCCCGGCTCTACGGCAATGACTGCAAAAAAGTCCCGCGCGGTACCGGCTAAAAAACGCCTGCTCGCGGGCTTCGGGGTTGTCCAGCCAATTTCCGCATTCCAGACAAACGTGCAACTCGGGAAGAATTCCCGCCAGGCGCACGGCCCACAAACTGAAGTAGGTCGCCGCCCGCCAAACACTGCCCTCCGTTCCCGACCGCAGATAATCCAGAACCGTCACAAGCAGCCGGAAGTATCGCTCGTTCGGTTCACCTGGCGGCAATAATTGCTCCGAAATCTCGGCCAGGTAATCCAGTGCCACTGCCGCGCCGTAATCTCCCAACAGCGCGAACTGCGAGCGAATCAAATCGCACGAATCCAGATTCACCAGCTCCCGCGTCTCGCGCTGGAAGTACGACATCTTCACTTGCGAGAGCCGCTCCAAGCCTGACCCGAAATTGCTTTTGGGCCGCCGCGCGCGCTTGGCAATGCCGCGCAGTTTTCCTTGATCCCGCGTCAGAAAACTCACCACCAGGTCCGATTCTTTGAACGGGTAGGTCTGCAAAACGATGGCTTCGCTCACACGAGCGGGCATATCCGCGGCATGTCTTGAACTTCCAGGGTAACACGGCGCGGAGGTGGTTGGCCTAAGTTAGCGCCCGGAAGAGACATCAGTTATCTGTCCGAGAAAAAATCAGTAATTCACCGGTACAGGCGATTTTTTTACTCACTATTTTTCCGGTAATTCCGATAAAATTATTGGGGATTATAAAGGTGCGGACCCTCACATTTCTATTGATCTTGGGGAGTCTGGGGAACGCCGCGCCACCCGCTTCGCGCAACCGCATCGTGACCGGTGCGCCCATCGTCACCGAAGAGCAGACTCAGGATTGGCTGCGCATTTGGCAGAGACGCCTACGGCTGGATGACTGGAAAATCGAAGTCAAGATCGTCAGGATCTGGGAATTAGAACACGGCACACTAGGGCACATCGATTGGTCAACACCCCGCAAAGAAGCCGTCATCAAAGTCCTGAACCCCGCCGATTACGAACTCCCACCCGACAAAATTCCCGCCGACATAGAGCTCTCCATCGTTCACGAGCTGGTCCATCTGCATCTCTCCGTATTGCCGCTAACGAAGGCTTCGCGCGGTGCCGAAGAGCAGGTGGTCACAATGATTGCGGATGCGCTGCTGAACTTGGAACACAACGAGGCGCCTACGGAATAAGCGGTAGTTGGAACGAAACGGTCGTGGTTACGTCGGATTTCTGAAAACCGCTATTGACCACCGAAAGCGCAATCGTGCGCTTATAGAAGAAGACTCCGCGCACGTAGAATTCGCCGCCGTATGTAACTGGGAACCAAAGGCCTTCTGCAAACTTCTGATACGCGACCTTGAATCCCAGGTGTTTGATGTTCGTCCCCAGCAGGATCTGGACGGCTTTCGGCACGCTCTTCGCGAGCCAGGTCGTGACCAGCACCGGCTGGTATTCGTGTGGGTCAATTAGGGCTTCGCCGGCCCAACACGCGGAACTGTCGTCATCGCAGTCGATTAACGAGGCTTTCTTCGGTTTGAAGGTGATGCGATAGACTTCCTGCCCGCGGTAGTCTTCCTTGCCCTCCAACTGAAACACGAGCTTCGCCTGTCTTTCGGCGGTCAGAGCGAACAGATCGTTCGTGATGCCGTCGCGCGATTCCTTGTCATTCGCCAGATCGTTGGCGAGTTCGTTCGAAAGCTCGCCATCGATATCGACGCCTTTGTACTCAAAACCGGGCTCATTATACTCGAACATCTTGCCGCCCTTTTCATATTTGCCGGTAAAGTGCGTCAGATCCTTCTTATATCCTTTTTCGAGTGGCGTGACCGTGTATTCCCGCTGCTCCTCCCGCGCCAGCTTGCCATTGCCGCGCTGGAACCGGATGAGCAGGCTCTGGTGATATACAAACGCTTTGCGCATCTCCTGCGCGCGGTCCTGGTTCAGCGCCACTTTCGCCATGATCATATCGGCCGGCTCCGGTTGCTTGGAGGTGTACCAGGCAAGCACGGCAATGGCAATTGCCGGTGACATTAGTCGTTGTCCTTTTTGTCGGCTTTGTCGGCGGGCTTGGCAGGCTTCGGCTTCTCGATGTCGATCTTCGGCACGCCGAGGTCACCCAGCTCGCTGAGCTCATCCAGGTCGATCTTGCCGACGATGTTGACCACCACCAGCTCCTTGGGATTCGTGCAGACGATGGCCAGTCCACCCGGTTCCGCCCCACCCGTTTTCAGATAAATCTCGGTGTTGTCTTGGTCCTTCTTGCTCCGGACCCCGACGATGCGCGACCACCCCGGTGCACGGAGCTGGCTCCGAATCGAGGCGATATCCGATTCGGAATACTCACCTTCGTGCGCGAACTCATAAGTCTTTACATACACGCCCTTTAGCTCCGCCACCAGCTTCTTGACCTTGGCTTGATCGGGATCGTCGGCGGAGAGAAACTTGGCCGCCAGCCGCAGAAGCGAACCATCTAGCGTCACCTCAGTGGAATCATTCGCCTTGGCGGCGAGTTTCTCCAGACCTTTCAGATCGAGCGCCTGCCCATAACCGGCAGTGCCAATTAAGACAAATAGTGCCAAACCCCCTAGAATCTTCATAAGCGAGTACCCATACGGCCGGTTTCCACAACTTTCCGTTGCGCCTGGTGCAGCTTGGTTCCGGTCACGCGCACGGCGAACAAGAGCTGCTCTTTCGCGCGCTCCCCCCGGTATTGCACGGTGGCCACCGGGATCACGACGCTGACGATCACCGCAACCGCAACCCACTGAAGGCGCGGCGGCCGCATCAGCACGCCCAGGCGTTCCAGCCAAGTGGGTTCCGCGGGCGCCGGCTGGTTCAGCCGTGCCAGCACGCGCTCGGTAAAATCTGCCGACGGTTCTTCCCGCCGCAAGGCAATCCTCAAATCGTCTTCCAAGTTGCTCATAACGCAATCTCCCCTACGCTGCGCACCAGTTTCTCGCGCAGAACGCCCAGTGCGCGTTGGAGGTGACTTTTCACCGTACCAACCGGCATATCCAGCACCCGCGCGATATCGGATGGGTCCAGATCCTCCTGGTACCGCAAAATCACCAACATACGCGCCTTCTCGGGCAGCGAGGCCACCAGCTTTGCCAGCGTGCCAGATAACATCGGATCGGCCTGACGCATTTTGGCCGGTGGCTCCGGAATGTCATCCAGCCCGAACTTGGGCCAGAAGGCCCGCCGCCGGGTCTGATCGATACACTTCCGGCTGGCAACCTTGCGCAGCCAGTACAGCAGGTGTTCCGGCGACTGGATGCTGCCGATATGGCGGTACAACTCCAAAAAAACCTCCTGCGCCATTTCTTCGGCCAGCGCGCGATCGTGCAGATAGTGCCAGGCCAGGCTGAACACCATGCCCTGGTGCTCCCGAACGATATCGGCAAAGGCGGGCAATGCCACCTGCACCGCTCGTTGGGATTCTTCCTGCACGCGAACCGCTAACCCTCCCACGCTACTTGCCGTCACTTCGCACTTCTCACTGACATACTACGCTTAACAGGCTGGGCGAGTAGGCACGACCTTTGATAAGATCAGCTTGCTGGTGAAACTATGGGGCTTATGTGTGAGGGGGCCCCGATCGGTTTGAAAAACAAGGAGACCCACCAGGGAAGAGCCTTCTCCCGTCTTTTTGCAAGAGCCTCAAATTCGGACCAGCAGGAGGGATCACCGAACTTACGCCGAACACCCACAGCGTACTAGATCTCCTATGTACTAGATCTCCTGGAAGTTACAATTTTGCAGTTTCCCCTTGCCAACGAGAATAGTCCCGTGCTACTTTTTACCGCATGAAATTGGCCCACGTACGCACCCTCCTTCCTGCCGCCATGCTCTTGTTCACCGGGCTCGCACTCCATGCGAACACCCTGACTCCCGGCGGCACCGTATCACCGGACGTGTTCACAATCTCCACGCCGCCGCCGCTGTTGGGCGATACGACGGGAACCTTCAATTTTGACGGTGGAGTGCTCACCGGCTCGTACGAGGAAGCTGTCGCGGTGGACCCCTTCGGCATTACCTGCGCCGGTTGTCTCGATTTCGCTTACAAGATTAGCCTGGATCCGGGATCGTCCGACGCGATTTTCGGCCTAAACTTCGCGCGCTATGTCGGCTTTACTACGGACGTTGGCTACGTTAGTGGCTCCGGCGATGTCGCTCCGGATTCGGTAAACAGAATTGATGCGATCCACGGAGGCATTGTCGGGTTTTTCTTCGGCACTGAAGCGGACCCTTCGCTGCTTCCAGGGGAGAGTTCGGACTTCCTGGTAGTAGCAACTGATGCTAGAGCCTTCACCTCCTCTGATGCCAGGGGCGGCGTCACAATATTCGGCGACCCTTCCACTGACGTCGTCTCAGGTACGATCCACGGCTTGTTTGAACCGACGGTTGTGCCAGAACCTTCTACGGCCCTGCTCGTTAGCATCGGGCTAGGAGCAATTGTAGTTCTTGGGAAGTTAAGAATGCCGCATCGGAGGGCGTAGCCGAGGGCACGTTCAGGACCAACGGCACAAGAAGGCGGTTTCCTGAAGAATGGGTTCGTTTCTTGTGTTCCGGAACCCCTACGCCGCGAGAAGTCTGCGTCAATCCACGGTTTAAATTTCTTCCATACGATTTCCACCGTAACGCTGAGCATGTCGTACAAATACCTTTCATCTACCCGGCGCTTGTGCACCGCCACAGCCAATTCCTCGAAAAAGTTGAGCGCTCCGATCACTTGCTGCCCTCTCTTCTCGTTCTCCTCCTTTTTGAACTGATCCGGCCTGTCCGATTTCTTGGTTAGCGGCTCGAGCAGGAGCGCGTCGGTTAGGATCGCCCGGATTTCCAGCGGTACACTATTAAGGCTCGGATCGTTCCATCGCTTGATGAACTCCCCGGCGCTTTCGTAACGGTCGTGTTGAGCCTTGTCCAGGAATTGAAACAGCGCAAACGAGGCAGCAAGAACCGTTGCGCCGAATGTAATACAGTCGTGAAGGCCAGGGCGAGCACAATAAACAGCGAGGAGAATTCCCTCCCCGATGAGGAACAGCACAATGATAATGACCGACCGGCGCGCCATGAGCGCTGTATTATACGCTGCCTCTTTTTGCGCGTCTACGCCGCCTCCGCTAGCATATAGTAGAAATCTATGAGCGCACCGCAAACCCATGCTCCCAGCCCGATGCTGTTCTTCGAGACCATGAATGCCTACCAGCGCACCGCCGCGCTGAAAGGGGCAATTCAGTTAGATGTCTTCACGGCCATCGGAGAGGGCAACCACACGGCTCCGGCCATCGCCGCGCGGTGCCGAACGTCAGAGCGCGGCATGCGCATCCTCTGCGATTACCTGGTAATCATCGGGTTTCTCGCCAAGGAGGGCCACGACTACCGGCTCACGCCCGATAGCGCGGCGTTTCTCGATCGCCGGTCGCCCGCATACATCGGAACCGCGGAGCGCTTCCTGGCTTCCTCCACGCTGGTGGACGCATATAAGGATATAGCGGCGATCGTGCGCAAGGGCGGCGAGATCATGAGCGCGCACGGCACCATGGATCCGGACCATCCCATCTGGGTGGAGTTTGCGCGTTCCATGGCTCCCATGATGGCCATGCCCGCCGAGGCGATCGCAAAACTGGTAGGCGCACCCGAGGGCGCCACTTGGAAAGTGCTCGACATCGCAGCCGGCCACGGCCTGTTCGGCATTGCCATTGCCCGCCAAAACCCCAACGCCACCATTGTGGCCGTGGACTGGTCCCGTGTGCTGGAGGTGGCGCAAGAGCACGCCGCCAGCGCGGGTGTGTCCCAGCGCTTTCAACCGCTGCCTGGCAGCGCGTTCGATGTGGAGTTTGGCGATGGGTATGATGTGGCGCTGCTCACCAATTTTCTGCACCACTTCGATCCCGCGACTTGCGAGACGCTGCTACGAAAAGTCAGCGCTGCGCTCAAGCCCGGCGGCCGCGCCGTTACGTTCGAGTTCGTTCCGAATGAAGACCGTGTGTCTCCGCCGATCGCTGCCGCATTCAGCATGATGATGCTTGGCACAACAGAAGCCGGCGATGCCTACACCTTTTCCGAACTCGACCGCATGTTTCGCAACGCCGGGTTTGCGCACAGCGAGCTGCACCCGCTTCCGCCATCACCCGGGCAGGTCCTCATTTCGCAAAAGTGATCCAGCGGACTTTCGCCGGCCGCCGCTAGCGTTCGGCCGTCACCGTCACCGAAGCGAGTTCGCGTCCCCGGTCGCCACGGGAGAAGTCATAAAGCTTGAACACGTACCTGGTTTCCGGCCGGATCCACGGCGCGCGGCACTTTCGCGATTCGCAGAACAGGGTAGTGCCAAATTCACGCTCCTTAACGCCTTCCCGGCCTTCCTCCTTCACGAATACCTTGGCGCGGGCCACGTTTCGCGTCGACCAAGTAATGTGAGTGTTACACTCCTTCTCACCCGGCGCAATCCGGCAAGGATTCGGCTCCGCAGCGATGGTGCCAAACGGCTCCTGGGCCGGTGCATTCACGGGGAGAATGCTCACGCCCAGCATGGGAATCAGAAACAGAAGCCCTCGTTTCATTTGCTGTTCCTCCTGTGTATCAGGTTAACCTTTCAGCAGCATTTTGCCAGGGAATATTTTGCCTTCCTGCGCTCATCCCATGGAGCTACCAGGTTGGTCGCGGCCGCTTGCGGAATCTTCAGAATTTTTTCAATTCGCGAAGAGTGGAGAGAGTGGTACCGCCGGCGCGCAGCGCGATCCCGTAGATCGGATGCCACTGGGCATCCATGGCGCCGATGAAGCGCGCGCTGTTGCGGGAATCACCCATCAGGATGACGAAATAGCCCCGCTCGGGATACCAGAGACTTCGAAACTGAATGGCGCCGGTCTCCGATTGCCAGTGGTCTTGAGCTGGCTCACCCAGCGTTCGCACCACGGCGTGGTAATCATCGGCATGCGTCAGTTGCAGGTAACCCTGATCGCCGGTGTTATAAGTCATACGTGGCCGCAGCGCGCCCTCGCGCAGCACGTTCACGGCGACAAAACTGGCGACCACACCCACCAGCATAGTGAAGCCGATCAGCTTGCCCATGCGCGAGTCCGTCACAGACTCGGTCCGGATGCCAATGACAGGGGCAGCAGCCGGCACATCGCTCGCGGGCTGCGACGGGCGTGGCGTCTCTCCCACCGCCACGGGCATTTCAATCACGCGCCGCTGATGCGGCCACACCGCCCCAGCCTTGTATTCCAGCTCTTTCGTCAGACCGACAATTACTACGGGATCTTCGATTTGCGAAACTTCGCCCAAAAACCGCCGTGGAATCCAGATCTCCGCCGCGCTGCGCGAATTGACCACCAGGATTTCCGACCATGTGCCGCGACGGAAAAACCACTCGTTGTGCTCGATGTTGAGGATGGGTGGATAGAAGGAGAAACGCCTGTTTCCGAGGTTCTCAAGAGGCGAAATCGGTGGCAGAGACATGCGCCGCTTCTAATAATAGCTCAGTCGATATTGAGGTTCGCCAGAATGGCGCGCACGCCGGCGGGCGTTAAGCACACGGCCTCGCGCATGGCCTCCGGGGTTTCGCGCTCATCGAAGGCTTGAAACAGCGCCATCTTCGCGATGGCGTAGCGCTCCGTTCCGCTCAGCGTCCTTCCGTTCTCGTCCTGCCAGTTCTCCACGGCTTCGGCGCTCACGAAAACGGAAACTCGCACCGATGTCTTGCGGCCGGCCGAGACAGCGAACACGTATTCAGTGCCCTGTTCCGGAGCGGAGGGACGCTGCCCATCGTAGAAGTATTGGTATACGTAGCCGCTTTGCGCCGAGTACGTTTTTTGCCTCCGCACGGCAGGCGCGCCGCTGAGGGTCTTCTCTTTTTTGCGAAACCATCGGGACAGCATGTGCGTAGCGCATTCCCCTTACCGATCTACTCGGAACACTAACTTTCTAGAGCACTTCTAAGCCATTATCGTAGGCCTTCAGGACTATTGACAACGCGGGGGACCAGGAGCACAATCTGAATCAGGAACCAGCTCGGTAAAGGGTTCCTGGCCAAATGCGCCGCGCAACACGGCGGCAGGAGGTGACATAGATAGAACCGGGCAAGGATGAGGGCGGTCATATCTGATTTAGAGGGCAGGCATCGAGAAGAGTAACGAACGATCGGATCATACGTGAGTGAGTTCCTCCACCACGTGTAGCGCGCTCTTGCGCGGCACTGATGATCGGCAACGATTCTCTTCGAGTCCCAATGATGACAGGTATGATCGCCCTTTTTCCATCTTTCGATCTGTAATTTGTCCTCAGCCCCACACCGTGTGATACTGGTGAGAGTTTTCACCTCACATGCCTGCAACACCACAGGAAATTGTCACCGCGCATAGTCCCGACTCCGACGATGCGTTCATGTTCTACGGATTGGCTACCAAGAAAATCCGCTCCGCTCTGGTAACATTGCGGCATGTCCTGGAAGATATCGAATCCCTGAACCGGAAGGCCCTGGAGGGACAATACGATCTCACGGCCATCTCGTATCACGCCTATCCGTACGTGGCGGATCAGTACGTGCTGATGGCCAGCGGTTCGAGTATCGGCGATGGCTACGGGCCCATGCTGGTGGCCCTGCGGCCCATGGAACCGGAAGAGGTGCGCGGCAAGCGCGTCGCCATACCGGGCAAGCTCACCAGCGCCTATCTCGCGCTCAAGCTGTTCGAACCGGACTTCGAAGCCGTGGTCACTCCGTTCGACAAGATTCTCGACGCGGTGAGCGATCGCACCGCCGATCTCGGGTTGATCATTCATGAGGCGCAGTTGACCTATCACAAGACCGGGTTGCACCGCATCCTCGATCTCGGCCGCTGGTGGAAAACGAAATTTGATCTGCCGTTGCCGCTGGGCGCCAACGTTTTGTTGCGGTCTCTGTCCCCTGAAATACAAAGCGAGTGCTGCCGGCTGATGCGCGAAAGCATCCAATACGCGCTCGATCACCGCGAGGAGGCCCTCTCCTACGCCCTGCAATTCGCCCGCGACATGGATACGCGCCTGGCGGACAAGTTCGTGGGTATGTACGTCAATCACTACACCGTGGATTGCGGGGATCTCGTGCCCAAGGCCGCGCAGAAGCTGCTCGACATGGGCTACGAAGCCGGCTTGATTCCGCGCCGCGTGGAAGTGGAATTCGTGCGCTAGCCGTGAATCGATAGACACACGCAAATCGCTGTCCTACATTAAACACATGGGCTTCGCTCGAGCATTTTTTCTTACAAGCGCGTGCCTCGTTGCCGTTTGGCCGCTCTCCGCGCAGGAGACCGTGCGCCCGAAAGATGTCCGCAACCTGGCGAAACAAGGCTCCAGCGCACTTCCACGATTGCAGGAGCTTCTGCGCAATCCCGATCTGGATATCCGGCTGGAAGCCGTTAAAGCTATCACCGAAGTTGGAACGCAAGCGAGCCTCACCCCGCTCATCCAGGCAACAGCCGATACCGATGCCGAGGTGCAGATCCGTGCCACCGACGGTCTGGTGAATTTTTATCTGCCCGGCTACGTGCAGCACGGCCTCGGCGCTTCGTTAAAGCGGGTGGGAACGGATATCAGAGGAAAGTTCACCGACACCAACGACCAGGTGATTGATCCGTTCGTGGTTCCACGCCCGGACGTGATCCAGGCTATCAGCGCCCAGTTGGCTGGCACCAGCATGGAAGCGCGCGCCAGCGCGGCGCGGGCACTGGGCATTCTCCGCGCGAAAGCGGCGGTGCCGAACCTGCTCGCTGCGCTTCGCTCGAAAGATAGTGGCGCGATCTATGAATCGCTCATCGCGCTCCAGAAAATCCGCGACGAATCCGCCGGACCGGGCGTCGCGTTCCTGCTGCACGATCTTGATGAACGGGTGCAACTGGCCGCCATTGAAACCGTCGGGCTGCTGCGGGATATGTCGGCGGTCCCGGACCTGCTCGACGTGCTGGCCCACTCCCGCAATATCAAGGTGAGGCGGGATGCGCTGGGCGCGCTCGCCATGCTGCCCGACGCGAGGAGCCGCGGCGTTTTCGGCCAGTACCTCCACGACAAGGATGACGGCCTGCGCGCGGCAGCCGCCGAAGGTTTCGCACGGCTGAAGAACCCCACGGATCTTCCCATGGTCGATGCCGCCTTCAAAGACGAGGGCAAAATGGCCCCGCGCCTGGCTCTGGCCTTCGCCGAGGTTCTGCTTGGAAAGACGGAAATCTCGGAGTTCAGCCCGTATCAACTCCTCATCAATACCGTGAACTCGGCCGGATATCGCGGTGTCGCGTATGCGTACCTGGTCGAGATCGCGCGCAATCCGGCCTTGCGGCCGCCGCTTTACCACGCCGCCGATATCGGCACCAAAGACGAGAAGATTTATCTGGCTCGAGTGCTGGCGGCGAGCGGCGGGCAGGATGCTGTGCCTTGCCTGGAAAAGCTAAGCCACGACGGAGATGACCAGGTAGCGGAGGAAGGGTTGCGGGCCCTGCGTACCGTAAAGGCCCGCCTCTAAAACAAACTTACTTGGCTTTCTTCTGCTTCTGCTGGCCGACGCGGATCTTGAAATGCGCCTGCTTGGCTTCCTGATAGGCTTTGTGATCGTGCCGCGCCACGGCATCGGAGAGATACTGATCGACGCTCGCATCGCGCGGCAGCACAGCCATGATCGTGAAGTTTTCGTTGCAGGTCGGGCAGAACGGCCGGAACCGCTTCACATTGGGAATCGACATAACCTTTCTATTCTAACAAATTGACGGCGGAACCTTCGGTCATAGTCCGCGAATCATCTTGGCGGTCTGGTAATTGTCCGCGTAAACGCGCCATTCGGCGACGTGGCCGCCGCGCACCACCGCTTGCCACGCGGCGGGAACCTGCCAGTGGTTTTCCGGCGCCATTTCACCCTGCTTGCTCAAAGTCCCCTGCGCGGTTCCGAATAGCGCGATCGCGGCGCCCGCCACGAACGTGTCTTCAATGGTGATTTTGTAATCGGGAAACAAGCTGAAATAACCTTCCCAGCCTGTCCGCATGGTCTCGCGCCCCTTCACCACACGGCCAATGGAATCGACGAAAACGAAGTCCTCGGCCATGAGCCGGCAGATCGCCTCCACATCGTGCGCATTGATAGCCGCGACGAATCTCGTGGCCACGTCGGCCGCGGGGCCGGTACCCGCCATCACGCCGCCTGCGGCAGCAGAATAATCAGTTCCATCTGCGGGTTGGGAAAGTCGCCGGGCACGTACGCCGCCAGATTTCTCGCGCGCGTCACTGCCTCCCACGCCAGGCCCGTCTGGTTCATGCTGAAGTACTGGTAATTCAGCTTCATCGGAATCGCGCTGGGCGGCGTGGCCACGTGCGCCAGCGGCACTCCCGGAAGTGCGTGCCGCACCAGGTGCTCGATGTGATTCGCCGAGCATACTTTGATCAGGTTCGGCGTCTTGTTGATCAGGTCCGCCTGGTTCATCTCGGCGCTCACCGCCAGGTACAGTTTCGTATTCTTCAAATACTTGTCCTGATCGATGGGCGTCGCGTAAATGGCCGGCTGCACCAGCTTCAGCGGCAGGGAAACAAAATTCGAAGGCACCACCGTCTCCAGCAGCAGCCGCAGTTTCTCGTCCAGATCCGTGAAGCAGGGCCCCAGGTCCTCGTGATCGTAAAGCGGCAGGTCGCGCGGGTGAATCTTGAGCGAAAACGTGGTCAGTGCGCCCGCCAGCGAGAGCATGGCGGCGTACAGCTCTTCCGGATGCCCGCCGCGCGTTTCGAACAAGTGCCGCAACATCGGGAAGTAGTTGTTGATGGTGTAGAGCAGCCAGAAATTCGCAATGTCGGCGGTAGTAAAATCCGCCAGGCTCTGGTTCTTTTGCCTCCGCGTGCCCGACAGCATTGTGCTGCGCGCCGAGAGAATTTCCACGAGGCGCCGCGCAATCGACACCAGATAGTCGCTGGCCCTGAAATCCACCAGCGGCGGAACAAACCGCGGATTCAATTGGAACGTGCCCGCCGCAGTGCGCCGCACGCTCCCCACGCGCAGCGAAGAGCATCCTTCGCGGCTCTCCCCTTCCACCAGCAAGCGGAAATTCTTCCTGGCCACTTGCACCGGCCGCTCCGATTGGCCCGTGTTCTCATCCTTGAACGTCTCCACTTCCGCCCTGTAGCGCGTGTCGGCATCCCGCATCGGCGGTGAGATGTTCAGGCCCCGCTCGCGATACTGCGGAATCGCCAGATACACCGCGACTTCTTCCTGGTCAGCGCCGAAAATCTCCACGAGCGGTTTGGGTGCTGGCGCCGGATCGGAATTCGGGATGTCGAACAGCAGGCCGTCCGGAAAAATGCCGGAAGCGCTCGAAATCGCGAACGTTCCCGCCGGCAGCAGCTCCTGGTTCACCTGAAGCTGGCGAAATCCCCACGGCCGGAACGCCAGCGCGTCCAGATGGAATTGCAGCGTGTTTTCCAGGAACCGGTCCTGGATCTGGAGATGTTGCGGCGTCAGAAACGTGCCCTTGGCCCAGATAACCGGCTCCAGTCGTTTCATGCACACCAGTTTACAGGATGGCCGGACCCGGCGAACGCGGCCGGCTGCAATTCCTATTCCGCCGTCGCAGACTACCCCGGCGCTCCCGCCTCCCCAGCCAGCAGACGTTCCAAAGCATCGGTGAGCATCCGCGGCGTGAACGGTTTTTGCAGCGTGGCCACTCGTCCATTCCGCAGCCCCAACTTCATTAGCGACATAGAGTATCCGCTCGTCGCCAGCACAGCCACCGCCGGGTCCCGCTCCAGAACCTTGGTGATGAACTCCTCCCCCGGCATTCCCTCCAGCGTCAGGTCCACGATTACCACCTGGAATGCGCCTTCCGCCGCAAAGCAATTCCACGCGGCGCTGGCATCGCGAAATGCCGCTACTGTGTGGCCCAAGCGAGCCAGATAAGCGCGCATGCTCTCCAGCAGTGCGGGCTCGTCGTCAACAAGCAAAATCCTCGTGGAGCCCGAGGTCATATAGGCAGCCGAATTTTACCAAAACGTAACAGGACGCGCCTTTTGTCCTATCATCCGAGTTATGACGTTCCACACCGAACACCTCACCTTCCGTACGAAACAGCACCGCGAATACATCAACATCACGCCTCAGGTGGAAAGCGCGCTCGCAAAAAGTGGCATTCGCGAAGGCATGATTCTCGTCTCCGCCATGCACATCACCGCCGGCGTCTGGGTCAACGACGCCGAGGACGGCTTGATCGCCGATATCGACGAATGGCTCGAAAAGCTCGCCCCCTTCCGCCAGGACTACCGCCACCATCGCACTGGCGAAACCAACGGGGATTCGCATCTGAAAAGCCTGCTGGTTCACCACCAGGTGATCGTTCCCGTTACCGCCGGCAAGCTGGATTTCGGACCCTGGCAGCAGATTTATTACGCCGAATTCGACGGCCAGCGCCCCAAACGCGTCATTATCAAAGTGATGGGTGAGTGAGAAAGCCGAGTGAGAAAGCCGAGTGAGGAACTTCGTTTGCTGAACTGGCGTCCAAGGAGGCATGATGCACCGTCTAGCCTGTTTACTCTCGTTAGCATTTGCCGTCGCGGCCGCTGATCTTCCCGTCCGCGAAGTGGTGCTGTATAAGCACGGTGTCGGCTATTTCGCACGCTCCGGCCGCCTGGGCGCGGGAGAATCAGCCAGGCTCGATTTCAAAGCGGAAGAGATGAACGATGTTTTGAAATCGCTCACGATTGAAGAAAAAGGTGGCGGCAAAATTTCCGGCCTGCGCTACGATTCGAGCGAGCCGCTGGCCAAAAAGCTGGAAGAGTTTCCATTTTCGATTGGCGGCGGTCAGCCGCTCAGTGCCTTGCTCGATCAGTTCAAAGGCTCGCGCGTGGAGCTGAAGTTCGGCTCTGAGACCGTGGTTGGCACCATCGTGGGTGCGCGCAAGGCATCCCTAACAGCAAACCAATCAGAGCAGGACCAGGTCACATTGCTTGTAGCATCAGGAAATCAACTGGAGCGGGAACAGATAACACTCTTGATGGATTCGGGAGACGTCCGAAATCTCGACCTAGGCGCCGTCAGCTCCCTTCGGTTCACTGATCCGAAACTCCAGCTTCAGTTCAAGGACTATCTGGCCACACTCGCGCAGTCTCGTTCAAAAGACAAACGTAGCGTCTACATTGACTCGACTGACTCCGGTGCGCGCGAGATCCAGGCCAGTTACATGATCCCCTCGCCAGTCTGGAAATCGAGCTACCGCTTGATCCTCGGTGAGAGCGGCCAGCCGACCCTCGAAGGCTGGGCGATCGTTGACAACACCACTGGCGATGACTGGACCAATGTGCGCCTGGCGCTGGTTTCAGGTCGACCGATTTCCTTCATCAGCAAGCTTTATGAGCCTAGATACATGGACCGCCCGGAGGCCGAACTGCCCGAGGAGGCGTCACTCAGGCCCCTAGCAGCCCGTCGATAAAGTCTCGATTTGACGGGGCGAGGACTGATATCGATTCTTCGTGCGAAAGGCGCGGTCCGACGGCATGGGA
>Ga0326728_10013469_pt1 | contig 17735 bp, 15 predicted proteins | sample MB3enrmetagenome_FD_207602 | JGI IMG/M metagenome (GOLD analysis project Ga0326728, IMG submission 207602) | Lab enriched peat soil microbial communities from McLean, Ithaca, NY, United States - MB31MN | ecosystem: Environmental > Terrestrial > Soil > Wetlands > Peat | place: USA: New York... | reverse complement strand
ACCTCCGAGACTATGTGCATGACGTGGGAGTAGTACTCGACCTCCATCATGCGATCCACGGAGACGGACCCGGGCTTGGCCACGCGCCCGAGGTCGTTGCGCGCTAGGTCGATGAGCATGATGTGCTCGGCCCTCTCCTTCTCGTCCGCCAGGAGCTCGACGCGGAGGGCGGTGTCCTCTTCCGGAGTGGCGCCGCGCCTCCGCGTGCCCGCGATCGGCCGGAGGATGGCCTTCCCTTCCTCGACCCGCACCATGACCTCGGGCGAGGCGCCGAGGAGGACGAAGTCCCCGAAGTCCAGGTAGAACATGTAGGGAGAGGGGTTGATGGAGCGGAGCGCCCGATAGACGTCGAAGGGCGAGCCCTCGAAGTCCGCGCTGAAGCGCCTCGAGGGCACGATCTGGATCGCCTCGCCCGCGGTGATGAGCTCCTTGGCCCGGTTCACCATCTTCGAATAGGCCGCGAGGTCGGCGTTCGCGACGAGCTTTCCGATGCGGGGCGGCAGCCTCGGCTCGTCCCGGCCCGAGTCCGCGCGGGCGAGCTCGGCCTCGATCCTCTCGATGCCGCGGATGGCCTCCACATAATCGGCCTCGTAATCCTCGCCGATCCTCTGGTTGCAGACGATGCGGAGGCTGTGCATGAGATTGTCGAAGACGAGCGTGTAGCGCGTGATCATGAAGAGCCCGTCGGGAAGGCCCGGGCCCGGCTTCCCCGAGACGTCGGGCAGCTTTTCCCATAGCCGGGCGGCGTCGTAGCCGAGATAGCCGACCGCCCCGCCGGGGAAGGGGGAGAGGTCGCCCTCGCCGATCCAGGGGCGACTGCGCATGAGGTCGCCGATGGCGCGCACGGGGTCGCGCGCCCTGAAGGAGCGGCTGCCTTCCTCGTCGGACCACTGGACTTCCTCCCCCTCGATCTTGAGGCTCGCGACTCGCTCGACGCCGAGGAAAGAGTAGCGCCCGAAAGCCCCGCCGCCGGCCGACTCGAGGAGATAGGAGGCGCCGAGGGCGTAGAAGGCGTCGATCGGCGTGAGACGATCGGCCGCGAGGTCTTTTACGACGGGCAGGACCTGGCCCTTCTTGGCCGTTTTTGTGAAATCCACCCGGGAAGGTCGTATCACAGCTGCTCCTTTGGTTACTATTAGTAGTAACGAAACGCATTTTAGCAAGAGGATCGGTATCTGTCAATAGAAACGTAATAATTGTTCATTTATGTTATTTTCTATTTATATAATAAATTGGGTTCAAGGGCCGACATCATTTACTTGATGCTTGAATTATGTTTATTGTCTTCCCATGGAATGCACAGTTAAAAACATCGAGCGGAGCTTCTCTCTCTTGGCCATCTTCGCTTTTCTCTGCGTCGGCTGCTCGAACTTCGAACCGGGCCGAGCGACGCTGCGCGGTCCGCAAGCCCAGGGGGGCGTCCTCGACCTCCGCGCCTGGGACTTCGAGAGGCAGGGAGCCGTGAGCCTCGGCGGGGAATGGGACTTCGCTCCCTCCGCCCTCCTCGATACGACCGAAGCAGCCGTTTATAAGGGCTGGGTCCGGCGCGCCGTCCCCGATTTTTGGAAGGGTTCGGGGGGCGGAGAGGGCGGGGATCTTCCGGGCACCGGTTATGGCACGTATCGCCTTCGCGTCCTCCTGCCCCGGGACGCTCCGCCCCTGGCCCTCCGAAATCATTCGGGCTTCAACGCCTTCGAGCTCGAAGTCTCCGGCCTCGTCGTGGCGCGAGTAGGCAAGCCCGCAGCCGACCGCGGCTCCTCCTTCGCCGCCTACCGCCCCGGCGTCAGCGCGGTCTACAACCGTCCCGCCTCCATGACGGCTCTCGGGGCTCCGGGGACGAGCGAGCTCGAGCTCCTTTTCCGGACCTCGAACTGGGTATACCGGGGCGGAGGGATCTGGAAGCCCCTGGTGCTGGGCGATGCCTCGGCCCTGAGCGCGGAGCAGCAGCGGAGCGGTTTCCGGGAGATAGCCCTGGCCGCGACGATGGCGGCGCTCGCGCTCAACTCCCTCATCATCTTCGTCAACCGGAGGAAGGAGCGAAGCTACCTTTTTTTCGCGCTCTTCGGCTTCGTCCTCGCCCTCAGGCCCCTCGTCACCGGAGAGTACGTCCTCGCGCAGCTGTTCCCCTCCATCCCCTTCGATCTCCTCGTGCGCCTCGAGTACGCTTCGGCCATGCTGGCCATGCCGGCGGCTATGGCCTTCTTCCTCAGTTTCTTCCCGACCGGGAAGCCCCGGTTCTGGCACCTCGTCCTGGTCGCTCCCTTCGCGCCCTTCGTTCCCTGCATGGTCCTCCTCCCCCTCTACTGGCTGACCTGGACCATCTTCGCCTTCTACGCGGTCTCGATCCTCGCGATGGTCCTGGCCGCCTCGACCGTGCTTGCTCGGGCCGTGTACCGCCGCGTCCAGGGAGGCCTGCCGATGTTCACGGGGGGCTGCATCCTCGCGGTCTGCGCCGTCAACGACATGCTCCACTCCTCGCACATCGTCTCGACGCTCGGCCTCTTCCCGATAGCCCTCGTGCTCTTCATCTTCCTCCAGTGCTACGTGCTGGCCCGGCGCTTCTCGAGCGCCTTCTCCGAGGTCGAGCACCTCTCCGGGGAGCTGAAGGGCTCGAACGAGATGCTCAGGAACGAGATCCGCAACGCGATGGAGGCGAGCGCCCGCCTGGAGGAGTCCCTTTCCGAGAAGGAGATGCTCCTCAAGGAAGTCCACCATCGGGTCAAGAACAGCCTCCAGATCGTCTCGAGCATCGCGGCCCTCCAGGCCAACCGCACGGACGAGCCCGCCGCGGCCGCCATGTCCCGCTCCATCCGGGAGAGGATCCGCGTCATCTCGCTGGCGAACGAACGGCTCTACGACGTCGATTCGGGGGACATGATCGACCTGGTCGACTACGCCCGCGACGTCCTGAACCTCGCCGTTTCGAGCTACGGCTCGGAGGACTGCCGGATCGAGGCGCGGGTCGAGAGCGCCTTCGGCCGCGTCATGGCCGAGTCGGCGGTCGTCATCGACTTCGGCCTCGTGCTCACCGAGCTCGTCGTCAACTCCATGAAGCACGCCCTCCTGCCCCGCCGGGGCGGCAGCGTCGTCGTGTCGATCCGCGGCGAGGGGGACTCCTGCCGCTTCGAAGTGCGCGACGACGGGCCCGGTTTTCCCGCGGGCTTCGATCCGGCCTCGGCCCGCTCCCTCGGCTTCAAGATCGTCGTGGCCTTGCTCAAGAGGCGGGGCGGCTCCCTGTCGCTGTCGAAGGGCTCCTCGCCGACCATCGCCTGCTCCATGCGGCTCGGGGCGACCGACCAGGAACGGACTTGACACGATCGATGTAAATACCACAATGTGGGACGCCACGGCGTGGTAGCGCTCCTTCCTCGGAGCGCCGCGCGCGGGACTGCGCGGAGGAGATAGGCATGAATTCCGCACTGGCTGGCTACGTGAGCCTCCTGGGTCAGGGGACTCTCGACACGCTCTACATGACCCTGGCCTCGGCCCTCATAGCCTACGCCATCGGCCTTCCCCTGGGCGTAGCCCTCGTCGTGACCGAGGAGGGCGGAGTGAGGCCGCATCCGCGCTTCAACCGCGTCCTCGGGGCGGCGGTCAACGTCGTCCGCTCCGTGCCCTTCATCATCCTCCTCATCGCCGTCATTCCCCTCACGCGCCTCATCGTCGGCAGCTCGATCGGCTCCACCGCCTCCATCGTGCCCCTCGCCATCGGCGCCGCGCCCTTCGTCGCGCGGATGGTGGAGAGCTCGCTCAAGGAGCTCGACGCCGGGATCGTGGAGGCCGCCCAGTCCATGGGCGCCTCGGTCCGGCAGATCGTGCTCCGCGTCATGCTGCCGGAGTGCCTCCCCTCGCTCATCCTCGGGGCGACGATCGCGGTGATCACCCTCGTCGGCTACTCGGCGATGGCCGGCACGGTCGGCGGCGGCGGGCTCGGCGACATCGCGATCCGCTACGGCTACTACCGCTATCAGAACGACCTCATGGTCCTGACGATCCTCCTCCTCCTCCTGATCGTGCAGGCCTTCCAGAGCATCGGCAACCGCCTGTCGCGTAAGGCCGACAGGTAGCGATAATCTCTTTCCCAAAGGAGCCACGAATGAAGAGAGTCAAGACCGCCGCGCTCGCCGCGCTCGCCTTGGCGGCAACTCTGGGCTTCGCCCAGGCCGCCCCGATCGTCGTAAAGGTGGGAGCCTCGCCCGTGCCCCACGCCGCCATCCTGAAGTCCATCGTCCCGGCCCTCAAGGCCCAGGGCATAGATCTCAAGATCGTCGAGTTCACGGACTACGTGCAGCCCAACCTCGCGCTCCAGAACAAGGAGCTCGACGCCAACTACTTCCAGCACCTTCCCTACCTGAACGACTTCAACGCCCAGCGCGGGACCGGCCTGGTCCTCGGCGTCAACGTCCACTTCGAGCCCCTCGGCCTCTACCCCGGCAGGACCAAGAGCATCGCGGCGCTCAAGCAGGGCGCCACGATCGCCGTCCCGAACGACACGACGAACGAGGCCCGCGCCCTCCTTCTCCTGGAGGCGGCCGGCATCGTCAAGGTCGATCACGCCGTCGGGTTGAAGGCGACCGCGAAGGACATAACGGACAATCCCAAGGGCGTCAAGATCAAGGAGCTCGAGGCCGCCCAGGTCGCCCGCGCCCTGCCCGACGTGGACCTCGCCGTGATCAACGGCAACTACGCCATCGACGCCGGCCTCAACGCGGCCAAGGACGCCCTCAAGGCGGAGGACAAGGACTCCCTCGCCGCCAAGACCTACGCCAACATCCTCGCGATCCGCAAGGGCGACGAGAAACGGCCCGAGATCCTGGCCCTCGAGAAGGCCCTCAACTCCGAGGCCGTGCGCAAGTTCATCCTCGACACCTACAAGGGCGCCGTGCTGCCCGTGTTCTGATCGTTCGGTCCGGGCGCGCCCGAGCGAGGCGCGTCAGCGGCGACGAGAGGGTCTCCCCGGAGGAGGCCCTCTCTTTTTTGCGCCTTGTCGTCCGCGGGCTTCGGGCTTGCGCGCCGGCGCCGCCTGGGAGAGCGCATTGGCCACCATGCCGAGCACGACGAGGCCGAGCCCCGCGAGGGCGAGGGGAGAAGGAGCCCTGTCGCCCAGGACGAGGAGCCCTCCGACGAGGGTAAAGACGACTTCCCCCGATTGCGTGGATTCCACGACCGCGAGGAGCTTGATATCCTCGCGGACGAGGTCGGTGGCCTTGAAGAAGAGGAGGGTCGCCGCCACTCCCGCGAAGAGGGCGACGAGGAAGGACTGGAGGACTTGGTTCAGGCCGGGCGGACCGTCCTTCACTGCGGCCGTGGCGCCGAGGACGATCCAGAAGGGCGTGCTGCATATCGTCATCCCGCAGACCCGCTGCTCCGTGCTTACCGCCCCCTCGCAGAGCTCCATCATCTTGCGGTTCCCCAGAGGATAGGAGAAGGCGGCGACGAGGACGAGGCCCGCCGACGCGAGGGCCGAGCTCGGGCTGATCGTCGCGGCCTCGTGCAGCTGCATGAGGCCGATGCCCAGGAGGATGACGGAGGCCATGGCGAGGGCCCTGCCGGGAATCCTGTGCCGGACGAGCCTGAAGCCGCTGCCGTCCGGTATCTTGTCGAAGAAGAGGGGCGATAGCAGGAGCCCAGCGACTATCGTGACCTGCCAGGTCGCGGCCAGGAGCCACGAGGGCCCGAAGAGGGAGGCCGCGCAGATGAAGGAATAGAAGAGGCCGAAGCCGACGCTGCTCCAAAGGATCCACTCGAGGGGGCGCCTCGCGATGGCCTTCAGGACGCCGGTGAGCTCGCCGCGGGCGGCGGAGAGGCCGAGGAGCATGGGGAGCATGAGGAGATAGCGGAGAGAGGCGCTCCACATCCAACTGCCGCCCTGGAGGCTCATCCTCCGGTTGAGGACGAAGGTGAAGGCGAAGAAGAAGGAGGCGAATATCCCGAGGCCGAGGGCCTCGAGGGCCGGTCCGCGCGGCGCGCCGCGACGACTTGCCGCACTCCCGCGCCACGCCGACCGGCTAGACCGCATCCCTTAATTTCTCGACCGAGACGCCCCGCGCCTCGAGGTAGGTTACGACCGCGGGCAGGGCTTCGGCCTCGCAGGAAGCCTCGACGACGAGGATGCCCAGGGGCTTGTCGTCGATGTACTCGATCTTTCCGAGGAGGATGTTGAAGGAGGCGCCGAGTTCCTTCGTCGCCTCGGAGAGGACGGGCTTCTCGGCGTCTCCGCCGCGGTAGGTTATCTTGAGGATCGGGCCGGCGGCGTCGGCCAGGATCCGCGGCGGCAGCTCGAGGTCGAAGGTGCCCTCGACGAGCTGCCTCGTGTAGGCGTGTCGCGGCGAGGCGAAGACGTCGTAGACTTCGCCTTCCTCGACGATCTCCCCGCCCGTCATCACGGCGACGCGCCTGCAGGCGCGCTTGATGACGGACATCTCGTGCGAGATGAGGACGATGGTGATGCCGAGCTTGCGGTTGATGTCGTTCAGGAGCTCGAGGATCTGCTCGGTCGTCTCGAGGTCGAGGGCCGAGGTCGGCTCGTCGCAGAGGAGGACGGTGGGACGGTTCGCGAGCGCCCTCGCGATGCCGACGCGCTGCTTCTGCCCTCCGGAGAGCTTGCCGGGGTAGGCCTGGGCCTTGTCCACGAGGCCGACGAGGCCGAGGAGCTCGGGCACCCGCGCCTCGATGTCCTCCCGGGAGGCCCCCGCTATGCGCAGGGGAAAGGCGACGTTCTCGTAGACGGTCTTGCGCATGAAGAGGTTGAAATGCTGGAAGATCATCCCGATCTTCGCGCGCGCCGCGCGGAGCTCCTCGTCGCCGAGCGTGGTGAGGTCGCGGCCGTCCAGGAGCACCCTTCCCGAGCTCGGCCGCTGGAGGAGATTGATGGTGCGCATGAGGGTGCTCTTGCCCGCGCCGCTCGTGCCGACGATTCCATAGGAGACGCCCGTCGGGATGCTGAGCGAGACGCCCTGCACGGCGCGCAACTCGCGCTCGCCCGACTGGAAGACCACCTCGATGTCCTTCAACTCGATCATGACGGCGGAGATGATAGGCCATGGGCGGCTTTTGTTCTAGTCACGGCGTGTCCGGGGCGCTGGTCCTAGGGTTTCGGCCATCCGGCCGCGCGGCCTGTATTGATCGGCGGGACGAAGCGTCCATACTTAATACATAATGAAAATGCCGCGACTTCGCGCTCGCTCGCTCGCCTCCTTCGCCTCCCTCGTCCTGCTGGTCCTCTACGCCGCCTTCGGCGCCGCGGAGGGAGACGTCGGCGACTCCGGACGACTGATGCCGGGGCGGTCGGCCGCCGCGAAAGTCCTCAGGATCGGCGTCGGAGATAACTATCCGCCTTTCGCGTACGTCGAGGGCGGAAAGACGGTCGGATACTGGGTGGATCTCATGAAGGAGACGGCCAGCGTCCTCGGATACGCGCCGGAGATCACCGCGGGCGTATGGGACGCCGTGAAGGCCGATGTCCTCGCCGGCAGGCTCGACGTGGCGGCCTCGATGGCCGACCTGCCCGAGCGGCGATCCGTATTCGAGCTCTCCGTGCCCGTTTCGACCACGGCCTACGCGATATGGGGCCGGCGAGGGGCGGTGATCGAATCGATGGCCGACATGAAGGGCAAGAAGGTGGTCCTGCAGAAAGGCAGCCTCATGGCCGACAGCACGAAGTTGCGCTCTTCCGGAGCCGTCATCTCCCTCGTGCCCGAGGACGCCGACGCCCTCGTCCTCCTCGACTCCGGCCGCTACGACGCGGCTATCCTTCCTATCGTGCAGGGGATGTACGTCGTCAAGAAGTTGAAGCTCGCCAACGTCCTCCCCTCGAAGGAGGCCGTATTCTCGGTGAGCCAATGCTTCGCGGTGGCCAAGGGCAACGAGAGACTCGCGCGGGAGCTGGACGCGGGCCTCGGCATCCTGAAGCAGAGCGGCAAGTTCGACGAGATCTATGCCAAATGGCTCGGCGTGTACCATAAGCCTATGTATAGGCGAATCCCCGCGTGGCTCCTCGCGCTGCGATGGACGGCGTCGGATCGCTCGACGTAGTCGAGCAATGGCGGGGTCCCGGCGGCGAGACCTGGATCAACACGGTCAAGACCGCGATACGCGACGAGGGCGGGCGGGTAACCGGCGTCGTCGGCATCTTCTGGGACGTGTCCGACCGGCTGCGCATGGAGGAGGACATGAGGAAGAGCCTCCGCGAGAAGGAAGTCCTCCTCCGCGAGGTGAACCACCGCGTGAAGAACAACCTGCAGCTGATCAACGCGATCATCCGGCTCGAGCTCGGGGAGAAGACGAGCGCCGAGCTCGAGCGCTTCGTCAAGGACACGGCTGCGAGGATATCCTCGATAGCCGCGGTGCACGAGCTGCTCTACGCCACCGAGGATCTGGCCGAGATCCGCGTGGACGACTACCTCGGCTATATCTCGCGCGGTCTCCTCGACACCTATTCGAGGCCCGACAGGAAGATCGACATAGCGGTCGACGCGGAGGGCCTGAGCCTCGACCTGAGCAGGATGGTCAGCCTCGGCCTCATGGTCAACGAGATGATCACGAATTCGCTGAAGTACGCCTTCGAGGGGAAGGGCTCGGGGCGGATCTCCATCCGGATGTCGCGGGTCGATCCCGCCTGGGGCTTGATGGCCTCCTGAGGGATTCCTTCGCGCTCGGCCCGCAGAAGAGGATCCCGATTCGTCGACCTGCGCGGCCGGACCGGCTCCGCCGCGGCTAAGCGTGCAGCCTGAGCCCGTCGAGGGCCTTGTCCACGGTCTTGCCGATGTCGCGCATCGCGATGCCGACGAGGTTCAGGCCCTCGACGGCCGCCGCCTTGACGGCCGCCCGGTTGTCCTCGTCGTTACCCGTCGAGAACAGCTCCTCGGTGTAGATCGCGAGCTCGACGCCGCGGCTCCTGGCCCTTTCGAAGGCGCGGCGCATGCCCGCGGAGTCGGCGCCGTAGACCATTATGGGCTGGCCTATAAGGGGGAGGTAGCGGTTGCCCGAGCCGTCCTCATAGGGCTTCCCGACTATCTCCGGCCTCGCCCCCGCCAGGCCTCCGGCCAGGAAGGCTATGACGTTCATCTTCTGCCAGGCGGCCAGGTCCTCGCGCACGATCACCGCTATCTTCGTGTCGAACCGCTTCTCCATCTTTCACGCTCCTTCGTCGCTCGGGCGATCCAGAGCGAGCGTAGGCCGAGGAGCCGCGACCGGTCTTTCAGGAAATTGCCCTGGCGTAGGAGCCCGGCGGCACGCCGATTATGCCCTTGAAGGTCGAGGTGAAGTGGCTCTGGCTCGAGAAGCCCGTCTCGTAGGCCACCTCGGCAAGCCCCCGCCCCGCGAGGAGGAGGCGCTGGGCCTCCCGGACCCGGACGCTCGCGAGATAGGCGTGGGGAGGCAATCCCGTTTCGGCGCGAAAGGCGCGGATGAAGTAGAAAGGCGAGAGGCGAGCCTCCTCGGCCAGGGTCGAGAGGCGGATCTCCTCCCCGTAATTCTCCTCGATGTAGCGCCGAGCCCGCGCCACGGCGCCGGCTTCGCGCCGGGGCAGCCTCGGGCCGGGCCTGGAGGAAGAGTGCCGCGAGACGAGGAGCGCGAGGGCGCAGAGGTATCGGGATTCCTCTTCGAGCAGCGGGGCGCCGCGGCGTATACCCTCGTAAAGTGCCCGGAGAGCTATATAAAGATCGGTGTCCTCGATAGCGGGAGAGGGGAACTCCGGGAGGCCCGATCCGCTCCGGCCTAGCTCCGAGGCGACGCGGTCCATCTCTCCGACGCCGGGGTAGAGCGCGCGGTAGCGGAAGCCTCCCGGCAGAGCCGACTCGCCCGTGTGCGCGTCGCCCGGATTGATGGCGACGATGCCGCGTGGAGGATTGCGGTACTTGCCCCTCCCGCAGGAAAAGCTCTGGACCCCCTCCTCGATGAAGCCGAGGACGTAGTAGTCGTGCGCGTGACGCTTGAAGGCATAATGCACGATGTCCGCGCTGAAGAGCCGGAGGCCGCCGAGTCCCTCGACGGCCCTGATCTCGGCACTGTCGTCCATGCCGGGAATATACTCTCGCGGGGGAGTTCCGGAAAAGCGGCGGGAGCGGCCGGCCGGAGAGAGCGCGGCCGGCGGCATGTCCGCGCCCGCTGCCGGCCGCCTCGAGTCAGCTGAGCCCGAACTGCTTCGTGCTCACCCACTCGTTCTTGAGGATGGACCACCAGTCGACGGCCAGGCCCTTGAGCAGATACTCGTAGGGCAGCCAGCCATAGCCCTTGTCTCCCCAGCCCGCGCCCCAGGAGTTGCGGATGAGGAAGGCGCCCGTCGTCTCTATCCCTCCTTTGTTGCCGTTCTTGATCTTGATCGAGTCGTCGTAGCCGACCGCGTCGATGGCGTGGCCGCCCTCGATGTCCTTGCCCGGAGCGGGGAAGGGAATGGCGCCCCTCGCGTCGGCCTGCCGGATGGAGCTGTAGACGGTGAAGCCGAACTCCGCGGGAAGGCCGGCCGCGAGGTTGGCCTTGATCGCCGCGAGGCATCCGTGTATTGGCCGAAGGCCCGCGTTTCGAAGTACTCGACGAGGCCGACCTCCGCATTGGCGGTGCAGGAGCCGAGCTGCCCCTGGTCCTCTATCGGCGAGGCGAGTTCGTGATCGACCGTGTGATCCCTGAAGTCGGGATAGTCCCTCAGCCAGCCCATGGCTCTCGGGAAACCCGGATCGGACATGTCTGCCTCCTTTCTGCAATGCCGGAAGTTTTAGCTGTAAGTTAATAAAAAATACCGCCCATAGATTGTGAAGCTATGCTTTTGTTATGGACCCGTCAAGTTGGAAAGCAGCTCGAAATTCGCGAGATTGGTTCCGGCCCTGCGAGGGTGCGCGCAGTATCGGAAGCCGTGGGGGCGCCGACTCGCCCGCGTGCGCTTCGCCCGGATTGATCGCGACGATGCCGCAAAGCGCGATGCCCGCGCTGAAGAGACGGGAGCCCCCGAGACCTTCGACGGACCTGATCTCCGCCCGGTCGTCCATGGCGGGAACGCGCTCTGGCGAAGAGGCTCCGGAAAGCGCTGCCGCCGGACGTGACGGTATCGCACAACGCTTTATGCGGCTGACCGGACCGCTGGTCAGTTAGAAGCGGCGTTTACATTGGAGAGCAGGTCGTCGACGAGGACGCGGACGTATTCCCCGCGGGCCTCCTCCTCGCCGGACCAAGGAAGGCACGCGGGCGCCAAGGGGGGAAAGACGAGCGCCGAGAGGAAGGCGCCAACGCGCGCCCGAAGCAGAGCGTCCGCCGGCGCGCCGGTACTTCTCGCCAGCCGGCCCTCGATCTCCCGGGCGAGGGCCGATATCTCGGTCGCGATGTGCGCGCGGACTCTGCCTTCGCCGTCGAAGAAATTCGCCTTCATGACCGCCGGGAAGCGGAAGCCGCCCTCGAAGAGGAATACGGCGATGCCGCTCAGGGCCGCTCGGGGGTCCCACGGCTCCATCGAGACGTAGTCGCGGAGATGGGCCGAAGCGTGTTCCCACGAGGCCGCGAGCGCGGCTTCGAGCAGAACCTCCTTGCTTTGGAAATGGTAGTTGATGGCGGCGACGTTCACGCCCGCCTGGGCGGCTATTGCCCTGGTGGTTAGCCTGGTCGGTCCGAGCTTTTCGATGAGTTCGATAGTCGCCGCGAGGATTCGCTCGCGCGTCGATTTCGGTGTGAAGTCGTTCCCTTCCATGGGGAGTCCATCATCTACGCAAAACCCAACTATGTCAATCAATGAATTAAACATTATTTTAAACATTGATTGACTCTTCGGAGAAAAATCTCTACCTTCGTGGAGAGCACACAGCGAAGGAGGGAATGAATGGGTCGATTCTTCTGGAGCGCGGGGGGCGCAGGAATGGCGCTCTGCCTTGTCGCGGTCATGCGGGGATGCGCGTCGCGTGCGAAGGCCAAGCGGTGGTACGAGCTCGGCCGGATGGGCGACGAGGTGCTCGACCAAGTCCTGCTCTTCTACCTCGGCGAGTCTTGGGCGGGCATGACCGATGTCGGCGAGGTGCTCGAGACAGCGAGCCGGATCAACGCGAAAGATCCGAGGAGCTGGGCCCGCGAGTGGAGAAGGACCGCCGAGCGCGTCGAGGCCCAGGCCGTGGCCGCCGAGGCGGCCTCTCATCGATTCAGCTCAGGCGAGCTCAGTCTGCGCGCGGCCAGCTACTATCGAGCCGCCCTCCACCGATACATGGACCCCTATGCGGGCGAAGTCATGGAACTCGCGGGGAAGGAAGTGGACGCGTTCACGAAAGCCATGAAGCTCCTCGGTCTCCCGGTCGAGCGGGTTGGTGTACCTTACGAGGGAACGACGCTGGCCGCCTATTGGTACCATCTCGACGACTCGAGGCGACATCCCGCCGTCATCATACACCAGGGACGCGACGCCTGGGCCGAGGACAATTTCTACCTCGGCCGCGAGGCCCTGCGCCGCGGCTACGACTGCCTCATCGTCGACGGTCCCGGGCAGGGCTCGACCCTCCGCCTCCAGGGCCTGACCTTCCGGCCCGATTGGGAGAAGGTGATCGGCCCCGCGGTCGACTGGCTCGTCGCGCGCCCCGACGTCGATCCCGAGGCCGTCGGCCTGGTGGGCATGAGCATGGGCGGAGCGCTCGCTCCGCGAGCGGCCGAGTTCGAGCCGCGGATCGCCTTCCTCGTAGCGAACCCGGGGGTGTCCAACTGGTCGCTGACCTTCGACCGCGCCCTCGATAAAATCAACCCCGCGATCCGCAAGATGGCGGCGAGCCATCCCGCCGCGCTGGACGCTCTCATGACGACGGCCGGGAAGCTGAGCCCCTTCCTCCGATGGGGGCTGACCGACACGATGTGGAAGCACGGGGTGAAGAAGCCTTCCGCCCTCATGGTCGACATGGGGCGCTACGACGCGAGCGCGGATCTCGGGCGCATCGCCTGCCCCACTCTCGTGATAGACGGGGAGGCCGAGGAGTACGGCGACGCAAAGGTCCTCTACGGCGCACTCTCCTGCCCCAAGACGTACATGCTCTTCACGAAGAGCGAGGCGGCCCCCCTCCATGTCCAGACCGCGGCGCTCGCCCTCGGAAGCCAGCGGGTCTTCGACTGGATCGACGAGACTATAGCGCTTGCGTCAGGTAATCCCGTTTGATCGCGAAGAGGTACTCCCCCCTATCGATCTAAACGAAGAGTTCTTCCGAAGCTTCCACCAGCATGTGGCGGAACTCCGCGTACACGCTCATGAGCTCGTAGAGCCTGTCGAAGGGCAGGGCCTCGCGGTCGAAGGCCACGAAGGGCAGCTGCTCCGCGAGCCGGTCGGCGTTGAAGCCGCCCCTGCCGCCGAGCACGAGCATGGTCTCCATGTCCTGGGCCTCCTCCATCGCGCGGTAGGCGAGGGAGGGGTTGCGCGTCGCGAAAAAGAGGCGGGTCTGGTAGCTCGGCTGGGGGTCGAGGGAGAAGAATCGGGTGAGCTCGTAATAGTGGTCCTCCTTGAGGAATGCGTCGCGCACGCGGGCGGCGAGCTTCTCGGAGGGGAAGCGCGTATCGGAGCGGAGGACGATCTGGTAGAGGGAGAAGGGATTGTCGCGCTTGAGGTCGCGCGCGGCGCGCACGAGGCGCGAGACGCCCTCGGGGTCGTCGGCGTCGGCGAGGATGGTGACCGAGGAGGCGAGGCGTGCGGGGTTGAGGCGCGCCCAATCGAGCTCCTCGCCGGAGCGGGCGTTGATGAAGGCGCGGAAGCCGGACTCCTCGGCCTTGAAGCGGGGCGCGGGCGGGAAGGCCCACTCTACGTCGAAGCCGTCCTCGAAGGCGGCCACCGCGTCGGCCATGTCGTCGCCGGAGATCCAGTCGGTGGAGGTGACCCAGTAGGGCGGGCCGTCCATGCGGGACATGCCCCAGTCGTCGGCCTTCTCGCGCACGAGGGTGCCGGGCAGGAGCGAGAGGGGATAGAGCTCGGCCTCCTGCCCCAGGCCGTGCATGCCGAGAAAGTCGAAGGTCTCGATGACCTGCTCGTAGCCGTCGAAGGGCAGACCGAGGATGAGGCCGGTCTTGACGTCGATGCGGTTCTTCTTGAGGACTTCGGCGCCGCGCTCGAAGGCGCTTCGGTCCCAGGCGCGGTTCACGGCCTCGAGGGCCTTGGGATTGACGCTCTGGAGTCCTGCCTCGGCGGAGGCGAGGCCCGCGGCGGCGTAGAGGCGGCCGATCTCCTCGGTGACGGACTCGAGGCGGAGCTCGGCGTGGAGGCTCATGCCCGCGGAGTTGGCGCGCGCTATGTCGACGAGCCTGCCGGCGACGTCGTCGGTCGCGTGGAAGGAGGGGTCCATGAGGTAGACTTCGTGGACCCCCGCCTTCCCGGCGGCCTCGATGACCTGGACGGCCTGCTCGCGCGGGTAGCGGCGCAGCTCGGGGTTGGCCTTGCCGTAGTAGCAGTAGCCGCAGCGCGCGGGGCAGCCGCGCATGGTCTCGAGGTGGACGGGCCGGTCGGCCTCGAAGGGGAGGGCGCCGACGAGATAGGGATTGGGAAGGCCGCTCAGGTCGAGGGAGGCCTTGGCCGCGTAGCGCCGGGCGAGGGGCTTGCTTCGGGCCGCGTCGGAGAGGAGTTCGCAGAAGGGCTCCTCTCCCTCGCCCTCGATGAGGGAGTGGAAGGGCGAGGAGGACATGATCTTCATGCCTGCGACGACCTCGGGACCGCCGGCGACGAGGCGGGAACGGGGGCTGGCCTGGGCGAGGCGGGCGGCCACGTAGAGGCTGCGCTCGAGGTTCCAGGCGTAGAGGGTGAAGGCGACGAGCTCGGGGGAGAGGGCGGCGACGGCCTCGACGACGGCGCTGTCCGAGCCTGAGTCGGCTACGGCGCGGTCGAGCATGGCCCATTCCTCGCGCTTGAGCAGGCCTCGGGCTTCGGCGTAGGCGGCGAGGTAGCCGGCGGCGAGGGGAATGTTAGCCCTCTCTCCATCGCCGTTGGGATCCTGGAGGGGGAGCTGGACGAAGAGCAGTCTCATGCTTTCAGCTTTTCTCTTTGAGGACGACGCGGCGGAATTCCGAGGAATCGGGGAAACCCTTGAAAAGCTCGCCCCAATCGCCCTTCCTCGTCGGCCTTGAGCCGCGTTCGGCGACGAGGCGCAGGTAGTAGTCCCGAGGGATCTCCCGGCCGCCGAGCCCGGCAACGTGATCAGTATATACTTGCGAATCTATCAGGGTGAAGCCCTCGTCGCGCAGGCGCCAGGCGAGGGGAATGAAGGCGAGCTTCGAGGCGTCGTCGATCCGGCTGAACATGGACTCCCCGAAGAAGAGCTCGCCCAGGGAGACGCCGTAGAGGCCGCCGACGAGCTCGCCCTGCATCCGAACCTCGATCGAGTGGGCGTAGCCGAGGCGGTGCAGCTCGAGGTAGGCCTCGATCATGCCCTCGGTGATCCAGGTGCCGTCCTGGCCCGGCCGGGGCGAGGAGGCGCAGGCGCGGATGACGGCGGCGAAGTCCCGGTCGAGGGAGAGCTCCGCGCGCGCCCCCGAGCCTCCTCGCGGCGCCAGGACGCGGCGCAGGATCTTGCGCATGGTCTCCGAGACGTGGAGCTCCTCCGGGAAGAGCACGAAGCGGGGGTCGGGGCTCCACCAGAGGATGGGCTCGCCCTCGCTGAACCAGGGGAAGACGCCCTGCCGGTAGGCCGAGAGGAGGAGGCCGGGGGAGAGGTTGCCGCCGGAGCAGAGGACGCCGCTCGAGTCGGCGCTGGCCGCGGAGGGGAACTCGAAGCGGATCTCCTCGGAGAGGTAGGGGAAGGGCGGATCGGATCTCGTCGTGCGGCGGCGCGGCATAGGGAGGAGTATACCCAGGCTGAAGCGCTAAGCGCGAGCGGCCTGCGAGCGCCCGGCGAGCCGCTCGTGGAGGGCCGAAAGGATCGGCACGAGGACGAGACCGACGAGGACTCCGCCCGCCACGTCGACCGCCCAGTGCGCGTAGATGTAGACGGTCGAGGCCGAGATGAGGAGGAAGAGGGGGACGTAGAGCCATAGGAGCCTGCGCTCCGTCCTCGCGGCGAAGAGGCACATCATGAGGCTGATCGCGACGTGGCTCGAAGGGAAGGCCGCTCCCGTCGTGACGGCCTTGGAGAGGATGCCGCCCTCGAGCCGCGTGAAGAGCCCGCCGCGCATCCAGCCGTAGCCGGCGGCGGCGAGGTCCGGGAGGTAATGCTTGGGGCCGACCACGCGGAAGAATACGTAGAAGACGAAGGAGAGGAGCATGAAGCCTGAGAAGATCGAGGACTCGCGCTCGGCCTCGGCCTCGTCGCCGCGGAAGAAGGGAATCCAGGGCGTGAGGATGAGCATGAAGTAGAAGAGGAAGTAGGCGGCGAAGGCGAGCTCGTTGCACCAGGGGTATCGGCCGAGGGCGGCCGAGAGCTCGCGCGCGGGCTGGAAGCCGAAGACGGCTAGGTCGATCCCGGCGAAGAAGGGATCGTGGATCCTCCCTCCCATCGCCTGGCCCGAGAGGACGATCGACTCGAGGAAGAGAGGAGCGTAGTAAGCCTGGGGATAGAAGCAGCGGACGAAGCGAACGAGCCGCGGGGCCGTCGAGAAGTCCCGCGTCCCGAGGAGGAGGACGCCGAGGCCCGAGGCCGCTAGGAAGGCGGCGACGAGGTAGCCTCGGGGCAGGATCGCGCCGCCGATCGCTAGGGAGCCCGTGTTCGGCCAGAGGACCGAGAAGAGGGCGAGGGCGAAAAAGAGCAGAGCGCACCAGAGCTCGCGGGGCTCGAGGCGGTAGGACCGCCGCCGCTCTCCGAGGACGCTCACGGCCTTCCCTCCGACGCGCAGGCCCCGCCCGCCGGGACGCGCTCGCCCGAGAGCCCGGAGGCCGCTCGGCTCGCCCTGCCGTAGAGGCGGTAGAAGAGGGGCGCGAAGGCCGCGGCGAAGGCGATGCCCCCGAGGACGTCGACCGCCCAGTGGGCGTAGATGTAGACCGTGGAGCAGAGGATGAGGACGGCCGCGGGGAGATAGACGAGGAAATAGCGTCGGTCGTTCCGATAGGCGAAGGCGAGGGTGGTCAGCGTCAGGATGACGTGCGTGGAGGGGAAGGCCGCGCCCGAAAGGGTCGCCGTGGCCAGGGAGCGCCTGAAGAGGCCGACGAAGAGGCCTCCCTGCACGCTGTCGTACCAGGCGCGCCTGAGGTCCGGGAGCCAGTACTTCGGTCCCTGGACGCGGAAGAACACGTACCAGACGCAGGCCAGCGCCATGAGCGAGGCGACGACGAACATCTGCCGCTCGCCTTCGGCGCGGTCCCCCTTGAGGAAGGGAATCCAGATCGCGAAGACCATGAAGGCGAAGTAGCCGAAGTAGACTCCGAACATGAGCTCGTTGAGCCAGGGCGCGCCGCCGAAGAGGCCGTGGAATTCCCTGGCCGGCTGGAAGCCGAAGAGGCGCTGATCGGCCGCCATGAAGAAGTCGTCGTGCGAGACGCCCCCCATGGCCTGGGACGAGAGCAGTATGGACTCGGTGAAGAAGGCCGAGATCAAGGGCTGGGGATAGTAGGTCCTGAGGAAGGCCGCGATGGATCGAAGGGCTTCCGCCTTCTTACCGGGGATGACCTTCGCCCGGGAGACGGCGAAAGCCTCGAGGCGGCCGGCGATAAGGGAGAAGGCCGCGATGCCGAGAAAACCGAGAGCCGTGAGGTAGCCCCGCGGAATGCCCCAGAGGCTCGGTCCCGGCGTGCGCGGCCAGGCCAGGGAGAAGACAGCGAAGAGGGCGGCGAGGGCGGCCCAGACTATGTCGTGCGGCTTGAAGCGGCTCGCGAA
>Ga0326728_10013468_pt1 | contig 17736 bp, 6 predicted proteins | sample MB3enrmetagenome_FD_207602 | JGI IMG/M metagenome (GOLD analysis project Ga0326728, IMG submission 207602) | Lab enriched peat soil microbial communities from McLean, Ithaca, NY, United States - MB31MN | ecosystem: Environmental > Terrestrial > Soil > Wetlands > Peat | place: USA: New York... | reverse complement strand
AATCCGGCGTCAATCAGAGCCCGTGTTCCCGGCGAAAGCCGGGAACACGGGTCTTCTTTCCACTTTTTAACGGTTCCTGATTGTTTTCCCCATTACGACACAACCTCGAAGGCTGGAATCCAGTGTTATTTCATTTACTTAAATACTCCGTACCCCCGCCTGTGCGGGGCTCACGACCTGTGAAAACCATGTTGACAACGTACTAGTAGTTTTCACATTCATTGTCAAATTGTCCATCTGCCTATTTCAAATATCACCTGCGCTTCTGCCGGTATGGGTGTATTTGGCGGCACTTTCGAATGTATCGCGGGTGTTACCGGAAGGTTGTAAAAAAGGGGAAGTCTTGAACCCTCGTTTCTTTTGAAGGTGGAGGAATTAAGCTCATCAAAATGACACCGCGAGACCGAATAAAGGTTGTTATTTCTTCTTGAGGCTGCCCACGAACTCGATAGATCGAAGGAATACAGCTTCATCGTGTCTGTAATCTTCCGATGATTGATGATCGATCCGGACCCACTCGCGCATCTTCGGTCTTCCCATAGGTTGAAACGGGACGGCTTGTGCGTTGGTCAAAAGACCGGCGGCAACGTCCTCAGGCAGCTTGATTCCAACTCCGTCTTCGAAAATGCACGCAAAAAGCTTTCCGTGGATGTAATAGGCCGGATACCCGAACATCTTTCCGCCCGTAACGTCGGTAAGATTCGGCAGCATGGCGTCCAGCACCTTCTTATGTTCAGGATTAAAAACTACTTTTGTCATAAGTTAATATCTACTGAAGGAAACACTGAGACTGAAGTCCCATCGGCTTTAATCTTTGATTATAGCATATGCTTCAGCAAAAGAGTGTTTGGGATTAAGACTATTTGCCCGACCGCCGTTTGGATGTGCCGTGGATAAGCCCCCAAATAACCCCATCGGCAATGAAGGAACAGGAAATAACTAAAAGAATGTGGAGGAGGGCAGGCTGTCCCTACCCAGGAGTCTATTGACGGCAACGGCCAAATCACGCATGGATACGGGCTTCATGAGAAGCTCTTTGATCCCCGTAAGTTTTGCTCTATTCTCATCAACCGCCTCGCTAAATCCCGTGCACAGGATTATGGGAGTGCCGGCACGGACTTTCAGGATTTCCCTTGCCAGATCTATCCCCGTCATATGAGGCATGGTCAGATCGGTGATCACTATGTCAAAGCTTCCGGGTTTAGCCTTGAAAACCTCCAGCGCATCTGAACTGCTGTACCTCGAGACCGCTTCATAACCGAGGCTCACGAGCATGTCTTTCATCATATCGACGATGTGTTTCTCATCATCGACAACAAGCACGACACCGCGTCCCGTTGGCAGGGACACGGATTGCATCGCCGAGGCCTCCGGGCCGGTTTCGATCCTCGGGAAAAACACGTCAAAAGTGGCCCCCTTACCTGATTCGCTCTTTACCAGGATCGCGCCGGACAGGTTCTTGACGATCCCATAGACCACGGCAAGCCCCAGGCCTGTTCCCTCTTCCGGTCCCTTGGTGGTGAAGTATGGGTCGAAGATCCGCTGCTGAACCGCCGTGTCCATCCCGTGTCCGGTGTCGGCGACAGAGAGCTTTACGTGAGGACCGGGCTCGAGATTTGGAGCCCCTCTGGCACCTTTTGGGCCGATCTCCACATTTTGCAGGGAGACGCGGAGCGTTCCACCCGCGGCGCGCATGGCGTGGGCTGCGTTCGTGCAAAGGTTCATGAGCACCTGATGGATCCGGGTGGGATCTGCCATGGTTATACTGTGCAATGCATCCGGGCTTATGGCCTGGCGAATCTCGATTGTGGAGGGCAGAGAAGATCTGAGAAGCTTGAGGACTTCCTTGACGATCAGGCTGACCTGCACCAGTTTATTTTCCTGTTCCGTCTTGCGGCTGAAGCTAAGGATCTGCCTGACAAGGTCTTTTGCGCGGTTCGCTGAAAGAAGGACCTGCCTCATATTGTGGCTCAGCCGCCCGTCTTCGGGCGCCATGTTGAGCGAAAGCTCGGTGTAACCGATTATGGGAGCAAGAATGTTATTGAAGTCATGGGCGATTCCTCCCGCCAGCGTCCCGATCGCCTCCATTTTCTGGGCATGGTCGAGTTGAGCCTTGAGGAGTTTCCTCTCGGTGATATCGCTCGCGGTGCCTTCGAGGTAGGCGATCTCACCCGTTTCATCGCGGACAGCACGAATATTGAGTGCAACCCATAAGGTGCTCCTGTCCTTCCTGTAGAATTCAGCCTCGAACTCTTTGGCCAATCCATGTCTTTCAACCAGGCGGGCCATCTCGGACCGGCGCTCGGGGTTGACATAGAGTTGGCGAAGATCGCTTAAGGCTTCTGAAGCCTCTTCGACCGAATCGTAGCCCAGCATATGGGCAATGGAAGTATTGATGCTCAATATGCGCCCATCTAAAGTTGTCTGGTATATGCCGGCCACTGAATTTTCAAATATGTCCCTGTATTTTGCTTCCGCCTCCGCAACAGCTTTTTCCATTGCCTTTCGTTCGGTGATATCGCGAAAATACCAGACCCGCCCGTAGTACTTCCCATCGGCTCCATTCATAGGGGCCGTATAGCGTTCGAAAGTCCTGCCGTCTTTGAGTGCGATCTCCTCTAAGCTGGTTATATTGCGATCGCCATACAGGTATTCCACCCGCCGAAGAGACAGCTGCGGGTCCTTCACTCTATCGAGGATCGCCTGCAGCGCGGGAACGTGGTGCTGCCCTTCCATCAGTTCGGGGGGGATTCCCCACATATCCGAAAAACGCCGATTCGACGAGATGATAGTGCCGCTTTCATCAACCGCAAGGATTCCTTCAATCGAGGTTTCCTTTTGTGTGGACATCAGGAGGTTTGCGCGTTTGAGGGTCTCCTCCGCCTGCTTGCGCTCGGTGATATCATTGCCCACACAAAGCACTTCCACAACCCGCCCGTTTTCATATCGGATGGGCTTGTTGGTCCAGGCGATCCAGACCCGCTCTCCTCCGCGGCGCATATTCTCAATAATGCTGCTGGCGTAACGATCCGGGTTCAGCGCGATATCGTCGATCATCACCTGGAGGTCCCGCCCGGCCGTCTCAATAGGCGGCAAAATGGTGCTTACCACGTTCTTACCGATTATTTCTTGTTCGCTGTAGCCGAAAAAGCGCTGGGCAAACTCGTTTATGAAAGTCACGACGCCGATGTTGTTCATTCTGAGGATAATGCTGTTGGCATTCTCGACCAACTCGCGGTATTCTTCCTCACTCCTTTTCAGGGCTTCGTTTGCGAGTTTTTGCTCGGTGATGTTTCTGACTAATACACAGACCTGACCTTTGGCCGGTTGGTAGGCATAAGTATCGAAATACATGTGATATTCATTTGAATAGAATTCATAACTGCATGGTTCTCCAGACCGTGCAACCGTGAAGTAGTTATCTAACCATTGGGTTGAGTCAACCGGCACCAGTTCCTTATACCGTTTGCCGATGATCTGATCGCGACTAAGTCCCATGATCTGCTCAAATCTCGGGTTGACCTCCAAGTATCTGTAGTCGCAAGGATTGCCATTATGATCGTAAATTGCCTCGGAGAGATAGAAACCCTCCTTCATGGACATGAATAAAGTCCTGAACATCGCTTCACTTTGATGAGTTGCTTCCTCCGCCCTCTTGCGCTCGGTGATGTCCTGATTCACTCCATAAGTCTTGATCGTCCTGCCTTGAGAGTCTTTGACGATGAAAAAACGGACGGAGATATAGCCGACCGTGCCGTCTGAAAAGAGCATTCTGTGTTCAATCGTCCGAGTGAAATGGGGATCGGTTGTTTCGAGGGCTTTGCGAATTTCTTCTCCGACCATATGAAAGTCATCGGGATGGACAAAACGATGGGCGTATTCGGCGGAATGCATTGCATACCCGCCGACTTGATCGACCGTGGCGCGAAAGATTTTGTAAAACTGGTCATTAAAGGTGAAAAGGTCGTTGGCAACGTCAAACTCCCAGTGGCCGAGATGCGCCATTTCGAGAGCGTTGGACAGTTGTGCCTTGGCGGCCTTGAGTTCCCCCTCCGTTCGCTTACACTCGCTTTCCGCCTTTTCAAATTCGGCAATTCGCCGACGCAGAAAAGTCAATTCGTTAAGGAACTCCTCCTTGGTCTTTCCGTTGTCGTTCATTACGGGTTTCCTCAAATAACCCTTGCAGAATTGCCAAGTCGGTCCGAAGCGGAATAATGCATCAACTTCTGCGTTGTGTATCCAAATTGAATGTCGGAATCGAATTTTTGCTGGAAAAGTCTCTGATGTACTCCAGTATCCCCAACAGAATATAATTTCCCCAACAGAATATGCAAGTAAAACGCGTGCAGGACTGGTTTTTGCGATTTTCCGGCGGACCTCCTCCCACAGTTGGTTAAGTTGCACCCGTCACACCGGGTGGCAGGCTCAGGAGAATAGGACGCCGTAATACCGGCCTAATGGGAAAGCCGGCGCGACATGCACATACCTTTTCCTAAGGTCGGGATGCGGAGGTCCCATTCGGGATGAACACACGATTCGCCGGTAATGCTTTTGGGTTTGTTGTCCGGATCGAATACGGCGGGCTACGGCCCCGGGGGCTCTGAAAACCCTTTTGAATTTCAAATCGGCCGGCATCGCGCTCTGACATGGGACGCTTCGAGCCTTGCCTTCCCGATAGTTCTTTCCATCATCTCGTGATATAAAGAACAATCGTCTGATTTTCTTCAGCCGCGCTCAGCTTCTTAGGTTGCTTCTGCATTCGAGGTGTGCCCATGGATAGATTTACCCGAACCAGGCTGGACCTGATCGAATATGCCGCCGTTCATACTCTGGATGAGTTTTTAAGCAAAGCCCTCGATGAAATCGGAATGTTCGTGGAAAGCCCGATTGGGTTTTACCATTTTGTGGACAGTGACCAGAAAACCCTGTCCTTGCAGCAGTGGTCCACCCGTACTCTCAACGAGTTTTGCCGTGCGGAGGGCAAAGGCACGCACTACAGTGTCGAGCAGGCAGGAGTCTGGGTGGACTGTCTCCGGCGGAAGAAACCGGTAATACATAACGATTACGACTCCTTGACGCACAAAAAAGGGATGCCCGAAGGCCACGCCAGGGTCGTCCGGGAGCTGGTGGTTCCCGTGATCAGGGAGGGCAAAGTCGTAGCGATCATGGGGTTGGGTAACAAGCCGGTTGACTACACGGAAGAGGACGCCGAGACCGTCGCCTTCCTTGCCGACGTGACATGGGAAATCGTCGAGCGTAAGCGTGTCGAAGAAGCCTGGCGTGAGAGCGCCGAACTCTATAGCGCTATCGTGAATCAGGCAACAGAGAGCATTGTGGTCCTCGATCCCGAAACGCTCCGGTTCGTTGAATTCAATGATGCGGCATGCAGCGGGCTGGGGTATTCACGCGAAGAATTCGCCCGGTTAACGCTTCTCGATATCCAGGGGAGCTTAACGCCCGGAGAAGTGAGAAAGCGACTTCAGGAAATAGTCGAAGCAGGACATGCCTGTTTCGAGAACCGGCATCGGCGCAAAGACGGGACAATACTTGACGTACTGATCAGCAACCGGGTCATTAACTTGAGAAACCGCAAACATTCGGTTGGACTCTGGCTCGACATTACTGATCGAAAAAGAGCGGAAAAATCTCTTCAGCTCAGCGAAGAAAAATACAGAAGACTGTTTGAAGACTCAGTGCTGGGTATCTACAGGACTGCAACCGATGGAAAGCTCATCGAAGCTAATCCTGCTCTTGCCCGGATGTTTGGTTTCGATTCCCCGGAGGAAGCAAAGAGCCAGGTAAAAGACGTGACCGTTGATTTTTATGCCGATACCTTCCAGCGAAATGAGATGACACGAATGATTCTGGAATCCACGGGATCGGTTCATGCAGAGTCTCTGTTCAAACGAAAGGATGGGAGCATTTTCACCGGGAACCTCTATGGCTGGGCGGTGCGGGACAAAGATGGGAGCGACTTAAATTTCGAAGGTTTTGTCGAAGATATTACGGAACGCAAAAGGGCCGAAGAGGCTCTTATTTCTGCCAACCGGCAACTGAACGACATAATCGAGTTTCTGCCGGATGGAACATTCGTGGTGGATAAAGACAAGAAAGTCATCGCCTGGAACCGTGTGCTGGAAGAGATGACGGGGGTGAGCAAGCGGGAGATGATCGGTCAGGGAGATTATGCCTGGACGGTTCCTTTTTACGGTGACAGGCGGCCGCATCTGATCGACCTCATTGACGCCCATGATGAAGAACTCGCATCAAGGTATCAACAGGTTGTTGGAAAAGGCGGCATTTTACGCGCGGAAACTTACGTTCCACGGGTCTATGAGGGCCGTGGGGCCTATGTGCTTGCGACGGTGGCCCCGCTGTTCGACGCTCATGGAAAGCGCGCCGGAGCCATCGAGTCCATCCGTGATATTACAGAGCAAAAAATGGCGGAGGAAGCGCTTAAGCGGAGTGAGGAAAAGTATCGGGAGTTGGTCGAAAGCGCCAACAGTATCATCCTGAGAATGGACAACCATGGCGAAATTACCTTTATAAACGAGTTTGCCCAGCATTTCTTTGGCTACCGGGAAGAAGAGTTGCTCGGGAAAAACGTTGTAGGCACTATTGTTCCCCCAGTTGAATCTACTACCGGCCGGGATCTGCGGTTGATGGTCGAGGACATCGGGCTGAACCCGGAGAGTTACACAAATAATATCAACGAAAATATGCGCTGTGACGGAGAGCGGGTCTGGATAGCCTGGACCAACAAGCCAATTCGAGACGATGATGGGCGGGTTGTGGAGGTCCTTTGCGTGGGAAACGATATCACCGAGCGCAAACAGGTGGAAAGATCCCTTCAGCTCAGCGAGGAAAAATACAGAAGACTATTTGAAGACTCGATCCTGGGTATTTTTCGCTCAACCGTGGATGGCAGGCTTATCGAGGTTAATCCGGCTTTCGCCAAAATATTCGCTTTTGATTCCGCGGAGCAAGCAACAAGTCTGGTAAAGGATATAGCTGTCGATATTTATGTCGATCCCTCACGGCGAAAAGAAGTCCTGCGTGAACTTTTGGACGCCAATAAACCTGTGCATACGGAGACCCTGTTCAAACGGAAGGATGGGAGCACGTTTGCCGGGAACCTTCATTTGTGGGTTGCCCATGATGATGGTGTAAATGGTAATCAATTGCATTTTGAAGGTTTTGTAGAGGATATCTCCGAACGAAAACAGGCTGAAGAAGCTCTTAGAGAATCCCAGCAGCAACTTGCTAACATCATCGACTTTTTGCCGGATGCAACCTTTGTGATCGATCAAGGTGGGAAGGTCATTGCGTGGAACCAGGCCATGGAAGAGATGACCGGGATCAGCGCGGCCCAAATACTGGGGAAAGGCAACTACGAATACGCTCTGCCCTTTTACGGTGAAAGAAGGCCCATTCTGATCGATCTGGTTCTCAAGTCCCGGGAAAAAATCGAAAGGGAATATGTTGCCGTTGAAAGAAGAGGCAACATCCTCTTGGGAGAAGCCTATATGCCTGCTCTTCGAGGAGGAGGAAGATATCTTTTCGGAACGGCGAGCGCATTGTACGACTCCAGGGGAAATCTGGTCGGGGCTATCGAGGCAATACGCGACACTACCGAGCGCAGGCACATGGAAGAAGCGATTGCCAAAGCCGAGGAAGAATATAGAAACATATTCGAAAATTCGGTGGCGGGCATCTATCAGGTGACCGTTGACGGGCGGTTCTTGAATGTCAATACGGCTATTGCAAATCTTCACGGGTATGATTCACCGGAAGAGTTTTTGAAGGAGGTAAGCAATGCCGGACAACTCCATGTCCATCCGGACAGCCGCTCCAAGATGCTCCGTCAGATCGAAGAGCATGGACTGGTGAGGGGGTTCGATGTCGAGATGTTCAGGAAGGACAAGAGTGTTGTATGGGCAAGCCTTAACGTCCGTGCAGTTCGTGACAAGGATGGCAAGATCGCCTATCTGGAGGGCACGGCTCTGGACATTACCGAGAGTAAGCTCCTTAGGGCACAGCTTGAACAGGCCCAGAAGATGGAGTCCGTCGGGCGGCTTGCGGGCGGTATAGCACACGATTTCAACAATATGCTGGGCGTAATCACCGGGCGGTCGGAGTTGGCCCTGCTCAAGGACGTTTCCCCCGACGTTCGTGACCACCTGGAGGAAGTCCTCAAAGCAGGCCGGCGTTCGGCAGACCTTACCCGGCAACTCCTGGCCTTTGCCCGAAAACAGACTGCGGCGCCCAAAATACTGGATCTGAACGACACAATCTCGGGCATGCTGAAGATGCTTCGGCGGCTCATCCGAGAGGATATTGACCTGTCCTGGACCCCGAGGCTCCATTTGTGGGAAGTCAAAATCGATCCGTCCCAGGTCGACCAGATTCTGGCAAATCTTTTGGTCAATGCCGGGGATGCCATTTCAGGCTCTGGCGCCGTCACCATCAGGACGGAAAACATGGTTATCGATGACTCCAATGTGTTGGAACACCCGGAATTCATTCCAGGGGATTACGTCCTGTTGACCGTGAGCGACACCGGAGCGGGTATGAGCAAAGAGGTGTGTGAGAAAATCTTCGAGCCTTTTTTTACCACCAAGGAACAGGGCAAAGGAACCGGGCTGGGACTTTCCACCGTTTACGGCATCGTTAAACAAAACGGCGGTTTCATTTATGTGGTGAGCCGGCCGGGGGAAGGGACCATGTTCAAAATCTACCTGCCTCGGTTCGAGACTAAAGTTCCACGGGCTCCCGTCAAGAAAGTGGGTAACGAACCCCCAAGGGGCAGGGAAACCGTCCTTCTGGTCGAAGACGATAAATCCATTCGGGACCTCAGCAGGATAATTCTCGAGAAGCTGGGATACACGGTCCTCGTTGCGGACACCTCGGCCCGCGCCATGCAACTTGCCTTGGACCATCATGGAGATATCGACCTGCTGATCTCTGACGTCGTGATGCCCAAGATGAACGGGCGGAAACTGGCGCAAAAGCTTGGCGCCATTCGCCCGAACATCAAGTGTCTTTTCATGTCGGGTTATACCGCCGACGTGATCGGCCGTCACGGCGTTCTGGATGAAGGAATACATTTTATTCATAAACCTTTTCAAATAGGTGAGCTGGCGGCAAAAGTGAGGCAGGTGTTGGACTCTTCGGAATAGATGGTTGATAAGTCGAATCGGCTCTATTGGATGGTGATATCCAGTGCTTTGTCAACGTAGTCATACGCCGACAGCCCACCAGTCGTCATTCCCACGGAGGAGACCGTGTCTCAACCCCGATATGCTCCCGTTCCCCCTCTTTCTAAAGGGGGCTGGGGGGATTTTGATTTTCTCGATCCCATGTAAGCCATCAGCATCCCGGCTAATTGTGATTTCCTGAAAGAAGAAACAACCTTTCCCAACTGGATCGTTCGAGATCATTCCCGAATTGCAACACAGTCGCGGAAGCGGGAATCCATCGGCTTTTTGAGAGGCTAAATAACAGGCTAATGCGTTGATATTCAGGTTTTCCGGAAATGAGGAGGGGCTGCGATACTGAATAAAATGAGCTCGGCGCGACGACGAAGGCTTTCTGCATTGTACTGGGCCTTGGATGAACGCATGGTGGTCTCACAGGCGCCCCTCATTTAAGTTTTTTGATTTATGCACCGTATGATATACAAGTTATACACATTTCAAGAATCTAATGGATCGAATTCCACTCGAAAGTGCGGGTCGCAATTTCCTGACAGCCAACTCGAAGCATCGTTCGGAATGAGAGGTGGTTCCCCGTGAATCCCAAACCAACCTACGAAGAACTCGTGAAAAGGATTCAGGAACTGGAGAATGAGGTGCTTATTCGTGCCGGGGAGGAGGATGCTTTGCGCGGAAGCGAGAAGCGATATCGCTCCCTGGTTGAGACCAGTTCCGACTGGCTGTGGGAAGTTGACGCCAAAGGACGTTATACCTATGTCAGCTCCAGGGTGCGCGAAATCCTTGGCTACGAACCGGAGGAAGTGGTTGGGCGCGCTCCCTTTGATCTCATGTCCGAAGAGGAGGCGCGGCGAGTAAGGGCGATTTGTGCGGAGATCCAAGCGACGCGGCGTCCGTTCGCATTACTCGAGAATGTGAATCAACATCGGGACGGCAGGCTGGTGGTTCTTGAGACCAGCGGAGTCCCGGTGTTTGACTCCAATGGGGAGTTTACCGGCTATCGGGGCGTGGATCGTGACATTACTGAACGTAAGAGGACAGCGGAGGCTCTAAAAGAAAGGGAGCAAAAATTTCGAGCGATCTTTGACCAGACGTTTCAGTTTATCGGGTTACTCGCCGTCGATGGCAGGCTGATAGAGGTAAATAGAAACGCTTTGCAATTCGCCGGTATCCGGGAATCGGAGGTGGTGGGCGAGCCGTTCTGGCAAACTCCATGGTGGACGCATTCCAGCGAGCAGCAGGAAACATTGCGCGCGGCAATAGAAAAAGCGGCGGCGGGTGAGTTTTTGCGCTTCGAGACGAACCATCTTTCAGCCGATGGAAAGCTCCATTACATGGATTTTTCTCTTAAACCGGTAATGGATGAATCGGGCGGCGTTACTTTTTTGATTGCCGAAGCCAGAGAAATCACTGTGCGCAGGAATGCCGAGGAGGCGCTGCGGCTTAGTGAAAGCCGGCTAAGCAGGGCCGAGGTTGTGGCCCGCTTTGGCAACTGGGAGTTTCGCCTGGATTCCAACGAGGTGTACGGCTCTGAGGGTGCGAAGATCATTTACGGGTTGGAGGGCGGCAATTGGTCCATACCCGAGATACAGAAGATCGCCCTCCCGGAATATCGCGGCATGCTCGATAATGCCCTCACCGGACTCGTTGAGGAGGGCAAGCCGTACAATGTGGAATTCAAGATTCGCAGACCGTCTGACGGGAAGATTGTAGATATCAGTTCCATAGCGGAATATTCTCCCGAGAAGAACGTGGTCTTCGGTGTCATACAGGACGTCACGGAGCGCAGGAAGACAGAGGATGCGTTGAGGGAGAATGAAACCCGCTTGCGCGTCATCGCCGATTCGGCCAGGGATGCGATTCTGATGATGGACCCTGAGGGCAGGATTACCTATTGGAATCCTGCCGCGGAGCGCATTTTAGGCTATACCGGAGAAGAAGCCCTTGGGCAAAATCTGCACATGCTGCTCGCGCCTCAGCAGTATCATGCCGCTTATCACGGCGCTTTCCCAAAGTTCGCGGAGACAGGTCTGGGTGAAGCAGTCGGCAAGACGCTCGAACTGGTGGCTCGCCGAAAGGATGGTGAAGAAATCCCCGTCGAGCTTTCTCTTTCCTCCGTTTTCCTGAGTGGCTGGCAGGCGGTGGGCCTGTTGCGGGACATCTCTGAGCGCAAGCAGACAGAGGCAGCTCTCAAAGAATCCCAACAACGGCTTGCAAATATTATCGATTTCCTGCCGGATGCAACATTTGTCATCGATCGTGACGGAAAGGTCATAGCCTGGAACCGGGCAATGGAAGAAATGACGGGGATAGGGGCGGCCCAAATTCTGGGTAAAGGCGATTATGAATATGCCCTGCCATTTTACGATGAAAGGAGACCCATCTTCATCGATCTCATCGATGTCGGCGATGAGGAACTCGAATCGAAGTATAAAAATATCTGGAAGAGGCGCGGCATTCTTTATACGGAAACATATGCCTCAAATGTCTACAAAGGAGAAGGAGCTTATCTGTTTGCAACGGCAGCCCCTCTGTTTGACGCATATGGAAACCGCTGGGGAGCCATCGAATCTATCCGTGACATCACGGATCGTAAACAAGCCGAAAATAAACTGAAAACAGCGGAGGCCAAATACAGGGCCATTTTTGAAGACGCCATGGAGGGGATATTCCAGACTACTCCGGAAGGACGATATATCACCGCCAACCCGGCCCTCGCAAAGATGCTCGGGTTCGAGTCGCCGGATGAGCTTTTTAACTTCGTTTCCGATATTGGCCGGCAAATTTATGTTGATCCCGCGCAGCGTGCGGAGCTCACACGGCTGTTGACCTGGAATGACTTTGTTAAGGATTTCGAAATTCAATTTTTGCGAAAGGATGGATCGAAGATTTGGGCAACCATGGATTGCGTCACTATCCGGGATTCGGATGGGAACGTCCTTTGTTTCCAGGGCACAATGCTTGATATCACCGAACGTAAACTCGCCGAAGAAGCTCTAAGAGAATCCCAGCAGCAACTTGCAAACATCATCGACTTCTTGCCGGATGCCACCTTTGTCGTTGACAGGGAAGGGAAGGTAATAGCCTGGAACCGGGCCGTGGAAGAAATGACCGGGATCAGCGCAACCAATATGCTGGGGAAAGGCAACTACGAATATGTCATTCCCTTCTACGGTGAAAGAAGGCCCATGCTGGTTGATTTGGTTCTCCACTCCCAGACGGAAATCGAGGCGAAGTATGTTGCTTTGGAAAGAAGAGGCGGCATACTCTTGGGAGAAGCCTATATGCCGGCGCTTCGAGGAGGGGGAAGGTACCTTTTCGGAACGGCAAGCGCTTTGTATGACTCTAAGGGAAATTTGGTCGGGGCGATCGAGTCAATACGCGACACTACCGAGCGCAGGCACATGGAAGAAGCGATTCTCAAAGCCGAGGAAAAATACAGAAACATATTCGAAAATTCCATAACTGCCATATACCAGATTACCATGGAAGGGCGTCTCTTAAGCGTCAATATGGCTGGTGCCCGTATCCTCGGCTACGATTCGCCACGGGAGCTTTTAGACGCGACAATCGATCTGCGTGAATTCTATGTGCATCCGGAGCGCCGCTCCGTGCTGCTCCGTTTGCTCGAAGAGCAGGGATCGGTCCGGGAATTCGAAGTGGAGTTCTACAGAAAAGATAAGAGCGTCGTTTCGGTTTCCATTAACGTTCGTGCCGTTCGGAACTCAGATGGAAAAATCGCCTACATGGAAGGCACGGCCCTGGACATAACCGACAGAAAGGTTCTTCAAGGCCAGCTTGAGCAGGCTCAGAAGATGGAATCCGTCGGGCGGCTTGCGGGCGGCATAGCACACGATTTCAACAATATGCTGGGCGTAATCACCGGGCGGTCGGAGTTGGCCCTGCTTCAGGACATTCCCGCCGGCGTTCGCAAACACCTGGAGGAAATCCTCAAAGCAGGTCAGCGTTCGGCCGACCTTACCCGGCAGCTCCTGGCCTTTGCCCGCAAACAAACCGCCGCCCCCAAGGTATTGGATCTGAACGACACAATCTCGGGCATGCTAAGCATGCTGCGTCGGCTCATCCGAGAAGATATTGAACTGTCCTGGACCCCTGGACTCGATCTGTGGAAAGTTAAAATCGATCCCTCCCAGGTCGATCAAATTCTGGCAAATCTTTTGGTCAATGCCGGAGATGCCATTTCAGGCTCGGGCGCCGTCACCATCAGGACGGAAAACATGGTTATCGACAATTCCGATGTGCCGGAACATCCGGAATTCATTCCAGGGGATTATGTCCTGTTGACCGTCAACGATACCGGAGCCGGCATGAGCAAAGAGGTGTGGGAAAAGATCTTCGAGCCTTTTTTTACCACCAAGGAAGTGGGCAAAGGAACCGGGCTGGGACTTTCCACCGTTTACGGCATCGTTAAACAAAATGACGGTTTCATTTATGTTGTGAGCCGACTGGGGGAAGGGACCACCTTCAAAATCTACCTGCCTCGGTTCGAAACCGATGCTGCACAAGCGTCGGTCAAGAAAGTGGACAGCGAACCTCCAAGAGGCAGGGAAACCGTCCTTCTGGTCGAGGACGATGAATACATTCTAGACCTCAGCAGGATAATTCTCGAGAATCTGGGATACACGGTCCTCGTTGCGCATACTCCGGCCCGCGCCATACAAGTTGCGCGAGACCATCAGGGAGATATCGACCTGTTGGTCTCAGACGTGGTCATGCCCGATATGCATGGCCGGGAACTGGCGGAAAAGCTCGGCGCCATTCGCCCGAACATCAAGTGTCTTTTTATGTCGGGCTATACCGCCGACGTGATAGGCCGTCACGGCGTTCTGGATGAAGGAATAAATTTTATTCATAAACCTTTTCAGATAGGTGAGCTGGCGGCAAAAGTCAGGCAACTGTTGGAATCTTAAAAGATTCCCATTCAAAGGTGGAAATCTGGCGTCAATCAGAGCGCGTCTTCCCCGCGAGGCTTGCCCCGGAAGTGTTTAATCCGGGGGCGGGGAACCAGGGTCTTTTTCCCACTTTTCTAACGGTTTCTGACTGTCTTCCCATTATGACGCAGAAATCATTTCCGCTGCTCTCGACTCTTCCCCGGCAGGAGTGGGAAGCCATGAAATTACTCAAGGTTATCTATCCTCGCGATTTTGGCACGGATGCTCCGCGTGAAGTTGTCTACAAACACTTATTGGCAAACGTGATGAGCATCGTTGGTATCGTCACTTTGCTCATTTTTGCGACTCACGCCATTGTGAAACACAACTATATCACGGCCGCCTTTGACACCTCGGCAGTACTGGTTCTGCTGATCAATCACGTCTATGTGCGTTTCCTGGGCGGGGACATAGATCTCGGAATCAAAATAGCGCTTGTTGCGATATGGGTTCTGTTCCTTTCCCTCTTCGTTACAGGCGGCGTGAACAATACGGGGCATATTTGGATGTTGACCTTTCCTCTGGCCTCCTCCTTTCTGCTGGGTCATAGAAATGGTCTGATAGCCAACGTCAGCCTCCTTGCCATTTCATTGGTCCTTTTGCTGTGCCTGAGGAAATTCTCTCCGATGGTGACGGCTTATGACACCCAATTTCTTGCTCGCTTCGCACTGGCGTTCATTGTTGTGAGCGTCTATTCCTTTAGCTCTGAGTATGTGAAGGATAACAAACATCGTGAGCTTGAAGAGGAAATGCGTGAGCGCGAGAAGATAGCCGCGGAACTCCGGCAAAGCGAAGACTATCTGAAGTCCATCATGAGTTCGATCCACGTCGGGTTAGTGTGTATCGAGGCCGAAACCCGAAACATTATAGACATCAATCCTTTCGCCCTCCAAATGATCGGAGCAAGCCGGGAGGAGGTTTTGGGCAAACAGTGTCACAAATTCTTTTGCCCAAGGGAGACAGGGCCGTGTCCCATCACTGAACTCGGTGAAAACATCGATTCTTCCGAGAGTTTCGTTCAAAACCTGCGGGGAGAGTTAATCCCTGTTCTGAAGAGCGTTGTCGCCGTGAGCAGAAATGGAAAGGAGCACCTGATCGAGAGTTTCCTGGACATTAGAGGCCGCAAGGAAATGGAGGAGAACCTCAGGCGGGCCAAAGAAGCGGCCGAGAAAGCAAACTACGCGAAGGCGGCTTTTCTTGCCAACATGAGCCACGAAATCCGCACCCCTATGAATGGGGTATTGGGTATGACGGAATTGCTGTTGGGAACAGATCTAAGTGAGAAGCAGCGCAATATCGCTGATTGCGTGATGCATTCAGGCGAAGCGCTTTTGAGCGTTTTGAATGATATCCTGGATTTCTCAAAAATCGAAGCAGGCAAGATGGAGTTGGAAAACATCAACTTTGACCTGCGGGAAACCATTGAAGACATCATGGAACTTTTCGCGGAAAGGGCTCATAAAAAGGGTCTCGAATTGGTGTGCGATCTGCACAAGGATGTTCCCGTGATTTTGCGGGGCGACCCCGTGCGCTTGCGTCAGGTTCTGGTAAACCTCCTTGGTAATGCCATCAAGTTTACTGAGCGCGGAGAGGTCTTTGTTCGCGTATCCGCTTTAGGAAGCGAGAAAGATCATGCGCGTCTGTGTTTTGAAGTTCGTGACACGGGGATTGGGATTGCGCCGGAAGTCCTGGAACATATCTTTGATTCATTTTCCCAGGCAGACGGCAGCACCACGCGAAGATACGGCGGCACAGGATTGGGTCTGGCCATCAGCAGGCAGTTAGGCGAGATGATGGGTGGAGAAATCAGTGTAAAGAGCACGCTCAATGAGGGTAGCGTCTTCCGATTCGTGGTGCGCTTGAGGACCGGTTCCGCATCTTTGCGGCATTCGGTTGCCAGACCTCTTGACCTTATGGATAAACGTTTTCTCATCGTCGACGACAACGCGACCAACCGCTATATCCTGCACGATCAGGTTCTCTCCTGGGGCATGCGCAACGGATGCGCCGAAAACGGTCAAGATGCCCTGGAGATGCTCAAAGAGGCAACTGCCTTGGGAGATCCTTACGATTTGGCGATACTGGATATGATGATGCCGGGAATGGACGGTCTGGAACTGGCCCAAAGGATAAAGGCAGACCCCGCTATCGCTTCCGTTCAACTCATTCTGCTGACTTCCGTAGGTCAGGACTTCGACACAAAAACGATGCACGGGTACGGTATTTCCGCATGTCTTGCCAAGCCCGTGCGGCAGTCCCAGCTTTTCGACTCCATCACAACTATAATGGGATTTTTATCCGACCAATACCCCCCATCGTCACATGAGGGTGAAACGGCTGACAGAGCCAGAGAGACCTTTGAAGCAAAGGTGCTCCTTGCCGAGGACAATCCGGTAAACCAGGAAGTGGCGCAGTTCATGTTGGAAGGTTTTGGCTGCCGCGTCAAACTGGTATCGAATGGACGAGAAGCTATCGAAGCCTTCATAGAGTTTCCCTTTGACCTTGTATTTATGGACTGCCAGATGCCTGAGCTGGATGGTTACCAGGCAGCGCAGATCATCAGGGAAAGAGAAATGCAGGTATGGAAGGATCGAACTGAACAAGGTCGGGGGATTCGCCGCACCCCCATCATTGCGCTCACCGCGCACGCGATGCAGGGAGATCGTGAAGCGTGCCTTGCCGCCGGGATGGACGATTACCTAAGCAAACCCTTCAACCAAAATCAGTTGTACAAAGTCTTGAAACGTTGGTTGCCGTCGAAACCGATGGGTAAATTGCCCTTGGATGCTCGCCCGAAGACCAAGCGATAAATCTTGGCGACTCATCCGAAATGCAAAAAGCGGCCCACAGCCTTAAATCTGCCGGCGGGTGCCTCGGGGCCACGATGCTTGTGGAGCTTTGCAAAGAACTGGAGAGCATTGGCTGGGGGGGCACGAAAAACTGCGTTTCTCTTCTGCCCGTGCTTGAGGTCGAATATGAGAGGGTTCGTGAAGCTCTCGCAAAAGAGCTGGGGGAAACGGGCGGGTAGGGCGCCACGCGCAGGAAATTATCTGTATTAGCCGGTCAGCCTGAAACGTTCCCGCAGGGTTTCGGAAAGCAATTTCACGGCGGCAAAAGCTTTTTCCACTGTTGAGATGCCGTCCGGGTTCACCAAGCAGCACGTAGCCGGGGAAAGCATGCTGCGAGAAAGCAGGAAACCGAGGTCGATTCCTTTCTTTTCCAAAGCATGCCAACAACCCAGGAGCAAGGACTCAAGAGATTGGATGTTTTCTTTCTCGAACGGCTCCATGTTGGTGGGAACCATTCCCCAGACCAGGCGGCCGCCGCGTTCCAGGAAACGTCGAATCCGGTCGGCATAAGAGACGAAAATCTCGCCGTTGGAGTAGACATCCAGCGACAGCACATCCAGGTCGAGGCCCAGGAGAAAATCCCAGTCCGGGTTCCCGCAAAGATGGACGCCACGGGGCCGTTCGACCTGGGCGAAAAAGTACTCCATATCTTGCTTCGCGGCTACGGCATCATATCCGGAAAGGGCGCTGAAGATGTACTGGAGACCCGGTTCATCCACAAAC
>Ga0326728_10013467_pt1 | contig 17737 bp, 11 predicted proteins | sample MB3enrmetagenome_FD_207602 | JGI IMG/M metagenome (GOLD analysis project Ga0326728, IMG submission 207602) | Lab enriched peat soil microbial communities from McLean, Ithaca, NY, United States - MB31MN | ecosystem: Environmental > Terrestrial > Soil > Wetlands > Peat | place: USA: New York... | reverse complement strand
AGAACATATAGTTGACGAGCAGAAGAACACATACCATCAGAAGCACATGGCTCGAGTGGTAGCCGAAGTGGCGGGTAACCCGGCCTGTCGTGAGGAGCTGAAACGCCAGACCTGTGCGGATCGGTATCCTAAAGGCGTAGACGAGATAGGCCCATACCAGGGAAACCGTTCCGACCACCAGGAACGTCACGAGCAATTTCCTCAAGGCCTGATCATCCCCGGTGAAGCTTATCACGGCAAGAGACAGGACAAAGTAGTATGGCGCTCTGGCATCGCGCAGAACGGTTTGCCAGACGTGGCCTCCGGCCAAGCCGACAACAATCGGTACGAGCAGCACAAATATGAAGAGGTAAAGCGATTTGTATCTAGAAAATGCGGGCAATTTAGCCTCGCCGAACATCATTTGAAACAACCAGACCACGTATACGAAGGAGAGCACGAGGTCGGTGACGTAGAAGTTGGCCGTTAGGAACCCTGGTCTGAAAAACTCCACTGCATCGTAGAAGGCGTCTCCCACGATCGCCAGTTGCAGAGCCAGGCCAAGAAACCTCATCGGCCGCGCGTTTTTCTCTGCCCCTTGAACGTGGTTTATCGATCTTGCTGCACCGCTGAACACAGACGCTCCCGTCATCTTAGCCAGCCCTTTTTGCAATGAGACCGAACAAATGCTTCCGGGATGGATGGAGCCAAAGCAAGACAGCAATAACTGCCGTTACGAGTACGCACGCCAAGTCGCCGGCAGCGAATCCATGAACCGAGATCCAAAATGGAAGAAGGAGAAGATAGGTGATGACCACGCCGACAAGACAAACGCCCATGAGAACGATGCTCGATCGCGGCATCAGCCTGGATAGAGGAATCTGATGCGTCACATAATAGCCGACATTTATGATGACGCCGCCCACGATGGTTGAAACTACCCAGCCCACCACCACCCCGGAGGCGCCGAATTGTCTGCCCAACAGAAAACCTGCTGCGCCATTGAGGATCGCTGCACTCGCATGGCTAATAACGTTCCAGCGAAGTTCGCCGGTTCCGAGGTTTATGAAGTACGCGGGTACCGCCAGGACATTGAAGAACCAACCAATGGACAAGGGAAACGCGAATGTCACAAAGGATTGTTCATAATGACCTATCCAAAGTCGGGAGATGGCCGGGGCGTAGATAATAACCAAGGTATAGGTCGCTGCCGCCGTGCAGAAAGTCAAATCATAGGACAAGAAATAGAGGCTCCTGATTCTCTCAGCAGCCCTCTCCTTCAAGTCTGCGGCCGCTGGAACAAGGGTGAAGCCTGGAGTAACTATGAATGCCCGCAACTGCTGTACCATCCGATTGCACATATCGTAGTAGCCCACTGTAGCGAGTCCGCCGAACCTGCTCAAAAAAACCTTCGTGACAGGGTCCGTGATCATGATCGCGATAGATATGAGCTGGAATTTTGCTCCATAGGCGAGCATTTCTTTGAACAGCACTGGGTCCCATCGGTAACGAAAAACACGTAGGGACGGCATGTGCTTTCTCAACACCCGGCACGTCGCCACGAGCAGCCACAAGTTCTGAATCACACTCGCAGCAGCCACCCCGACAAGTCCCCATTTTAAGGCAAGAACATAGCACAATCCTAAATAAATGAGCGAGCCTATCATGACGATGATGTTCCTGGAGTCGATGCGCTGATAACCGTCGAGGCCCGCTTGAAAGACACCTGCAACAAGGAGAATCCACAGTGAGATAAAGGCATAGGGTACGATCGATAAACCCGCCTCAAGAGAATCTGCTGGAATGAACAACGACAGAACCGGCCTGGCAAACAAAAAGAGAACGGCCAGCACGATGCCCGTAGAAAGGGCGAGGGATACTACGGTAGTCTCGATCACCCGCGAGGCCAGTTCGGACTCATCCCGTGCTACATATTTGGCCACAAACTTGGTAACCCCCCCCACAAGGCCAAGATTGGCCAATTGGGTAAGCGAACCCGTTGCCATCACCAACGACCAGATGCCGAGCTGCTTGACGCCTATTGTCCGCAGCAAGACCTTGTAAAGGACGAACAAGGTCCCGCTTACGACAAGCACTTGCAGCATTGAAACGGCAGCGTTACTGAAAAGACGACCCTTCTGCATGTATTTCTCTGGCTAGCTCCTTGAAAGAATTCCCTAAAGGAATCGACTCTTGATTCCTCTCAGATTCGATGGCCACTTTCGCTCAGAAAGATCTATTGCCCCCTCCGTCTCGTCGAGAAAACGAGAATGGACTCGTCAGTCTCCTGCGGCATCACACCGGTAACCAATTTATTCCCATCGCCTGTCATATCCAGACGATCTCCTCAGTCGTTCCCCTCTTAGTCAAAAAAGGCCTCAGCACGGAGAATAACCCTGAGATTATCAGCCCGACGAAGACCTTTTGAACATCCATTTGTCTGACCCTCATATATGCGAGACACTCCCTGAACCCTTCCCAATGATGGTTTCTCAAGAAAATCTTTGATATCCTTATGAGCAAGTCATCTATGTCTTTTCGGGGAACAGTGCTGAGCACTTCTCCGTAATCCTGGAGAAACAACAGGCAGTCGTTGACATGGCGAGCGTTCCTCCCTGTCAGCAGGGGTGACACGCGATTGGGCGAGTCCATATGGTACAAGGCCCAGGGCTCGTCCACATATAACTGCGAATACTTCAGAGAGAACGTCAACCACGCATGGGCCTCAAGGGCAAAATACTCGCGGGCCCTCTCAAGCCATGCATCGATCACGCAGCGTCTTACACCTGCGATGCAGTCCGAGGCGGCGGGAAGGGTGGCAACATCCCGGGGGGTCACCAGTCTTGTGCCGTTACGAACCCTCACCGGCACCCTTGAATCATTGCTTCGCAAAAACATGCCCGTCACGGCATCGGCTTCCGGGGTTTCCTCGAAATAGTGAACGATTCGTTGGAGCATCCAGGGAAACGCTTCCCAATCACTGTCCAGGTTGACGATGTACTCGCCTTTGCACATTTCCCAACCTAACGTTCTTGCATTATAAGGACCGCCATTCTTGTCGTTCCTGACATATCTAAACCGCGTGTCGTTCATGCCATCCACTATATCCCGAATTTCGATGGTACTATAGTCATCTACAACTAAGACCTCGAATTCCGGATAAAATTGTCCCGACATGCTTTTGAGACATTTTTCCAGCTCTTGACGCCGGTCATAAACCGGTGTAATGACGCTTATCAGCCTGTCATGCATCGATCGTATAATGCCTCCACTGTGCATATGTTTCTTGGGAAATGACGCAAAGTTTCATTCAGATCGGTCGTCGCTTCCAGTGGATATCCGTCTTTGCTATTTTTGCATAGTTTCCCGCAACGAGCGCGTTTTCTTCCCGAAAGGATGTGGTGATGATAGAGCTGGGTGCCTTCATACGGTACCAGATACGATTATGCACGGGTGTCAACAAATCGCTCCAAAGCTGCCTTGATCTTTCTCGCGACACTAGCCGACACTCCAGATGGATCGAAAGTCAAAGCGAATGCCAGGTAATACCGCAGCCTGAGGCTGCAATTCCTAATGCTCTTCAGAAAATCACCTCTCGCCTGGGCTCTCCGCCCCAGCCTAAAACATTCCAATCCGTTTTGGTAGTGTATTTCTGCTCGTCTCCTGTTTTCGTGACGCCGCAATTTAGGTTGGTTGGCGACTACCTCATCCAGCAACATCAGCCGGGCTTCGCGCATTCTATCGATATTATTGGACGCACATCCGGAATGTACCGTTTTGCAAACAAGCGGCTCATCATCGTATACGACTTTGTGCTTGTTTATGACACGTGAGCAAAGTTCAATTTCATCCCCGCTATACAGTTTTTCGTTCAACAATCCATACTCATCCAAAAATGATCTGCGGACAATTACGGTGCTGGCTGACGGTATCGGAAATGCTAACAGAATTTCACTATTTGCACTACTTATGCTTATCAGCCTGCGGCTTTGTTCACCGCTCTCTGGCGTAGGGAATTTAAACCTGCCCATGAAGTGATCGGAGTCATCTCGCCATATCACGGAGCAATATGCAAAATAGACATCGGGGTCATCAAACAGCATCAATTGCTGCTCAAGCTTGTCCTCATTCCATACATCATCTTGATCCAGAAAAGCTACGTACTCTCCCCTGGCAGCGCGAATTGCCGCGTTTTTCGTCGCAGAAATTCCCAGGTTGCTATCATTCTTCAATAAGATTACCCTGGCGTCACGAATGTACCGTTCGACTACTTTCAGTGAATCATCGGTTGAGCCGTCATCCACGATAATAAGTTCCAATTCCTTTGTCGTCTGAGCCAGCACACTTTCAATTGCACGTCCCAATGTTTTGGATCCGTTAAAGCAGGGGATGATTACGGATACCTTTGGAGAAAAAACCAAAGAACTCATATCGGTACTGGAAGCTGCGGATGATGCCATTACGTAGTTCCTTCCAAGATGTTACTATGTCGCTTCAAGGCGTGCTGAAGGAGAGCCGCTTTCTGTTATCCATTCTTGCCTCATATGGCCTTATGCCTGATCTCTTGGAACGCCTCACCAGAATGATCCGGACCGTCTTAGCGCCATACCGCATAGCCTACCGGCCGGGTCCTCCCCTGAACCTTGAAGTCGGGGAGCCCGTCTATCTCTTCCAGCCAGGATACCTCCACACTTCCGCACGTGGGGGTATCCGAATTGGCCGGGTTGGGCAGGGCTTCGGCACAACGCTGTTCCAAGTCAACGTCCCGTCGATGTGCCGCGGTTTACGCCTCATGAAGCCTTGGAAAGTCATTAATGAAACGAAATCCCCTTACCAAGACTTTACACCTGATAAGAGGATGAACGTTTCGGAATCTTCAGCACGTTAAGCGATTGCCTTGGAACACATCCTTCCTTTTTCTTCCTTTTCTTGGTAAGTGAAAGCCGGGAACCGGTATTTAAGCCTCCCCTTTCGGCACGCGCTACAGCTTCTCCAGGGTTCGCTGAGCCTCTTCCTTTCCCTCGAAGGGGGCACCATATTTCATGGCCTTGGCGAGATATTCCTTCGCCTCGGTCAGCTTTCCGGCCTTGAAAGAGACCATGCCCATGTGATAGGTGACGACCGGGTTGTTCGCCATCCGCGCGTACGCCTTCCCGATGAGGTCCTCGGCATGGTTCAGGTCTCCCCGCTTGTAGTAGATCCATCCCAGCGTATCCTGTGTGCTCGCTTCGTCCGGACGGGCATTCAGCGCCTTCTGCGCGAGGGTCAGCGCCCTGTCCAGGTCTTTCCCCGACTTGCCCTGCTCGCATAAGAGAAAGGCAAGGTCATTCTCCGCTGCCCAGCTGTCGGGAACCTTCTGGAGGATCTTCTCGTACGCGTCCATCGCGGATACGTACTTGTGGCTCATATTGTAAAGCTGGGCCAACATGAATCGTGCGTTTATATCATCGGGTGCGCTCTTTGTGCGTTCCTCCATTCTTTTTATGGCCATATCGGCCTGTCCCTGAACTACGTAGAGCTGGGCCAGGTTGCGAAGGGGCTCGGGAGAGTTGGGCTGAAGCTCTGCTGCCTTGTTGAGTGCAACCTCCGCCCTCTTGTAGTCCTTTTGTACACCGTAAACCTGACCGAGAAGGTCGTACGCGAGCGCGTCGTTTGCGTTCCGCTTTATCCTCGCCTCGCAGAGAGAAGTCGCGAGATCATACTTTTTTTCGGCCAGGTAGATCCGCACGACGGAGGCCACGAGCGTTGGCGAGTCCGGGGCGAGCTTGAGCGCAGCCTCGAATTCACCCCGGGCCTTGTCGAGCTTTCCCTGACTCACAAAAAGGTACGCCAGTTTGACATCACCCGCGGGGTTATTCGGCGCTATCCTCTTCATCTGCCCATACTCCGTTTCCGCACGGCCCGAATCCTTCTTGGCTGCATAGAGATCCCCCAGGATCGCCCTCGCATCTAGGTCGTTCGGGTTCTCTTCCACAATCTTACGAAGCCGGCTCTCTGCGTTGTCGTATTCCTTCTGGAGCATTTCTACCTTGACGAGCACCAGTGTCGCCTCCCGGGATTTGGGGTCAATTTTCAGCGCATTCAGAAGCGTGTCGGAAGCAAGATTGAGCTCGTTGTTTATGGCATGGGCCTCGGCCATCTTCACATAGGCCGGGACAAATTGGGGCCTTTCGGTCACCACTTCCCGGAACTCAGGGACAGCGTTGACGCCCTCTCCCTTTGCAAGATAGATATCGCCTCTTGTAAAATGGGCATCCAGGTTTTTGGGGCTATCTTTCAGGATCTCATCCACATATTTTTTTGCCTCGTCCATATTCCGCTGGGCGAAGTAGATTTTGGCAAGGGCATTCTTCACCTGGATGACGTCGGGGTTGGTGGATTTCTTTTCCAGCCCCAGCGCCTCCTTCAAGGTCTTGATGGCCTGGTCGGCCCTGTTCGTGTTCACGTAGAGTTCGCTCAGGGCGAGGCGAAGCCTGAAGCTCTTGCCGTTTTGCCGGATTCCGTCTAGCAGCTCCCCCTCCGCAGCGTCCGCTTTCCCTTTTCTGAGGTAGAACATGGCAACCTGGAGCCTGCCGACTTCATTCTTCTTGTCCGCGGAGACCACCTCCTTCAACAATTCTGTTGCCTTCTCCTGTTTGCCGGTATCCCAGTACAGGCCGGCTAGGGCGAGCTTGTGAGCAGGGTTCGCCGGATCGAGCGAGACGAGGTGCTCCCCGACGGAGATCGCTTCCCCCGTCCGCTTGCCTTTTACCAGAACGTCGGCAAGTACCATGTTGAGCGCGACCGAGGTCGGGTTGACCTTGATGCCGTCCCGCAGCACGTTGGCGGCCTCGTCGAAATCGTTCTTTTGCGTGTAGACCGCCGACAAAAGGAGAAAGGCGTCCGCGGTCTTCGATCCTTTTCCGATCAGCTCTTTCATGAGAGCGACCGTCTTGTCGCCCTCCTTCTTTGCGAGGAAGCACGCCCCTTTCAAGATGAGCGCCTGCTCGTTGGTCGGCTCTGCCTTGAGTGCCGTGTCAACAGCTTCCAGGGCCTTGTCGATCGCCCCTCCCCGGAGGAGCACCCCTGCCAGCTCTACCCGCGCTTTCGTGTTGGAAGGGCTCAAATCGACTGCCTTCGACAGACCGCCGTAGGCCTCCCTGAGGTTGCCCTGCTTCAAGGCAGTGAGGCCCAACATATAATAGGCATCCGAGTATTTCGGGTCTATCTGCGCTGCGTTCTTGAATTCCAGCCTCGCCTTCACATAGTCGCCCTTCTCGTAGAGGGCCTTGCCCTTGTTGTAGAATTTCAGCTTCTTCTGCTCCGGGCCGCCACAGCCCGCAACAATGAGGCTTATCACAAGAACTGCCAGGATCATTTTCAATATTCTTTTCAACGATGACCTCCTATGAAACTGGTAAGGATGAGGATCGATGGAGCGCAACTTTCATTCAAGGAACCTCTGCCTGATAAGAGTCCACGGAGCCTAGCACACAACAGTATACCCATATTGCACTGTGCGCCGCTTCCGTATTCCGTACAGTATACTACACATACATCACCACCCCGAAAGCCCACGGATCGCCACGGCAAGAATCGACGACAAACTCGCCAGGGCGAGGCCATTGAGCTTTCCCCGCATTTCCCCCGTGACAACCTCGTAGCCGAAGAAGAACATGATGGTCTTGGCGACGACGATCGGCAGCCCCTTTATGGGTAGATACGCCCCCAGAATATAAGGGAAGACGAGGGCCATAAAGAGAATAAGAAAATCCATGGGCGTGCTCTTAAACCCTCTCTTCCTCCTTGTCAGCTTGAGGGTGAGCACGGTAAGTACTATGAGCCCGATGAAAGCGGCGCTGTATAGCGCGTATACCGCATCTACCATGGGTCGCTCATCTTGCGCGCTCAGGTAAACGATCAGAGGGATGAAAAGATAGAGGGACGACATGAGGCTCAGCCTCATCCATGCTTTTTTGAAAGCCCATACACCGCCGAGAAGGCAGAGAAGGGCCACGGAGAGCAGGCCGAGGTAGGTCGGTACTTCCGTCGGCACGAAGCAGGTCACAAGGAGCAGGAAGGGCAGCCCGAATCGTATGGCTCGAAAGGAAACCCTGATGAAAACGCCCTCGTCCCGCATCCTCTTGAGGCGCCCTTTGATCAAGTGTTCGAGGAAATCGTACCTGCCCAGCCGCCAGTGGGCCTTGTCGGCCAGGTAAAACCCCCCGAGTATGGCCGCGGACAGGGCGACGTAAACGGACAGGATGAGCCACTCCGTGTAAAACCTGAAGAAATAGGCGCCGATCACGAGCAGGGACTGGAGGCTGTATATGACGACCACCGATTCCGTATGGTGGAAGCCCAGGCCCATCAGCCTGTGGTGAAAGTGGTTCTTGTCCGGGGAGAAGAGCGGTCTTCTTTCCGAAAGCCTCTGGGCCATCACCCCCAGAGTGTCGAGCACGGGAAAACCGAGGACAAGCAAGGGCAAGAGCGGACTCAAGGCCGTGGACTGCTGCTGGGTAAGTCCAAGGGAGATGCATATGGCCGAGAAACCGAGAAACTGGCTCCCTGTGTCCCCGAGAAAAAGTTCCGCCGGGTACGTGTTGTACCTTAGGAAACCCATGATGGCCCCCACCAAGGCCAAGCCGAGCAGGCAGAGGGCCATATTTTCGCCGGTATAGGCGAGATACCCGAGACAGGAAAAACTCAAGAGACAGATGCCGCCCGCGAGGCCGTCGAGGCCATCCGAGAGGTTGACTGCATTCGTGACGCCAACGATAGCAACGACGGTGAGGGGTATGCTGATCGCGTCGGGGAGGAGGAGACCGTCGGGGAGCAGGGTGCCCAGGCTTGTTATCCTGACATCTCCGTACACTGCCACAACAAGTGCGGCGGCTACCTGGCCCAGGAATTTCACCCTGAACCCGAGCCCCCTGAAATCGTCCACCATACCGAGCAAGACGATGACGGCCGCTCCAACGACGTAGGCGTGGGTAAAGCCCGACTGGGGCAGCCAGAATACGGTCGACATAAACACGCCGAGCATGATGGCTATGCCACCTACTCTGGGTATGGGCTGCTTGTGCACCTTCCTCGCGTCGGGGATGTCGAGGCCGATGTTGAACTGAAAGGCGATCCTGCTCAAAACAGGGATGAGGAGAACCGTAATGAAGAATGACAGGAGAAGAGAACTTAAGTAGACCAATGTAATGTTGAATTTTGAATCGAAAGCCTTAGGGTGAATCCGCCGCCATTACCGGTCGATGAAATTGTAGATAGCGTGGACGTATTCGACATGGAGTTTTGTCGCCTCATCGACTGTAGCATTCACAATCGCGTCGTGACGTCGTCATATTCGTGTACACGCCGGTTGCGCAAACCGGCAAAGGGAGCAAGGCCCTGCCTTTCGGCGGATGAGCCGAAAAGAACAACGAGCTCAAGAGCCTTATTTGCATTTGCAAACAAAGGCTCAAAGCGCGCTTCTTGACCTCATCCTTCGTAAGGACTTTCACGTTTTCTCTGGGCATGGACTATTATGCATCAGGGTCCCGCCATTGACAATGCAAAATCAAGCATTCAAGATTGCTCTATTCCGGTATGTATTCCTTCAGCACCGGCACGATTTCTTTCGTAAATCCCTGGAGACGGGCTTCCGCGTCTACCATGTTTTCACGCTCGTACACGGGGGTGATGAGGCGCACGAGGGCGCCATCCGTCCGGTGCTTCGTGAGGGCATCCCAGAAAGAGTAGAGCTTTACCTGGTAAAGGTTTGTAAGGACCCTGCCCCGCTGGGCGAACCAGTAGTAGGTCAGCTCTTTTGCGCCCGTTTTCTCTATGAAAGCGCGGTTGATGCGCATAGACTTACCGGACCCAACGGGAATATCCGTTGCCCCGGCATCCCTGAAGATCCATCCGTTGCCCGGTAGGCACGTCTCGGGCGAGTGCGTCGCCTCTCCGGTTTTCTGGCTTTCGTAGTATGCCGTATAGAAGTTGACCGTCCTCTTATCCGTGTTCACGTAGTCTATCATTGCGTAGTCAGTGAAGTGGAGTTGATCGATGAATTCCTGCTCCAGTTGCTGCCTCTTTCCGGTCCATCCTCCTATGGTCATCGGCAAGGTCGCCAGTGGTTTCTTGATGGGGATCTTCTCACGGAAATCCACTGTCTTGGAGACGACTAGGGTCATTGCGAGAAGGGCTATCGGGATGATAAAGACGGGTTGAAAAAAAGAGAACGTCCGTTGAGTCTTCGATTCTGAATTAGGCTCCCCCCTATCTCGTTCATCGTCCATTGTAGCCTTCTCTTCCCTTATCCATTTTCCATCTCCCACCTGCCGTCTCGGTGGTATCCATTGCAAGACCCACATTTCGACAAGGAGAACGGGGATTGTGAGCATGAATATGAGCCATCCGGAAAAGCCGTGAAAGAAACCTTCGGCGACGCTTGCGCCCCAGAAGCTATAAAGGATGCCGGTTGCTGCGATACGGAAGCTGTTGACAAATATCGCGATGGGGACGGAGGAGAGGACAAGAAAGATCCTCTTCCAAATATGGGCCTTATTCCAGTAAGCGAGGAGCAGGCTCAAGATCAGAAGGGGCATCAGATACCGGAGCCCGCTGCACGCCTCGACCACCTGAAGTTGGGTGAAGCCGAGGTCTATGACGTTTCCCTCCCGAAATGCCGACATGCCGTAGAGCTGAAGCAGGCCGACTCCGATCTGAGACGAAATGAGCTTGAGACCGAAGGTGAGACGAACGGTGATGATATTCGGGATAGGAAACATGCCGAGCATCATAGCCATCGCAAACCAGACGGCCTTCAGCTTCTCCCATCCAAAATGGAGCAAGACGAGCCCCACGATCACCAGCCACAAAGAAATGTAGAGGGAAAACAACTCTCCACCGAATTCCCCGATCCAGAAGAGGATGAGCCCGAGGCAAATCGGAAGCATCCCCCACCATGAGACACCGGAGCCCGACGCAGCCAGTCTGTCCCTCTTTTCCCAGATCAAGTAGAGAACGATCAAGGGGATCAGGTAGCAATAGTTGAAGTCCTCCCTGGGCCAATCAACGGCAATCATCAGTCCAAGGGCCGAATAGTAGACTGCGCATAAAGCCAGGACGTACAGCCCAAGCTTGGCCCAGGAAGTCGGTTTTGCTGCCTCAAACATCTTCGGCATAAGTCACTCCCCACACGCCGTCAATCCGTTTAGCCCGATCAGGTTCCGCCATCGCAGTGTCCCTGGGGCCTACCCGAGTGAATTGCGTTACCCAAACTCCCTCACCAGCACTTCCCATATCCGCTCGGAGGCCCGGCCGTCCCACTTCGGAGGCATGGCCGCGCGGGACTTCTTTCGAAGGCTGTCCCGGTATGCTTTCAAGATGCCCTCGCGGGTGGTTCCTGCAAGCACGTTAGTGCCGACCTCCACCGTTATCGGCCGTTCCGTGTTGCCCCGGATGGTAACGCACGGAACACCGAGGGCCGTCGTCTCTTCTTGGAGGCCGCCGCTGTCTGTCAGCACGACCTCAGCATCTTTCCACAGGAAGAGCGATTCAATGAAACCGAGCGGCGGCAGCAACGTTATTCTCCCCGAGAACTCAATTCCGAACTGCTCCGCCATCTTTCTGGTCCTGGGATGGATGGGAAAAATGATAGGGAGCCTTTCAGCGATCTCGTTGAGGGCGGATACGACGTCTCGAAACGTGTCGACATCGTCAACATTCGAGGGCCGGTGCAGCGTGAGAAAGGCATAACGCTTTTTTTCCTCTCTAAGAGAGAATACGGACAACGCTCTAACATCAATTCCGCCCGCGTCCAGCTTGCTCTTCTGATACAAGAGGTTGTCTATCATTACGTGGCCGACGAAATAGACTTTATCCCTCGGCTTACCTTCTCTCAGCAAGTTCTCGACCCCGCTCTCTTCCGTGACAAAGAAGTAGTCGGATATGGCATCCGTGACCATGCGATTAATCTCTTCCGGCATGGCCAGATCGAAGCTCCGCAAACCGGCCTCCACGTGGGACACCTTGATCAACGCTTTCTTCGCGACCACGCTGCATGCCAGGGTAGAATTCACATCTCCCACCACCATGACGACATCAGGTTTTTCTACTGCGCAGACTTCCTCGAAGGCGACCATGATCCTAGCGGTCTGCACCCCGTGGCTTCCCGAACCCGCTTCCAGATGATATGCGGGCGTCGGAATCTCCAATTCATCAAAGAATGTCTGCGACATATCGTGGTCGTAGTGCTGCCCCGTATGGACGATCTTGCAGTCGACACCGGGGAATTTCAACGAGGACCGGTAAATAGGCGCGATCTTCATGAAATTGGGACGTGCTCCGGCAACGAGAAGAACTTTCATCGTCGATTATCTCATCCAGCTAATAGTTCGGTTCGCTCTTGAGGAACAAAGTCCGAAAGTGAAATAACGCGCATCTTTTCTTTCTGCCCGTTCGGCCAGTCCCTGATAGATCCGAAAGCGTGCCGCTCCAAGACCAGTCTTAGCTTGGTGAACGATCGTGACACATTCACGTAACACTTGAACCGCCGTTTCAGGGACATAGGCAGGCGCGGCGTCTTGCTGTCTATGTCACGGGGATGCAGGTACATCATCACCGGTACTCCCTTCCTGTTGGATGCGGCAATCAGGCGTGTCAGCATGACAAAAGGACACAAACGGAAGTATCCACCCCCCGAGAACGCCACCCTATGTCTGCCAAGGGCCAGGACAGTCGCAGGGAACTCCTCTATTCTGTGCCCGCCGAGGGTGACTAAAGTAAAAGGCTCCGACGGCAAGCCCGGTATGCCTCCATGGGCATGGATCCCAGGATAGAGAGTAGCATCGTAGGTGAAACCTTCCTCACAAATTATGTCAAACGCCCAGGCATTGTGAGCCATTATGCTAAAGCCGGGACCCCGGTAGCCTTCGACTTTCCTTCCAACAAGGTCCTCGATGATTGCCTTCCCTCTCCGGATATCTTTCCGAAACTTGTCAGGTCCAATCCTGTCGATCAATTCATGGCTGTATCCGTGAGACGCCAGTTCATGCCCCATGGAAGCCACCCTTTTCAGAACCTGCGGGTGTTTTTCCGCAACTACACCCAGGGCAAAGAAGGTAGCAAGAACTCCTTGCCGAGAAAAGAGGCCTAGAAGCCTGTCAACATTCTCTTCAATTCGGGACGCGCCGTATATTTCGACGCCATCGGTTCTTCCCGGTAGATCCAGAATGTGAAACCATTCTTCAAAATCAATGGTCAAGAAATTAAGGACTTTCTCATCAGCCTGCATGGATTGGCCCCGCGTGGTTGAGAATGCGCTGCCTACCTGCCGCGGACAGCTATTTTCCTCATCGCATCGATGAGCGCTCCAATCGCCGGCATTGGGTCGTCCCAGGATAGGTCGTATGATGTATTGCCGGGCCTGAAGTCAAAAAAGCTTGGCTTCAGCCTAAATCTTTCCGGATTCTGCAAGAAGTGCAATATGTCTCCAGGCCAAAGCCATCTCCAATACTTACCCGTGGGAAACTGTACGACAGGTTCCGTTTCCAACCCCAAAGCGATCCTGTGATACAACACAGGGAAGTTCACGCCCGCAAAAACAGCGAGCTGCAGGGAACCCCAGAACCGAGGGTTTATTTCCATCAGGATCGGCTTGTCGGCCCTTGCGTCAACTTTGTACTCCACCATAGCCACTCCGACCATCCCGATCATTCGCAGCAGACGGATGGACTGCTCTACCAACTGGTCGTCCCGGTAGCTGACACAAAGTGTGCTCGGCCCGCCCGACACCGGATATTCTCTGAGCCGCTTGTGCCCGAAGATAGCCTTAACATCTCCTTTCTTATCCATTAGGACAAACACCCCGAGGCCTGCTCCCTGAGCCGGTATCTTCTGCTGGATCAAAGGGCGATTGTAATGTGCCGATACCTTCCGGTAACTCTCAATCATCTGGGACGGAGTGTTCACATAGCATAGGCCGCGTGATCCGCTGCTCTTTCTTGGCTTGATTACCGCTGGTCCTTCCCATCTGGACGCCAGAGATGCTACCTCTTCGATACTGGTTGGGCAAAATGTATGTGGCACCGGTATTCCTGCGGCTTCGGCTGTCTGTATGGTCTGCCACTTATCGTATGCCTTCTCCAATGTGTCTGAAGCGGGAATCAAGGCTTCGGTGTACGGCGACCACGACGCCCTGTTTCGAGAGCACAAAGAGAGCGCTTCGTCCTCCAGGGCATAGAAAACGTCGGGTCGCTCGGTACGCATGATTTTCTGAAGGTCATCGAGAAACCGGTCGGGCTGAGAACGATAATCTGCGCAGATGTGGACTCGGCTGCAGTACTTTGAAAATCCGCCCAACGGGACGTGCCTGTAGCTGACGCCGACCACTCTGACCTTCTCCATGCCAAGGGCCCGGATTATCGGGAGGGCCTTTCTCCGATCTATATCCGTAATGAGCGCTGAAGTGCCTGCTATACCCGAACTCACGCGTTTTCCCCTATCGCTATATACGCGATGCCCATCTCTTCAAGTTTCCTGCGGAGTCTTATTGACGGCCTCACTATTCTCACACAGTCCGCTATTTTCATGATGGGCGCATCGGATATGTGGTCTGTATAGACAATTACCCTGTCCGGACTTAGCTCTTTCATGAGTTGTCCGGCACATGACAGCTTTTCAGTCATGTACATGTTTCTAAAGAAAGGCTTCCCGTCGCATTGACCGTACTCCGAGGCAAACACACGGACATTGTTCACCCAACTTTGGAAGTATGGTTTCAAGTAAAACGCAGGCGACGCTGATAGAACAGCCACGTAGTGATTACAGCTTAGATGCTCCTGAAGGAGTTCGGCAACCTCCGCGATTCTTATCCCATCCAGCTTTTGATACAGGTCTTGCAGGGCAAGGGCTTTCTGCTGCTCCACTTTCCGATCCCAGGCAACGCGCAAAACGAGCCTTTTGTACCGATCATTGCTAATAAAGCCGACTTTTCCTATGACCGCAAGGAGCGATACGACAGCTTTCTTGGGCCATGTTTTCGATGCTATCAGGCTGAAAATGCGAAAACTGTCCTTGGCGACTATAGTCTTATCGAAATCGAAAATAGCAAGAGTCCGTTCGCTTCTGTTGTCCACGACACGGCAACGCGCGGCATCGGACGAAGTGCCGGGCGTCCCCGGGGGGCGGGACTTCGTATCGTCAGGAGGTGAAATGGTCACCGCTTTCTCTGATCTCGATTTGTGTCCTGTGGCCTTTCTCCCCGGTGCACTTGAAGGAGTATAGTATCGAATCGGCCGGATCGACCTTCCCATATAGGGTCGACCTCCAGCCCACGAAAGGATCCAGCGACCCGCGATAGGAAACTACTTCAAAGCCATCCGGAAACGTGAGAAGGACACTGAACCGGTGGAAGACCACGAGAACTTCGTTTCCCGACCGATCGACGCTCTTACAGTCACCCATGTGAAACGCTCCTCTGCACCGAAGGCCGCTGTCAGGCCCCATAAAACGGTCCCAAATCTCGATTCGGTTCGGCGCCGGCCACTCAACCCTCCGGACATGAACAAGACCCAGTTTCTTCTCGTAAGCATCGTGATACGCTTCAACGGCCGGAAATGGCGATTCAGCGGCTGCACTTAGGACGCATTCGTACGACCGGTCCCACATAAACGGACCCAGGATCTTAGCTTGATCAATCCCTTCGATCTCGACCGTGTTGTGGGCAATCGTCGACCGGAAATAGTTGCGGATCCGCTTGTCACCGTTGTACCGACCGGTCCCCGGATCTATGAGAACAGGGACATCCTTCCAAAACAACAAGATCGACAGCGCATCAGCGTGACCGTGTCCGAACGTAGGCTCAAGACCGAGCCTCGAGTGTCTAAACAAAAGACGTCCGTCACCCCGCCTCGCCAGAGTCACGCCCCCGTCCCGGTATGTCATCAACTTCGATTCGCCTGTCTTCTCCGTTGGCGCCGGACCTGCCAAGCTCTGTAGGTCCCGCCTCTTATCACATCCCCAGAACTTGAAGCGCTTTGCTGCATCAGGCAAATGCCTGAACCAGCCGCCCCTTTCAAAGATGCAGGTGCCGAGATTCAGAAGTCCGGGGAAAGGGGATTCACCATAGTCGCAGGAGGTCCTGAAGACGAACCCGTCATCCCGGTCCCCAAAGTCGAAAAAAGTGCCGTCCTGAAAGGTGAGCTCGTTGATAAAGTCCAAGGCCTTCTCGACCCGTTCCAAGACCTCTTTCGGAATTATTTCCCGGTCTTCCAGCAGGAGATAGTGGAAGAATGCGTCGAGCACGAAACCCAGGTACCAAACGGATTGCTCTCTGCCGGTGCCGTCGCTCAATATTTGTCTCAGTATCTGCTCCCAAAGGATATGTCTTCCTTTTGAGAGCCACCCAACCCCCTTCTTGGACTTGGCCAAGGCCCTGCCGAGCCAAAAAAGCCCCAACGCTTCTATGACTATGTGGTTTCCGGCTGAGGAATGGGTTGAGAGTCTCCTTTCGATGAACTTTCCGGAAAGCACGGCAAGACCTTCCACGCTTCTTCTGAGAGTATCATCCAAAGGCTCTTTCAAGAGGCATACAGCCCAGTAAACAGAAATCCACCGCAGGGCGACTTCCATGGAACTTAGGTACGATGGACCTTGAAGATAGGGCGTCTTTGCGAACCAGTCTTCAAGCAATGAACGAGCCAGACCCTCGTCCGTTACGGTTATCATGGGCAGAAACTGCAGCCGGTTCAGCTCCCAATTCGTTCGAATATCGCCATAGGCGCTGCCGGGGGCGTAATCTATTCTCCCGTGGTGGCACTGAGGCCACCGAGTGGATCCGCCATCCGCGAAATACCAATCAACCGGAGCCGTCAAGTCAATGACGTGGGAGTACACGTGATAGGCTTTCCAATCTCCGGTAATGGGAGCGCTCGGCAGGGGTTGACAAGACAGACGCGCGTCTCCGGCAAAATATGAATAGGGTCTCTTCCGCGCGGTAAAGGCGATCTGCGACGCATACGTCGAAAGATATCGGATGGTGCGTCCGGGCACTTCCGCAAGACTCATCTTTCTTAAACGATGAAAATACCAGGTGATTCTCACGAGTACCCCTAGCATAGACCTACATGTGGCAATGCCGGCGAGCCGGGGTCAGCCTACAGCCTGTCGAAAGCGATCTTGTAGAGTATTCTCAAGACCGGGATTTGTCTTTTCCATCTCTGGATGTTCCGCATGTCGAGAAAACATCTATAAATACCTTCCCACTTAAACACTTTCTTCCACCATTCGGGCACCGGCTTCGTCTTTCCGCAATAGAGATCGAAGCTACCGCCCAGTCCCATATAGAGCGCCTTGTGAATGGTGAGAAGCTCGGTCATGATGAACTCCTGTTTGGGTGATCCCATAGCCACGAATACGATGTCCGGCTTGTTTTCCCTCAGCTCCATCTTCAGGGCCTCAAAATCATCGTCCTGCAGATATCCGTTCCTGTACCCTACGATGTTGATACCGGGGTATTCCGCCTTCAGCTTGCTCACCGTCGAGTTGATGACATCATCGGTAGAGCCCATGAGAAAGAACGTCTTCCGTCCGCAATATCGGCCTACTATGTCGAGCCAGAATTGCGCGCCTGCTATCTTTTCCGCTCTGGCGCCTTTTCTTTTCAAGGCCATCACCGCACCTATGCCGTCGGGATAGCCGATATTCTCATCGACGATGCTCTTAAATCGCGGGTCATTACTCAACAGCTTTTCCGAACTAATAGCGATGAGTATCCGCTTCTGAC
>Ga0326728_10013465_pt1 | contig 17741 bp, 14 predicted proteins | sample MB3enrmetagenome_FD_207602 | JGI IMG/M metagenome (GOLD analysis project Ga0326728, IMG submission 207602) | Lab enriched peat soil microbial communities from McLean, Ithaca, NY, United States - MB31MN | ecosystem: Environmental > Terrestrial > Soil > Wetlands > Peat | place: USA: New York... | reverse complement strand
GGCTGGTGGGCGGCTACCTGCTGCTGCGCACGCCGACTTAGACGGAATGAACCTCGACGGGAGTCTGCGGCGACATCCGGTGCAGGGTCTGGATCAGGCCCAGGAAAGATGCTTTGGTCTGAGCGTCCGGGTGCATGAACTCCATCCCCACGCCCTGTCCTTTCCGAATGTCGATCACTCGCGCCAAAGTGCGGTAATGGTTGTTGTTGACCAGAAAGCGGAGCTCCACATGGGCCAGAACCTGGACGCGTAACTGTGCCCTGGTGAGGACTAGGCAGCCGGTCAGGCTCATGTCTCGCACTTCGCCGCGGAAGAGAATATCCGGCTGATGGAAGAGCCCTTCCGCATCTCCCTTACAGGGGAAACGGCGGCTGCGCCGGCGTTCGATGCCCCGCGCGGGTTCAACTGCGATGGCCTCGGCGAATATCTCCTGCATCTCCATTGCGCCTTTCCGTGCAGGGGCGGTTCCCGTATGCTCTGCCCGCAGCAACTTCCCTATGGTCTACCCCAGCTTCTCACGACGTCAAGGAGTGCGCCGGACAATTCGGCAGACGCGCAGCCCCGATGGGCAAAGGTGTGTCCTTGAGAGCCGGACACACTCCAGCCCTTTCCGAAAAGAGAACGAAGCGGGGCCGCTCCCGGTTAATTCGCCTCTCCGGAGAGACTCAGCGAGCGCACCAAGTCCCTGAACGCGGCCTCGGCGCGCTGTGAATCGAAGTAAAACTCAACCCCCACCCCATTTCCCGAGCGGACTCCCATGACCCGCGCCAAAGTGCGGTATTGATTGCCGTTGACGCTGAAACGAAGATCGACCCGGCTGTAGCGGTCCATGGGAGCGTGAGACTTCGTTTTGAGGAAACAACCCTTCAGGCTGATGTCGAGGATCTCTCCTCGAAAGAGGAATTCTGGAAACAGAACCATGGCTTCGGCAGAGCCATGGCAAGAGTAACGCGGGCAGCGGCGGCGCTCCGAGCGGGAGACGGCGAGCGCATCTTCAGATGCATCAATGAACTGCGCAGACATCATAGGGCATCTCCATTGGGGGAAATGGATTCGCTCCGTACTCGTTCCATCCCTTCTATCGACAATACTGCACCCTTTTTCACAGCCAAATACCAAATTGTTGCATCGGTCTGGTTACCCCCGTCATAGATCCTTTTTGGGCCTGCATCCCAAACAGAAAGCCGCCCTGCGCCGCTGGCGAAGAGGCACAGGCAAGCAACAGGAAGAGGCGTCTTCCCCGTACAATAGAAGCATGATCCGCGATCTGGGCCCGCTCCTCGCCTATATGCGCCGCTACCGCTGGGGATACCTGGCGGGGACACTCTGCTGCGTCGGCACCAATTCCATCTGGGTGCTCTTTCCCGTGGTGCTGCAACAGGCCGTCGATGCGCTGGGCAAGCACGCGGCGCGAGAGACGATCCTGGTGCTAGCCGCCAAGTTGATCGCCATCGCCCTGGTCAAGGGCGTCTTTCTTTACGCGCAGCGCTGGATTCTGATCGGCATCTCGCGGGAGATCGAGTTCGACCTGCGCAACGACCTCTTCCGGCAACTGGAGCGGCAGGACTCCGGCTTCTACCAGAACTACCGCACCGGCGACATCATGGCGCGCATGACCAACGACCTGAATGCGGTGCGGATGATGCTGGGACCGGCGCTCATGTACAGCGCCAACACCATATTCTTTACCGTGGGCGCGCTCTTTTTCCTGCTCCGCATCAGCCCCTGGTTGACCCTGGTGGCCTGGGCGCCGATGCCCGTGGCCAGCATCCTGGTGCAGTACTTCGGCAGCCGCATCCACGACCGCTTCGAGCGCATTCAGGCCAGCTTCTCCGAGATCTCCTCGCAGGCCCAGGAGAACTTCTCCGGCGCGCGCCTGATCCGGGCCTTTGCCCGCGAGGACTCCGAAATCGGCCTCTTCGAGCGGCTCAATCGGGAATATATCGCTCGCTCGCTTCGCCTGGTGCAGTTGATGGGAATGCTCTGGCCCTCGCTGGAGTTCACCCTGGGCATTGCCATGGTGATCACGCTCTTTGCCGGCGGCCACGCAGTGCTGGCGCATCGTATTACCCCCGGCCAGTTCGTCGAGTTCAATACCTTTATGATTCTGCTCACCTGGCCGATCATCGCCGTGGGCTGGGTGGTGAACCTCTTTCAGCGCGGCACCGCCTCGATGAAGCGCATTGACGAGTTGCTGCGGGCCGTGCCGGCCATCGACGACCGCGCCGCCGACGCCGCCATTCCCGCCGACGCCATCCTGGCCGGCGAGATCGAGTTCCGCCATCTCCATTTCAGCTATGGCGAAACTCCCGTGCTGCGCGACATTTCACTGAAGATTCCCGCCGGCTCGACGCTGGCCATTGTCGGACCCACTGGCGCGGGCAAATCCACCCTGGTCAATCTGCTGGCGCGCATCTTTGAAGCGCCGCAGAATTCCCTGCTCGTCGATGGCCGCAGCATTCGCGATTATCCCCTGGCGGTCTTGCGCCGCAACATCGGCATGGTGCCCCAGGAGACCTTTCTCTTCAGCGAGACGATTCGCGAGAATCTGACCTTCGGCGCTCCCGGCGCGGGCGAGGAAGAGATGATGAAGGCCGCCGAAGCCGCCCACATTCGCCAGGAGTTTGCCGATTTTCCCAACGGTCTGGAGACCATGGTGGGAGAGCGTGGGGTGACCTTGTCTGGGGGGCAGAAGCAGCGCTCGGCGATCGCCCGCGCCCTGCTGCGCCGGCCGCCCATCCTCATCCTCGACGACGCCCTGGCCAGCGTAGACACCTACACCGAAGAACGCATCCTGACCGGATTGCGCAACTACACTGCCAGCTCCACCACCATCCTCATCTCGCATCGCGTCTCCACGGTGCGCGAGGCCGATCAGATTGCGGTGCTGGATCACGGCAGGATCGTCGAACTGGGCCGCCACGAGGAATTGCTGGAACGCGACGGCTACTACGCCAGTCTCTTCCAGAAGCAGCAACTGGAAGAGGAACTGACGGTAGCTGGATAAGACCGGTTCAACAGCTTGCGGTGAGGATCAGGTTTTAAAGGGGCACGGCTTCAGCCGTGCCGCAATCAGGTGTAAAGGTACAACGGGCTTTAGCCACCGAGGGGCGTTCTTTACCAATTTCGACTCTTGCCACAGGCTTTCATGCGTTCCAACTGGAGCGGCCGCTGTATTCGAGTTCGTATTCGGAGTCGAAGCCGCCCGAGCGCCGAGAGGCAACCTGCAAGGGCGCGGGATTGACGCTGGGATCGACGGCTACCGTCCGCCAGGCATCGCGCACGCCGCGCACACAGTCGATGGTGTGCTCGAACTTGGGCCGCGAAGCCGACTGCGAGGCTTGCAGGATCTCCGCGAAGATGGAGGCATAGAACTCGCTGAGCGCCAACGCTGGCCGCCCTCCCACATCCATGCGCAGGCGCGCCTGCAGGTGAATGATAATGTCCAGAGCGCGCTTGACGGCATTGCGCCGCTCGACTTCGTCGCCGCGGTCCACGGCGTAGGCGGCGGCGTAAAGAAAGCGGATGATGCCGTCGTAAAGCGCTACTACCAGATCTACCGCCGAAGCGCCTTCCAGCGCATGTTCCTGATAACTCATACGGTACGACTCCTCGATGCAGGATACGAGTAAACGCGGCCCGAGAGTCGCGATCGGCCCCCGCGACTTATCGCGGATCGGCCTTCGTTTCTTTCTTTCCCGCACACTGCTTCTATCGGCGGGGTGTAACTTCCAATCAGCCTGCCCACGGTCATTAGCGGCAGCTAATGCTTAGCTGCTGCTCTGGTTATAGCCGGAGACGGCGGAGTAGAGTTCGTTGACTTGGCTGATCAGCGAGGGCAGTTCCTGCAGCGTCTCGTTGGCGCTGTTCAGTTCCGTCGTCATGCTCTTGGACTCGGAAGAAATCAGCATATCTTCGCGAGAAATATCGGCGTTGAGCGTGGATTCGATGCTGCTGCTGGAGTCGAGCGCCAACTTGACAATGCCTGTCGAGGAACTGGAGCCCATGTTGTCAAGCGCCTTGGAAAAGCTGGTGCCCCAGCTGTTGGCATTCTGAAAGAGCGCTGCCACGCCGCTGTAATCGGTGTTCAACAGCGCGTCCAGCGAGGCCGCATCCAGGGAGAGCGACCCATCGCTGTTGACGCTGATCCCCAGCATGGTCAGGCTGGTGATATCCGAGGAGAAGTTGTAGTTGACCGGCGTGGTGGTGGTGCTGGTCAGATCGTTCAACGTAGAGCTGACGGCTAGCGTCCCGGCCGTCTCGGCGGTATTGGAGACCAGGTTCAGGTGGTTGCCCGTCGAGTCCGTCACCACGCTGGCGGTTACGCCGATAGCGGCGGTATTGATGGCGTCGGCCAGGGTGCCGAGGGTGTTGCTGGAAGACGAGACGGTGATGGTTTGCGCGCTCCCGCTGCCCACCCGGATCACCAGCGAGCCCGAGAGTATGTCCCCGCTGTCGGGCAGCGCACCGATAGTGCCGCTGTCGTAGGTATTGGTGCCGCCGGTGTCGGTAAAAGTCAGAGCGGTGGGCGCGGTCACCTCAATTCCGGAGGTGACAGCCAGGGCGCCGCTGGTTCCGATGGTTCCCGAGGTTAGGGTCAGCGTCGAGGCTCCGTTCAGATTCACCACCCCGGCGGTAACGCCGATGCTCTGGGCATTGATGGCCGCGGCCAGCGCGGAGATGCTGTTCTGCCCCGAGGATAAGCTGATGGTCTGCGCCGTGGCCGTGCCCACCTGGATGACGATGGAACCGGAGATGGTGGTGTTGGCGGCAGCCGAGACCGAGTCCAGATAGCCGTTGGGATTGGTCGCTACCACCCCGCCTAGAATGTCCTGCTGCAGCATGGAAAGCGTGGGCGAACCGTAGAGTGGCTCGGAGTTGCCGCTGCTGTCCTTGCCCTCCTGGACATTGATGGCGCTGATCAGCGAGTTGTAGTCGGTTACCAGGCTGTTGACCGTGCTCTCCACGCCGGAGTTGTAGTTGGCGATGACCACCTGCACCGGGCTGACATTGCCGCTGGAATCGGTCGGGGTGGTGGCCAGCAGTTGGAAGGTCACGCCGGGAATCATGTCGTTGACGGTGTTGGAAGAAACCGTCAGCGCCACACCGTCGACCACAATCGAACCGTTGAGTCCCGCCACCCTTTCCCCATAGGTCAAGGAGACGGGACTGGAGCTGTTGGCAACATCGCTGATCGAGGAGGTAATCTTCAGCTCCCCTGGGAGGCCGGAGGTGCCGGAGACGATACTGAGCTGAGAGCCGGTGGAATCGGTGAGCACGCTGGCGGTGACGCCGATGCCGGAGGCGTTGAGGGCCGCAGCCAGACCGGCAAGGGTATTGTCGCTGGAACTCAGCGTCACCGTCTGCGCCGCCGCACTGCCCACCTGCACCACGATGGAGCCGGAGAGCGTGTCGGAAGCGTTGGTTATCTCCGTCAGCACCCCGCTGGAGGTGGTGGCCAGGGCATTGACCACTACTGTATGAGTACCCGCCACGGCGGTGTTGGAGGCCGCAGTCAGTTCCAGGGCGCTGGTATTCGAGCTGGAACCCTCTTTCTGAGCCAGAATGCCGCTGGAGCTGGTCAGGCTGCTCATGTCCGTGGAGAGGTTGGAGAGCAGCGTCCCCAGGCTGGAGAGCACCGTGTCCTGGCTGCCGATGGTGGTTATCTGGGTCTTCCAGGGCGTCTCCACGCCATCGAGATTGGCCATGATCGCCGAGACCGTCGAGCTGACGTTGAAGCCTTGACCGCTGAATGGAGACCCGAAGCTTAGGCCGACTGTACCCATCGCACCCTCCGGGCTCTACGGATGCAAACCGGCAACCAGGGTGCGCAGTTTTGCTTTGGAATTTACTCATTATCTTGTTTTTGCTGCGTGCGAAGTGCGACCGCAGTTCCTTCGCTCCACTCAACGACAATTACTTCATACAATGCAGGTGAATGTCCTGCGCAGGGTTCAAAAGCGGAGAAAGGAAGCCGAATCCAGAATTTAAACTGACACGGGAATGCACGCCTGGGGATGGCCCGCCAGGCCATGAGTACTGCCTTCTTAAAGCCAAGCAGAAGCCGCGGTCTCTCTCGTTCACAAGATCGCGGGCAGAATCATATACATTTGCTCTGCGCCGGTGGGCTGCAATGCGGACAAGGGGAGGAGAATCCTGTACTCTGGTGGGGTTCCAGAAATCGTTTACCCGCGAGGAGATTCCCCCTATGACCATCGTTGCCGGCGTGGACTTTGGCACGCTCAGCGTGCGCGTTACCCTGGTTGACAGCCAGAAGGGGCCGATCGGCACCGCCTCGGCCCCTTACCCGCTGCACCGTCGCCGCGAGGATCCCAACTTCGCCACCCAGTCGCATGTGGATCAGATGATGGCGCTGGCTGCGGCCACCCGCGAGGCGCTGCGTGTGACCGGCATCGATGGCCAGACCGTCGCTGCCATCGCCCTGGATACGACCGGATCCAGCGTGATCCCGGTGGGTGAGGGCCTGGAGCCGCTGGACGACTACTATCTCTGGTGCGACCATCGCGCCTTCGCCGAAGCCGAAGAGATCACGGTCAAGGCACACGCCATGGGTCTGGAAGCCATCGAGTGGTGCGGCGGCGTTTACTCCCACGAGTGGGGCTTCGCCAAGCTGCTGCACTGGCTGCGTCACAATCCCGGCAAGCGCGAGTTGCTGGTTACCGCACTGGAGCACTGCGACATGGTGGCCGCCACGCTGGCCGGCATTACCGATCCCAGCCAGGTAAAACGCAGCGTCTGCGCCATGGGCCACAAATGGATGTGGAACCCCAAGTGGGGTGGACTGCCGGCGGAGGAGTTTCTGGTGGCCGTAGACCCGCTGCTGGCCGGCATCCGCGCGAAACTTGGCGGAGAATACCTAACCAGCGACCACCTGGCCGGGCGGCTTTCTGCTCGCTGGGCTGCGGAGCTTGGACTCAAAGAAAGCATTCCCATTCCCGTGGGGGCCTTCGACGCGCACTGGGACGCGCTGGGTTCCAATATTCGCGAAGGCGACGTGGTGAACGTGGTCGGCACCTCGACCTGCATCATCGCCATGGCGCGCAAGACGGAACTGATCCCCGGCGTCTGCGGGGTGGTTCCGGGAAGCGTGCATCCTCGGTTTACAGGCATCGAGGCGGGACTTTCCGCCACCGGCGATATTTTTGAGGCGATTGCACGGCGGGCGAACTCCTCAGTTGCGGCGCTGAGCGAGGGGCTGGAGAATTACCGGGCCGGGCAGACCGGCCTGCTGCGGCTGAGTTGGGACAACGGCGACCGCACGGTACTGGTGAATCCGGAGCTGGGCGGCGTAACCCTGGGCTGGAACCTGCTGCACAGCGCGCAGGACGAGCTCTTCGCGGCCATCGAGGGCACCGCCTTCCACACCCGCATTGTTCTGGAGCGTATGGCCGAACACGGGGTGCGCGTGAACCGGGTCATCAACGCCGGGGGCATTCCGCAGAAGAACGAAGTGCTCAACCAGATCTACGCCAATGTGCTGAATAAACCGGTTTTGGTGCCGGCGGGAGTTCCCACTAGCCTGGGTTCGGGAATCATGGCGCTGCTGGCGGCGGGGGCGTACCAGACGATCGAAGAGGCGCAGGCCGTGGTCTGCCTGCCGCTGCGCACCGTCGATCCCGAGCCCGAGGCGGTTGCGGTTTACGAGGCGTTGTACCGGCTCTATCGCAACGCGTACTTTGCCTTGGGACAGCGCGATGCCGAGGCCGTGCCGCTGGGCCATGTGCTGCCGGAACTTCGGCGCATTGCAGTCGCGGCCAGACGCGAGGAATAATCGCCAGAAAATCGGCTTTCATCGATGGCTTGAAGAATCTTCTTCAAGCCATTCTCCGTGTTTTGTTTAGAGCATTTCAGCCATTGCTATAGACCACCGTGCCCCATCCTTTCCGCGTTTTCCAGCGGAAAGGGTAGGATTGCAACAGATTCTCGGGCTACACATTCTCGCAAAATGCTCTAGAAGCTGACCGTGCTGGCCTGGCTGGCCTGGACTAGAAACTTCTTCTTCCACTCCGCGCCGGAGTGCTTTTCCGCCAGCGCCACGGCGATGTGCGTGGGCTGAATGCCCAGATCGCGATTGCGCCCAAGGCCTTGCAGGCAAGACGGGCAGTTGGTCAGCACCGTACGTTTCTCGCCCGCGAGGATCTCGACAAATGCTTCGCGTTTGCGGTGCAGCATGGAGTCGGTGATGTCGGGCCGGGAGAGAGAGAGCGTTCCCGCCTCCGAGCAGCAGTGCGGCACCGGGGTCACGCTGGCGAAGCCGCCCAGCTTTTGCAGCACGCTGGTAGCCTTCCCATCCAGCGAATCGTGGCAAGGCGCATGGTAGAGGTATTTGCCCTCGCCCTGCACCGTAAAGCCGCGCTCCACCAGGTAAGCACCCACATCCACAATGCGCCCGAAGAGCTTGGGCGTATCCATGTCGTCGAGGCCTTCGCGGCAGGTGCCGCAGCTGACCACGCAGGCGTCGAAGTCGAGATAGCCGAACATCTCGCGGATCTGCGCAAAGAGGATCGAATCGCGCAGCACGTTGCGCGAGTGCTGATCGGTCTTGGCGTTGACGTGCGCCGGGAAGCCGCAGCACAGGAAGGGCGGAGGCAGAACCACGCGCGTGCCCGACTCCAGCAGGAGATGAATGGCGGCCATGGAGACGTCGGAGAAGAGGCGCTCCGAGCCGCAGCCGGGAAAGTAAAACACCGTCTTCGTCTCCTGCGCATCGCTGGCCGCGGGCTCGAAGAGCAGCGCCTGGTCGGCTTCGCATTTCGGCAGTACATCGCGCAGCGTTTGCCCAGGATAGGCGGGAAGCGAGGACCGCAGCATCTGCAAGGGATAAAACTGCGCCGCGCCGGCGATGGACTGCAGCGGCGCCGCCAGTTTGCTGGCCACGCGCTGCGCGGTGCCGCCCAACTGAATCACGGAAGCGCGGAAGATGCCGTTATAGGCCGGCGAATGGCTGTCCAGATAGCTTAAAGTCAGCTTGGTTGCGGGGCGCATGTGCTTGTTGCCGGAGCTGGAGAGGATCTCGCGCTCCAGCACCGAAACCTCGCCGGTATCGATATCCACGGGGCAAACGGGCAGGCACTTGTGGCAGATGGTGCAATGATCGGCGACTTCCTCAAGCCAGGGCAGCAGCTCGAAGCTGGCGGAGAGCTTGCGCTGCGCGTCGTAGAGCAGCGCCTCGATCAGCGAGCCGATGGCCAGATTCTTGTTGCGGGGATGGAAGAACATGCCGCGGGCGGGATGATAGACGCAGCAACTGGGCTTGCACTTGCCGCAACGCACGCAATGGGCGATCTTGCGCGAAAGCTCTTCCAACTGGCCGTGCTGCAGGATGCGGGCTTCGAGTTCCAGCAGGTTGAAGGAGGGCGTGAAGATGTGGTCGAGCGCCGCGTAATCTTCCAGCTTGCCGGGATTCATCAGGCCGCCGGGATCGATCTCACGGCGATAGGCGGTCAGCTCGGCGATCCGCTCCGGCTCCAGATATTTGAGCTTGGTGACGCCGATGCCGTGCTCGCCGCTGACCACGCCGCCCAGCGCGATCACCTTGGCCATGACTTCATCGATGCGATGGTCGGTGCGTTGCAGCATGGGGCGGTCGTTGGAGAGCACGGGAACGTTCACATGCACGTTGCCGTCGCCGGCGTGCATGTGCGTAGCCAGCACGATGCGGCGATCGCGCACTTCGGTGTGGGCGCGTTCCAGGGCTGCAAGCGCTGTGGGATAGCCGCGCATCAAGCGTTCCAGGTTGTGGCGGAACTCCTGCAAGACGGCCAGCGAGCGCAGGGTCTTGGCATCCAGGCTCTGCACCTGCGCGGCAAACTTCGCGCACAGTTCCACGCGGGCAGGGAGCAGCGCGGCCAGTTCCACCGCGTCTTCATTGCCCGTCGAAGAAGTTAGAATCTCTTCCGCGCGCTGGGCAAAGCGCAACTGCGCGTAGCGCTCTTCTTCAATGTTGACGCCATCGACAAAGTGCGCGAACTCGGCCAGCGCCGCCAGCGGCAGCACCACGTCTTCGTTCATCTTGAAGGCGTTGGTACGGCGGGCGATGGCCCCCAGCTTCTTGCGGTCGGCCCAGAAGCGCGTGGCTTCGGCGTGGTCGCGGGCCACGAAGAGCACCGTGTTGGGGTGCTCGGCGAGTAAGGCGCGAATGCGCGCCACGCCGCGGCCGGCCTGCTCCTGCGAGTCGCCGGCCACGTCGATCAAAAGCACGGCGCGAGGGGTCTGGGCGCGCGCCGCCTTGACCTTGTAGCCAATGGCGCGAATGTACTCGTCGTCGAAGTGCTCCAACGCCAGCAGCGTTTCCTGGTCTTCGGCGGGAAAAGGGAAGGCCTGGGAAAGCTCGAGAATGACGCGGCTGGCCTCTTCGAAGTCGGGCCCGAAGAACTCCAGGCACAGGGTCTGCTTGGCCTTGTAGGCGGGATAGAGCACAAAGGTGGCGGAGGTGATGACGCCGTCGGTGCCTTCCTTCTGCATGCCCGGCAGGCCGCCCAGGGTCTTGTTGGTGATGTCCTTCCACAGCCCGTTCTTGCGGATCTCGGTGCCGCGCAGCTCGATCTGCTTGACCGTCTTTTGCTGTTCGTCGAGGACGTCAAAGGCCACCACATCCTGGGGCAGGATCTTGCGCAATTGATGATTGCTGCGGCGCACCGTCCAGCGCTGGCCGTTGGGCATGGCCATCTGCCAATCGAGCAGGTTGTCGATGCAGGTGCCCCAGCGCACCGCCAGCTTGCCGCCGGCGTTTTCGGCGATGTTGCCACCCACGGTGCTGGCCCAGGCGCTGGTGGGGTCGGTGGCAAAGACCAGGCCGCGCTCGGCGGCGTGCTCCATGGCGCTTTCCGTAACCACGCCGGCTTCCACTTCCATGGCCTGCGCGCTAACCGTGCGTCCATCGGCAAGAACAAATTCACGCGTTACGATGCCGCGAATGCGATTGAGCTTTTCGGTATTCACCACCACGCAGCCAGCGCGCAGCGGCACCGCGCCGCCGGTCAGGCCGGTGCCGGCGCCGCGGGGGATGGCCTTGAGGCCGAGCCGGGCAATGGCCGCCAGCAGCGGCGCAACCTGCGCTTCCACATCCGGCGTGACCACGGCCAGGGGCAGGTGCAGGCGCCAATCGGTGGCGTCGGTGGCGTGAGAGACCAGCGAGAAGGGATCGAAGAGCACGTTGCCGGCGCCGATCACCGCGCCCAGGGCGCGGCGGATGCGATTGCGCAAATCGGGACGGCCTTCCACGTCGGCGCGGAACTCGGCAATCAACTGGCGGCAGCGGTCCAGCATATCCAGCACGCGCGCATCCCCGTTGGCGCCTTGGGAGATGGCTTCCGTGTCCTTGGCGACATTGGCGAAAAACCGCTTCCGTCGCGCCGCGGCATCGACCAGTTCGTGAAAAAGATAGGGATTGCGGCGGTGAATCAGCACGTCGCCGAAGATGCGCATGAGGCGGCGCGCGGAGCGGCCGGTGACGCGGGCGCTCCGCAGTTCGTCCAATACCTGCACCGCCTCGGGGCCAAGCAGAAAGGCGATGGCCTGGCGATCGTCCGCCGAGGTGTAGTTGAAAGGGATTTCGCGGGTGCTGGAGGGCACCAATGCGTTTGCGCCGGAGGGAGACGACATAGCCAAGTATACCAATTGCGGGAATTCGCAGTCCCGCTTGCGGCTGGAACCGTTGCACACTATGAGACCAAGACTCGGATTCTGATCCAGCCTGCTCTGCGGTTCATCGCCAAGTCGATAATAATTCCAGATGTTTGCCCGGCCCACAGGTCGACTTCATGTGCAGGATTTTGACCAGCAGCATGGCGATCAGCGCCGTCCATATCTGCCTCTTGAGTACGTTGGCTGAGGCGCCAACGAAGATCTTCACTTTGCAGGACTGCTTCAGCGCGTAAAAGATAGCTCGATTTGCCAGCGGTTTTCTGTAGATCTCGGCTACCGTGGCGGCGGGAACCGGCCAGCACTCCGTTAAGCAAACGCGCAGGCCGGCCCCCGCCAACTGGCACACCCTGCGGCACACCTGCGCTAGCCGTTTAGTGCTGGGTGGGGTAGACTTAGAGCAGTGCAGAAAACGATGGGACACAGGACGGTCACAATGATCGTCCAGTATGCCCACCTCGCCCCGACTCACACGTTGCAGGCGCTGGAGACCTTGGCAGCTCCAGGGTCGGTTTCTGTACAAAGTGGCTGCAAATTGGCTAGCGACGCCAAAACGGTCACGCGCAGCGGAAGAACAGAATGGCATTCAACTTGTTGTTTCTAAATAAGTTGAAATTGGTGAGAGCTCGTAGCTCAGTTGGTAGAGCAACGCCCTTTTAAGGCGTGGGTCCTGGGTTCGAGTCCCAGCGGGCTCACCATACATTCCGTCGATCGCTTCCCTCAGCGATGCTTGAAGCAGTCGCATATTCGGCGTCCGCGTATCATTATAGGAATACGCGATAGATTGTTTTGTGGGTTTCTAAAAAACTCCGCCTTATTGTCCGGCGCCTTCTGCCGGTCGTTCTGGCTGCTTGAGCCGATGAACAAGTCATTGACTGCATTGGCAATGAAGCGCCATGCCGAGGGGCGCGACGTCAGACGGGGCGGCCGGAAGCTGGCTGGGAACGGATACTCTGCCGCTCTCGATTCCTTGTTCGAATTCCCGCCGCGAGCAACTAGAATGATGGACGAAGCAATATTGGGAGGCTCGCCATCGCGGACTTTATCAAGTTTTACGTTGCCCTGATCGTTGCCCCCATCCTTTCCATCTTCATCCCCACCCTTTTGACCTGGTTCAGGGACTTGGATTCGGCGGGGAGAAGGGTTCGGAGAATCAAAGAGCAGGACGCGATCGTCAGCTTTTGGGACAACTGGATGAGGACCGTTTCCACCATGGTTCCTCCCGACCGTGCGTACAACGAAAAGACGGAGAGGATGATTGGCACTCAGATCGTCTCCGCGCGGCGCCTGCTTGCGGAGACAGGTTCAAATGTGATCGACCTGTATCGCTCCAGCGAGTACAAGGAGTTGGCGAGGTACAGTCTGAGCTTTGCCGCGTTTCGTGCCTATCGCGCCAACTTACCGCGCTACCGGCGCGTTTTCCTGCTCTACAAGACGCCCAATCCACATGCCCGAATGCCCCATATGCTGTTTCACTTGTACTTGATCTTTATTGCTATCGACATTGCGGCCATGTTTCTCACGCAGAAGACGCACGAGATTTTTCTGGAAAGAGCCCACCTTCAAGGCCCGGTGGATTTTACAGACGCCATTCAGACACTTTGGAACGTACTTTTTCTCCTCACCATCCTGGCTTGCACATTGATCTTGAGGTATATCTTTCAAACGCGGGAGAACGACCGCTCCTGCTATATTAGGGACCGGATTTACCGGCGCTTCCACGGCGACATCGAGTTGCCCAAAGAGAACAATTAGAGCATTTCGCCTGTTGGTATAGAGTTGATTTCCTGCTGGGCTTCAGGTTGCTGGTCGCTGCAAGAATAGGTAGCGCTGGCCTCCTGGCCGGCTGTCGCGTGGACCTCCCGGTCCACGCAGTACCCCACGCCAATAGGAGAAATGTGATGAGAGAACGGCCGCCGGGATCTTCGGGAGAGAAACGCCCGCGTGGAAGCGGGCGCTTCAAAGCCTGTGGCGAGAGTCCAAAATGGGCAAACGTGAATTTGCCACCAGATGCATGCAATCCCCTTCAAGCCTCTCAATTCCCCCAAGAACTACTCTCGCCATAGAGTGTTCAAGCTCGCGGCCAGAAGTGTTCCTCGGAGGAGTCGCGCAGCCGCCGGGCCGCCTCCTCGGCCGTGATGTCGCGCTGCGGCATTCCCAGCATCTCGAAACCCACCATGAACTTGCGCACCGTGGCCGAACGCAGCAACGGAGGATAGAAGTGGGCGTGAAAATGCCACTCCGGGTGCTCGGCGCCATCGGTGGGCGTTTGATGGAAGCCCATGGTGTAGGGAAAGCTGGTAGCGAAGAGGTTATCGAAGCGTGTGGTCAGGCGCTTGAGGGCGTCGGCCAACCCGTCCCGCTCATCGCCGCTCAGTTGGGGCAGCGCGCCCAGGTGGCGGCGGCTCAACAGCAGTACCTCGAAGGGCCACACCGCCCACCAGGGAGTGAGGGCTGTAAAGTGGTCATTTTCGAAGATGACCCGCTCGCCTGTGGCGCGTTCGGCGGCCAGATAGTCGCAGAGCAGGCAGCAGCCGGTGCGGGCCAGGTGCTGGCTCTGCGCCAGGGTTTCGGCGGCCGGTTCGTCGGGAACAAAGCCGGTGGACCAGATCTGCCCATGGGGGTGGGGATTGCTGGCTCCCATCATGGCGCCGCGATTCTCGAAGATCTGCACATACTCGATCCAGTCCAGGCCGCTCAATTCCCGGTATTCATGGGTCCAGGCGTCGACCACGGCACGAATCTCCGGACGGGTCATGCGGGCCAGGGTCAAGCTGTGGTCGGGATGAAAGCAGAGCACCTTGCAGAGCCCGCGGACGGGTTCGGCGAGGAGCAACGGCGAAACCGGGGCGGCAGCGGCGGGAGCCTCGGGAAGAAGCGCTGCGTAATCGTTTACAAAAGTAAAGATGCCTTCATAGCTGGGGTTTGCAGCCCCGCCCGCGCGGGCGTTTCCGGGGCACAAGTAACATTGCGGATCGTAGGAACTCGCCGAGGGCGCGGAGTTCTGGCCCACCTCACCCTGCCAGGGCCGTTGCGTACGGTGCGGCGAGACCATCACCCACGACTGTCGCAGGGGATTCCAACGGCGATGCGGAAACTGCCACTTCGTTTGCATAGATGCTCCCGAAGGTCATTTTAATGCACTGGTGATCGCCTCTGGAAATCGTTCCCCCTCCGTCCGAGGGGAGGGGGATCTTGAGAATTCCTAAACGCCCTCGGTGTTCTGGTCTCTGATTCCTTCCTGTTCGGGGGCCGTCTGCAATTGACCGCGTGGAGTAACGATCTCGCCAAACTGTTTCTCGTAATCCTCCAACGACTGCGTGAGCATCGCAACAATCGATTTTGCTTCCATGGGATGGAAGAATATCCGGACTTTCTGTTCAACCTCGACAGTAGCCTGATCGGGCGCAGTGGCTTCGCCAACCACGAGAGAAATGTCGAATGGACTGGCAGACACTTGTACCCAGTTCGAATACAAGGATTTGAAATCGGCCGCCTTGTGAATTTTGAGCTTGCGGATTAACGTTTGGGTCTGGCTCCGTTCATCTGTCGTCATGATCTTAGCTCCTGTGTTGTTGGAAGAATCTGCATCAAGAGCGGATTCTGGATTTCAGGCGTCTGCGCAATCGAAGAAAAGGAAGCGCATCCTGTTATCGAATACAGTGTGGTGTCCATCGATTCCCCAAAGAGGTTCCCGATCCAAGGCATACCCGGTTGAGGCTCGGCGGACTTGGAGGCATAAACGGATTGAGGCTTCCCGTACGAAATATTGTTCCGTAACCGGGTCATTTCCGCCTGCTTTGTCTCCTTTTCTGCCACCTCGAACAAATCCTGAGGCCGGTCGGCCATTTCCCAAGATTTTACGAATACTTCGGGATTGATTGGACCGTTCTTGTCTTCCGGATCACCGTCGTCGTAGGCGACAAGACTCACCTTCATACCCAATGTCCGGGCATATTCAACAATCACTCTCAGGCTCAGGTTGCCAGGATTATTGAATACCTGTGAGACTCGCCCTTTTGACTTGTTCATAAGGACCGCAAATTCACCCCGGCCGATCTCTCTCTCCTCCATTCTCCGCTCAAGCTGAGAAACGAAATTGGAAGAGATGTTGTAGACAAAATCCGCAACGCTCCGCTGTGTCCAGTGTGCTAATTCTTCCATTGCTTCTGCCGCCCCTTCTGCTCATTCTTGCCCTCATCGGGATATTGGGCTCGAATCGCCACTTTTGCCGCATCGTCCGCATACCAGGCCTTCACCCGTGCCAGTTCAGCCTGATCTGTCTCCCACTGGTTCTTCAACGCATGAATGCACAAAACGCATAGTTGAAAACGGGGGTTCGAATTCCGCAAAGGATGACAAAGGTAAGCATAGAACCGATGACCCTGCCTTTTTTCCCTCGCCTTAAAGACGAAACACATCGAACAATCCGGGTGATTCGGGAATCCGTGAAAGCGCGTCGCCGGCCTGTTTTGGCCGTCAATCCACTCTCCCATCGAAGAGAGAAGGTACCTTCGTTCTGGCTCGTTGAGCGCCGTAAAGGTGTCGTGGGCGTTCAACTCGGGATCGCCATGGAGAAATCCAATAGCCCGGTGCGATGAACAACGCACTTCGGGAACCAAATCAAATTTGAGGGCCACTGGCGACACGCTTCCTCTCCAAGTACTTTAGACAAAACTAAACTCAAATGTCAACTGAAAGTTTAGATTGAACTAAACTTCCTGTCAAGATGGAAAACGTTTAGCGATCTGGCCTGACAAACGAATGGGTGAGGTCACTTCGGGCGAGGCTCAAATCCCGCCGCTTGCCACGTCCATGAGCGCCTTCTTCGCTTCGATCCCTTAAACCGACGCAAATTACGCCATTGATCCCAGGGAACCGCTCGTGGGAGGATGGTTCTACCATAGATACTGCGACCGCCACGCCGCACCGGGATTCGGAGAACCTCAACATGCTTTCTTCAAGCGAGATCGTTGCCTTGCACGACCGGCAGACCCGCCTCTGGCACGAGGCGCAGCCGCCCTCCGCCGCATCTGGACCTTGCGAGGCATTCTCTCCGACCGCAGCCTTGGGCGCGGCTTGGCTGGAGGCCGTTGCCCAGCAGCACCGCGCCAACTTCGAACTTTGGCACATTGAGGACGAGGCGCGCACTCCCGCCGCCAGCGACGCCGATCTGGCGGCGGTGAAACGGCGCATCGACCGCACCAACCAGCGCCGCAACGACCTGGCCGAAGCGCTGGACGTGGCTCTGCTGGCCTGGCTGGAGCCGCAAGGCCTTCCCTGCCCGCACGCCGCGCTGCACTCCGAGTCGCCGGGGCTGATCGTCGACCGCCTCTCCATCCTGGCGCTGAAGATTTACCACACCCGCGAAGAAGCCGAACGCCCTGGTGCGACCGCCGAACACCACCAACGCAACCGCCAGCGCCTAGCCATTCTCGAGGAACAGCGCTCCGACCTGGCCGGCTGCCTGCAGGCGCTCTGGGAGCAGACCCTGGCCGGCGCGCGCCGCTTCAAGCTCTACCGGCAGCTGAAGATGTACAATGACCCTGCGCTCAATCCCTCTATTTACCGCAAGATCGCGCCGTAATTCGGCGGTTTGGCGATGCCCGGCAGAGAGCCCATTGACGTGACTCGCAGTTATGGGTATAACAGGGGCCTGAGTAGCACAAACGCCAGCAACGGGTTTGAAACACGCGGCAACGGGTTTGAGACGGCAATGAGCCGTCAAGAAGATGCGATCCCTTCAACAAGAACAGGCGCTCCCGAAAAAACCATGATGCAAGAGGCCAGAACCGTCAACGCTCCCCGCAAGAAGACTCCTCCCCCGGCGATCAAGCCAGGGGGCAACGTTATCTCTGGGTCGGGACAGGCGTTTCAACACTATCAGAGCGCCGTGCAACTGCTGCAGCAGGGCCGCTACGAGAAGGCGCTGGGAGCCTTTGAGAAGCTTCTTCCCATGGCTCCGCCCGAGATCCACGAGCGCTGCCAGATGTACATCGCCACCTGCCTTCGCCAGATGGAGAAGCCGCAGTTGACCTTCCTCACTCCCGAGGAGCACTACGACTACGCCGTCTCCC
>Ga0326728_10013464_pt1 | contig 17741 bp, 15 predicted proteins | sample MB3enrmetagenome_FD_207602 | JGI IMG/M metagenome (GOLD analysis project Ga0326728, IMG submission 207602) | Lab enriched peat soil microbial communities from McLean, Ithaca, NY, United States - MB31MN | ecosystem: Environmental > Terrestrial > Soil > Wetlands > Peat | place: USA: New York... | reverse complement strand
CGGTTTGCCGCTACGCATCCGCGTGAAGAGCCGTATGCGCTAATCAGCGCCCGTACGGATCCGTGCGGGGGGTGAGGGGCGACCCGCATCCCTACCGCGACAACCGGGAATGTCGATGAAAACAAAGCATTGGGTCAAGAAGTCTAGAAGTCAAAAAGTCCGAAAGCCGAACGCGAGAGCAAAGTCGACCGGCGCCCTGGGGTGTGTTTGTTAACTACTCGACCCTCGACTCCTCGACTATTTGACTCTCAATCGGACAAGCATGATGGCTGCTGCGGACATCTCGAACTCCCGAGAATCGCGCACGCCCCAACTGGCGATGCGGGTTTCCCTGGCGGTCGGCTTCCTCATGCTTGTAACGAAGGTCTTTGCCTACTGGATGACCGGATCCACAGCGATTCTCTCCGACGCTGCCGAATCGGTCGTCCACGTGGTGGCTGTTTCCTTTGCCGCATACAGCCTCTGGTTGAGCCGCAAGCCTCCTGACTCCAGTCACCTTTACGGCCATGACAGGATCGCGTTCTTTTCGGCGGGGTTCGAGGGCGCGATGATTGTGCTTGCTGCGCTCTACATCGTGTATGTGTCAATTCAAAGGTTGATTGCGGGGCCGAAACTGGAGAACCTGGGAAGAGGAGGTTTGCTCGTTCTAGCCGCCGGTCTAGTCAACGGAGCTCTGGGCGGCTATCTGATATGGGTTGGAAAAAAGCATGGGTCTATGATCGTCGAGGCCGATGGTCGTCACGTGCTCACCGACTGTTTGACCAGTTTCGGGGTCCTCGTGGGACTGGGTTTGACCATCCTCACGGGCTGGCTGAGTTTTGATCCCATTGTTGCGATTCTTGTCGCCGTGGACATCCTTTGGATGGCGAGCAAGTTGATTCGCCGATCCATCGGTGGATTGATGGATGAAGTCGATCCGATAACCCAGGCTCAAATCCGCCGACTGCTCGTCGAGATGACTTCCGAAGCCGGGGTTCAGTTTCATGGGTTGCGGCATCGCAATGCGGGCAATACTAATTGGGTGGAATTCCATCTGCTCTTTCCCAAAAACACTTCTTTGGAATCTGCGCATGCGCTGGCCACCAAAATTGAAGAGAGAATCCAACAAGAGTCGACTATGAGAACTGAAGTGATCAGCCACTTGGAAACCCTGGAGGACCACCGTGAGGTCCACAGACGTGGTCACTTTGAGAAGTTCGAAAAGCTATGAGCATCGACTATTGGGGCGGGGAACTGGAGCGGTAGCGCGTCAAGCGACCGAATCAGAATGGGCTAGCTAGCGGAATTGAGAATGGACGGGGAGGTCAAAGCGGGAAAAGGCGGGAGAGTCAACGAGGGGAAAGGCGGGAAAGGTCGAAAGGGTTTCGGGGTTCGGGAGACCGGAGAGCGGGAGGGAACCTGCTCTCTACTCATGGTTGGAGGTCAGAAAGGCATTTAAGAATACGAAATGCGAATCGATCAGCTTAAGGCGTGCTATATTTTTCCCCGGACCTTCGCCCACGCCAGGCCCAGATACTCGTAAACCGCCCTTTCTGAGCCGCTGAGATCGCTGGCGTCGGGGAAGATCTCTTCCGGCAGTTCGGCCTCGCGGGCGCGAAAGTCCACGGGATCTGCAATCGGATGTGTTCCTTGTTTGCGGAATAGGGCCATTGCGCGGGGCATGTGAGAAGCTTCTGTCACCAGGATGAACGGCTGTTCCCCTACGATGGGCGCGACACGCCGTACCTCATTTTCTGTGTCACCTGATTGTGTCTCCAGAATCATATCTCGGCGATCAACACCAAGCTCCTGGGCGAGTTGAGCCATCGCTTGAGCTATCGACGAGGAGCGGTCGGGCGTCGGCCCTCCCGAAAGGACTAGCTTGCAACAGTGTAACAGTTTGCTCACCCTGACGCCTTCAATAAGGCGCGCGCTCGAATCCTCATCGAGTTGGATCTCAACCGGACGGCTGGCATCGCTCCTGAAGCCAGCCGCAAGGACAACAATGAACTTCGCCTCCCTCGGCCCAATTGCGACAGGCGCTCCGGGCCCTATGAAAAGGGGCGGATATTTCCGCTCCAACGGTGCTAGAAGCAGTCCGGAAACAGAGTGGCTGGCGAAAAGGAAGAGAAGCGCTCCGGCGAGCGCAACCACCGTTTTACCTGTCTTCTGTTTCCGCGTGAAGCAAAGCAGCAGCAAACCGATCGCGAGAATTTCGAGACATAAGGGAATAGGAAAAAGAAAGCGGGAGATGATCTTTTTGAGGGCCATTGGTTTCGTACCTCCGCCGTTTCAGCGGGCTTTGCCAGCAGCGTCTTCACTCCGAATGCCAGAATCACTCGTTCAGGCCCGTTGCTAATCAACGATGCCACATTCCTGAATAATACTCCCCCGGGCAGGCAGCAAGGCGGCACATCTTCCACTTGTACTTCGTGCGAGCGACGGTCTTGCAGGACTTTTTTCATCCTCTCCTTTCGCTGGCGACAAGGCTCGGTCGCAAGGCGAAACTCGGCCGCACGCTGCGTCCCTCGGCTTGCTCCCTTCCCTTCGCATCGTAGCGGCCCTTGAGGTGCTTCTCAAACGGCGGTATCAGAGTGTCCAGAATTGAGGAAAACTGGAAGAGCAAGCGCTCTTTGCTAAGCGCACGCCAAAGCTGTAACTCCCCCACGACCTCTTCACCGGCCCGCAGTGGAATGGAAACGTTCCAGATTTCGCTCGAGCTCTGCTCGCCATTGCGCGACCACCCAGCTAGGGAAGGCGCGCGCCCATTCGGCCACTCCGAAAGTTGACACGCGACCCCATCGAAGCCCAGGGCCGCCAGAGCACTAATCAGAAACTGCCAACTCCCCTCCACAGAGCGGGCCTCTTCCAATTGCCGCGCTGCTTTGCGAATCAGGATTTGGTTGGCCAGTACCCACCGCTGCGATTGCACGGCTCGCGCCACGTACACCTTTACCTCCGACAGCTCTTCGTAGCGAAGCCCGCCGGCCATAAACCAGGCTGAGGTGCCGGCTAATACTGCCACCAACGCGACCAGGTTACCGGTTGATTGGAGGATAAGGAGCGATCCGAGCGAAAACAGCGCGGCCAACCCGTAGAGCGCCAGGACTACCACCTTTAGCGTGAGCCTGTTCTTGAGCAGCCGGTGATGGATGTGATCCTGGTCCGCACGAAACAGCGGGCGCCCGCTCAGAAAACGGCGCATCAAGGTGAGCGTAGTGTCCAGCAAGGGAAGGCCAAAGGCCACGAAAGGCACCACAATGGCGACCAAAGTCGAGCTCTTCTGCGAGGTGTGAATGGCCAAGGCGGCCAAGACAAATCCCAAAAAAAGGCTGCCGCTATCACCCAGGAATATCGTGGCAGGGGCAAAATTGAAGCGCAAGAATCCCAGCAACGCCCCCACCAGGGTGATGGCCAGAATGCACACGAAGTGGTTGCCTTGCATCAGCGAAACCACGAACACAGAAACTGTGACGAAGAATGCGATTCCCGCGGCAAGCCCGTCGAGACCGTCAATCAGGTTAAGGGAGTTCGTCACCGCGACAATCCAGAATACGGTTACGATCAGACTCAAGAGCGGGTTCCGGACGTGATAACCCAAAATAGGCAGGCTAACGATGCGAAAGCCTGCCAACCAGACCATCCCTGCCGCCAGCGTCTCCAGTAGCAGCTTTTGCCGCGGGGTTGCACCTACCACATCGTCGTACGCGCCCGCAAGCAGCACCAACGTCCCAGGAACCAATAGGGTCAACACCGTGCGCCACTCTGACAGGAAGCGCTCTCGCACCGCATTTGGAACTAGCAGCAACACCCCCCAGGCGGCAAGCGATGCCAAGAAAATCGCGACACCCCCCAAGCGCGGAATGTCCGGATGTTTCCGGCCATCCCGTGACTGGCCATAGGCGCGCAGGCGCTTGCCCAGCGCCCTCACCCGAGGCGTCACCAGCAATGTGAACAGAACGGAAAGAACAAACAACCCAAGATAGGTTCTCATATCTGCTCCGATAGTTTTCCCGGAACGTCTGGAAGGCAGTCAAACGGGTCACCCACTGAGACACCGGTTCGGGTCCCAGTAACCAACCCGGTCATTTTTGGGATGAGTAGTTCCTGTGCAAACCTCTGTGCCAGTCGGGATTCCTCGTGAAAGCGAGCGCCCTCACCGCATCTAAAGGCCGCCAGGATTTGCTCCACTACCCTGTTTACATCGCCATGCCTCGCCAGGTAGGCCCACGCCACAGGCGCGTTCGGAGGCAGCAAGTCAACCACCGCACTCTGCGGTGGGCCGATGTAAAGGAATGGAATTCCTAAGCCCATGATGTTGTAGATTTTGCAAGGGTGAACTATCCCTACGAAGGGATCGCCCATGACGACCACGTGCAGGTCGGCAGCCGACAGGGCGGCGGAGAGATTGTGGAGCGGCTGGTAAGCGACGCAGACGATGTTTTCAAGCCCTTTTGTCTCCGCGAATCCCTTTACCTTTTGAAACTCAGTGCCGCCGCCTACGAAGCAAAAAGCTATCTGCGTGTTCTCTGCAAGACGCTCCGCCGCTCGAAGCAAAGTATCGAGGGGGTGACATGGACTGTGATTCCCAGAGTACATGACAACGAACTTTCCACCCAGTTCATGTGCCTCTCGAAAGGCCTTCCGGCCCTCCGGGTCGTAATACACTGTGTTGTTATGCGCCCAGGGCAGGATTATCTCCAGTTTCCGTTCTGGCGTCCCCTTGCGAACGAGCCGCTCGCGCATGAAGCGGTCGAGCACGATGATGCCGTCCGCTCGTCGCAAACTGCTGCCCAACACGGTTTCCAGGAACTGCGTAATAGGAGATCCTCGACGCAGCCAACCTGCCGCTAGCGCTTCATCAGGGTTCAAATCCATGACCCACACGAACAGCCGGCCTCCCCGCAATCGCACGAAAGCGGCAGCCAACGCTGAAAGCAGCGGAGGGGTCGTCATGGCCACCACGGCATCGAAAGACCCGAGCCACAGCAACCGCCACGCCGCGGCCAAGAGAAAACTGGCGAAGTGAGCTGCTCGCTGCCATCTCGACGTTTTGGCCAGTCCGATGCTCGGGACTCTGCAGATGCGCACACTTTCCCACGTCTCTCTTCTTAGCAGGAGTTTCCCGCCCGGCTCGTAGCGACGCCGCCCTGTAACCACGGTTATCTCATGGCCCTCATGTGCAAGCGCGCGTGCGAGTTCTGCACTGTGCTGGGCGGTTGAGGCTACGTCAGGGTAGAAGTACTCGTTTAGAATCAGAATTCGCATAAGCGTTCAAGCCGCGGGTGTCAGGGTTCCGGGTTGGGGAGGCAGGGCTTGTGGTTCAACTTGGGCCAGTTGGGTGGTTTTTGGGCTCAGACTGGTCGCTTCTGCGTGCGAAACCGAGTTCGTTTTGAGTTGGTTTTCACCCTCAAAAAACGCTAAGTTATTTATTTGCAATAAATTCTTGAGTTCGTTCCCTCTATTTAGTATGTTTTTGCGTTTTCGAAGTCCGGCGAGGTCATTTTCGAGATCCTCGCGCTGCGTCGGACGGTCATCGGTGCTCCGGGTTGGGGAGGTGGGGCTTGTGATTCAGGTTGGGGGCGGTTTTGGGGCTTAGACTGATCGTTTGTGCGTGCAAAACCGAGTTCGTTTTGAGTTCGTTTTCACCCTCAAGAACGGTTAAGTCATGTATTTGCAACAAATTCTTGAGTTCGTTCCCTCTATTTAGTATCTTTCTTGCATTTTCGAGGTCCGGCGGGGTCGTTTTCGAGATCTTCGCGCTGCGCCGGACGGTCATACCGTAATAGGCTATCATATTTCCAACCTGTTGTCAAGAGAAAAAAAGCTGAAAATCTTGGTTTCGGCAACCCATGCGGGCTATCCACCTGGTTGCCGAAGGGCGGCCACAGGGGCTGCCGCTACTTGCTGGCCGGTTTTTCGCTGCTGTCCTTTTCGAACTCATAGAGTTTTGCGTCCACGAGGAACCTGTACCAAAAACCCTGCAAGAAATGGTAGATCAGCCCTTCCTTGCCATCCAGGAAGCCCAGCCTGAGAAAATATCGGTAGAACCAGAAGAAGAAGGCCCGATAGAAAGCTGGCAGCCGAAGGTACAGGCGCTGCTTCAGTAATCTTTTCAGCCGTGCTTGCGAGCCCGTTGGCAGGCATTCATCGGCCGGCGGGGTGAGAATCTGCTTGCACTCCCGCGTCGCATACCCGTCATGCTTCCGAGTCCACTCCGAGAGGCTCTTAGGAATTTCGTGGATCAGGTCACCGCGAAGTTTCAACACCTGGCCGTGGGAGAGCGCAACGTGCTCATCCATCCAGGTATCCTGATATTTCCCGAAGCCCCTTTTCCAGATCCGAAGCAGCCACACCGGGTAGCTGGCGCCATGGCGTATAGCCCTGCCCAGAAAAAGAATCCGGAGGGGAACGAGGAGTCCAGTCACCTCACTTCGCAAGCCTGGGACACTTGTTTGCAGCTCTCGCCGCAATTCCTCGCTCAAACGCTCGTCGGCATCGATGCGCAAGATCCATTCAGCACCGGATTGGATATTGTCCAGGGCCCAGTTGAATTGTGCTGCCTGGTTGAGGAACGGATGGGTAAGCACGCGGGCGCCGTGACCTTTGGCGATTTCCAGGGTCCGGTCTGTGCTGCCGGAATCGACCACAAAAACCTCTGTGGCGGCGCCCGCCAAGCTCTCAAGGCAGGCTGGAAGGTCCTGCTCCTCGTTCTTCGTCAGAATGATCGCCGCTACGCTAGGCACGCTCATGGCTGGATTGAAGATGTCAAAGTAGGCGCCGGGTTTCAGGTGAAGTGGCCGCTGCTACATGTCGATTTTCGCATGTGTGCGCCAAAACGCACCATGGAGTGACGGCCGTTTCACAATGTGAGAGCGGCGCGCGCCGCTATCCTTTGTAGTCTCAGGAAGATAGGAAAATCTCTTACTCACTTTTCACCTTTTCCCACTGTTTCATCTCAAGGTGATAGGCTACACTCAGGAAGCAACACGTGGACGCGCGGCGCAGCGGGACGCGTAAGCACTGGCGCCATCGTGTATTCTAGCCTTGTGGCCTCTGACTCGGCCACGGGAGGGTCATCGTATGGTCAGAAGAACGCATTTAAGGTTTGAGGCCCAAGTCCGCCCACCGGTCTCCAATTGCACCCGTTGGGCCGCGCAGCGAGCGACTCCTGCCGGAAGGCAGGCAGCAGGCGCCATGTTAGTACTTTCAGGACTCGCGCTGATAATTGCGGCAACCGCTTGGCGCCCAGCACCCACTCTTGCTCAACTCCCCGCCGGCGCCCCGGTCTACAATGCCAATGCCAAGTGGGTGACCGACCACGGCAGCCAGGTTTTTAACGTCATGGCGTATGGCGCCAAGTGCGACGGGGTGACCGATGACGCGGCGGCGATTCAGGCGGCGATCAATGCGGCAAACCCTGACACGACGCTCAATTGGCCCGGTGCGGGGATGACCCTGGTTCCTGGCCCCTGCGCAATCGGGAGCACGCTCACCCTGAGAGGAATCCTGACAGGCACGGGCATTGGCACGCCCTCTAAGAGCGGCTCGAGTTCTTATCTGAAATGGCTCGGCCCCGCGGGGCAGCCGATGGTGCTGATTACTACGTGGAAAGCTTCGGTCCGCGATCTGCATTTCAAAGGCAACAGCTCTGCGCCGCCCTCGGAGGCCATCCAGATCAGTACCTACCCGAATACGAGCGTCGCCTATGGGGACATGGGAAACATCCGCGACGTGATGATCGGCAGCGTCGGCGGTGATTCCGATACAGGCAAGCAATTCGTGAACGGCATCACCTGGAACGGCACAACGGGCGGCGACTCGTGGTGGATCAGCGACGTTCAGGTTTCGGGCTGCACGGGCAACGGCATTAACGACCCCAACCCAAACGCCTCGGACATGCACATCGAAAATCTCTATGTCAGCGGCTGCGCCGTGGGCTGGTACGGAAGCGGTCAGGCCATCTACGGCACGAATTGGGAGATGAGCAACAACACGCTGGACTTGCAGCTTCTGGGCGGGTCCGACCTCAATCTTCACGGGTTTGTCTCTTCCGGCTCCAGGCAGTTCATTGTGAATGCGGGCGGACGGCTGGCCATTGACGGCGGGAGCTGGATGCCTCCGAATTCCTCCGCCAACATCAACATCATCGACAACTCGCAAGGGCAGTCAGGGTTCATCACTCTTCGGAATTTCTACCTTCTTTACAATGGCAGCTACACCGGAACGGAGACAATACTGGCCTGTTCAAGTTCAACCTCCGGACCACCGCAGCCCTCCAACCTGCGCCTGATTAACACCACGGGAATTCCTGCGTCGATGATCAGTTGCCCCTTCAATTGGAACTATGGCAATGGCTCACAGTCCGGCATTATCGAATATCGGCCTCATGACGGCACTGGCCTGTACCACACCGACGGGTACAACATCCTGTCCAAGTACACGGGCTACACGTTCGACTGGACGCGCCACGACTTCGAGCACCAATATAACTTCTGGGGCGGTCCAGTCGAGTTGATGCAAGTGTCCAGCGGATTTTTGTATCCAAGCTGCACCCCCACGGGCAGCGGCAGCACGAGCTATGGCTACCGCGTTACCGCGACTACCGGGCAGTATTTGGGTGGCGCCAGCGGTGTATTGATTGGTGGCGAGACAGCCCCTAGTGCTGAGGTTACGTGCTCGAACGCTGCCACGCTCAGCTCCTCGAACTACAACACAATCGCCGTCTATCCGGCCATCGGCGCTAGCGGCTACAACATCTACTGCCGCACCCCAAATTCCGAACAACTCTGTGCGAGCATACCGGCCACGCCGATCTACAGCGGCAGCTATTACACGTGGGTGGACAACGGTTCGGCGACGCCTTCCGGAGCGCTGCCTGCGGCGAACACCACGGGACGGCTTGTCGGGGGCACGCTGAATGCCAACTGGGCCTGGACGGAGAACCTCGACATCGGGGCAGATGGGCACGGCTACTTTACCTCAGTCAAATCGGGGGGCCTGTCCGCGACAGTGACGGTGGCAAGCGGCACGGCGGCGCTGGGCATCGCACTGATTGCCCCGGGAGCGTGTGCGAGCGCGGTTTCCGTGGCTGCAAGCGGCGTGCTGACGACTGACACGATAAAGTTCACTCCGAACGGCGACCCCACGGGCGTAGCGGGCTATGGCGTAAGTTCGAGCGGGGCGGTGCTGAGCGTCTACGCCTATCCGACATCAGGATACGTCAACTTCAAGGTCTGCAATTCAACCTCCGGCTCCATCACGCCGGGAGCGCTGACGCTTAATTGGGAGGTGACGCGATGAGCCGAGAAAAGGGAACAGGGAACAGGTTACAGGGAACAGTTCTGGTGTTGCTTGTTTTCTTTTGCTCCCTGCTCGTCACTCGTCACTCGTCACTGTCGTTTGCCCCGCAGATGGGCATCGCTTGGCCCGCGCCTGGTGTGCGGCAGTCGGCTTCGGGAATCTCCCTCCTTAGCGGCGGCCACGCTTACTGTCATGGGAGTAATTGCGCCACCAGCGCAATCAACTTGCAGCAGTCAACCAGCCCGGGCGGTGGGTAGTGTCCTAATTTGAACGTAGCGCCGCCATCTTGGCGGCTCAATGCCGGCTGGAAGCCGGCGCTACACCCGAAATTAGGACACTACCGGGCGGCGCAGACGCTTATCTTGTCGATTGGAGCGCCACGGCGATCAACCCAACCTGGTCGTGGGCCGGCGCGAGTTACGCTGCGGCGGCGATTGCAGCGTTCAAGCATCCGTAAGCGGGCGGCTGGGGCCACACCACGAGGGAGGATCTCGATGGAAAAATCGGAATGGGCAAGAAGAACGGCCCAGGAGTTCAAAACTCGGAGCGCGCAAAAGGCCGAAGAGGACGCCAGCCGCCTCGAAGAGCAGAAAACCAGGAAGCAATGGGCTTCTCGGCTATGGTCAGAGCTGAGAGAGGCCTTCAAGGAGAGGGCTGAAATTTTCAACGCCGCCCTCGGCGAGGAAATGCTCACCTGGGAATGTTCAGGCCCTAGCGCTTTCCATCTGAGTAGAAAGGACATTGCCGGACGCGTGAAGGCGACGTTCCAACAGGGTACAGGCGAGGTCAGGATTGAGGTGCTCGGGAGAGCCGTGCCTCTCGAGGTGGCTCTCGACCACCGCACGGGCAAGTACCGGCTCGAGAGCCCGAGCGGAGAACCTGCCGAGCCCGAAGACCTGGCCGAAACGCTGATCGCTGAGTTCCTAGGCACCATCTAGGGTTGCCGGCTCTGCGGCCGGCGAGCGACCCGGGCTGCGATGCAAGAGCCTCGTAGCCCGGCATCCTGCTAGTGTAGTGTCCACTAATTGAGTGGACAATGCAGCGCTACCGTCCCGGCGGCATCTGCCGGCAGGATGCCGGCGCTACGAGAAGGGGCATTGTCCAGCTATTTCGTGCACACTACGCTAGCGCGCACCACCGACCGCCGACTTCGCATTCGACGCCGCCATGACTCGTTTCTTAATTACCCGCGCGGGGTTTCCGCCCACCACGGTCCACTCCGGAACGTCGTGGTAAACGGAGGCCGTGGCGCCTACCACAGCGCCTTCGCCGATCCTGACGCCGGGCCCGACGAAGGCTCGGGCCGCGATCCAGGCGTAGTCGCCGACCTCGATTGGTCTCGCAATCAGGCGGAGGTCAGGATCTTCGTAGTCGTGGGTGGCGGTGCAGAGGAAGGCGCACTGGGAAACGGTGACGTGGGCGCCCAGTTTGATTGGGGCAACGCTATAGCAATCCACGTCATTGGCCAGGCAACTGTGCTTTTCCATGGTCAGATTCCAGGGCGCCCAGATTCGGCAACGCGGATGGGGGTTTGCGCCTTCCTTCACCACGGCCCCGAACGCGCGCAGCAGCATCCGCCGCCAAGCGAAACAGAAATCCGGCGACGGCCGGTAGAGCAAAAGCCACACCAGATTCCATACCTGCCGGGCGATTCGGTTACGAAGACTCAAGCGATTTCGATAGATGTTCAACACGGCGCCAACTCGAAATGTGGCGGCAGCGCCGGCCGTTCCCGTGAAAGCGGGATTCCACTTTCTTCTAAACCACGGCCCCGAATAGTCGTCTCACGCTCGAGCGGTGGGTTATGCGTGTTCTTATTTACACAAACTCGCCGTCGAATGGCAATCTCGCTCATTTCGGCTGCGCACGCGCCTCTCCAGGCAATCGGGCCTCGGCCCGGCGGCGCACCCCCACTGGTAGACGCTCACCGTCTGTTCAGCGGCGCGCCTCCAGGAGAATCGCCCCTCGACCAATCGCTGGCCCCGCCTCCCCATCTCGTCCCGCTCGGACTCGCTCATGCGAAACAAAGTCCGTAGACCGTGAGTGAGAGACTCTACGTTCGGTTCGACCCTGATGGCGGCGGCTTCGGCGAACCCTTCGGGCAGGTTGCACTGGGGCGTCATGAGAACGGGCAGGCGCCACGCCCAAGCTTCGAGGACCGCGACGGGCAACCCTTCGCTCAGAGATGGAAGGACGAAAGCATCTGCGCGATTCAAGGCGCGGACCTTCTTCTCATCGAACAGCGGCCCGGCGAGCAGCACACTCTTTTCAACGCCCAACTCGAGAACCATACGCCTCAGTACGCGCTCATGCCCGTCCTGGTCCCCTCCGCCCAGAACGAGCCTCCAATTCACGGCTTCAGGCTCTGCTCTCCGGGAGTCAGCCCAAGCACGAAGCAAAGCGGGCAAACCCTTCTTTGGGTGCAAGCGGCCCAGGAAGAGCAAAACTTTGCGGCCAGGCGCGGCGTTGCAACCCTCGAAGCCGTGCCCTTCAGCCATGTCCGGAGGGAGTTCCTGACCTGAACGGATAAGACTGATGGGATTTCGAAGCCCCAAGGCGCGCATGGAGGCGGCTTCTGACTCGCAAAGAGCGAACAGGCACGCGGCCCCCTCGAGATGAGCGCCCTCATACAGCCAAGCGGCTATCTTCTTTTTCCAGGCTGAATTCACCATCGCCCAGGAATCCAGCATGCCATGCGGCGATATAACGTAAGGAAGGCCGGCTTTCCGGCACAACCTCAAGCTGGCAATTGAAGGGTACATCCAGAGCCCGTGCACATGCAGCAAGTCAATCCCGGAGTCCCGGATGGCCGGAACCAGGCTGGGAGAGAATCCGAAGCTGTGCGGGCCGATGACGGCGTGAACACTGACGGGAAGCGTGCCCCAGGCCGGCAGGTCAGAGTCAGTGAATTCGTCTCTCAGACCAAAGACCGTAACTTGGTGCCCGAGCTTTTGTGTATGGATTGCCAATTCTCGAACCGCCTGGAAAACACCGCTGGCTTGCCTTGAGACAGAAGCAATGAGATGTCCCACTTTCATGGTACGTGCTGGGGGCTGGGGGCTGGGGACTAGGGGCTGGGGGCTAGGGGCTGGGGCTCCGACGGTCCCTTGTTGTCTATTCCTGTTGCCTGTTCCCAATTCCACTTGCATATCCACTGATCCTATTCCGTATTCCCTACTCCCTGTTCCCTATTCCCTGTCCCCTATTCCCTGTTCCCTATCTAACGGCGCATGAGGAGCCATAGGAGTGCACGGTCGAGCATCGAGACACTCGGCTTCGGCGCCGAGAGGGCAGCCTGTACTGCTTTTTCGAGATTTTCACCGAAGAGCTCAGGGGTCCAGCGGCTGATGATCTCCTGGCTGGCGCGCCCCATGGCTTGACGCTCATCTTCAGGTATTGAGGATATTCGCAACATCAGGTTTGCCAATCGTTCGATGTTGTACGGGTCAAATTTGAACCCGTTGTGGCCCTCTTTGACAAGGTCGAGGGCGCATCCGCACCGATCTGAAACCAGCACCGGCAAGCCTGCCGCCATTGCCTCATTCACAACCAGGCCCCATTGTTCTGACGTGCTGGCGTGTATGAAGGCCTGGGCCAGCCCGTAGTACTTGGGCAGCTCGTCGTACGCCCTAAAGCCCGGAAACAATACAGCGTCATTCACACCCAAGCGTGAGCGGGCATGGAGCAGTTGATCCTTGAGGGCCCCGTCTCCGAGCACCACCAGCTTCCACGCGCTTCCACCCGCGGCCTTCGCGCAGGCGGCGTAGGCCTCCAGCAGTCTAAAAAGATTTTTCTTTTCCTCGAACCGGCAGGAGGCGAGGAAGTAGCGCGCGGGAAGCCCTAATTCCTGTCGGAGCTTGAATTGGCCGGCGCGCGCGGCGCTCGCCTCTCGAGCGAAGTGCTCATTATCCACCACATCATAGCCCACAAAGATGCGGGCGCTCGGGACTCCAAGAGCGGTCGCGTATTCGACGTGGGGCCTGCCGCCCACCAAGGCGGCGGAGAACAGACGGACGACCCGGCGCTTTATGGCCTCTACGTAGGGGTAACGCGCTCGGTCAGCGGACGTCGATTCGGACATCAGTACAGCCGGTATCCCCAGCCGCACACACTCCCGAAGAGCTTCGAGGGAGCCCCGCATACCCCATCCGTTGACACATAAAGCAGCGGGCTTGACCTCCGAGACGCACTTTCGGAGAGCCTCGCGAAGCTCCCGGGTGGAAACTTGGTGGAACTTGCGGCCCGGGAAGAGAGTGTGACGGTCGAACGCTTCACTCTCTGAGCTTTGATGCTGGAGCGGTGTAAACACGTCGAGGCCCGTCAATTCCAGGAACAGAGGGCGCCGTCCCGCCCGCCGCGCAAATGCCCGCAGGCGCGCCGAGTGGTAGTGGACTACGTTCACCACCTGCCAACAGATGGGCGCCGGAAGAGTCTTCGTCCCGAGCGGCTCCGGCTTCCCATGGATGCGGCGAGAGGGGGCCTCATCCACGACGCCCGAGATCCCCCTCGATGGTTGTAACAAGCTGCTCAACGGGCATTACCTCCAGCAGGCGCCGGCGGCCGGCCATGGTCATATTACGGGCTTCTTCGGGGTGGGCCAGCACAAAAAGCAGTTTTTCCGCCAGGCACTCGACATCGTGCTGCGAGCACAAAAACAGATGGCTCCCGGGCTCCACGACCTCCCGCAATCCGCCCTGGAGGAGGGACGCGACGACAGGGACGCCGTACCCGATGGCCTCGACTGGAGTCGTCGGCATCGCGTCCCAGTCGCTGTTGAACAACAGAACGTCGAGGGCACAGTAAAAGTCGTTGAGATCTGTCTGCCATCCGATCCACTTTACTTTTTGCGCCACTCCGAGCTCCCGGGCCAATCGTTCCAAGTCTGCTCGGTCCGGGCCATCGCCGGCGACCACAAAAAGCGCTCGAGGAAGGCAAGCAGTAACGCGGGCGGCGACGCGAAGAAAGATGTCGAAGCGCTTTCGCGGGATAAGCCATCCGGCATTCCCAATTACCGGCACATCTCGAGGGATGCCCAGGCGTTCGCGAGCAGCGGACTTCTCGCAAAGCGAAGGCAAGGGGGGAAGACAAAGCGGAGTGCGGATGGTCTTCGAGATGGCGGCAATGGGCGGATAAATCTCCTCGGCCTCGCGGCGGACGAAGTCCGAGGGGAAGGTGATGACGCGAAAGCGCCTCCGGGCCAGCGCATAGATCAGGCGCCACTGCCAGCGCGGCTTGACGCCGGTATGGTGGTAGTGCACGCAGAGTATGCGCGGCTCCCCGCGGCGTGAGCCGAGGGCGAGCATGGCGGAAAAGTTCGTCCCCGTCATGATCACGGCATCGCGAGGTTCAGCTCGAAATGCCCGGCGCATGGCGGGAAGACCCAAGGCGCCCCAGGGCCCGCGGTACGGGAGGCCGAGAGAAGGGACGTGGGCCTCGTCGAGCAGGGGTTTCAAATCGCCCAGGGGGTTAAGCGACACCCACCGGCACGGGTGACCACGTTGTTGGAGGCCCTTGGTGATCGATAGAGCGGCGTGTTCCATGCCCCCAAGGTTGGTGCATTGGATGATGTGAAGTATCCGCATGTGTGTTACCGGTCTGCGCAAGGCAACCGCGCCTGCAGAGACGCGCTCGCCACCGCCCTGACCTCGAGGCCAGCGGGCCGCCGGGCAGAGTGAGCCTCATTCATGAAGCTTGCAGACACGCCTCGATTCTGTTGACATGTTCTTCAACCGACATGGCTGTGGCGAGGTGCTGCCGGGCCGCCAAGGCCATATCGCGCGCTTTCTCCGGGTGGTTTAAGACAGCGAGCAGCCCTTCAACCAGGCAATCGACATCGTGACTGGGGCTCAAAAAGATGTGCTCTCCCGTCACGAGGACCTCTTTGAGTCCGCCATGGACCACAGACGCCACGACGGGTACGCCGTACCCAACCGCCTCGAGCGGAGTCCTCCCCATGGCGTCCCAGTCACTGTTGAAAAGCAGGGCGTCAAGAGAGAGGTACAGGTCAGTGAGGTTGGCCTGCCATCCCACCCAGCGTACCCGAGGCGCGACGCCCAGTTCCTGGGCCAGACGCTCGAGCGCTGCCCGCTCCGGGCCATCGCCGGCGATCACAAAAACCGCTTCCGGGATGCGGGGCGCGACGCGGGCGGCAACACGCAGAAAAATGTCAAAGCGTTTGCGCGGAATGAGCCACCCGGCATTGCCAACCACGGGTGCATCGCGCGCGATACGCAGGCGCTCTCGAGCCGCCAACCTCTCGACGGGCGAGGGCAAAGGAGGGAGTTTGACGGGAACTCGATTGGTCCTCGAGACGGCCACGAGGGGCGGATAAATCTCCTCCGCCTCCTGCCGGATGAAGTCAGATATGAAGCTAATGACGTGGAACCGCCTCATGGCTAGCGCATAGGTCGCGCGCCACTGCCAATCTGGTTTGACCCCCGTGTGATGAAAATGCACGGTTAGAACTCGCGGCTCCCCGTGGGGCGGACCGAGGGCAAGCATCGCAGAAAAATTCGTTCCGCTCATGATCACCGCGTCACGAGGCTCAGCTTGAAATGCCCTGCGCATGGCAGGAACACTCAAGGCGCCCCACGGCCCACGGTAGGGAAGGCCGACGCAAGGCACCTGGGCCCGATCGAGCAATGGCTTGAGGTCACCCAAGGGGTTAAGGGATACCCATCGGCACTGATGGCCACGAGCGATGAGGCCCCTCGTGAGCGTCAGTACGGTCTGCTCCATGCCCCCAAGGTTGGTGCACTGGATGATCTGAAGGATATGCATGAGTGTTCGATGTGTTCGCGGCCGCGAGCGGCATCAAATCAGCCCATAAGCGCTAACTTAAGCACGAGGCGTGGACGGCGAATGCCCGAAGGGCATTAAGATCATTAGCCGTAGGTGGAACCTACGGATGAATAGCCGTCCCCCTTCGATAGCGTCCGACCCCGAAGGGGTCGAATAGGCCTCCGTTCAACCCCTTCGGGGTTGGTTAGCTCTCGGGCGCGTGCGCTTTCCGTAGGTTTCACCTACGGCTAATGTTATTGGGTCCCTTCGGGACCCCAGTAGGTTTCACCTACGGCTAATGTGATTGGGTCCCTTCGGGACCCCGGTGGCGGTTAAGTTAGCGCCTATGGCCAATCCGCCCGTCATGGACGCACTCGGCAGACCCCGCAGAGCGACGAGCAGCCGTTGTCCGTATCTTTCGACGGTAAACTCGCAAGCCCGCTCGAGCGCCGCTCTTGACATCTTTTCCAGGAGCTCGCGATCGCCATGCAGCATTTCAAGCCGCTCAACAATCGCGCACGAATTCCGTATGGGCACGATGAAACCCTCGATGCCGTCGCGCACGACGCTGCCCGCATTCTCCGTAGTGAGCACAGGGATGCCCGCCGCCAAGGCCTCATAACATACAACGGCTGACCCTTCGCAGATCGAAGGCAGCAGAAAGACATCAGCCCAGGCGTAATGTTCCGGCATCTGCGGCCGAGGGACGGCGCCTCGCAAGTCCACGTGCTCGTTGAGCCTCACGGCTGCTTCCGGCAGAACGCGAACGGGGCCGCACCAGCGAAACTCCGCCGATGCTCCTGTGGCGCGAGCCGCCTGAAGAACGTAGGGAGCTCCCTTTTGGAGGCACACTGTTCCGACGACGAGCACGCGTAGTCTTCCGTCCGACCGTCGCTTTTGACGCTCCCCTGCGGGTCGGGCATCGACGCCATAGGGCACGACCACGCATCGCGGCGCAGGGCCGCCGCACTCGGCGATGCCCCGCCGCACGAACTCGGAGCCGCACAGGATGAGTTCCGCACATTGCCACTCCGCTTGCTCGCGAGCAGCGAACGCGGTGCGCTGGGGGTTCGCATGTCGTGGCGCTTCGCAGTCGGGCCAGGCCCCACGCTCCTCGGTCAAAAGCCGGTCCTCGATGGGCGCGGGAGCGCTGGTTTGCTCCATCACACGCCGAACGCCGTGCTCTCGCGCATGTTCCAGCAGCTCCAGTCCCGCTGAGTTGTAGGTATAGACGGCGCTAGCTTTGCCGAGGCCGTGGCGAATAACGCGCCGGCATAACTCGGCGCCGGCCCACTCGAAGACGGGTGCCAGTGCTGCCGGTGGAGCGCGGCGCTGGCGGAGGTAGTATTCGATGCCAAACGCGGGCCAGTGGGTGATCTTGTCGGGCGGCATTCCGTCCGGGACACGCGCGATCATGCGTCCCAGAGCGCCGTTGTCCCCGCTCACTGTCCGCAGGGCCCGCAGTAACGGCGGCCACGGTCCCACGGCCGCGAAATCGGTGTAGAAGCGCTCGAGCATTCCGGCGGCGCACAGAATGCGCGGCACGGCGTAGTGCATTCGTGCGCCGAGCTGTGCGACACAGATGGTTAGCGCCGGTTCCTGCGGAAGGATGTTGTTGGGAGTCATCGTTGCGGTCTTGCCAGCGCCCGTACAGCGGTGGGAAGGTGGTCCTGTGCTTT
>Ga0326728_10013463_pt1 | contig 17742 bp, 14 predicted proteins | sample MB3enrmetagenome_FD_207602 | JGI IMG/M metagenome (GOLD analysis project Ga0326728, IMG submission 207602) | Lab enriched peat soil microbial communities from McLean, Ithaca, NY, United States - MB31MN | ecosystem: Environmental > Terrestrial > Soil > Wetlands > Peat | place: USA: New York... | reverse complement strand
CCGTACCAGTCGGCCATTTCCGTCTTGTTCGTGACTTTCGCGCTCATCGGCTTCTCCCATATGCCCCCCACGTCGAAGATGTAGCTGAGGGCATTCTTCGTGACGAGGGCCTCCCCTTCCGCCGTGCCCCCGATGCCCTTATGTCCCTTGAGTATGATCTTCTTTTCCATCTCTCACCCCTTAAGCTTTCCGGATATGGCGGTTTTCACGATCTGTTCGAGAGTCGGCAGGAGGACCATGTCGATCTCCTGCTGGCCTATGGCGTTGCAGTCTTTCAGGCTGTCGGTCACCATGGTCTTGATCCCGAGGCGCTTCGCATCCACCCACGGGTCCATGATCTTCCCCTTCCACATGACCTGGCCTTGCGTCTCAGCGACGAGGACGCCCGATTTCTCCAGGGTCTTCTTCAGGCCGAATTTCTCCGCCACCATCTTGGCGGTGACGGTCAAGTCGACGGAGAACGAGACGTCCTTGTGGACCTTCTTCCCCTCGAAGAGCCGGGCAACCTCGTAGAGACGCTGCACGGTCAAGGGGAAACGGATGGTGACGATCTCAGGTTTGTTGCCCGTGTTCGGATAGGTGTCGTATATCTCCTTCATCTCCTTGGGGCCCACGGAGAACTTCTCCACAGGCTTCATCCCCCCGAGGGCCTCTTTCAGGGTCCGCCCCTCGGGCGAGAGGCCTTCGATGAGGAAGTGGGTGAGAGAGCCCGGGTTGTTCATGCTCGCGCAGAAGGACATGATGTCGTCACTGGTGACGGCGAGAGGCTTTATTCCCGTGAGCACCGGGACATCCCAGTAATGGGTGCTCAGCCTTTTCGATATGTAGAACCCCATGACGGCCCACTCGATGTAGTTCTTCGGCTCCACTTTGATATCGACCACTGTCCGCGCGTACCTGTTCTCATCGAGAAGATAGCCGTACTGCGGGGTCACCCCGGTGATGGCGGCCATGCGCACCCCTACGGGGCCCTCGTTGTTGCCCCGTGCGCCGATCATGCTGTTGCAATAGGTATTTATGTTGGTGGCGCCGGGGGTGCAGTACTGCCCGAAGAGGGGCAGGGGGAAGATGTCATGGGGGCTTGAGGCCCCTGCGGGAGAGATGAGCTGGGCGCCCATGGCGATCATTTTCTTGTCCCTGTCGGGCGTGCTCACGTCGGCAAGCGTCGTGGGGCACCTGAACTTCACCTTTTCTTTCACGCAGAGGTCTTCCAGCTCCGTGATGAATTTGTACATGTCGTTATCCGGGCTGTCGCCGTGTCCGCCCGTGATCCCGGAAAACGTTGACAGGTCCGCCCAGCTCACCGGGACCATGCGCCTGGCGCCTGAATAGTCGCCCATCTTCACCAGGATCTCCATGGCCCTTCGCGTTGCTTCCCCGTAACCGCCGGACAGCATCTTTTGTTCATCTTTGGTTAGTCGCATAGGTTCACATCCTTCTTTAGCTTAATTTATCGCGCCTTCGTCGCGTTCACAAGTCTTATGCAACGGCCTTCATCCGCCCTTGGCCGCCTGATCCGGCCAAAAGCCCCTCATAGACTAAGGATCTTCCTTTCCGCCGCTCCATGCCAAAACGACGTTCCCATTATAACCGGTTCGACGGAGCCCCTTTGTTGATCTGCATCAATATATGTGCTTTATTCGCCCCGGTCCTCTCTTTTGGTAAAAGGTGCGAGTTCCGAAACCGCGGAACCTCAAGCTGCCCTTCCCCATCAAGTACTCGAAAAATGAACTCTTATTGATGCAGATCAATAAAGTGGTTGCATCCACCCGGCTATACTGGAAGGGTTGCGGTCCCGAAACAGGGGCAATATTCCTGCGCCAAAGCCGAAGGGGTGAATCGAGGATGAAAAAAGAGGTTAAGAATGTTGTGGTAATAGGGGCTGGCCGGATGGGGCACGGCATCGCGGAGACATTCATCCGGACGGGAAAGGACGTCTTCCTGTGCGATCTCTCCACTCCTCTCCTCAAGGAGGCTGTCGATCTGGTGGAGCAGGAGCTTACCGAGCTGTCGGAATGGGGGGCGATGCCTCGGGGAGAAATCAAGCCCACCATGGATCGGCTCCATTGTACGACCCTTCTGGAAGAAGCTGTTTCAAGCGCCGACGTGGTCATTGAGGCGGTCCCGGAGAATCTTGAGGTAAAGAAAGGGGTGTTTCAAAAACTCGATGCCATCTGCCCGGAGCGGACCGTCTTTGCGAGCAATTCCAGTTTCTTCGGGCCCAGCGAGTACGCGAGTGCGACGAACCGTCCGGATAGAGTCCTTGGTGCCCACTATTTCTATCCCCCTCACCTCATACCACTCGTCGAGGTTGTGCGAAGCGAATCTACCTCGGACGCCTCGGTTGAAATCGCCTGCGACCTGCTCAAGTCGTCGGAAAAGACCCCCCTCGTCGTGAAAAAGGAAGTCCGCGGCTTCATCGCGAACAGGCTGCAATACGCGCTCCAGCGCGAGGCCTTCTATCTCGTCGAGCAGGGGATCGCTTCCGCGGAGGACATCGATATCGCTACAAAAGCAAGCTACGGACTGCGCATGCCCTTTGCAGGAATCGTCGAGAATCTGGAAATGTCCGGATCAGGGAACTTCGAGCCTCTCGAAGCGATCTGGGAACTCATATTTCCGCATCTCTGTTCGACGACAAAGCCGTTGTCTCTCTTCTTCGAGAAGCTGAAACGCAGAGAGATCGGATCGAAGACCAGCCCCGGTTTTTACGATTGGACCCCCGGGTCGAAAGATGCCCGGCGAAAGGAAGTGAGGCAAGATCTCTTCAAGCTCTTGAAAGCCTTGTCCACCGATAAAGGGTAACGTTAAGACGCCCCGCAGGGAGATGGCCCTTGCCTAAAGCCAAAGGGGCCAATGCGGCTGACCAAGAAGATGCGCTTTCGCTTAAGGCACCGGTGGAACGTGCCGGCGGAAGGAGGATGAAAGCTCTATTCCCTTACCCATAAGGAGGAAATGATGGAAACCCCATACGTCTGGAACTATGCTGATCCTTACGAGTACATAAAGAGAGTGGAAAGAAATACGATGCCGCCCCTCATCATTACGGTGGCAATCACGGGCGCCCTGGGCGGCAAAGAGGAAAACCCGAACTTTCCTGAGTTGCCGGAAGAGCAGGCAGAGGCAACGTACGCCGCGTATAAGGCAGGCGCGGCGGCTGTGCATATCCACGCGAGGGACGAAACAGGCGCAAACGGATCCTCGGAACCCGAGAGGTTTCGCGAGGTCAACAGGCTCGTGAGGAAATTATGTCCCGACATCATCGTGGGGAATTCGACGGGCCTCGAGCCGTGGCGGCCGAGGGAAGAGAGCATGAGGGTCCTTGACGCAGAGCCGGAAGTGGCATCCCTCAACATGGGGTTGATAGGCGGCAGAAAAGTGGTTCAAAAAAAGAGACTGCCGCCACTTTTGGGCAGGCCTGAAGACGTGACGAATCTCGCCCTTTTGGCAGTCACGTGGGAGGAGACCGAGCGCATCGCAAAAATATGCCTGGAGAGAAACATAAAACCGGAGATGGAAGTCTACTACTCTTCGATGCTGTGGGCCGTGCAGAATATCCTGAAAAAGGACCTTGTGAAGAAGCCTTATTGGCTTCAGCTCATTTTCTCTTCCGGGTTCGAGTTCCCCACAGCGGACTCGCTCACGAAGATGGTCCATTCCCTCCCCAAGGATTGCCTTTTCAGCGTCATCGGCGTCGGGCCGCATCAGCTGCCGCTCTCCACGATGTCGATCATCATGGGCGGCCATGTGAGAGTGGGCCTCGAAGACAACCTGTTCTACAGAAGGGGCGAGCTGGCGACGAACGCCCAGCTTGTCGAAAGGACCGTCAGAATCGCGAAAGAGCTCGGCCGGGAAATAGCGACGCCGAGCCAGGCGAGGGAGATGCTCGGCCTTTCACAGACGCCCCGGCAGTGGTGATCGCGCGCCGGGCGGAAAGAGTAATGCATTGTCCGTTGCTCCAATGAGCTTTGCTCGTGGAAGGGGCGCTTTTAGCCCCGGTATTCCCAAGGAGGCGTTATGGCTATTCTTGTGACGGGTGGGAGCGGATTCATCGGGCTGGAACTTGCAAAAGCCCTTGTAGAAAAAGGACACGAGGTGGTTCTCTTCGACGTCGTGCCCCCGGACGAAGGTGACATCAAGGGCGCCACATATGTCAAAGGCAACATATCCGACTGGTCGGAAGTGCTCAACGTCGTTCACGACGGGAAGGTCACCGACATTTTCCATCTCGCCGCCATGCTCTCCGCCCAGTGCGAGGCGAATCCCTGGGCTGCGATGCAGGTGAACGCCCTCGGGACGTACCACGTTCTCGAGGCGGCAAGGCTATTCGGCGTCAGGAAAGTGGTTTTTTCTAGCTCCCAGGGCATCTACAGGGATGTTCCGGACGGGGTCGCGCGCGACGACACCCCCCCCAAGCCCTTTAATATCATTTACGCCGTGACAAAGGTTTTTGGAGAGCATCTGGGGCTCTACTACTGGAAAAGGTTTGGAATCGACTTCAGGGGAGTGCGGTTCGCGCAGTTGATCGGTCCCGGCGTCAAGTCCCAGGGCTTCGGTCAGTTTTACCCCCGGATGATCGAGTCGGCCCTTCAGGGACAGCCTTTCGAAGTATGGGTTACGGAGGACATGTCGATCCCCCTGATATATCTGAAGGATGCCGTGAGGTTTCTCATGGGGCTCTTCGAGGCGGACGTTGACAGGATCAAGACGAGGATATACAACAGCGGCCAAATCCTGCCGCCCTTCACTGCAGGCGATCTTCTGGCGGAGATCAAGAAATATGTGCCCCATCCTTTGATCACGTTCAACCCGGATCCCGAAAGGGTGACCAGCATGAGGACGATGCCGAGAATACTCGACGATCAGGGGGCGCGAACCGAGTGGAACTGGTCTTTGCTCTACAGTTTGGAGGATATGGTGGCAGATTTCGTGAAGGAGCTCCGGCCGCACTCCGTGACCGGGCACGCTTGACGCCGATGAGCGGCCATATTTCTTTTCCGTCAATCGGCATCGGTCGGCTTTTGTCCGAGGAAGGGCAAGACTGCCCGAAGGGATAAATCAAGAATGAAAAGAGAAATAAAGAACGTTGCGGTAGTCGGTGCCGGCCGCATGGGGCACGGGATAGCGGGGGGTTTCGTCCTGGGTGGGAAGGAGGTCTTCCTGTGCGACGTCTCGGAAGGAGTCCTTCGACAGGCCGTCAGCATGATAGGAGACGAGCTTCGCGAGCTTTCGGAATGGGGGGCCGTGCCTCCGGGAGATATTCAGCCGATTCTCGATCGGCTTCACCCCTTGACTCGCCTTGAACACGCCGTCTCGGAGGCAGACATGGTCGTTGAAGCGGTCAATGAGAATCTGGAGCTGAAAAAACAGGTCTTCAACAAGCTGGACGCCATCTGTCCGGAGCGGACCATCCTCGCGAGCAACACCAGCACCTTCAGGCCGAGCGAGTATGCACAGGCGACGAACCGCCCGGACAAGGTCGTCGGGACTCATTACTTTTTCCCGTCCCTCCTCGTGCCCCTCGTCGAGATCGTGCGGAGCCCGTTCAGCTCCGACGAGACGGTTGAAACTGCGTACGAGTGTCTCAAGTCGTCGGGCAAAACGCCCGTGGTCATTCAGAAGGAAATAGTGGGCTTCGTCGGAAACAGGCTGCAATGGGCCCTGCAGCGCGAGGCGTTCTACCTCGTCGAGCAGGGAATTGCTTCCGCCCAGGACGTCGATATCGTGACAAAGGCCAGTTTCGGGGCGCGGATGCCGTTTACGGGAATATTCGAGATGATGGAGCTGCAAGGAGGCTACGACGGGCTGTCGGCGATCTGGAGGTATATGTTCCCCCACCTGTGTTCGTCGAAAGAGCCGTCGCCCCTGGCGATCGAGAAGGTGAAGCGCGGAGAAACCGGATCTAAGACCGGCAAGGGCTTCTACGAGTGGACCCCGGAGTCGGCGCAGACTCGACGGAAGGAGCTGGCGAAGGATCTCTTCCGGGTCGTGCGGGGCCTTCTGGATGAAATCGGCAAGGACGGCCATTGATGGGGCGGATCAGAAGCGGCGAAAGCGTTGGTCAGCCCCAATAAGGAGGAATTGGAGTGATGGAGACACCCTTTGTATGGAATTATGCCGACCCCTACGAGTACATAAAGAGAGTAGAAAAAAATACGATGCCGCCGCTCATCATTACCGTGGCGATCACGGGCGCCCTGGGCGGCAAAGAGGACAGTCCACATTTTCCTGAAATGCCGGAAGAACAGGCAGAGGCTGCTTACGCGGCGTATAAGGCAGGCGCAGCGGCGGTTCACATCCACACCAGGGATGAAACAGGCGCAAACGGGTCGTGCGACCCCGAGAGGTTTCGCGAAGTCAACAGGCTCGTGAGGAAGTTGTGTCCCGACATCATCGTGGGGAATTCGACTGGCCTCGAGCCGTGGCGGCCGAGGGAAGAGAGCATGAGAGTCCTTGACGCAGAGCCGGAAGTAGCATCCCTCAACATGGGGTTGATAGGCGGCAGAAAAATAATCCAAAGGAAGAGAGTGGCGCCGCTTTTGGGCAGGCCTGAGGACGTCGAGAGGCTCTCCCTCCTGGCTGTGACGTGGGAGGAGACCGAGCGCATCGCCAAAGTATGCCTGGAGAGAAACATAAAGCCGGAGATGGAAGTCTACTACTCTTCGATGCTGTGGGCCGTGCAGAATATCCTGAAAAAGGACCTGGTGAAGAAGCCTTATTGGCTGCAGCTTATCTTCGCCAGCAGGTTTGAGTTCCCCACAGCGGACTCGCTCACGAAGATGATCTACTCCCTTCCCCAGGACTGCCTTTTCAGCGTGATCGGCGTCGGGCCGCATCAGTTGCCGCTCACCACGATGTCGATCATCGTGGGTGGCCATGTGAGAGTGGGCCTCGAAGACAACCTGTTCTACAGGAAGGGCGAGCTGGCGACGAACGCGCAGCTTGTCGAAAGGACCGTCAGAATAGCGAAAGAGCTCGGCCGGGAAATAGCGACGCCGAGCCAGGCGAGAGAGATGCTCGGCCTCTCACAGACGCCCCGCCAATGGTGAATGATTGCTAGGAGATGATTTTTTCCGCCCTCAATCTGTCAAACTCGTCCTTGGCCAGGCCGCACAGCTCACATAGGACGTATTCGCTGTGCTCGCCGAGGAGCGGGGCATGACGGCGAGGCCGGCCCGGAGTATCGCTCAAGTTCCACGGCGTGTTGTAGACGAAGCCGGCAGGATTGTTCGGATGGGGAATGGGCGTGACGTATTCCTCCTCTCGAACGTGAGGATCGGTGAACATCTCGGCCATGGTAAGGACGGGAAAAGCGGCCACTCCCGCCCTTTGCAGGGCTTCCATTGCGTCGTAATCGGTGCGTTGTTTCGTCCACTCGGTGATAAGTTCGTCAAGCTCGGCCTGGTTGTTCAGCCTGCAGAAATTGTCCGCGAACCGCTCGTCATCCATCCACTGAGGGTTTCCCGTGCCGAGGCAGAATGCCTTCCATTCGTCCTCCGTCGGACAGGAGATCGAAATCCAGTTGTCCGGGCCCTTGCAGCGATAAAAGCCGTGCGGAGCGACATAGGGGCTGTGATTCCCGAGGGGCCCGGCTACTCGCTCGTTCATCGTATAATCCGTCACTTCCCTGCCCATCATCGCAATGGTCGCCTCAAGGAGCGAAATGTCTATGTGCTGGCCTTTCCCGGTTCTTTTTCGATAGTAAAGCGCCGACATGATACTGAGGAAGGCGCCCAATCCCGCGACCGGATCAGGATAGGACGAGATTGACCCAAGGGGCTGTTGCCCTTCATACCCGAAGAGAGAGCTGAGGCCGGAAGCCTGTATCAACCCCGTGCCGTAGGAAGCTTCTTCGGCCAGAGGGCCATCCTGGCCGTAGCCGGATATGGAGACCATGATGATGCGTGGATTGATCTTCTTGACGTTCTGGTAGTCCATTTCCCATTTCTTCAACAGCCGGGGGCTATTGTTCTCAACCATGACGTCGCAAATCCCTATTATTCTCTTCGCCAGATCTCGTGCTTCGGGTTCGGCCAGGTTGAGGGCCACGCTTAGTTGATCCCGGTTGAGAACCTGGAAGAACGGCCCATTTTCTACGCTCGTCCTGTCGTCGCTTTGAACGAGTCTGTACATGTCAGGATGAGAGTGCGTCTCCTGGCGAATTATCTGAGCCCCCATATCGCTCAGCAAAGAACAGCACATGGGGCCGGCCCAGGTACTTCCGATAAAGAAGACTCGCAGCCCTTCAAGCGGTCCATTTGACATGGAAATCTCCCCCAAAACGCACTATTCTCGCTCCCGCTAGATGATTCCGCTTACTCGAAGTTGAAGAAGGCTCTTCTTGCTGTAGCCCAGGCGCTGGCAGTACACCTCTACGTTATCCTGCCCGAGCAGCGGAGCGGCCATTCGCATCTCACAGGGAGTCTCTGACAGGTTGAAAGGCGGCCCAGGCATTTTCACCTTTCCGGCACGGCCATGATCGATCTCTGCAAAGAACTGCCGATGCTTAAGCTGTTCATTGCGCATGACCTCGTCGACGGTCTCGAGAGGATATACGACTCTGCCCGTGCCGGTCTCGCGGGCAAGCCTCTTTATTTCTGCTTTGGTGTGCGACATCCTCCACGATTCCGTGAGGGATTTCAACTCATCGGCATGCTTGAAGAGGGAATACGAGTCTTTGAACCGAGGGTCCTCGGCCCATTCCGGATTGCCCAGCAGCTTCAGCACAAGCTCCCACTGCATGGGAATGGTCGCGAGAAAGAGGGCCTTGCCGTCCTTGACCGGCAAAATGTGAAAGGGGAATATTGCCCTATTTTGCGAACCGTTTCTCATGTTGAGCCTCTGATGAGTGAGAAATTCCGAGATAGACAAAAGCTGCGTCACGAAGGATCTTGTTTCAGGAACATCGACGTGTTGCGCCGGGTAACCAATGGCAGTGAGGTAGAGAGCGAGCACCGCAGCCGCTGCGGCCGTCAAGCCGGAGTAGTAGCCGCCCTGGTTTGCGGGAAGCCGGAGGGGCTCCCTATCGGGTGAGCCTTCTGAATACGCGAGGGTGCTCGCCGCGCTCACGTTGATGTCATACCCCTTATAGTCCCTGTAGGGACCCGTATGGCCCCAAGGAGTGATAGATACCACTGTGAGCGAAGGGTTTATCTTTTTCAGCGATTCGTAATCGAGTCCAAGCTCGCACATCCTCAGGCGAGGGTTGCTCTCAACAAGCATCTCTGCCTGGGCGAGCAATTCTTTCAGCATCTTCCGGCCCGTGACCCTGTTGATGTCCAGGGTGATGCTCTTCTTATTCGTATTCAGGTAGATGAACTGTCCGCTTTTTTCGGGATCCGGCACGTCGTTCGGAAACGGCCCCAGCTTTCTCGTAATATCGCCGCATCCGGGCTTTTCCACCTTTATCACCTCGGCGCCCATATCGGCGAGCAGCTTGCCGCAAAATGGACCCGAAATCGACTCGGAAAGCTCTATCACCGTTACGTTGTCCAACGCACGCTCCGCCATCTCCCACCTTTCTTGCGGCGAAAACCCGATCTCTCCCTATTTCTCTACGCCGACCGACGGCATCTCGAAGTCGTGAGGCGTGCCTTTGCCCATCGACGCGATATCGATAAACCGCTTCTTCTGGCGGTACTGGGAGTACCAGGTAAGAATGCCGGTCTTGAGCGTTCTGAGGACGAGAATGATGATCAATCCGAACAAGAAGAGGCTCAATCCCGGAAGGCTGACAAACTTTATCCTCAATATCTCTCTGATGGGCATCAATATCGCCGCGCCCAGCACCGGTCCCCATAGGGTCCCGACTCCGCCCAGGACGACAACGAGGATGGCAAACATGATGGCCTGTATGCCGGCCAAATCCGCGCTGGCTAACCGGGAATATTGCGCCCAGAATGTACCTGCGATCGCAAAAAGCATCATACTGAGAGTCATGGCAATGGTCTTGTACCGTACCACGTCGACGCCGGCCGCCGCGGCAAAGCGCTCGTTGCTGTTGACGGCCTTAAGGTAAAGGCCGAATCTCGATTTTAGGATGTGATTGCTCAAGAGTACGGCCCCGACGTTCATTGCGAGGATGATGTAGTAGAAGACGATGGGATTTTCGAACTGGAAGAGACCAACATGCGTTCCGGCGTAAGCATTCGAAATGCAATTGCTGGCCCCGAAGAAATTGTACGATTGCACGATGAAATAGCCGATGGAACCCCAGATGGCGGTAAAGAGGGCAAAGGCCATTGAGCTCAAGCGGGCGCGGAAGCCGAGGGCGGCAATGAGCCACCCGAACAGCCCTGCCGCCGCGATGCCGGCCAGCATGCCGATCCAGGGAGAGATCCCGAAATAGCGCCAGAGCAGCGTGGAAAGGTAGGCGCCTGCAACGAGCGCCGAGCCGTGAGCCATGCAGAATATCCCCGCCATGCCGCATACGTTCCATGTGGAACAGAGATACATCGTCCAAAGCGTCACGATCGCGACGGCCAACGCGGTCAAGTCCAGGAAATGAGGCAGCGCGACCATGGCAATGAGTCCTATGCCGATCGCAATGTATGGGGACTGTTTCTTCTTTTCCATATTCACTCCACGAGCCCGCGCGGTCTCCAAAGGAATACTGCCACAAAGAAAAGATACGGTATGGCCAAACCTATGGTGGTGCCTATGATCGCCGTGCACACGGTCTGAAGTATCCCCAGCAGGAACCCGGCGAGCAGCGCGCCCACGAAATTGCCGAAGCCGCCCAGGGTAATCACTATAAAGGTGAAAATCATGTACTGTCCCCCCAAATTGGGATTCACCCATTGTGACGGAGCAATGAGCACGGCGGCAATCGCGATGAGGACAAAGGAAAAACCGAAAACCATCCACTGCACGCGGGCTACCTTGATGCCCATAAGCGAGGCAGCCTCGGCATCATTCGAAACTGCACGGACGCAACGTCCGAACTCGGTGCTCTTGAGCAGAAAGTAGCCGCCCACGCCTATTCCCACTGAAGCCAGGCATGCGATAACCTGATCCAGGGGAAGCATTATGTTGTTTCCGAGAACTATGCGCTGCATCGTGATGACGCTTTCGGCCTGCCGCGGGGTCGTTGAAAAGACCATCAATACCGCGTTCTCGATCACCATCAGGCCGCCTATGAAGAGCTGGAACATGGTCATGACGTTCGTCTCCAGCATTCCCCTCATGAATGTGAGAAAAACCAACAGGCCGAAGCCAAACAGGATAGGCACGACGAGCAGTGCGGAAACATAAGGATCGAGGCCCCAGATCGATTGGAAGAGCACCACGAGGTAGAGCGACAGCATGAGAAAGTGAGCCTGCATCAGATTGATGTGGCGCGTCACCGCGTACGCTACGGTAAGACCGCTCGCCACAAGGGCATAGATGCCGCCCACCGCAATTCCTGTGACCAATATTTGGGGCAAAATCGAGAACATGGCCTTATCCTTGCGCCTTAGCTTATCAGCCCCTTCACCACGTGAGGCAGTCTCTGTTCCGCAAAGTCGTTCAGTATGCCTCTGCTCTCCCCTTCCAGGACCAGCCGACCATCGACAATGATGTAGGTATAACTGCAAATCTTTAAGGTTTGAATCATGTTTTGCTCAGCGATGACGACGGCTACGTTGCGTTGGGACAACTCGGAAATGGCCTTCATGATGCTGCGTCGCGCGCTCGGGTCTAAACCAATCGTCGGCTCGTCGAGCAACAAGACTGAAGGCCTGCTCATGAGCCCCCGGGCGACCGCCAGTTGTTGCTGCTCGCCTCCAGAAAGGGTCGCCGCGATCTGTTTTGACCTCATCTTCAGTACGGGAAAAAGATCATAGACAAGCTCGAAGGAAGATGTCCTCTGCTCCCTTGCCCGTCGGAAGTAGCTCGCAACGAGCAGATTCTCGAGCACGGTCATGTCGGTAAAGAGCCTTCTCCCCTCGGGCACCAGGACTATGCCCAGATTCACCATATCCCGAGGCGAAAAGCCCGTGACGTCGATTCCGTTGAAGGTTATTTTTCCCGAGCGCGGCATGAGCAAGCCCGAAATAAAGCGGAAGATAGTGCTCTTGCCTGCCTTGTTGGCGCCGATGAGCGCCTTCGTTTCTCCCTCTTTAAGCCCAAGAGACACGCCGTTTATTACCGATACGGGCCCGTAGCCGCCGCTCACATTCTCCACTCCGAGCATGCTCTTATTCCTCGCTGCCAAAATAAACGTCAATGACGTCTTTGTTCGTCATTATCTCATCGGCAGTGCCCTCGGCGATCTTCTGCCCGAGATGGAGGACAACTATCCTGTGGCACAGGTCCCTGATGTATTGAATCCTATGCTCCACCATGAGGAATGACATGCCTTCGCGGTTCGACTTCCTTATCACTCCGCGGAGCCACTCCGTGTCATGCTCCCCGAGACCCGCGAAAGGCTCGTCAAGGAGAGCCAGGTGGGGCCGTGAATTCAACACGACCCCAAGCTCGGCCCTTTTCCGTTCCGCGGCTCCCAGCAGGGAAAGCGGATAGTCCCCCTTCCCTGCGAACCCTATCGTCTCGATAGTTTCCATTGTCCTTTTCCGGGCCTCGCGCATGCCCATCTTTGAGAGGGCAGACACCAACAGAAAGTCGAACGCCGTAAAATAGGGAACGACTTCCGACAACTGAAAGGAGCGAGATATGCCGCGCTTTACGATGTCGTGGGGCTCAAGGCGGTCTATTCGCTCGCCCTTGAACGTCACCTGCCCTGTAGTCGGTCTCTGAAATCCGGAAACGATCTCAAAAGTTGTCGACTTTCCGGCCCCGTTAGGTCCGATGAGCCCCACGATCTCCGATTCGCCGACCTCAAATGAAAGCGACCTGAGGGCAGTGAGTCCTTTGAAGAACTTCGTCAGGTTGTCGACCGCCAGCATTTTCGCCCTTCACGGCAATGCGCTTTTCTTGTCCTTAAGGGAGAATCGGGTTTGTCTGTTTCCAAGGTTCGGGCCAGACCATTACCCTCTTGTAATTCTCTATCGTCGTTGCATCGTAGCCCTGCGGCCCCGAGCGCACTTGTTCGTACCCGGTGATGCAGTACTTCGGCTCTCCCGCATCGCTCCACGAAAGCTCGGGGTAATAGCTGGGCACCAACATGTCGGGGTCCCCGAATTTGAGCACGAGCTTGTGGAGATAGTCGTTTACCTTTACGGGATCGGTGGTCCCTAGCTGCTCCCAGGCGCGCCTGTAGCATATGACCGTCTGGGCCATTTGGTAATAGTGGCTGTATGGTTCCAGGTTCTTGCTTTTCAGGAAAGGACGAATTATCCCGTCTGTCCACTTCAAGGGAGCGTAGCCCATATCGGGGGCGCCGTTAGACATGATGAATACGGGCTTGTCGAGAAACATCTCCTTGTATTTTCTCCAACCGAGGAGCTTGATGAAATCTTCGGAGGAACAGGTGACGTCGGTAATAAAAACGGCCTTCACATAAGGATAGTAGAGTCGCAGGTTGTAATTTGCCTGCCAGGGCAGATATGCATTCGCTGCGACATTGGTGATGTACACGAGGTCCGGGTCGATCGCCTTTATTTTCGCCGAAATCGGGGTGAGGTCGGTAAGCTGAGAGCTAAAATTCTCGTTGTAGACGACAAGCTTGTCATATCCCAGATTCTTGAACTGCGCGTCCCGGGTAGCCTTGAATATCAGCACGTAGTCGATGTCTGCACAGGCAATCGCCATGCGGTGAAGGGGGACCTTGTATTTTTGGATGAGGTCTTTGATGAAGTCGACATCCCAGCAAGGCTCCTCAACCCGGGATTTCCGCAAATACGTCGAGCGCCAATACTTCAGGTTCATGTCGAAGACCGGGTTCGCCGAAGCTGCGACGCTGTTGATCGATATGCGGTACTTGTCCGCAAGATAGGCAGCGCCCGCCACCGCCGCAGTGCCTTCGCCGGTGATAATGGCAACCACTTTCTCCTTGGTTATCAGACGCTCCACCTCCGAGGCAAACGTGGCTTCGTTGCTGGCTGAATCCCCCCACACGATGTCAATTTTGGCCCCGCCCATGCTCTTGATGCCGCCCGTCTCGTTGATATGGCGTATCATTGCCTCGGCTCCGTACAACGCCGTGCCGTACGCGGCTCTCCCCCCGCTCATCGCCCCCACCAGGCCCAACTTTATAGGAGGCGGGGCCGCCGCCGAAAAGGACGGACAGAAACCGAGCAGCATCGCCATGACCGTGATTGTTGCGAACATTGTCCCCAGAAGTTTCTTCATCTTACTCCTCCTTTTGCTCTGTGTCTCGCCATGCGCTTGTCATTGCCATACGCTCAAAGGATAGCCTCCCCCCGCAATGCACCTCGACAGAACCATGTGGTAGATCTCCGTCGAGCCTTCGGCTATTTTTGTCACCCGCGCACCCCTGTACGCCGACTCGAGGCGGGTCCTCTTCGCTACGCCGAGGCCCCCGTAAATCTGGATGGCCCTGTCGATTACCCGGCATACCATATCGGGAACCCATCCCTTCACCATCGCCACGTATTGGCGTATATCTTCGCCGCTATCATACGCCCACGCTGCATGATAGATAAGCAATCTTGCTAAATGAAGGTCGACGGCGGAATCAGCCAGCATCCACGAGATTGCCTGGTGCTCGATGATCTTCTTACCGAAGGCGGCCCTGTTTTTCGCGTAAAGCGTCGCCTTGTCGAAGGCCCTCTGGGCCCCGCCGATCATCCCCGCGCAGATGAACAACACGTTCTTGTTGAGGAACCGCCGGCCTTTGCTGAAAGCCGAATTCTCTTCCCCGATCAGGTGAGAAGCGGGGACAACGCAATCGTTGAAGGTGATGTCGCAGACATCGCGGAGAAACCCGAGTGCCCACGTCTCTATCACCTGGCTTTCTTTCATGCCCGGCGTTCCGTATTCGACGATGAAGGAGCTTATGCCGCGATAGCCTGCTTCCGGGTTCGTCTTTGCGTAGACGATGACGAATCCGGAATCGTCGAGACCATGGCTCTCGAAAGACTCGGTCCACCTCTTTACTCCGTTTATGACGTATGTGTCTCCTTTTCTCACCGCCGTTGCGCTCATTGCGGTCAAGTCCGACCCCGCTCCCGGCTCGGAAAAGCAGAAGTTGAAGGTCCTGTCGCCCTTGACGGCGGGAATGAAGAACTTCTGCTGCTGGTAATCTGTCCCCTCCGTCCACACGTTTTCCGGCGGCTCCATGCCGACGGAGAAGAGATTCGGGTGCATGAAGACCAACTCGGCCTTGCTGAACTGTTCCCTGACGAGACATTTTTCGACGATGCCCAGCCCTTGTCCGCCGTACTTCCTGGGCGTGCTGAGGGAATTAAGCCCGGCTTTTATGACCTCCTCCTTTATACGGTTGATGCGGTCAACCGGAAGGTCAAGGGGATCGAAGGCATCGGGAAACTCGGCTTCCAGAGGCAGACACTCTCTCTCGACAAGCTCAGCGGCCCTCTCTTGCAACTCCTTTTGCGCTTCCGAAAGGACGAAATCCATTTCTCACCTCCACCATTACCCGGCCAGAGGGCCGCCGCAGATGATCAGCTTGTTTTCCGGACGGAAGCAGATCAGGGGAGCCCCTGGAGAGATTCGGTCATCGAGCCGTCCCTGATCCTTCACTCGCACAACGGGGGAACCCGCCTTCGGAAAAGATGACGCTCTTTTTGACGCTTCCGTCTCAGATTCGATCTTCACTCCAGGATGGACCGGGCAACCACCAGTCTTTGGATCTGGTTGGTCCCTTCAACAATCTGCAAGAGCTTAGCGTTTCGAAGCATCCGCTCAACGGGATAATCTCTCATGTAGCCATACCCGCCCAGCACGAGCATTGCGTCATTCGTGACTTTTACCGCGACATCGGTGGCGTAGCACTTGCTCATGGACGAAACCTTCGTGTTCGCCATACCCTTGTCGATGAAAGAGGCTGCCTCCTGGACCAGCAAGCCGGCCGCCTCCAGTTCTATGGCCATGTCGGCAAGCATGAATTGAATCCCCTGAAATTGGCTGATTGATTGGTTGAACTGCACCCGCTCCTTCGCATACTTGATTGCACAGTCAAGGGCGCCTCTGCCTATTCCGACCGCAAGGGCGGCATCGAGAGGGCGTGTCAGGTCGAGGGTCTTCATGGCAATCTTAAAGCCTTCGCCTTCTTGTCCGATGAGGTTCTCCCTGGGAACACGGCAGTCTTCAAGAACGATCTCGCAGGCCGGAGTTCCCCGCATTCCCATTTGATCCTCAACCTTGCCTATGCTTAAACCGGGAGTCCCCTTCTCCACGAGGATGGCGCTGATGCCTTTCGTTCCGGGGCCAGGGCTGGTCCTCGCAAAGACGGTGATGAAATCGGACATGTTTCCGTCGCTGCAGAAACATTTGACGCCGTTGAGCACGTATTCATCCCTCTCACGCGTCGCCTTCGTGCGAAGCCCGCCCGCGTCGGACCCTGCGCCCGGCTCTGTCAAAGAAAAAGCGGCCAATTTGTCGACCATCAGGGGAAAATATCTTTCCTTCTGTTCCTCGCTGCCGAACAGCCGGAGAGGCGTACATCCGAGCCAGTGAACGACGAGGAGATGACCTGAGTTCCCGCACGTTTTGCCGATTTCCTCCAGGGTCGCGCAGCATGTCAGATGATCGAGGCCGCCGCCGCCGTATCTCGCTTCAATAGGGAACCCGAGGATCCCGGTTTTCCGGAATGTCTCTTTAAGGTCCTTGGGGAACTGGGCCGTCCGGTCGATCTCCTCGACGCGAGGGGCGATCTTCTGGACGACCACCTTCCTCACCATCTCCATGATCATTTCCCGTTCCCGGGACAGCTCTAGAGCCACAGCAAATTGCTCCTCCGTTTCTTCAAAAGGAGGCAACAGGAGCATTTTGCTCCGTCGCCGATTGCACAACGATGGTCGATTATAGCCGTTCGACACGGCTACTTTATTGATCTGCATCAATAAGAGGTTAACTTTTCGAAGGGCAGAACCGTTCTTACAGAGACCGAATCGAGGGGGCTCCCTCGAAAGGGTCGGATTTGGAGATGGCCACGTCAAGGCGCGCCGGAACCAAGAAGGAAGGGCGCCCGATCATCCACCCTTGGTCGGAAGCGGTCGTGCGGGGGAATTGTTGGTTGACAGAGTGATGACTTCATCATATCATTATGGGCAGTACTTGGAACGAATTCCGACGCCGGCGCGGCCTCCCCGGCCTACTCCGGCGTCGGCGGACCCGAGGAAAGAGCAGGATTGTCCCTGCCTGCTCGGGCTGTCTGTAGGGCCGGCCCGCGAAGACTTGCCATGCCGGAAGGCTGAAGTTCCTCCGCAAACCCCGGTTACAGCCCCGAGGGTCCCGCGGGAGGGGCTTTGCTGTTTCAAAGGCTGCGTGAACGACGGCGATCGCCATGTTTCGAGGTCCGGGACAGCGGGCCGGTGGCGTGCTGTGAAACTGCGATAGGAGAGGAGAGGCGCTATGTCCGAACAGGTTTTCCCCAGTTGTACCACGGAAGGTCCCATAAACGTCTACGTCAAGGACGGCAAGGTCGTCAGAATACGGCCTCTCGTTGCTGACGAGAAGGATTTCAGACCCTGGGCCATCGAGGCCGGGGGCAGATCCTATACGCCCCCCACGAAGTTTCACCTCGGCCCTTTCATCCACGCGGAGAGGATACGGCTCTATTCCGAAGACCGGATCAAGTATCCCATGAAGAGAAAAGACTTCGATCCTAAGGGTGCGAGGAACCAACAGAATAGAGGCATATCGGGCTACGAGCGCATC
>Ga0326728_10013461_pt1 | contig 17744 bp, 17 predicted proteins | sample MB3enrmetagenome_FD_207602 | JGI IMG/M metagenome (GOLD analysis project Ga0326728, IMG submission 207602) | Lab enriched peat soil microbial communities from McLean, Ithaca, NY, United States - MB31MN | ecosystem: Environmental > Terrestrial > Soil > Wetlands > Peat | place: USA: New York... | reverse complement strand
CGGCCCGGATCCAACGCTGACCCGTCCCTGGCGCGTTCTCAGGCGACTCGCATCACCCTTGATGATAACCTTCCGGGAGGCGGTCGTAATCCGGAGGCTCGACATCAGGCACTTCCTTGAGCGCGTCCAGAAACTTCTCCCGGCTGGCACGTTTGGCGCGCAAGGCGATATAGCTTTCGCTGCTCCACACACCGACAGCTTGAGTCACCGCAAGGCTGATGATCTGCTCCAGCGGGATGTGCTCGCGCGCCGCCAGTTCCTGCGCCTGTTTGAGCACCGGCTCCGGGATTTGGGCTTCAACGGTCTTCACGTCATTCATTCTCCTGCAATTTGGACAGCATTTGCGCCGGAGTGATGGCTTCCAAGCCAAAACTCTCAATTCCCGCGAAGTTTCTCAAATTATGCGTCACAATATAGCGCACATTGGCGGCGACGGCGAGTTCCATGATGAAATCATCGCCGGGATCGTTCAGAAATGGCCGCCAGCGGAGGCATTGGTTTTTTCAGCTTGAACTGGCGGGCAAGAAGTTTACTTTTCTTTAGTGGCTCAACCGCGGAAAAGGAAGAAAGCAGCGCTCGTGCTCGGAATTGGTCTTGACTCCGACGGGCACAAGCGGCTCACCACCGGCCCCAACTTCGCCCTCGTCGGCGGCACGCAGGAAACGCACGAGGCCATGACGGAAAAGGCGATCAAGATCAACGAAAAGCTGGCCGCGCGGGGCAAGAAGCTGGAAGAGGTCAGCAACGACGAGTTCGACGACATCGCGCAATCGGTCGGTTTGCAGCGCCGCCGTGAAAAGAAGAACGAGAACGAGTGACGCGCCTTGAACCCCCGACCCGCACTCAGTCCCCAGGCCAAAGCCGGCGTGCCGACGCACGTGGCCATCATCATGGACGGCAACGGGCGCTGGGCCAAGCGGCGGCATTTGCCGCGGGTGGAGGGGCACCGGCACGGGGTTGAGTCCGTGCGGTCGGTGGTGCGGGCGGCGGGGGAGGCGGGAGTCAAGTATTTGACGCTCTACGCCTTTTCGGTGGAGAACTGGAGCCGGCCCAAAGACGAGGTGGACACGCTGATGCGCTACCTGGCCAGGTTCCTCAAGCAGGAAATCGGCGAACTGAACAGGAACAACGTCCGGCTGGACGCCATCGGGCAGATTTACCGGCTGCCGGAATTTGTGCAGGAGCAGTTGAAAAGAACCAAGGCGGCGCTGGCGAAGAACAACGGGTTGACCTTGATCCTGGCCTTGAGCTACGGCGGGCGGACGGAGTTGGTGGAGGCAGTGCGGAGCATCGGCCAGAAGATCAAGGACGGCGAGCTGGAGCCGGCCGAGATCAACGAGGCCCTGATTTCGGAGAACCTCTACACGCGGCATTACCCCGATCCGGACCTGCTCATCCGCACCAGCGGCGAGATGCGGATCAGCAACTTTTTGCTGTGGCAGATTTCCTATTCGGAGCTGGTGGTCACGCCCACGCTGTGGCCGGATTTTCGCAAGGCCCAGTTTTTTGAGGCGCTGGAGGAGTACACCTGCCGGCATCGCCGTTTCGGCCTGGTTTCGGAATGAAGCTGGACAGTTTTGGGTTGTCCGTTAATTTCCTCTTCCAATGTCCGAGCCAGCCCAAGTTCCGGTTGCGCCGCCGTCCAAGGGGGCTGCTTTCCTGCGGCGATTGCTCAGTTTCACCGTGCTGTGGGGCGTCGTGCTGGGCTGTTTGTTTTGGGGGAACAGGACGGTGTCGGATTACGTGTTTTTGATCATCCTGGTGTTTCTGGCGGCAGCGGGCTTGCAGGAATTCTACGGGATGGTCAGGAAGCTGGGGCACGCCTGCTACGCCAGGGAGGGCATATTGGGAGGGGTGCTGCTTCTGGGGGCCACGTTCTGTTATGTCTCCGGCCGGCTCGGGTCGGCCGCGCCGCCGTCGCGGGTCAACGACTTTGAGACGAGCTTTTTCATTTTGTTCGTTTTGGGATTGTGCATCCGGCAATTTGTGTCGCGCCACACCACGACGGGGATCATCGCCATTGCCACCACGCTGCTGGGCCTGATGTATGTGCCGTGGCTGTTGAACTTCATTCAAAAGATCAACTTCTTCGGCCGGCCGGCGGATGGGCATTATGCCGTGGAAGGCCATTACTACGTGCTCTACTTCGTGGTGGTGACCAAGCTGGCCGATTGCGGCGCTTACGGGGTGGGAACGCTCATCGGCAGACACAAGATGATCCCGCGGATCAGTCCGGGGAAGACCTGGGAGGGCTTTTGCGGGGCGGTTGTCCTCTCCACCGCGGCCAGCGTCATCTTTGCCCGGGTGGCCGGCGGACACCTCAGCGGCATGACGCCGTGGCACGCGGTCGTTTTAGGGGGCGTGTTGAGCATCGGCGCGGTGGTGGGGGATCTGATTGAATCGCTCTTCAAACGGGAAGCGGGGCTGAAGGATTCGGGGCGGCTTTTTCCGGGCATCGGCGGCATTCTCGACTTGCTGGACAGTTTGCTGTTCAATGCGCCGTTGATGTATTTGTATTTGCGCCACGTGCTGACGCCATGAGAGGATGGGCTCTTTGGAACCAGCGCAGGCGCGTCCTTGTATGAGAAATGTTGTTCTCCTTGGCTCGACGGGCTCGATCGGCGCCAGCACCGTCAAGGTGGCGGAGGACTTGCCGGACCGGATCCGGCTGCTGGGTTTGGCGGCGGGCAACAACGCCGAGCTTCTTCTCAAGCAAACGCTGCGGCACCGGCCGGAGGCCATCTCCATTTGCGACCCCGCCAAGGCGCGGCCCATGCAGGAGGCATTGGGCGTTTCAACCAAGGTTTTTTCCGGTTCGGAGGGACTGCTCAAGCTGGCCACGCTGCCGGGGGCGGACATTGTGTTGATTGCGATTGTCGGCACGGCGGGGTTGCAGCCGGCGCTGGCGGCCATTCGCGCCGGCAAAGACATTGCCGTGGCATCCAAGGAAATCCTGGTCATGGCGGGAGAGATCGTGATGCGCGAGGCGCGGAAGAACGGCGTCCGCGTGCTGGCGGTGGACAGCGAGCATTCGGCCATCTTTCAGTGCCTGGACGGCAAGCCGGCGGAGTCGGTGCGGGCGCTGTGGCTGACGGCATCGGGGGGGCCGTTCCGGACGCTGCCAAAGGAGGAATTTGCCGCCATCACCGTGGAGCAGGCCCTGAAGCATCCGTCGTGGGTCATGGGCCGGAAGATCACGATTGATTCCGCCACCTTGTTCAACAAGGGACTGGAAATGATCGAAGCGCGCTGGCTTTTCGACATCAGCATCGAACGGGTCAAGGTGGTGGTGCATCCGCAGAGCGTGGTGCATTCGATGGTGGAATTTGTCGATGGCTCCATCCTGGCGCAATTGTCCACGCCGGACATGTGTCTGCCCATACAGTATGCCCTGACCTATCCGGGCCGCGTGGGGAGCGACCGTGTGCAGACCGATGTGGCCCGGCTGGGCCAACTGACTTTCGAGGAACCCGATGCCGGGCGCTTCCCGGCGCTGGAGCTGGCGCGAAGGGCAGGGGAGGCGGGCGGCACGCTTCCCGCCGTTTTCAACGCCGCCAACGAAGCGGCCGTCAGCGCCTTTCTTGACCGGCGCATCAATTTTCCGCGGATCAGCCAGATCGTGGCCCGGGTCATGGACCGACACACTGTCGTCAGTCATCCGGACTTGGAGCAGATCCTGGCGGCCGACGCCTGGGCGCGGCAGGAAGCGATGGGGTGAAACAGTCTTGCCATCGGGCCAAAATTGGAGCACATTGTGAGGGATGAAACTGCGCTTGGACCTGCTGAAGCACCTGACGGCGGCGGACATTCTGGAGGAGGCCGTCGCGAACCAGCATCGCTACAAAGCCGAGCCAAGTTTCTCGAAAACTGGAGTTGGTCATCTGTCGCCGAGATCAATGGCGGACTCTGTGATCGAGGCCAGGCGCAGCGAGGCGTTAACTCGGAAACTTACGCGGCGGTTGGGCAGGACTGGGAAAAAAACCGGGCGTGCGAGTTGACTTTGCTCGAAACTTTCCAGTTTCTCAAGTCTTGCCACAGAAGAGCACCCTTCCTTTTTTTCAACGGCAACACATTCGCCGAAATTGGCCGTGCCCTCGCCAACACCCTGTTTTCTGATCTGCCGTTTCTCCGTCGCAAAGAAGCCTCCTCCGCCATGGCTCACTTCGTCACCGGCGTATTGGACTTGAACCTGATGATCGACGCCATTGAATCCCTGTGCCGGTCGGATGCCCTTGCGCCCGGCGACCGCGTCAAGACCTTGCGTGGCTCGACGCATGGCATCGTTCTGCGGTTGCTGTCCGACGGACGCATTGTTTGGAAGCCGGACGGCAGAAGGTCCGAGTTGCTGGCGTTGCCAGAGAGCTTATTGCGCGACAGGAGAAAGCCAGAATGAGCGACTAAATAAATCTGAACGGACAATAACCCTCTAAACAATTGAATATAAGGACGCGAGTCCCATGGCGAACCGCAAATGTGTGGTTTTTCCGAGAGCCTCTATGATTTCGATGACCGGGGCCATTGCCGGTTTTCGAAGTACTTTCTGGCAATGTCTTTCGAGAACCTCGATTGCGATCTGCTCGATTTCCGTTGCTTTGAGGATCGGAACGCCGTCCCCACCGTATCTAAGGTGCTTTGGGTCCAAAGGCATATAGAATACAAGAGATTAGAGCTTTTTGCGCAGCGTCGTCAATGCCTGTGCGGCCAACAACACGGCAATCGAAAGCATTGCCAAAAATCGGGATGGTGAATAATTTGTGAAGAATGTCCAATAAGTTTTAACTGATGTTTTGCGCGATTTGAAGTCTGCTAATCCCATCATGATCGACTCAGGCATGCCCGACAACGGCGCCACTGTGGCGGATGCGAAAAAATCCCGGCGCAAAACCTCCGCCACCGCCGGGGCCGCCAAGATCGAGCGGCTCCCGCCCCATTCCATCGAGGCCGAGCAAGGGGTGCTGGGCTGCGTCCTTCTCTCGCCCCAGGATTGCATGGGCGAATGCATTGAAAAACTCAAACCCGGCCGCGAGGTTTTTTACGATCTTCGCCACCAGACCCTCTTTCAAATCCTGGCGGAGATGTACGACCAGAAGCAGGCCATCGATCTGATCACCTTGCAGCAGCGCCTGAAAAACCTCCAGCAATTGGAGAACGCGGGCGGCCTGGCTTATGTCTCCTCCCTGCCCGACGGCGTGCCATCGGCGGCCAACCTGGAATACTACCTGGAGATCGTGCTGGAGAAATACCTGTTGCGCCGGATGATCCAAACCTGCACCGGCATCGTGGGGCGGGTGTTTGATTACGAAGGGGAGGTGGACATGTTGCTGGACGAAGTGGAGCGCGACATCCTGCGCATCAGCGAGGAGCGGGTCTCCGGCGCCGGCGCCACCATCAAGGATTTGGTCAACAAGGCCATCACCAAAATCGAGGAGTACCACCAAAACCACGGCATGTTGACCGGCATTTCCACCGGCTTTGCCGATTTGGACAAGATGACCACCGGCTTGCATGAAGGGGAAATGATCGTCATCGCGGCGCGGCCGTCGGTGGGGAAGACCTCGCTGGCGATGAACATAGCCGAGCACGTCAGCCTGGAGTTGAAGGTGCCGGTGGGGGTGTTCAGCCTGGAAATGACCGCCGACCAACTGGTGCTGCGCATGCTCTGCTCCCGTTCGCGGGTCAACCTGCGGAACATCCGGGAAGGGTTCCTGGCGGAGCGGGACTTTCCCAAGCTGACCGGGGCGGCCGGCCGCCTGGCGGCGGCTCCGCTGTTCATCGACGACAGCTCCGCGCTGTCCATCCTGCAACTGCGGGCCAAGGCGCGGCGCATGTGGCAGCAGTATGGCATCAAACTATTTGTCATTGACTACTTGCAGTTGCTCAATTCTACTTCGCGGCGGGCGGAGAACCGGCAGCAGGAAATCGCCGAAATTTCGGGCGGCATCAAGTCCCTGGCCAAGGAACTGAATGTCCCGATCGTGGTGTTGAGCCAGTTGAATCGGGAGCTGGAGAGGCGCGGGCCGGGGGAGCGCCCGCGTTTGTCGGACCTGCGCGAGTCGGGGGCCATTGAGCAGGACGCCGATCTGGTGGGTTTATTGTATCGTGAAACAAAAAACAAAGACGGGGACGACGAGTTGAGCGAAGTGGAGCAAGAAGCCATTCCTGTGAAACTGTGCATTGCCAAGCAACGCAACGGCCCCACCGGGGACGTTGAGCTGACCTTCATCAAGAGTTACACGCGTTTCGAGAGCGCGGCCAAGGTCAGCCCGGAGGATATTGACGGTTAAGAGATGAAAACCCTCCTTCGTTGCGCGCTGCTCATAGCGGGGGTTCTGCTGCCGGGGCTGTGCGCCCATGCCCAGGCTTTGGCGCCGCGCGTCCACCAGATCCTCATCCGCCACATCGGCCCCCCCGCGGTCAGCGACGAGTTCATCCGCGCCAATATCCGCACCAAGGTGGGCGAGCCATTCGCGCGCCCGACCGTGGACGAAGACATCAAGAACCTCTACGCCACCGGTTATTTCTTCAAAGTCCAGGTGGGGGAAGCCTCCACGGCCGAGGGGATGGATTTGACTTACGCGGTGCAGAGCAAGCCGATCCTGACTGACATCAAGATCGTCGGGAACAAAAAGATGAAGCTCAAGAAGCTGCAGAAGAAGATCAGCTCAAAAGTCGGCCAGCCCCTGGACGAGCGGAAACTTTTTGAGGACGCCCAGGAAATGCAGAAGGCCTATGAAAAGGCCGGCTACCAGAAAACGACGGTGGTGGTGCAGCCGCCGGTCATCGATGAATTGGCCGGACGCGGCTCGGTCACTTTTCTGATTCACGAAACGCCCAAGGTCAAGATCAGGGACGTGGTCTTCGTCAACGCCCATGCCTTCACCCAGAAACAACTGCGCAAAGCCATCAAAACGCGCCGCCGCTGGATGTTTTCCTGGCTGACGGGTTCGGGGGTGTTGAAGGAGGACGAATTTGCCGACGACAAGGACACGCTGGTGGAATATTACCAGAATGACGGTTACATTGATTTTGCCATCCAGGACATCAAGTTCGACTACGTCACGCCCACCCGGATGATCATTCGTTTCCTGGTTTCGGAGGGGCGTCAATACAAGGTCGGCTCCCTCGACATCAAAGGCAACACCCTGTTTTCGACCAACGATTTTCTCAAGGGGGTCGTGATCGCCAAGTCGCGCATGAAACTGGAGTTGACCCCCGGCAAAATCTTCAAGCCCGCGGCGTTCGCCCGGGACGTGGACACGTTGCGGGACCTGTATGGCTCGCGGGGGTATTTGGACCGCGAGCAGGGCGGCACGACGGTCGTCACCGCCAGCCGCACGCCCAATCCGACGACCGGCACCCTCGACATCGCCTACGATATTGAGGAAGGCGAGAAATGTTACATCGAGAAAATCGAGATCAAGGGCAACACCAAGACCAAGGACCGGGTGCTGCGGCGCGAGCTGGCCGTTTATCCGGGCGAAGTCTATGACATGGTGCGCGTCAAAATCAGCAAATCCCGCCTGGAGCAGCTTGGCTATTTCTCCAAAGTCGATACCGAGGCCCAGGACACCGATGTGCCGAACCGCAAGGACCTGGTCATTGGGGTGGAGGAAAAGAGCACGGGCAATTTCACCATTGGGGCCGGGTTCAGCTCGGTGGAGAGCCTGGTCGGGTTCATCGAATTGAAGCAGGGCAACTTTGACTTGTTCAACCCTCCGACCTTCACCGGGGCGGGGCAAAAGTTCCAGATCCGGGCCTCGATCGGCACGGAGTTGCAGGACTACGAAATCAGCTTTACCGAGCCGTGGTTTTTGGGCCAGCGGCTGATCTTCAATGTGGACCTCTTTGCCCGGAACGTCTATTACGCCAGCGCCAACAACGAGTATGACGAAACGTTCGACGGCGGCACGCTCAGCCTGACCAAGGCGCTGGGCGGCCTGCTGGGGTTGGACCCGCAGGTCCTGCGCGGCACCGTCAGCTATACCTATGAAGTCGCGCACATCTCCATTGATTCGGGGTACTACACCAATACCATCACCAATGTCGTCACCGGGGCCAACGGTCAGCCAACCAACGAGGTCGTGGCTCCGAACATTTCCACCAACATTTACGACACGCACGGCAATTACTTCATTTCCAAGGAAGGGGCCTCCCTGGCTTACGACACCCGCAACAACCTGACCTTGCCCGACCGCGGCCAACGCACCGAGGTCTCCGCCGAGGTGGCCACCTCGCCCGGCAACACGGATTTCTACAAGTTGGAACTGAGGACCAGTTGGTATTTCAAGGGTTTCGGCAGCAACCAGGTGCTGGAACTGGGGGCCAGGGGCGGCGTGGTGGACACCTACGGGGACACCAGCCAGGTGCCTTTGTTTGAGCGCTGGTTCTTGGGCGGCCTCTACAATCTGCGCGGCTACAAGTACCAGACGGTCGGCCCCGAGGATCAATATGGCGAACCGCTGGGAGGCGACACTTATTTCTATGGGGTGGCGGAGTACAGCATACCGATCATCAAAATGGTCCGGCTGGCCTGGTTTTACGACGTGGGCAACGTGTTTCCCAAGTCTTACAGCTTTGATGCCGGCCCGGGCCGCCGGTTTCTCACCGACGATGTCGGCATGGGGCTGCGCATTGTGTTGCCCATCGGCGGAGGCACTCCTTTGCGGCTGGACTACGGCATCCCAATCACGCATGATCCCAACCTCGGCAGCGCGGGCCGATTCCAAATTGGCGTCGGTTACACGCACGACTTGTAATTGCTTATGAAAAAGATGTTTCGATTGGCGGCGGTCGCCACCGCCGCCCTGGGATTGGGCCTGGCCGGATCGCCGGCCGCCCCCGGCGCTCCCGCCGAGCAGAGGATTGCCACCGTCGATTTGCAAAAGGTCTTCGAGAAATACTACAAGACCGTCCGCTCCAGCCAGGCCCTGAAGCAGGAGGCCGCCGACATGCAACGGGAGCGCAAAGACATGGTGGATGCCGAGCAGAAGCAGGAGGCCGAATGGCAAAAACTGATTGACAAGGCCGAGGACCAGGCCGTGTCCGCCGACGAACGCGCCCGCAGCAAGGCGGCCGCCGCCGCCAAACTGCGCGAGGTCAAGAGCGCCACCCAGAACATCCAGGAATATGACCGCGCCAGCGCCGCCCGCCTGCGGGAAAAGGAACGCCAGCGCCGCGACGACATCGTCAAGGAGATTCGCAGTGTCCTGGACGCGGACGCCAAGGCCGCCGGCTACACGATGGTCCTGGACGTCTCGGGCGAGAGCGCCAACATGGCGCCCCTGGTCCTGTTTTCCAGCGGGGTCAATGATTTGACGGCCAGTTTGATCAAAGAGCTCAACGCCGGCGCTCCGCCGCCGCCCGCGGAAGAGAAAGAGGCCAAGGGGGCAAGGTAGCGCCATGACCGCATCGTGAACAGAAACGAAGACAGGCCGGAATTCAACCGGCGGGATTTTCTTAAGAACACGTCGTTGGCCACCGTCATGGCCATGATGGGCGGCGTGGAACTTTGCCCCGCCGAGACCAACCAGGCCTCCGCCGGCGGCGAAGCCCCCCTGACCAAAATTCCCATCGGGCCGACCGTCAAATACGGGGTCATCGGGCTGGGGGCGCGGGGCCGGGAGGTGCTGAAGGATTTGGCGCTGTTGCCCAACGCCCCGGTGACCGCCATTTGCGATAACTACGCCCCGTCGTTGCGCCGGGCGGGAAATAGTGACGCCCCCAAGGCGGAAAGATTCGACGATTACCAGCAGCTCCTGGCCAGCAAGGAGGTGCAGGCGGTGGTCATCGCCACGCCCACGCCCGTCCACCGCGAGATGGCGCTGGCGGCGTTGAAGGCCGGCAAGCACGTCTATTGCGAGGCGCCCCTGGCCAACAGCATTGAGGACGCCAAAGCCATCGCCGCCGCGGCGCGGGATGCCATCAAAGTGATCTTTCAACCCGGATTGCAGGAAAGGTCCCATCCCCAGCGGCGTTTTCTCCTGCCTTTCATCCGCGCCGGCGCCATCGGGGAGACGGTCATGGCGCGCGCCCAGTCGCACCGCAACAACAGTTGGGTGAGCGCCTCCTCCAATCCTGAACACGAAAAGGCCCTCAACTGGCGGCTGCGCCAACAGACCAGCACCGGCCTGATGGGCGAAGCGGGCATCCACCAGATCGATGCCGTTTCCTGGTTCCTCAAAGCGCGCCCCGCCGCCATCACCGGTTTTGGTTCCTTGCTGCGCTGGAAGGACGGACGCGACGTGGATGACACCGTTCAGGGGATTTTTGAGTACCCGGACGGCATCCGCCTGATTTATGACGCCACGCTGTGCAACTCGTTCGACAAGGATTACGAGATGTACTATGGCACGCAATCGGCCGTCATGGTGCGCGACGCCAAGGCCTGGCTGTTCAAGGAGGTCGGCGCGGAGCAATTGGGCTGGGAAGTGTATGCGCGCAAGGATGTATTCTACACCGAGACCGGCATCGCGCTGGTGGCCAACGCCACCAAACAGGCCGCCATCGGCACCGCCGCCACGGAAGGAAACGCCACCCCGTTTACCCCGCTTTACTATGCGCTGGAAGCCTTCACCGCCAACGTCGGGAAGCTCGACCAGACCGTCAACAATATCGTCGCCATGTTCGGCGACGACGCCCAGTCGATGAAGGACGGGCTGAAGGATTTCAAACCCGACGCGCCTGCCGCCAATTGGCGGGACGGCCTGGACGCCACGGTCCTGGCCATCGCCGCCAACGACGCCGTGGTGGGACGCAAAAAAATCATTGTGGAAAAGGAATTGTTCGATTTGTGAAAAATCTCCCGCTTCTCCGTTTGAAACCTGGAACGCCCGCTTTGAGCGCCGTCCTGGCCGCCCTGCTTTTCAGCCTGGCCGCCGCCGGGCCGGCCGCCGCCCCAACGCGCTATAACGCCCAAGTGCCCGGAACTTCCGTGAAGATTGACGGCACTTCCACCACGCATGATTGGGAAATGGAGGGAAAAATGATCGGCGGCTACATTGAATTCGACTCCGGCGTGAAATTGGACGCCGCGCAAACCACCCTTCCCGGTCTTAACCATGGCCGGGTGCCGGCCAGGGTCCACTCCCTCATCCCCGTCACGTCCATGCACGCCAAAGTCGAGCACCTGCCGGAGGTCATGGACCATCTCATGCAGGAGGCTTTGAAAGCCGACCGATTCAGCTACATCGAGTACAACCTGACGGAGATGACCTTCAAAGGCCCCCACGAACCGGGCCAGCCGTTTGTTTTTGACACGACGGGAAACCTGGCCATCGCCGGGGTGACCAACAAGGTGAGTTTCCCGGCGTCCATCGCCGTGCTGGAGGGCGGCCTGATCAAGGTGAGCGCGGCCGTGCCGTTGAAAATGACCGCCTTCAAAGTCGATCCGCCGGCGCCCAACATCGGCCTGGGCCTGATGCGGTGCGGGGACGGCGTTAAGATCATAATTGACTGGACGCTGAAGGGAAGAAGTCCGGGGCATTGAAGCCGGGGCCGCGCGGGTTTTTGCGAAGCCAAATTCCATGAACACGCCGCCAGCAAATTGGAACGCCAAGGCCAAGCAGGCGCTCAACACGCACCTGTGGCTGATCCTCTCGCTGGTGGCGAATTTTTTCCTGGTCATTTTCCTCTATATCGCCACCCAGCCGCTGGGAGTGCCGACCATGCCGCCCTCCTCGGCGGAACTGGGGCTGTTGATCAAGACCAACGTCGTGGTGCGCCAAATGACCTTCACCTGGGACCAGATCGAGTCCACCAATTATGTCGTCTTCATCAAGAACCTCCGCTCCATCGGGTGCCCCGATCAGACCATCCGCGACATCATCATGTCCGAGGTCAACCGCTGGTACGCCCGCCGGCGCCTGGAGGAGGTGGTTTATCCCAATTACCAATGGTGGCTTTCGGAACCCGATGCCGCGGCGGTCAAGGCCGCCTCCGCAAAACTTGAGGCGCTGGAGTCCGAGCGCCGGGGGGTGTTGGCCTCCCTGCTGGGCGCGGGTTGGGACGCGCAGAGCAACGAGGAAATCGCGGCGGCCGGCGGCATCACTTTGACCGGGCCGATTTTGGGCGACCTGTCGCCGTCGGTCAAGGAGGCCGTCTATGCCATCGCCGCCCGGGCCCAACTCAAGATCCAGGCCTACCAAGCCGCGCAACGCGACCTCAACAGGGCGGTTGATCCCATGGAAATGGTGCGCCTGCGCGAGGAGCCGTTGATGCAATTGGTTTCCGTTTTGTCCCCCGCCCAATACGAGGAATACGCCTTGCGCTATTCGCCCAGCGCCCAGCAGTTGCGCCAGCAGATGCGTTCGGTGCCATTGACCCCGGACCAGTTTCGCGACCTGTTCAACGCCATCAACTCGATCAATGGGCAGCCCGTCTTCTACTACACTGGCAACGACCCCATCCTGCGCGGGCAGCAACTGCTACTCCGCGCGCAAAGCGAGGCCATCATCAAGGCGACCCTGGGCGAGCCGATTTATGCCGCTTATCAATTGAACCAGGATCCGCTCTACCGGTCGTCCAAGGCCATGGCGCAGCAATTGGGCGTGCCGGAGGCCTCCGTCATGTCCATCTACGAAATCAACCGCGCCACCCAGGCCGAACTGGACCGCATCCGCAAGGACAACACCCTGAGCGACGACGAAAAGGTTGAAGCCCTGTCCCAGACCCAGGTCGAGCAGCAGCAGTCGCTCCAGCAAGTTTTGGGGCCGGACGCCTTTCAGCGCTGGCTGCAAACGCACACCAGCGCGCGTTAGGATTCTCCGGCTTCGCCGGCCCGGCTCGGGAGCGCGGCCGCTTTCAATTGGGGGCAATCCCCCGGCAGTTCATCCCCCGCATGACAAGGCTTCCTTTTGTGCTACAGGTGAAGGGTGATGAAGGTTTCAACCGCATATCCAGGACGGCGCAAGGCGGGGCTGGTCCGCGTCCTGAGCGACAACGAGGCTTCGGTTGCCGCCGCCGCGCCTTTGGCGATGCCGGCCGCCGATGAGGATGTGCTGGACAGCTACTCCAAGACCGTGTCCGGGGCGGTGGAGAAGGTCCGGCCGACGGTGGTCAACATCCGCGCGCAAAGATTGAGCCGCCAGCGGCGCGGCGCGCCCGACGCCGGCAGCGGCTCCGGGTTCATCCTTGCTCCTGACGGCTACATTATGACCAACAGCCACGTGGTGCATGGCGCGGGCCAAATGGAAGTCACGCTGGCCGATGGCCGCACTTTCGCCGCCGCCCTCGTCGGCGACGATCCGGAAACGGACCTGGCGGTCATTCGCATCAACGCCTCCCACCTGGCCCACGTCAACCTGGGCGATTCGCGGTCGGTGCGTGTCGGCCAAATAGCCATCGCCCTCGGCAGCCCGTTTGGGTTCCATCAAACCGTGACCGCCGGGGTGGTGAGCGCCCTGGGCCGTTCCATGCGCTCCCAGTCGGGGCGGCTCATCGACAACATCATCCAAACCGACGCCGCGCTCAATCCGGGCAACTCCGGGGGTCCGCTGGTCAATTCGCGCGGCGAAGTCATCGGCGTGAACACGGCCATCATTCTGCCGGCGCAAGGCATTTGCTTCGCCATCGCCAGCAACACGGCGGAGTTCGTGGCGGCCTGGTTGATCAAGGAGGGGCGCATCCGGCGCAGTTGGATCGGTGTGGCGGGCCAGAACGTGCCCCTTCATGCGCGGGTCATCCGCTTCCACCGGCTGGCCGTCAAATCCGGCGCTTTGGTGGCGGGCGTGGAGCCGGGCAGCCCGGCCGCCCGCTCGGCCCTGCGCCAAGGAGACATCATCGTCGCCTTCAACAGCGAGCCTGTTTCCGGGATTGACGATCTGCACCGCCATCTGGTGGCCGCCGCCATCGGCGTCCCCGCCCGCCTCACCGTCCTGCGGCACACGGAAAAACTAGACTTGACTCTCACGCCGGAGGAACTGGCCCCGGCCGGTCCGCGGGAATAGATCGCCGTCCAAAGCCGCTCAGGCCTTGTGGCGTCGGAGCGCCCATGAGCCTATCAGACCGGTCAGAAGCAGATTGATCGTGACCGGCTCCGGTATTGGCTCTGCTGACAGGGTGAAACTGTACTCACCCTCATTAAGAGGAGCGCCAGCGGGACTGGAGAAGTTTAGCGTGATGCTGGCTGGTGTGCTGGCATAGGCCCCTGTCGTATCGAAAAGAGTCCCAGTTCCGGTGAAGGTATCGTTCCCCACATCAGTAATAGTCGCCAGATAGAAGTCGAACCTGTTGTTAGGAGTTGTCCCTAAAGACCCGAAGACGCTGTCTGGCGAAGAAAATTGGAAGAAGTCATTGATGTTCTCCGTTGTGGGGGCTGTGGAAAGACCGGTCAACGCGGTGGCGACGCCCGCAACGTCTGAACGGACGGGGACTAGACTGGCGAAGATGCCTGTCTCGCTCCCATTCACAAGATCGGCGGAGTTTAATTGGAGCGTGGAACTGGTCCAAGTACTACTCACGCTTCCGATCGGGTATTCGACAAAGCCCAAAGACCCGTTCATTTGCTGCGCAGTTGCTGCGGTCGCGAAAGCCAGGCCCGCAACCGTCATGAGGTTTTGCATACTCTTGAATACGTGTCTCATAAATATTCCTTCTATGGTAGCGATCTGGTTGTTGTTCACGCACCAACACAAACACGTTCTGCACGTTGATTTGCGTGGTGTGATTTCAGCATTTTCCATCAATCTCTACAAGAGGGCCGTTGAACTGACGCCTTGAACTGGGACAGGGCGGCTTACCGAAGATGATTTCAGACGTTCTGCAACAGGCAGCGTCCAATGGAAAGGGAGTTACAGGGGTCAGGGTTTCCATGTCCCCTGAACAGGGGACTATCTTCAGGCTGTTCACTTGCGTAAAGTAGAATCATCAGAAAACAAAAACAGCCTGACTGCGGCGAAGGGGGGTTAGCTTCGTCCTGCTCCCCTCCCAATAAAGTTTTAACCTCGTCGTCGGCAAAATCCGCGCCAGCCTCCGGCCGGCCTCGTCAACCGTCGCCGTTTTCTCGTGGCGCGGCCATATTTTCCGACCGGGCATGGAAGGCCGTCGCCCGCAGCCTGAAGCTGTCCCCCCAGCATCTACGAATTGTCAAAGGCATATTCAACGACCTGACCGACAGCGCCATCGCTGAGGAACTCAAGATCTCGCCTCATACGGTCCACACTTACTGCGAGCGTCTCTACCGTAAGCTGGGCGTGACCGGGCGGGTGAGGCTCGTGCTGCGGGTCATTCAAGAATATTATGACCAGACCTTGGAACCGGGAACCGTTCTGCCGCCGTTGTGCGCCATTTTTTCCGGCGGCCGCTGCCCGATCATCCCCAATAAAAGCCAGTCGCAAACCCGCTCGCCACAGGCGGGCCCGCGAACGGCCGAAGATTCTTCCGCTTCTTTCCTCCAATAGATCGGTCGCGTCGCTGTCTTTTTCGATTTCCCATTCCACGAGGTTTTGCGCTATAATACTGACTTGAATTTGAATCGCGCCGTGTTTCTTGATCGTGACGGGACGCTGATCCAGGAGAGGGAATATCTCTCGCGTCCTGAGCAGGTGGTCCTCCTCCCCGGCGCGGGGCGGGCTTTGCGCGGGCTGCGCCGGGCCGGGTTCAAGTTGTTCATCGTGTCCAATCAATCGGGAGTGGGCCGGGGCTTGTTTACGCTGGAGGACGTGGCGCGCGTTCATGCGCGCTTGACGGAGGCACTGGCCGCGGAGAAGGCGCGCCTTGAGCGGATTTATGTGGCCCCGGAAGCGCCCGGCGCGCCGAGCCGCGGCCGCAAACCCCTGCCGCAATTCCTCTTCGACGCCCGCGATGAATTCCAACTCAATCTCTCCCAAAGCTACTTCATCGGTGACAAGTTGAGCGATTTGCAATGCGGCTGGAACGCGGGCGTGAAGAAGTCGATTCTCGTTCGCACCGGTTATGGCCGGGAGGTCGAGCAAAGGGATGGCGCACAACTGGCCGCGGCCGTCGTTGTGGAGGATCTGGCGGCCGCCGCCGACTGGATTCTGCAGACGGAAGCGGCGGAGAAAAGCCTGGCCGCCCGATGAAGATTCTCGGCATCATCCCCGCGCGCTACGCTTCAACGCGTTTCCCCGGCAAACCGCTGGCCCTGATCGCGGGCAAGACGCTCATTCAGCACGTGGTGGAACGGTGCCAGAGGGCCCAAAGCCTGGACGAGGTGATCGTCGCCACCGATGACACCCGCATCTGGGAGGTGGCGCAGGATTTTTGCCGCGTGGAAATGACCGCGCCGGAGCATGTCAGCGGCACGGACCGCATCGCCGAGGTCGTGGCCAATTGCCCCTGTGACGGCGTGGTCAACATCCAGGGCGACGAGCCGCTCATTGAGCCGCGGGTCATCGACGCCGTGGCGGGCGCCCTGGCCGACGCGGAAATGTCCACGGCGGCGGCGCGGATCGAAGACGTCGGGGAATGGGAAAGCCCCAATGTGGTAAAGGTCGTTGTCAACGCCGCCGGGCGGGCCTTATACTTCTCGCGCCGGGCGATTCCGTGCGTCCGGGACGCCGCCGCGGGAGCGCAGCAGTTGGCGGCCTTTCCGTTTCTGAAGCACCTGGGCATTTACGGTTACCGGCGGGCGGCGCTGTTGCGTCTTGTCAAGTGCAAAGTTTCGCCGCTGGAGCGGGCGGAGAAGCTGGAACAATTGCGCGCCCTGGAAAACGGCATCCCGATCGCGGTCGTCCAGGTGAAGTATGAGGGAATCGGGGTCGATGCGCCGGCCGATCTCAAACGCGTCGAGCAGATTTTGAAAAGCGCTGCGGTAAAGTCATGAAATACATTTTTGTCACGGGCGGCGTGGTGAGTTCGCTGGGCAAGGGCCTGACCGCCGCCGCTCTCGGCACGCTGCTGGAGAACCGGGGGCTGAAGATCACGCTGCAAAAATTCGATCCCTACCTCAACGTGGATCCCGGCACGATGAACCCCTACCAGCACGGCGAGGTTTATGTGCTGGACGACGGCGCCGAAACCGACCTGGACCTGGGCCATTACGAGCGGTTTACCCATGTCAAACTGACCCGTATGAACAACCTGACCAGCGGCCAGGTGTATCAGACCGTGTTGGACAAGGAACGGCGCGGGGACTACCTGGGCAAGACGGTGCAGGTCATTCCGCATGTCACCGATGAGATTCAGCACCGCATCCAATTGCTGGCCGAGCGCAGCCGGAGCGACGTGGTCATCACGGAAATCGGCGGCACGACGGGCGACATCGAGGGGCTGCCCTTTTTGGAAGCCATCCGGGAATTCGCGCTGCGGGTGGGCTACAACAACGCCATCTTCATGCACGTGACCTACGTGCCTTTCATCAAGGCGGCGGGCGAGTTGAAGACCAAGCCCACCCAACAATCCGTCGCCAAGCTGCGCGAAATCGGCATCACCCCGCACATCCTGGTCTGCCGTTGCGAACGGCATCTGGACAAGGAATTACGGGAGAAAATATCCCTTTTTTGCAACGTGCCTTACGAGGCCGTGATCGAGGAGAAGGACGTGGAGCACTCCATTTACGAACTGCCCCTCATGCTGCAACGCGAGCGGGTGGATGACCTGGTCTGCACGCTGCTGCATCTGGACGCGCCCGTCGCCAACATGTCCCATTGGCAGGAGATCATCCGCAAACTCATTGCCCCGCGCCACCGCGCGCGCATCGGCGTGGTGGGAAAGTACATCGAACTGCACGACGCCTACAAATCCGTCTATGAAGCCATCATGCACGGCGGCGTGGCCAACGATTGCGC
>Ga0326728_10013460_pt1 | contig 17745 bp, 12 predicted proteins | sample MB3enrmetagenome_FD_207602 | JGI IMG/M metagenome (GOLD analysis project Ga0326728, IMG submission 207602) | Lab enriched peat soil microbial communities from McLean, Ithaca, NY, United States - MB31MN | ecosystem: Environmental > Terrestrial > Soil > Wetlands > Peat | place: USA: New York... | reverse complement strand
GTCTCTTACCTGAGAGTATCAATTCCGCGCCGATACGTCAACGAAGGTCTTCGAAGCTCCGAGACCATCTGCCCTCACCCGTCCTCGACGAGTTTGCAATTGCGGGAGGTGAGGACAATAATGGAGACCAGGGAGGGCTTTCTATTTCTTGTTGCCACGGCGCCCTTCCGGGTGGTACTACTAGTGTGGGATGAAGGATTTTGCATCTGTGGACGGCTTTTGTTTCGTGGAAACGCACAACCTGTAAAAGAAAGGAGAGAAGATGTTTAGCGAACTTGCGGAGAAAAGAAGAAGTGTAAGGGTGTACGGCGGGCAACCTGTGGAGGCGGCGAAGATCGATGCCATCATCGAAGCGGCCTTGCGCTCCCCCACTGGAGGGGCGAGAAGGCCCTGGACGTTTGTGGTGGTCACAGAGAAGGCTCTCCTGGAAAAGCTCTCCGTGGCTAAGCCTGGAGGGGCCGCATTTGTGAAGGATGCCCCGGTTGGCGTGGTCGTGTGCGGAGACCCATCGGCTTCCGGGCTATGGGTTGAGGATTGCTCCATCGCCGCGGTGACGATGCAGTACGCGGCCCTTTCACTCGGCCTTGGGAGCCGCTGGGCGCACATGAACGGGAATAACTTCAACGAAGGCACAACATCGACCCAATACATCGCCAAGCTCCTGGGTCTTCCTGAGAATCTGAGCGTCCTGTGCATCATTGCCATCGGGTACCCCGGCGAAGAGATGGTTCCCTATAAGAAGGACGAGCTCCGCTTCGACAAGGTGAGCTATAACCGCTTCGGCCAGAAGAAGGCATAATGGCGCAGCAGTTCAGATATAACGACATGGAAGGAAGAGACTATGTATAAATTTAGGCCGGCCACCGATCGCATCACGCACATGAGGCAGCTCATCCGCGACAGGGTCATCCAGACCGACGCGGAAAGAGCGCTTATCACCACTGAGTCCTATAAAAGAAACGAGCATGTGGTGCCGATCATCAAAAGACCGCTCGCTACCTATGACGTCTGCTCGCAGATGACCGTTCGTGTCGAGGACTTCGAGATCATCGTCGGCAACAAAGCCAAGAACTTCCTCGGCTCCGGCATGAACCCCGAGTGGGGTGGCTCAGGATGGATACCGGATGAGGTCGAGAAGGGGGTTTGGACTCTCCGGGACGACGGGCTCTATCACAACCCCGATGGAGAGGAATTGAGGCAGACCATCGCCCCTGAGGATGTGGAGGCACTCCTGGCTATCCGCGACTACTGGAAAGGCAGAACCGTCACCGCCACTGCGAACGCGTGGCAGCCCGACGGATACGAGGAGTTCAGCCGCCTCAACGTATCCAGCTACGTGCCGGGCGCGCCTCTCATGTTCATTCCCACCGGACACCTTACCCCCGGCTTCGAGAAGATCCTCAACGTAGGCTACGCCGCCATCCGCAAGACCGCCGAAGCCTGGATCGATGCCCACGAGGGCAACCTGATGGGCGAGGACATGAATAGGTACATGTTCTACAAGTCTGCCGTCATCGCCTGTGACGCAGCCATCACCCTGGTCAAGCGCTACGCGCAGGCCTGCATCGCCAAGGCCGGGCTGTGCCCGGATGAGGCCCGTAAGGCAGAACTTCAGAAGATGGGCGAAGGCCTCATGTGGATCTCCGAGAATCCGGCTCGCACATTCTGGGAGGCTTGCCAGGGAGCCATCATGTATCAGCTTTTCCTGGGCCTGGACGCCAATTATCCAGCGTGCGCCTTCGGCCGTTTCGACCAGTACACATGGCCGTTCCTCGAGGCCGATCTCAAGGCCGGCCGCATCACCATGGATGAGGCCCAGGAGATCGTCGACGCCTTCTTCCTGAAGGCCAACTGTTTCTACGGCGCCGGGCCGGCGTTCATCCTCGTGACCACCGGCATCGGCAACACGTACCAGCACACCACCATAGGCGGCGTTATTCGCGAAACCGGCGAGGATGCCACCAACCCCGTAACGTACATGGTCCTTGAGAGTGTGGGCAGGCTCCTGCTCCACGACCCGACCATCTCGCTGCGCGTCAGCAAAAACACCCCGGACAAGCTGTGGGATTGCGCCATCGAGACGAGCAGGCTCGTCGGCGGTCTACCGCTCTTCCAGAATGATGAGGTCATCATCCCCGGCCTCATGAAGGAGCTCGGCTTCGAGCTAAGGGACGCCCGCGACTACAGCATCATCGGCTGCCAGGAGATCGTCGGTTCCGGAAACGACTATCCTGCGCCTAACGGCGTTCATGCCCCCCATGCCGGGGTCCATTTCGGCGTGATCTTCGATATGGCCATCAACAACGGCGTCAACCCCTTCAACGGCGAGCAGTGCAAGCTTAAGACCGGCTACCTCTATGAGATGGAATCATTCGAGGCGGTCAAGGCCGCGGTCAAAGCCATGGCCGGATACATACTGAAATGGCACATAACGATGAACAACTACTCAGAGTATCTGACCATGTACCACGCCCCCCATGCCGCGCTCTCCCTCTCGATCGAGGGCTGCATGGAGTCGGGTAAGGACTGCGTCTGCGGCGGCGCGAAGTACAACTCTTACGGCGGCACTGCCACCGGTCTTGCGACGATTGCCGACTCCCTCGCCACCATCAAGTATATGATCTTCGACAAGAAGCTCTGCACGGCCAGGGAGCTCTACGATGCCGTCATGGCGAACTGGGAGGGCCATGAGGTTCTGCGGCAGCGGATTTTGTCAGAGGTCCCTCACTATGGAAACGCCGACGCTTACGCCGATGAGCAGATGAAGTGGATATGCGATACCTACTATGAGATCTGCCGGGAGTGCCACAGCACGAGAGCCAAGGTCTACAAGTCCGGTCTCTACGGCGCATCCGACCATGTCGCGCAGGGCTATCATACCTGGGCAACCCCTGACGGCAGGAAGACCGGAGAGGCCCTGGCTGACGCCACCTCGCCCGCGCAGGGAAGAGACCTCAACGGTCCGACCGCGGTATTCAACTCATCATGCTGCTTCGACCACAGCAACTACATGGACGGTATTGCCCTGAACCTCAGGATCCACCCGTCCGTGTTGAGCAGGGAGGACGGCATTGCCAAGCTCCGCGACATGACCAAAACATACCTCGAGAACGGCGGCATGGAAGTTCAGTACAACATCGTGAGCTCGGAGACGATGAGGGCAGCCCAGATTGATCCGGTGACGTACCGCGATCTCGTCGTTCGCATCGCCGGCTACTCGGCCTACTTCGTCGAGCTCAGCAGGGATATGCAAGACGACATCATCCGGAGAACCGAGAATTCACTGGGATAAGAAAGGCTTGGGCGCGGAAAGATATGGCGGGCCTTCGGGTCATCACTATGGCTCGCCCCCACAGCCTGACCAAACTGGACAGAGAAGGCACAAAAAGGAGCCGCGGCCGATCTTGCGGCGAGAATATCGAGCTGTTTGAGGGCCTGGTGGCAGTTTAAGCTCTTCGCTCCCCTCATCACGTTCTGACCCGCCAATATCAGGGGAATGGCCCACTTCAGCGGGCAACTCGATTTTACGAAATCTGACGAAATCTGACGGTTTTCAAAAAATATGGGGGCCTTCCCTCTTTTGGGAAACTGATCGTCCCTTCCGGGGCTTCCCGGCTGGATGTACCCCATTCAATTGTCAAAGAACGGACCGGCGCTTGTGCTTCTCATCCGGCGGCCGCGCATGGACAGGATGCTGCCACCGAGGAAAAGAGCTGTCCGCAAGAATATATATAGCATTATGCTAATCTGATGTCAACAAAAATACGCAGATCCTGCGGGGCGAAAGGCGGAGTCCCTACCGGCAGTGAAGATTATGCTTCGAAAGCGTGAACTGACAACGGCTTACAGCAACCCAAGCTGCGGTCATTTGCACTTTCTACGCCTTGAGGAGTTCCCCGGGGTTTAGGACTATGGGCTGCAGGGCGAACGCGATGCGCCCCATGCCAGGGATTGGAGCTTATGGCACTCCCACGCCGCGTCCTGGTCCACAGAATTCCCGCGCGAGCGGTCCTGATAGGTCGCACAGCAGGAAAGGAGCAAAGCCAGCAGCAACATACATGCGAAACCCTTCATTCGTCTCCTTTTTTTTGACGCTTCATCCCTGTAATCTAAGCCCGAGCCCTTCCATTGTCCAGCGGAAGAGTCCGGAAGGAGTAAGTGAGCATTATTGATAGAAGGAGAGTACGATAACCCTGCCCTTCGCTTTTAAGCCGCGGGCGGGGTAGGCCTACCAGGTAAGCAAGCTGAAGAGGAGCCACACCGCCCGAGGGGGTCGCCCTGAGGGCCTCTGTCACTTACCGAGCCATGCGTTTTCCGGTCTATATATAGTGCTGCCTGACCACTCCGCGTAACCCGTGTCATGGATGTTGGGTCTAGTGATATACATCTCGTACACATAGTGGACAGGTGTCTCTGCCCCGAAACTTACGCCAGATAAGAGCAGCGAAACTGCGATAACCAGGGAATGGACCACTATCCCGCGGAAAAGAACCCTGAACTGTCCCATTCGAAACCTCCTTCCTCGGCAGACGGGCAGGCCATTTCTGCGGTAGCTCATACTTCCCGTTCCCGTAATCACTACCGATTGTAACACTTGCTCTCCGCTCGGTCGAGCAAAATGCAGGCTTACGGGAAGAAGGCCAGGGCGTGGGAGACGTAAAAAAATCACGTCGGGAAACGGGTCCGGGGACCGTCCGCTCCTTGTCCTACATGCCGCGGAATGACAGATGCATTCTTCTGTCAGTCTGCGGGATGGGCGGCGGCGAGGAGGAAATGCTCCGTATGTGGAGGGGATGTGAGCCCGTAGGCTTGCCGAACACACCTACGTAGTTTTGGATGGAGAAATTCTGCCAATTCCATCGATTGCCATACAAGCGTCTTGCTTCAACGAAGGTTCATCAACCTGTGACAGTTAGGGGACTCCGGCAGCTAAATCCAAGGCTGATAGTGTCGTTTCAGCCAAGATGCAAGGCCGTCCAAGCCTGGGAAAAGCATCCTCTCGGTTATGTTGGCTTGGTCGAGTTTATCGCGAATTTCTCGCTTGAGTTTGCTTGGCACTACTATCCTGCGAAAAAGGCCGGGATGTTTAATAAGCCAGTCTTCAAGATTCGATGTCGGGCTCGACATGACTGAGAAAAATGCAAATTGGTTCACAATCCTGGAGTCCATCGATGGCGGTTCAAAAAAAGCAACGAGTTCACCGGGTGATAGCTCGTCGAAATCATGGATCTCCGGCATCGCTTGTTCAAGCATGCCCATCGTAAAAGCATTTGCACCTGCCTTGTTCAGCTCATCGATGAGCGGAGACGGGAGCAGATGATTCACTTTCACATAATCTACCTGCCAGATTACACCATCGCGGTCGTGCTTGTCAGTCTCACTTGTTGCAAAGTGCATTGCAACAAAAGGAGAATAGGTCCAGTCAATTAGTCTCGTAGGGAGGCCGTAATGTTGAGCAAGGGTCATCCAGCGCCAATCAGAATAAGACAGGCCTACGTCGGTAAGTTGCGCATACTTGCGAAAATTGCGCAGCAGATGGTATTCCAACGAGGATTTTGTCCCGCAGTTTCGACTGAAGCTCGTCACGAGATGATACGTCTTGTCAGCCAGTCCTCTGAAAGCATAGTTTGACCGAAAGCGATGGATGTCTTCCTGCCAAGAACCATCGTATATGCGTTCACATAACTCCGCCCACGAACTGATCGTGCTATCAAGGTCACTAATCTCCATCATCTCCCCCTCCTCCGATTATCTCTTTTCCTGCCGCGTTCGCTCCCATTCCATGATCGTAATCATGGTCGGATCAAAAAACAGTTGCCGAAAACCGCCCCAACCCGGGCATTCATTCCGCGTAGCATCGTGCGCAAGGTCATAACAAGGACATTTGTGTTCTGCACGACGTCGGTTGTGGCAACAAGATTTGCGAATGTCGGTAAGTCGGACAGATTTCTTGGTTGCTGTCGATTACAGCAGGAAAGACCCGGGTCAGTGAAGACTGTCCCTTAGACCCCCTTTTCTCCCCCCATGAGCAAGTCACCTTCATCACCGAGAGAAGGGGTCTAGGAGCGCGAAAGTTATCTCCCGTAGCTGACATCAGCGACACGGGCACCGCTCTTGTGACCCCTTGCACGGCGGCTGCGGAGGGCCTCCATGGCAGATTGCTCGTTCAGCATCAGCCACGCCCTTGCCTTTTCATACTCTCGGGCTTCTTCTTCGGCCCACAGTTTGAATTTGACCTCGTTAAATGCCTCAACCAGACTCCTGTATTTCCGGGAACCGAAATTGAGCGTGCAGAAGTCAATGCCATTTCCCTCGACAAACTCCTTGAATACCGTATCGGTGGTCATGTTTCCTCCATCATGAGTATTCTCGACCCGCCGTGGTGCCGGAAACTGTAGGACCCTGCCCCGTCGCCTTATTCTCTCCGAACTTCTGTTAAAGAACATAGACCTCCTTCATCTGCCTCCACGTTACTTCTTAGACTCATGATATCGGTGCTTTGTTAAGACAGCATGTATAAGGAGGTAGAGAATCGATTAATCCGGGAAGGCCGGAAAAAGAAGGGCCGGATCGCGGGGACGAAGATTGCCGAGAGGAAGGACAGGGGATGAATACGCGGGTAGGAATAGTAAGCGGCCGACCGGCGGGGGGACACCCACCCCACGAGGACGATCATGCAATACTTGAACGTCTTGGACTGTTTCTGGGCGAAGAGTTTCTTTGGCCCCGAGAGGCCTTAATCGTCGTCCGTCCGATGATCATACGACGCAAAGACTCCTGCGGACTTTCGGCGGATCTGTCTTGAGTCCCACGCTTGACCTTGGGCGATTTGGTGATCGCCTCCATCGTGCCGCATCCCCTTGCAACGTGGAAAGATGTCGTTTGAGAGCCGTCGCAGCCGGATTGGGATGAGTCAGGGGTGGTACCAATCCCCCGTTCTTTTCGGTTCAGGTACTTACAAACGCCGGGTTGTAATACCTTGAGAACGCTCCGCCCTCGACGCACACGGCAAGCCGCCGGGTCTTCACCCTTAACAGCGCCTTTTCCGCGTAAGCCCTCTCGCGTGTGGTATATAACTCCATCAAGTCCTTCTCGGAGATACCAGGATGCTGCCGGATCACCTCTGCGAGGCTACGGACGAATATGCCTAATCTTGTTTCGTCTTGGCTCTCGGCGGCGTTCCTCTCGGCCCTATTCCTCACACTTGCGGACATGTCTTTCCTCCAACATTTCGTCTTACTGGAAAATGATCAATATAGGTCTCTCCCTCTACGGTAGAGAATGATCGGCCAAGATGCTCTCTATATGGCTTACTCTATCTCAAAGAACATGCATCCATCATGCCGCGACTGAGGATGCTATCAGCAGCCGAAGAAGACCGTCGGATGGGGTGCCTTCGTGTCGATAGAAAGGCGGCCTGCGTCAAGAAGAGACGCTTTTAACAAAGGTCCTGATCGAGGAGTTGTGGGCCGACCGCTATTAGCCGGCCGGGTGCAGCTGATCAAAAAATTGAAGTTTGTTTGTTGTCTGCAAATACCTCAAGTTGTTACGAACGCCAATACCGCAAATAGTTTCAGTTTTTCCTCAGCATTTTAAAGTTACGTCATCACTGACGGTCCAACTACACCAATACCAGGTACAATTCTATTATTTGCACCTGGTATTGCAAGCATCGTAGCCCTCAAGAGACGGATAAGGCGCCGTTTGTAACTTGAATTATTCTATTATGCACCGAGGGGTGCAGGCGATGGTCCTCGCGCCTCGCCTCGCTGTGTTTCTGCCCGCTTTCACGATTACCGCTGGGAAGGTTGCGACGGAGCAGCAATCGCTGAAACACTCAATTGCGGGAAGCATCTTAACCTAGTGCACCTACAGTAGGCAACATGGTCTGAGCATATGGAGAAAGCTGGTAGGTGGTGGAGAAAAACGTGCGTCGGGTTCTTGAACTGCTAAAAAACCATTAGCTCTTTGTAATGGCGGCAAGAAAAAGGAGAAAATCCGTTCGATGGTTTTTCAAGAAGTATTAACACAATCTTCACCCCATCGCAAAACCAGTGTGATACAGTTCTTGCTTTGAATCGGAAAAGGCAAAATAACCGGAGCGCTGCACGGGCGCCGGGAATTATCACCTGAAACAAACCCTACGCCTTCACGGGGCATTGTGGACACGCCCTAAAGGACAGTGTGAAACGCATCCTGTTACTCCTCATCGTCCTTGTCGTTGCAGGTACCTTCGGCACGGCGGAGTCGGGGGCTGCGGATCGCGTCATCGACGACAGCGATATTGTCACGCTCCCGGGAAACGTACATCCCCTTGCCCGTCCGGAGTTCGACACCGGACTAGCGCCGTCGTCTTTGCCCCTGGAGCAGATGATTCTCGTTTTGAAGCGGGGCGCCGACAAGCAGGCCGAGCTTGACCAATTCCTCGCAGGGCTCCAGGACCCCACTTCGTCCGACTTTCACCGATGGCTCGCTCCGGACGAATTCGGTAATCGCTTCGGCCCTTCTCCTGAGGATATCAATGCCGTAACAGGTTGGCTTACGTCCCACGGCTTCGTCGTGGAGGCCATCGGTAAAGGCAAATCCTGGATCAATTTCTCCGGCACGGCGGGACAGGTAAAGGCCACTTTTCACACGACCATTCATGTTTATCAGGTCAAAGGCCGGCTCTACCACGCGAATGCCGAAGACCCGTCCATCCCCCGGGGACTGGCCGACGTGGTGGCTGGGGTGGCCTCTCTCAATGATTTTCCGCGCAAGCCGATGCACAGCGGCGTCCGCCCGGCAGCCCAGCCCGATTACACGTCCGGTTCTTCCCATAGCCTGTCCCCGGGCGATTTTGCGATCATCTACGACGTCAATGCCCTTTATAGCGCCGGTATCAACGGCAGCGGCCAGAGCATTGCCATTGTCGGCCGGACCCTCCCCGCTACAGCCAGCACGGACTGGGCAGCCTTCCGCACCCTCATGGGGCTGTCCGCCAATGCCCCTCAGGTGATCGTCACGACAAGAAAATCCCCCGGTGATCTGGGGACGGACGAGGACGCCGAGGCCGATCTCGACGTGGAATGGTCGGGGGCAGTGGCACCGAACGCCACGATCTACTTCGTCACCTCGAAGTCGACCGATACGACGGACGGGGTGGACCTGTCGGCCCAGTACATCGTCGACAACAAAACAGCGCCCGTGATGAGTACGAGCTTCGGCGAGTGCGAAGCGGACTTGGGGGCGACTGAAAATCAGTTCTACAGCAATCTTTGGAGTCAGGCTGCCGGCGAGGGCATCACCGCCTTCGTCTCATCGGGCGACTCGGGCGCCGCAGGATGCGATGCGGACAGCGAGACCACCGCCACCTTGGGCCTTGCGGTGAACGGACTCGCCTCCACCCCGTACAACGTGGCCGCAGGGGGGACCGAGTTCAACGAAGGGTCGGGCACCTACTGGAGCGGGACCAACAACGGGTACACCTCCGCCCTCAGCTATATCCCGGAGGTAGTCTGGAACGAAAGCGGCGCGAACGGCGGCTCCGATCTCTATGCCACGGGCGGCGGCCTCTCGATTGAGTACACCAAGCCCTCATGGCAGGTCGCTCCGGGGGTGCCCTCCACCAACAGCCGCTGTGTCCCTGACGTTGCCTTGAGCTCGGCCGGCCACGACGCCTACCTCGTCGAGCTGCAGGGAACGCTCTATGAAGTGTACGGCACATCGGCAGCCTCGCCCAGCATGGCAGGTCTCATGGCCCTTATCGTGCAGAAGACGGGGCAGAGCCAGGGGAACGCGAACACGCGCCTCTACCAGCTCGGCAACGCGCAGTACGCTACGGGCGGCGTCGTGGTTTTTCACGACATTACTTCGGGGAACAACAGCGTCCCCGGCCTCACCGGCTACTCGGCAGGAACAGGCTATAGCTGCACCGCAGGTCTCGGCTCAATGGACGCCTACGCACTGGCGATGAACTGGACTCCGGACTTCGCCATTGCGGCCTCGCCCAACGCATTCTCCATCGACCAGGGATCGGCAGGCACGTCTACCATACAGACGAATGTCCTGGGTAACTTCGATAGCGCCGTTGCCCTGTCCGCCTCAGGTCTTCCGACAGGGGTCACCGCAGGCTTCAGCCCCGCTACCATCGCCGCGCCGGGTTCCGGAAGCTCGACGATGACGATCACGGTAGGCGCATCCTCTCCCCCCGGCTCGTACCCTATCACCGTTACGGGCTCAGGGAACGGCGCAGCACACACCGCAACAATAACCCTCACGATAATCCAGACCTACACCGTGACGTCATCGGTGAGCGCCGGCAGCGGCGCCATCACGCCGGCGAGTGCCCGGATACCATCCGGCAGCCCTGCGGTGTTTACCATTTATCCAGGTACGGGCTATTATCTAGCAACATTGACCGATAACGGGGCCAATGTCACCTCGAGCGTCGTTGGAGGCACTTACACCATCGCAAGCGTCCTTGCGTCTCATACCGTCGTTGCGACATTCGCCATCGACACCTACACCATCACTGCCGTGGGAAGCGGCAATGGCAGCATTACCGATTCGAGCGGATCCGTCTCCTACGGGGGCTCTGTCACCTTCACCATAACCCCGGCCAGCGGCTACGGCTTGAGCGGGCTTACCGACAACGGGGTAGCAGTGAGTCCAACCCAGGGCCCATCGGGAACGTTCACCTATACGATCACGGATGTCACAGCCAACCATACGGTCGATGCAACCTTTGCCCTGGTAACGGCTGGGCCTGTCCCGGCCATGGGTTCGTGGAGCTTCATCGGGGCGGCCTGCGCGATGCTCTGGCTCGCGATGAAACGAAGAAGAAAGGCGTAAGGCCGCAACCGGGGAGCAAGACCCGGTCCCGCCGCCTCGTTCGGAGTTTGATGCATGACACCGTCGCCCTTCGTAACCTGCAGTTCTCTGATTCACCTACCTATACCGGCGCATTTCGACCTTTCATGATTTTTGGGGAATGCCATCTATGATCGTGCAACTACAACCTTCCGATCTCAGCCATACATTCTTCAATTGACGGAATTTCGCAAGACTGCTATCATCGTTCTCACCAATGGAGGATAAGGAAGAAGTCGAGCACCGAATATCGTGGAGTGCGTTGCGGGTCAATCCGGTGAAGAAGCTCGGAATAGGAAACGGTCTGATGCATGCGAGAAGTGGCTTAAGGCGGCTCCAAGGGGCCGTCTTTCATGAACTACATTATAAACTCTCAAGAAACCCGGAAACATCGGTGATAAATAGTGAGGTTTTCGGATGAAGGCGGACAGCAGGTCGAAACGAGAGCAACGGGAAAACCGGTCAAAAAAGTTTTCTGTCTCCAAGGCCCTTCATGAGTCGGAGAGCAAGTTTCAAGATCTTTCCGAAAAGTCGTTGGTCGGCATCTACCTTATCCAAAATGGTCTCTTTCGATACGTCAACCCCACGTTTGCCGAGATATTCGGTTTCGCCGTCGATGAAGTGATAGACCGCAAGGGTCCCGGAGATCTGCCGGTACCGGAAGACAGGGAGATGGTAAAGGAGAACGTGCGGAGAAGGGTGTCGGGTGAGATCAAATCGCTCCGCTATGAGTTCAGGGGGGTGACGAAGGACGGCCGCGTCATCGACGTGGAGGCTCAGGGCTCGCGAACCGAGTATTTAGGAACACCTGCGCTCATCGGGACGATCCAGGATGTTACCGAGAGAAAGAAGGCGGAAGAGCTGCTGCGGCAAGCCGAGGAGAAATACCGGGGCATATTCGAGAATGCCGTGGAAGGCATCTTTCAAAGCACGCCACGGGGCCGGCTCATCGCGGCAAACCCGGCTCTTGCAAAGATGCTGGGATATCAAACGCCTGAGGAGGTCACCGCCGTTCACGACGTGAGTCGCCAAATCTACGTCGATCGCGCGCAGAGAAGGGAATTCGTTCGCACTCTCGAAAGAGACGGCATAATCCGGGGATTTGAATGTGAGTTTTACAGAAAAGACGGAAGCAGGATCTGGGTGTCGATGAATGCCCGTGCCATTCGGGATGGGAACGGGGTGGTAAACTGCTACGAAGGGACCATTGAGGATATCACGGAAAGAAAGAAATCGGAGTATGAGCTCAACCTTCTAAACCAATTGAACAGAAGCATAGTGGATAACGCCCCTGTCGCCATCTTCACACTCAACAAGGATGGCGCAGTGACGAGCGTCAATTCCGCACTCGCTTCCCTCGCCGGTCTCGATACAAAAACTGCGGAAAAGTTGCTCGGTTTTGACTGGCTCAAGAATCCTTTTGCAATGAAGTCCGGTCTCGCCGGCCACATCGAAAGAGGCCTTAAGGGTGAGAAGTTCCAGCTGTGGGACTTTCCTTTTATCAATTTCGTGGGCGACAAGCACCTCTACATAGACTTCAAGGGGGTGCCGCTCAAGGGCCGTGACGGAAGCGTCGACGGCCTTCTCTGTATCGTTGAGGACACGACGCACAGGGTAGAGACACGAGCGAGGGCCCTGCAGGAGGCTAAGATGTCATTCATAGGGCGCCTCGCTGCAGGCATTGCCCACCAGCTCAACAACCCCCTCGCCATGGTAGTAGCGTATGCAGAGCTCGCTGCCAAGCAGGTCACGTCCTTTCCCCATGGGACGGACAAGAATACCGGATGGCGAGAACTTTCCGAATATCTGAACATCGTTGAAGAAGAAGCGTTCAGGTGCAGAATCGTCGTCGATGACCTCCTGCGTCTTCCGCAGAAAGACGGGTTCGAGGTCACGGACGTGGACATCAATGAGCTGCTCAGTAACCTGTTGGAACTTGTGGGCGTGGGCAAGTCGGGTGTGAAGATTACAAAGGAGCTTTCCCCTTCCCTTCCTCTGGTGAGGGGGGACGTGACCGGGCTCCGGCAGATTTTTATGAACCTCATCAGCAACGCCCTCGACGCAGTTGAAGGAAGGGCCGATGGCTCAATTATGCTCAGGACCAAGCCTGCCCGAGGTCACGTGACAGTGGAAGTTAAGGATAACGGGGTCGGCATTCCCACTACGATCGTCGACAACATCTTTGAACCCTTCTTCACCACGAAGGAGTCGAAGGGTCTCGGTCTCGGTTTGTCACTCTGCCATGATCTCTTGAGTAACATGGGGGGAGCTGTTAGAGCAGACAGTAAGCCGGGCAGGGGGACATCGTTCTTCGTCACTCTGCCCGCTTCTAAAGCGGGATGACAGGCAGGTGAAATGATCAGAGTTCTCATAGTCGATGACGAAGTCCGGCTCGCCGAGGCCTTCAAGAAGCAACTGGTAGGCGAAGGGATGGAGGTCGTGGCGGTTCCGAACGCTGGGAGCGCCCTTTCGATCGTTTCGAGCGAATTGTTCGACGTGGCGGTAGTAGACATCAAACTTCCCGACCTGAACGGGGTGGATCTGCTCCTGAAGCTGAAGCAGGCGGAGCCGACCCTCGAAGTGATCATGCTTACCGGTTATGCCTCGGTCAATACGGCCATCCAGTCCATGAAGCTAGGTGCCTACGACTACCTCACCAAGCCATGTAAGTTTTCAGAGCTTTCGAATGTTATTCTCAAGGCTTACGAAAAGAAGGCACTCAAGGAAAAGAATATTATCCTCGAAGAGCACCTCCAGCGGATACAGGGCCGGGATGAGATGATCGGCGCTACCCCTCAGATGCGAAAGGTCAAGGAGCTCATATCCCTCGTCGCCACATCATCCACCCCGGTGCTCATTTCAGGAGAGACGGGGACCGGAAAGGAACTTGTGGCGAGGGCCATTCACGATTCAAGCTCGAGATCTGAGAACCCCTTTGTCGTGATCAACGCGAGCACGCTTCAACCGGCTATTCTTGAAAGTGAGTTGTTCGGGTACAAGAAAGGGGCATTCACAGGGGCCGAGACGAACAAGGTTGGTCTATTGGAGATAGCCAATAACGGGACGTTCTTCATCGACGAAGTGGGTGACATGGGCCTGTCGATTCAGGCCAAGTTGTTGAGAGTGCTTGAAACCGGATCCTTCATGAAGCTGGGAGATACGAGAGAAACAAAGACGGATGCGCGCTACATATTTGCCACAAACAAGGACCTCAAGAAGGAAATAGAACGCGGTGCCTTTCGAAAGGATCTTTTTTACAGAATAAACGGCGTTATCATTACCCTTCCTTTACTGCGGGAGAGGAGGGAAGACATACCTCTTCTGGCACACCATTTCGTGGAGAAGTTCACGGGCGAAGGGGGAAAGAAGAAGCGCCTCTCCAAGGAAGCCGTCGACCTGCTCATCTCGTATGATTGGCCTGGCAATGTGAGGGAGCTCGCCATGCTTATCGGCCGGGCCAGCCTTTTGAGCCGCAGTAGAGAGGAGATCGTGGCAGACGATTTCCCTGAAGATCTGTTGATCAAGCCGGCGGCCGCCAAGAATGACGGAAACTCAGAAGCCGCAGACCCTTTGAGCCTTGCCAGGCTCGAGGCCGAACATACGGAAAGGGTTCTGAAGTCGGTCGGAGGTAACAAGAGCAAGGCTGCGAGGCTTCTCGGCATAAGCCGGAAGAAGCTGTACCGGAGGCTTGCTATCCACTCCAAGTAATTCTCCTTTTCCTCCAGCGCGCACACTTGGCGCAAAACGATACACCTGATTCTTTTTGACCCATCTCGTGATCGATGAGGTATGCCGGCGAAATGTCCTCCCCCTTTCCGGCATGCGGCAACACGCGACTGTGCTGATCTGGCACTTGATTTGCACATCGTCGGGTTTCCCGCACACGCTCATACATTGGAAAAAATGGCAGGAGCCAGTCAATGACCATAGGCGATCTTCTGACAAGAAACGCAAATAAGTTCCCTCACAAAAAAGCCGTTGTCTCAGATGGCCTTTCAATAACGTTCCGGGAGCTGGAGGACCGGGTCAACTCATTGGCCCATGAACTGATGGGCCGGCAGTTGACGAAGGGTGACAGGATCGGGGTTCTTACCCACAACTGCAGCCAGTTTATCGAGGTCTATTTTACCTGCGCGAAGACCGGCACGATCTTCTGCCCGTACAACAACCACCTTAAGCCATGGGAACTGAAGGATCTCATCGAATACTCGGCCCCGAGGCTTCTCGTTTTCGACCGTGATTTTCTCGATACCATCGTCGTTCTCCGGCCGGAGCTCAAATCGGTGGAGAGATACGTGTGCCTGCAGGGGGCCGTCCAGCCTTTTGCCGAGGACTACGAATCTCTCATTGCCAGCGGAGGGAAGACAGAAACCGAAGCCGTCGTGATCGAGGATGACGTGTTGAGCATTATCTTCACAGGAGGCACCACAGGAACACCCAAGGGGGCCATGAGGACCCACAGGCACCTCATGTCGGACGCGGTGGCATCGGTCATCGAGCTCAAGGTCGACTACGACGACACCGTTCTCATAACCTTCCCCATGTACCATGTTGCGGCCGAAGACAACATCGTCCGCCATTCGTTCATGCCGAATGCGATCCACATCCTTCGGGAAGGATCGTTCAATCCCGACCAGGTTCTTCAGTATGTCGCGAGGGAGAGGATAACGAGGTGCCAATTCGTGCCGACCATGATTCACAGCCTCGTCCAGGTGTCCGATGCGCGTAAGTACGATCTGACGAGCCTCCGTTTGATCATCTACGCGGGGTCGTCCATGCCGGTCGAACTTCTCAAGAAGGCGTTAGCGCTTTTCCCATGCGGTTTTGCCCAGATGTACGGCCAGACGGAGAGCGGTCCCATGACGACGGTGCTCAAACCTGAAGACCACGTTCTCGACGGCACTGAGAAACGTCTCGCGCGACTCGCCTCATCAGGGAGGCCGGTGGTCAACTACGAGATAAGAATTGTGGACGAGAATGACAAGGACGTACCTGTGGGTGAAGTGGGCGAGATCATAGGCAGAAGCGAGGCCATGATGGCGGGATACTGGCGGATGCCTGAAGCGTCGGCAAAAAAGCTGAGGGACGGATGGCTCCGCACGGGTGATCTGGGCAGGTTCGATGAGGACGGATACGTCTACATTGTGGAGAGAAAGGACGACATGATCATTTCTGGCGGGGTCAACATCTATCCCCGGGAGATTGAAGAAGTTCTTTACAGACACGAGGCGGTTTCGGAGGCCTCCGTTATAGGATTGCCCGATGAACACTGGGGAGAGGTTGTGAAAGCGGTCATTGTCGTGAAGGAAGGCGCTAAGGCAACGGAGGCGGAGATAATCGAGTTCTGCAGTAGGAACCTGGCCGGGTTCAAGAAGCCCAAGTCCGTGGACATCTGGAAAGAGCTGCCCAAGAGTCCTCAAGGGAAGATACTCAAAAAAGAAATCCGCAGGCACTACGGATTGTGAGCATCAGTCAGATCAACGGAGGAAAGCATGTTTGCACGGAGGTTACGGTATCCTCAAAGAGTACGGCGTGGAGCACTTCTGGCGTGACGCGAAGGTCTTCGAGATCTTCGAGGGAACGAAAGAGGTGGAGAAAGTGCTGATCGGAAGAAAGATCTTGGGAAGAGTATGATCCCCGCGGGGGCCTCTCCCGATGTTTGGGCCACCTTAGCGAGGTTAAGACAATGCGAGATGGGAACACATCACAATCGAGAAAGGAGAAGACGAATGACTCAATTCAGATCGGCGCTGGTGGCTTCCTTGGTGCTCGTGTTGGTGGGACTGGCCTTTTTGCCCGGCGCAGCCCCAGCCGCCAAGACGGTCTATGTCGGGGGCACCATGTCCCTGACAGGCCCTTATGCCGAGGACTCGGCGGCGATCCTGAGGGGCTTTGAGGACTATCTCAAGTACGTCAATGAGACCAAGAACCTGGCCCCATGGCGGAAGGACAAATGGCCCGCCGACGTGACAATCGATCTATTGTGGCGTGACGATGAACTGAAGCCGGCGAAGGCCATCTCCATCTATGAAGAACTGAAGGCAAAGGGAATACTCGTCTACCGGGTTTCAGGGTCACCAACTGCCCTGGCCCTAAAGGACAAACTGAAACAGGACGAGTTCGGCGCTACGAGCCAAGCAGTTGGGCCTTACTTGCTCACTCCGCCCGGGACCATCTTTAGCAACACCCCTCTTTACACCGATGAGCTGGGGGCCATTGCCGATTGGTTTCTGGAAAACTGGAAGGAAAAACGGAAACCGAGGGGCTCCTACCTCACTGCCGACAACGCATTCGGGAAGTCCATCGAGGTCCCTAAGATGGAAGCGTATCTCAAGAATGCAGGGTATGAGTTCGCCGGCAGCCAGTACGTGCCCCTTGTATCCACCTCTCCGCCGACCACCCAGCTCATGCGGCTCAAGGAGGACAAAGTAGACCTTGCACTGGGGGCCATGGTCAACCCGGGTGCACAGCCGACCATCAAGGAAGCGGGTAGGCTGGATATGGGGCCCAATCTTGGCTATAAGATCACGTTCGGCTTTTCCTATCCCTGTATCATCGATCTCTTCCGGGAGGGCATGGACAAGCTGGGGGACGGCGTCGTTGTGGGCGGCAGCTTCCCTTCATGGACGGAAGACCAGCCGGGCGTAAAGTTCGCCCTCGACCTGCAGAAGAAGTATCGCCCTAACAAACCGGAACATAACACCATGTACATGGAAGGGTTAGCCGAAGTGATGACCCAGGTGGAAGCCCTGAGGCTCGCCATGGAAAAAACGGCTCCGGAGAAACTCAAGCCGGCGGACGTCCTAAACAACGGGTTCTACCAGATCAAAAACCTCGATACAGGAGGCTTGACGAATACCCCGCTCAACTATGGTCCGGGCCATGTGGAGGGCG
>Ga0326728_10013459_pt1 | contig 17746 bp, 12 predicted proteins | sample MB3enrmetagenome_FD_207602 | JGI IMG/M metagenome (GOLD analysis project Ga0326728, IMG submission 207602) | Lab enriched peat soil microbial communities from McLean, Ithaca, NY, United States - MB31MN | ecosystem: Environmental > Terrestrial > Soil > Wetlands > Peat | place: USA: New York... | reverse complement strand
GGTCGAAGTGCTGGGCGATTTGCTGGGCCGGCTGTCGAACGACAAGGTGCGGCTGAAGCTGCTGCGGTCGGGCATTGGCGCGATCACCGAGACCGATGTGCTGCTGGCGTCGGCGTCGAATGCCATCATCATTGGATTTAACGTGCGTCCGGAGCGCAAGGCGCAGGAACTCGCCGATCAGGAAAAGGTCGACATACGGCTGCACTCGATCATTTACGAACTGCAGGACGAGATCAAGCGCGCCATGACCGGGCTGCTCGAACCGACCATCAAAGAAACTTACCAGGGACGCGCCGATGTGCTGGAGACCTTCCGCATTCCGAAGGTGGGGACGATTGCCGGCTGCCGCGTGAGCGATGGACTGATCAAGCGCGACTCCGAAGTGCGGCTGCTGCGCGACAACGTGGTGGTGTTCAAGGGAAAAGTGGCGTCGCTGCGGCGCTTCAAGGACGATGCGTCGCAAGTAACCAGCGGTATGGAGTGCGGCATCTCGATCTCGAACTACGGCGACATTAAGGCCGGCGACGTGATCGAGGCATTCATGACCGAGAGGATCGCGGCGGAAGCGATTAAATAGCTTAATGGAGCGCCGGGCGTGTCCCCGCCCGGCCCCCGCGGCATCTCTCTGGCCGGGCGAGACACCTGTCGCTCCATATGTTCTAGATACTCTTACTGGCTGGCCTGCTGGGTGAAGACCCCTCCAATGTCGGCGCCATCTTCCTGCACCATGAATCCACTGTTGGGAGAACTCAGGTAGAAGACTACGCCGGGGCTTACGCCACTGGCGGTTACGTTATTGACGACCGCGGCGATCCGGCCGTTCGAACCGACCGTATAGCTACCATTGGTTCCGACCGACACCGCACCAGTCCCGGCGGAGTTTGACTGCTCGTTCCAGTTAAAGTTGCCGCTGGTAGTGGGCTCGAAGGTCCCTACACGATCCTTGTAATTGGTATCGACGCCATCCATAACGAAGGCAGCCTGGCCGGTGAGCGCGGTGAACGGACCGCCTGACTGCAACGAGAAAGTGCCATCCTCGACTGCGGATGAGCTGTTGTCGAGGAAGTAGGCGCTGGTTGGGCTCACCATCCAGAAAACCTGTGTGATGGTCACGCCGTTGCTCAAAGGCAGAGTGATGGTTCCGTTGCCGTCCCCGCTCGGGTCCAGGGTATAAATGCCGCCGGAGACCGTGAATGGGAGGCCGGAGAGCACATTAAAATCCCGCACATAATCCACCGAGCCGGTAGTGATATTGCCATTGCCGTCGGTCGTAAAGATACCGGCCGAGTGAATGCCGGGCTGGTTAAGGATTGTGTCTCCGCGGCTGCCGAAAACGTACGAAGTGTTGGCGGCGAGAGTGGCGAGCGAGAAAGGACCGCCGCTTTGCGCCTCCGCCTGGCCGATTTCGAGCGATCCGGAGCCGGGGTTCGCCAAGAAATAGAACTCAGACGGACTTATCACGTAGTAATTGCCCGACGTGCTGCCGGCCGGGGCGGTCAGGATGAACGTGCCGACGCCGCTCGCGTCAGGTGCGGTCACGGTGCCGGTGATCGTCTGACTCAAGTTTGTACCACCCAAGGTGAGAAGGTCCTGAGTTCCAGTGAATGCGCCGTTGCTGATGGCGATTCCTCCAACCCTCGAGCTGCTGTCGAAGTTGTGCGCCTTGAAGACGAAGGCGCCCGAAGGAACCGCGGTCGAGGTCTGCAGCACGCCGTAACCCGCCGAAGTGGCGTATGTGTCCCCTTCGATCACATAGAAGTGACTGTTGTCGATCATCGTGATCTGATAAATGCTTTGAGTTGGGTTGTTGAAAATCAGATAGCCCTCTCCGTCGCTCTCGATGCTGTAGGTGCCCGCAAGAGTTTCCACGCCGGGGCCCTGGGGCCCACCGTCATCCTCGATGATGGTCAGGGTGCCACTTCCGTTGGCCGAGAAAACGGTGACCTCGGAAAATGCTTGGGCGTTTCCTGCAGAGTTAGCAAAGAATCCGGTCTGCTTCATCACATAGGTGCCGGTCAGGCTGGAATTGCTGAAGCCACCGCCGAGAGGGTGAACGATGCCACTGCCGGAACCGCCGCAGCCGGCTGTCAAAAGGACGCTGGTCATTGCCGCCAGCGCCATGAGCAGGCGTCGGAGACACTTGGAGGGAGCAAGGGGATTCATACGACACTCCTGTCTTTGTTCTTAAGATGCGCTAACCCGGATTGTAGAAGAAAGTTTTGGTGGAAAAAATTGGCGGGAGAGTTTCCTCGAGCCGCGCTGCCTCAGGCCTTGGTGACTTCCGGCCGGCTCCGGGCGGGGGCTGGAACGGCAAGCTGCTTGCGCTTTTCGGACGCTTTTTCGGACACCCAGACACCTACGCGGTAGACGAGCAGGATGCCGAGCACGATACCGTACTCGATGGGTTTGCGACGATCGGCCTTCACCAGCCAGGTGTAATGCACCACCCCCAGGATTCCCGTCAAATAAATCAGCCGGTGCAGGCGCTGCCAGTTCTTGCCGCCCAAGCGGCGAATCGACCAGGCAGTCGAGGTCAGGGCGAGGGGGATCATGAGCACGAAGGCGGAGAATCCTACGGTGATGAATGGGCGCTTGGCGATGTCTTTCCACATTTCGTGGATGTCGAAGAACTTGTCGAGCCAGATGTAGGTGAGAAAGTGCAGCGTTCCGTAGAAGAAGGCGAAGAGTCCGATCATGCGGCGGACACCGATCAGCCAGTATTGTCGAGTGATCCGGCGGAGCGGTGTGATCGAAAGGGTGGTGAGAACAAGGATCAGCGTCCAGTCGCCGGTCGAGTGTGTGATGACCTCGATGGGATTGGCACCCAACCCGTCATGAAAGGCCTTCCAGACGAGGCGCCCCAGCGGGATTAGCGCGGCGAGGAAGACGATCGTTTTCGTGAGCCGTAGGCGGTTCATTGGAATGCAGAAGTCAGAAGTCAGAATGCAGAAGTAAAACCCTTTCGACCGTCAAATTTTACTTCTGCATTCTTACTTCTGACCTCTTACTTCTGCAATGCCTTTCAAAAGTTCTTTTTCAGGTCCATGCCGGAATAAAGGCTTGCCACCTGATCGTAACCATTGAACATCAGCGTCGGCCGCTTGAGGAATTCACCCAGGCGTCGTTCTTTTGCCTGGCTCCAGCGCGGATGGTCGACGTTCGGATTCACGTTCGAATAGAAACCGTATTCGCGGGGAGCGCTCTCTTGCCAGGTATTCACCGGCTGGTCGCCGGTGAAGCGGATGCGAACGATCGACTTTGCGCTTTTGAATCCGTACTTCCATGGCAGTACGATGCGCAGCGGCGCGCCGTTTTGATTGGGGAGCACCTCGCCGTACAAACCGAAACAGAGCAGGGCGAGCGGATGCATGGCCTCGTCCATGCGTAGACCCTCGAGGTAAGGCCAATTCAATACGCTGGTGCGCTGGCCGGGCATTTGTTTGGGATCGTACAAGGTGGTGAACTCCACGAACTTTGCCTTGGGCAGCGGATCGGCGCGCTTGATCAGTTCGCTCAGGGAAAATCCGACCCAGGGCACGACGATCGACCAGCCCTCGACGCAGCGATGACGGTAGATACGCTCTTCGGGAGCGGCCATTTTGATGATTGCGTCGACATCGAGCACCTGCTTTTTCTTGACATCGCCATCGATGGTCACCGTCCAGGGACGGGTCTTGAAATTCTTGGCGAGGCCGGCAGGTTCGTATTTGTCGGTGGAGAATTCGTAGAAGTTGTTGTAGTTGGTGACGTCCTTGTAGGGCGTTTCCTTGTCTGTCGTACTGAAGGAACTTTTCTGCAGGCCATCGATTTTGGCGTTGGCGCGGACGGTGAGCGAGGGATCGACCAGATCAGCCAGATCACGGAAGGCGACGCCGGTGGCGGCCGCCGCTCCGGCAATGGCTGCGCCGGCGAGGAAGTTGCGCCGGTTCAGATAGGTCGCTTTGGGAGTAATTTCAGAAGACGGAATCGCTGCCGGTTTCTTGATCAGCATGGTTATTGTTCACCCCGATTATGTTCACCCCGATTATGGTTCACCCGATTGAAGCACGCGCGGCAGGCGGACATGGATAAGTCCGGTGCCGAAAGCCCACAATTCGTAACTTGCGCTGAGTATAGGACGCGCGGAAAGGGAAAAAGTTGCAAACGGCAGGGCGAGGTCAGTTCGAGGCCGATTTCGCTATTGACTTGGGGGCGGGCGTTGGGGCGGATCGGGCGCGCAGGACTTCGCGGACTTTCTTGGCGAGATTCTGCAGGGTGAAGGGCTTTTGCAGGAACGCAGTACCCGGGCCAAGCGCTCCCGGGGCGACGACGGCATCTTCCGTGTAGCCCGAAAGATAGAGAACGCTGATGCCAGGACGCAGCGAGAGCAGCTTCTTGGCCAGTTCGCGGCCGCCTATGCCGGGCATGACGACGTCGGTAATGAGGATATCGATTTTTTCCTTGAAAGCTTCGGCGACGCGCAGACCGCACTCGCCATTTTCGGCTTCGATGACCTTGTAGCCGCGAGAAACGAGGGTTACACGCACCAGTTCGCGCACCGATTCCTCGTCTTCCACCAGCAAAACGGTTTCGCAGCCGCCCGCTTCGTTCGGCTGGGACTTGGCCGGGCTGAGCTCTTCGGCGGAATCCTCGACACGCGGCAAATAAACGTAGAAAGTTGTGCCCGCTCCGGGCTCGCTTTGGGCGAACACGTATCCATTGCTCTGCTTGACGATGCCATAGACGGTCGACAGGCCGAGGCCGGTGCCTTTTCCTTTTTCCTTGGTGGTAAAGAAGGGCTCGAAGATGCGGGACTGGGTTTCCTTGTCCATGCCATGGCCAGTATCGGAAACCGAGATCACGGCATAGCGTCCGGGCTGGATAAAACGGTGTTCGCTGTCGTGGCGCACGGTGACGTCGGCGCTCTGCACGGTGAGCTTGCCCCCTTCGGGCATGGCATCCTTCGCATTAACGACCAGGTTCATGATGACCTGCTCGAGCTGGCCGGTGTCGGCGCGGGTGTGTCCGGTTTCGGTGGAGAGCCGCGTTATCAATTCGATATTTTCGCCGATCAGGGGCCGCAGCAGGCGCTCCATGTCGCCGACGACCGTGTTGACGTCGACCACCTTGAGTTCGAGAAGCTGCTTGCGGCTGAAGGCCAGCAACTGGCGGGTGAGGGTAGCGGCGCGGTCGGCCGCCTGCTGGATGGACTGCACCTTGTGGTGCATGGCGCTGCCCGCTTCCAACTGCTCCAGCAGCACCTCGGTGTATCCGTTAATTACCATCAGCAGGTTGTTGAAGTCATGGGCGACACCGCCGGCGAGACGGCCCACGGCATCCATTTTTTGCGCCTGGCGAAGCTGCTCTTCGAGCTGACGCCGGTCGGTGATATCCTCGGCGATCAGCTCCAATACTTCTTCGGGTTCATCGCTGCTGCTGGCGGCGCTGCCACTGAGCCGCACGATGATGACGCGGCCGTCTTTGCGTTTCCACTGCACTTCCACGCCCTTCAGACTTGCGGTGCGGCGATAGTCGTCGGCCAGCTGGTCCAGATCCTGGGGATGAACGAAGACCTCGCTTCGCACATTCAGCCGGAGAAGATCTTCGACCGATCCCTGCCCGAGCATGGTGATGAGCGCCGGATTCACGTCCAGGAACCTGCCGCCAAGTGTGCAGCGGCAAATGCCGAAGGCCGCGCTCAAAATCAGGGAGCGGGAGCGGGCTTCAGAGCGGCGGAGCGCTTCTTCATAGCGCTTGTGCTCGATGGCCGCGGCCAACTGCTGCGAAACAAATTTCAGAATCTCGCGGTCGCGCTCTCCGAAGCGGGTCTTTTCGTCGTAGGTCTGGACCACCAGGACGCCTATGCAAGCTGTGCCGCTTTTCAGGGGAACGCCCAGCCAATCCAGCGACGGAGTGCCGATCGATTCCACTTCGCCCCGCCGCTCCAGTTCGTCAAAAACCGCCGGCGTCGCCAGCAGGGGCTCGCCGGATCGCAGGACGTATTCCGTCAAACCGCGCCCCAACGGCTTGGGGGCAGGGGTTGGATCCTCTTCATCGACGAAGTAGGGGAAGCTCAACAACTGACACTGCGGATCGTAGAGCGCGATGTAGAAGTTGCGCGCACTCATCAACTGACCGACGATATTGTGAATGCCGGCGAAAAACTGTTGCAGATCTCCGGCCAACTGGCTGTGCGCCGCGATGGCATACAGGGCGGCATTCAACTCCTCGGCGCGCTTCTGCTCGGTGATGTCGCGATAGGAGGCGTACGTTCCAACTCTCTTGCCGTTCAGTGTCACCGGCGAAGTGGAGAGCAGCACCTCGACCAGTGTGCCGTCTTTTCGCTGGCGCCGGGTCTCCAGCGAAAGTCTGCTTTGCGTCTTGATGGTTTCTGCGATCCACGCGGTTTCCGCGTAGCGATCGGGCGGCACAATGAGCTGGTCGATCTGTTTTCCTGCTGCCTCAGCCGCGGTAAAGCCGAACAGGCGGGTGAACTCCCCGTTGATACGAAGAATGCGTACCTCCAAGTCGACAATGCTGATCGCATCCGGGGCGTTCTCGATGAGCTGTTCGAAGTAGGCCCTCTCCACTGCCAGCGGGACTTCGGCGCCGTTGCCGTTCGTGGGCGAAGTGAGTGGGGCTGAATCGGCGACGGGGGTAAGGATCGGGGGCGCACCGTGCTCAGGAGCATTGCGCAGCGCCTCCACCCGCGGCAGTTCGGTCGGAGTTGCTGCCGGGGCGATTTTCTCACCCATACGGTCCCTTCCCAGCGTGCACTAGCGATGCTCCGATGGTAAGCGGGCCAGGATATTTGCCGATAGTTACCGCGGTAATGGAGATTTCAACTGGAGAAAAACAGAAAGGCTCAGGAAGCGTTCGCCAATACTACGCAGACCTGGCGCAGTATCAGTTTCTGCTCGTCGGTTACGACCAGGAACTCGAATCCGCAGCGCAGGCCGTCGCTGTAGCGCACCACGGCTCGCACCTTGATGAGATGAGGCGGAAGCGGAATGGGAAACTGTACGGAAACAACTTCGCCCGCCTGCAACTCACCGCTGAGAGTCGCCCCGATGCCATCCTCGCCAAGTTCGTTGGTTCGGCCCCAGCATGTGGTCGTCAGGCCTTCGCGAAACACCGACACTTGAATGCGCACGTCAAAACGATGACGCGAGAAACGCCGCAGCCGCCGTTGAGCTTTAGCTACCGTCTGTGCGTCGTCGCTCAATCCAGCTTCTCCATTTCCGATCTCTCTTTCCAACCTCAACTTGCGATTGTGCTCGAACCGAAGGGCGGACCTCAACGGCATCAAAGTCCATGTACCAACGAATTAGCATTCGGGCGAGCAGAGCGGCCGCCGCATTGCTGCGATTGCGCATTTTTTTTCAGCTGCCTGCTTTGGCAGACGGTATTGGAAACGGCATTTGGCGGGGGTTCACGCGTAAAGCTGCGTAAAGACACGTGACAGATGCCCGGTGCGGCGTCTACCATAAATAAGCGGGCTTCTGGGGGATCGCGCTGACGGAGCCGCACTGGGGTAATCTGAATTCTTATGTCTTACCGCTCAAATGCCGCCGAAGCCTGGCATCCCGACCCGCAGTCCACGGAGGCACAGCCGGAGATTCCTCTGGATTTGCTTCCGCCGCCGAGTCTGACGCAGCCGCTCTGGAGGTCGCTGGCCGGCAATCTGCGCGATACCCTCGCGCCGGAGAAACTACCGCCGCTCGAACTGACTTCACGGCCGGTGTATGTCGGCTTGGCGCTTGGGGAGCGTCTGCGCCTGCCCTGGTTTCGCACCGTGTTCACCAACATCGGCGACATGATCTCGCCGGAAACCTTGCCGCCGCTGGAACTGGAGTCGCGGCCGGTCGATGTCGGCGAGCTCATCACCGATCAACTCAGCCATTTCTGGTGGGGCTCGCTGCTGCGGAATCTGGCGGATCGCGTGGCGCCGGAAGCACTGCCGGCTCTCAATCTGACTTCCAAGCCGATTCCGGACATCATTCCGAAGTCATGGATCCTGCTGCCGTTGTGGTCGGAAGTGATAGACACGCCCAAGGTGTTTTATCCCGACAAACCGAAGCCGGCCGAGAGGCCGGTGAATCTGCAACCGGCGGCGTTGCCGGCGGCAAGGCGGGAGGACCCGGTCGCCGAACTCACTGCTGCCGATCTGCTGCGCGACATACGCCGCTCGCGCATTCGGCAGCGCATCTGGATCGGGCTGGCGGCCGCACAAATTCTCTACATGGTCGCGATGGCGTTAGGGAAAGTCTAAATGAAAGTCAGAAGTCAGAGGTCAGATTGCAGAAGTGAACAGATTTAACCTCTGCAATCCGACCTCTAACCTCTGACCTTACTCCGTGCCTGCTTCTCATTGCCGTAGCCCCATCCAGCCCTCCGCAATCACCAGGGAATTTCCCGGGTTGCGAGAATCGTACTTCACCGAGGTCGGCACGCCTAGCCGGCAGGAATGCAGATTGATCCACTGCCGAAGATAGGTGACGTCCTGCGAGGCCTCATAGGAGACGCCGGCTACGTCATACTGATAAATCAGCATGGTGGCGGGGCGGTTCGCGGCAGTCGTGATTTCCTGGACATCAATTACTGTGCCATCGGTGATGCGCCCCACCGTATTCAGCCAGGTGCGGCGTTCGAGTTCGACGTCCTTCGCGTTCCTGGGTTTGCGGCGCAGCAGGGCGTAGCTGGCGAGGGCTATGCCAATCGTGCCCAGCGCAAGGGTATAAAGACGAAGCGAAATCATGGGCAAACGAAACCTGGACCTTTCAATCTACTTTCAGCATAAGCCGTAACCGCGTGGACCGCCAAGGGCACTAAGGTGTGACCACGGTCGACTCTCCTCGCCTGGCGACGATCCCTGCTCATTCATTGACAAGAAAGTGACATTTCTTTGACAACTCGACACCGGCCGCAGTCTAGATTCATCACTGGCAGGGCCGCTGGTTTCCCGGACTCAGTTTTCTGAATTCAGTTTTCTGAACCGAACGGCCTGTCACTCACAGGAGGACGCCTCATGAAACTTCCCATCAAAATCACTTCTTCTGCCGCTCTGGTTGCGGTCGTGCTGGCATGCACCGTTGCCGCCTCGGCGGGCGACTATTACAACAAGCGCGGAAACATCCTGATCGCGGATCAGTTCAACAACCGGGTTCTGGAAATCGATCCGCAGACCAACGAGATCGTCTGGTCGTTCGGCGACGGTTCCTCGACCGCCGGCCCGACTTCCGTTGTCGCTCCCAATGACTTTCAACGTGTTGGCAACCTCAGTCTGGTTGCGGGCACAGGCGCGCCTCCCGGAGGCGAGCCGAGTTGCCCGAACGGTTGTGCCGACAACCGGGTAATGCTGATCAACGAGAGCGGCGAAATCGTTTGGCAATACGGACAGGCGGGGGTCACCGGCTCCGGCTTCAACCAGCTCAATACGCCGGTGCAAAACACCTACCTGCCGAACGGGGACGTCCTGATCACCGACCAGGGCAATGAGCGCGTGATCGAGGTTACCCCGTACCTGCAGATCGTCTGGCAGCAAGGAATGACGGGCGTCGCCGGATCTCATTTCAACCAGCTCAATAATCCCAACAGCGCCGAGTTGCTGGAGAACGGCGACATCCTGATCGCCGATCAGAATAATAACCGCGTGATTGAGGTCGATCGCTACCATCGGATCGTGTGGCAGTACGGAGGGCCGCACAGCAATAAGCTCAACGTCGGAGCGTTTGCAAGCCGTTTGCCGAGCGGCAACACCTTGATCACCGATCAGAACAACAACCGCATTATCGAGGTCACACCGGGCGGCCAGATTGTCTGGCAGTACCTGACCAACACGCAACCGGGAAGCGTGCCATCGCCCCAGCCGACGCGGGCAGTGCGTCTGAAAAATGGCAACACCCTGATCAGCAATCAATTCAACGATCAGGTCATTGAAGTCAATTCAGAAGGGAAGATCGTTTTCACCCAGGGACAAATTGGAGTTGCGGGAGCCGGCTTCGATGAACTCAACGCGCCCTACGACGCCAAAGTAGTAGGCGACTATACGGGACTTACGGCGCCGTAATGACGGGTTGTGTTGTGGTTCTTCTCCTGTAGAGACGGGGCTTGCCCCGTCTCTTTTCTGAATGCGGCAGGAGACGCGGCAAACCGCGCCTGCACGGGGAAACAAACGCCCGTTCAGGGGCATTGACTTTTCCCCAGCCTCCGCGCGCCGCACATCCACCTCCGCTTCTGTCACAATGTTCCTGGAGGCCCTTATGCCACAGAAGAAAATCCTCATACTGGTTGGCGATTACGTCGAAGATTACGAAGTCATGGTGCCGTTCCAGGCCCTGCAGATGGTCGGGCATCAGGTCGAGGCCGTGTGTCCGGGCAAGAAGAAGGGCGAGTCGGTGCGCACCGCGATCCACGATTTCGAGGGCGACCAGACCTACAGCGAGAAGCGCGGGCACAACTTCACCCTCAATGCGAACTTTGATGAAGTGCATCCGGAGAGCTACGATGCGCTGGTCGTGCCCGGAGGGCGCGCGCCAGAATATCTGCGCCTGAACCCGCGGGTGCTCGAAATCGTCCGTCACTTTGCGGAGAGAAACAAACCGATCGCGGCCATCTGCCACGCCGCGCAACTGCTGGCTGCCGCCGGAGTGCTCAAAGGCCGCCGCTGCAGTTGCTATCCCGCGGTTGGTCCCGACGTCGTGGCGGCGGGTGGAACCTATGCGGAGGTGGCCATCGACAAAGCGTGTGTGGATGGAAATTTGGTAAGTGCTCCGGCTTGGCCTGCGCATCCGGCCTGGCTGGCGGCGTTTCTGGAAGTGCTGGAGAAGGCCGGCACGCGGACAAGTGCGGTGTAAGAGTCCCAAATTGGAATATCTCGGTGGCGCCCCTCAATACACGGTCAGCGCGGCGGACCGGGCGGTTCTTTGACGATTGCTCCCTGTTCCTTGGGCTTTTCCTCCGCCTCGACCGAGAACAGCATGAAGTGGTCGAGACTATGCTGGCGGAAGTAGTGGTGCCCGCGGAAGTCGAAGTAGATCTCCGCGTTCTTAGGCAACCAAAGCTGCACACTCTTCTTTTGGAACAGTTGCGGAGCGTAGTCGATGGTGAGATGCTCGCCGAGCAGTCTTATCTCGGGCATCGGGCTGATCAGATCCGATTCGAGATGCACGAGGTGAAACCCATCGGCGGAGATCCAGGCCCGGCCTTTCAGACTGATGGGATAGAAATCGGTACCGATTTTGTAGCTCTGAACGCGGCGGGGACGATCCTCGCGCTGCTGAAACCGGACCAGCCAGGTCGCTTCCCCGTGCCAGTCGCCCAGCCCTTCGCAGACCATCTGGAAATCATCGCGTTCGTCGGGATGAAAGATGAGCGCCACCGAGGGCAGTCCACGAGTGGCGATCTGGTCCGGAAAATTGTCTGTACCCGGACTGCGAAACTCGCCGACATCGAACACACCGGGTTTAGGCGCGCTGAAGACTTCTGTACGGAGGATCGAATCTCCGACGGCGCAACCGTCGAACGCGGATGAGTGGCGCTGAAGCTCGAAGGGCCGATTCTATTTTCGATGAGCGGGATGCTGGCGTCGTTTGTGGAACCGCTGGCCGCAGCGCAGGTCCCGATCTTTGCGACTTCGACGTTTGATACGGATTATGTGCTCATCAAGCGCCAAGACCTGGAGCGGGCGGTGAGGGCGCTAGCGGCTGCGGGACATGAAAAGGCCGGCGAAGAAACCGGTTGATGTGCGAGCGCGGTCGAATTGCCATTCGACCCGGCTTTTCCTCCAAACACTGCGGTGAATTGGGCACTGAGCCGGTTGCTGTGGTGAAATAGAAATAAGTCTTGACGATGACTGCCGCGGCGACGGCCAAATGAACGGTCGAATCCATGGGTCCTTCGCTTCGCTCAGGATCACAGATTTTCTACTAGACACTAGGTGATTATCGAACCATGACAAGCAGGCCGGCGGCATGGCGCCGCAAACTCAAGGCGGTGGAACGGGACGCTCATGGATTGTGGCAGATCCTGAAGGGCGTGGTGTCGACGGACCATCCTCTGCTGGCGCATCTGATCCCGACCCGGCGCTGCAACCTGGCCTGCACCTACTGCAACGAGTTTGACGATTTTTCGAAGCCGGTGCCGGCCGAAGAGATGTTGCGGCGCGTCGATCTGCTGGGCGCTCTCGGCACTTCGGTGATCACGATCAGCGGCGGCGAACCGATGTTGCATCCGCAACTGGACGACATTATTCACCGCATGCGGAAACGCAGGATTGTGTCAGGGCTGATCACCAACGGTTATCTGCTGACTGCGGACCGTATCCAGCGGCTGAACCGGGCGGGCCTGGAGTGGCTGCAGATTTCGATTGACAACGTGAATCCCGACGAAGTTTCGAAGAAAAGCCTGAAGGTGCTCGACCGGAAGCTGCAACTGCTGGCCGAGCACGCGGAGTTTCACATCAATATCAATTCGGTGGTGGGCGGCGGGGTGAGCCATCCCGAGGACGCGCTCACCATCGGCAAGCGGGCGCTGGAGCTGGGGTTCAGCTCGACGGTCGGAATCATTCACGACGGCTCGGGGCAGGTGCAGCCCTTGAACGACGAAGAGCGGCGCGTGTACCACGAGATGAAGGGCCTGGAGAAACGCAGCTTCACACGGGTGAACGCGTTTCAGGACAACATCGCGCTGGGGCGCCCAAATCAGTGGCGCTGCCGGGCCGGGGCGCGCTACCTCTATATTTGCGAGGACGGGTTGGTGCATTACTGCTCGCAGCAGCGCGGGTATCCGGCGATTCCGCTGGAGAAATACACGCTGGCCGATGTGCGCCGCGAGTTCAAAACGGAGAAGCCGTGCGCGCCGCATTGCACAGTATCGTGCGTGCACCAGATATCGGTGGTGGATGCGTGGCGGGCGCCGCAGCGGCCGGCGCCGGAGCCGGCGAGCGGACTGGTGCACATCGAGTAGGGCAGTACCCAGTACCCAGTACCCAGTACCCAGTACCCAGAAAACCACTCTCAGATTCAGTTTCCATTCATAATTTCTCAGAAGTGGCTGTGCCGCTGCTGCGGACGTGGCATTCCTATGTTCTTGACTGAGTACTGAGTACTGGCTACTGTTCTTAGAACGTTGTGGCCACGGTGAAGCGGAACGTCTTTCTTGGTTCCCGGAGAGTGTACTTGGAGCCAAGGGAGTCGAGCGTGGTCTGGTAGGTATAGGTGCCAGCGGCCCCGGCTGGACACGAAGGACAGGGGAACATGTCGCGGGTGATGGGCACGGGCGGCGTTGCGCTGCTGTCGAGGCGCAGGGCGTTGTACGCATAGTAAATGCGGAAGGGCGCATTCACGACGGGAAGCATGGTCTGCAATTCGAGGCCGGTGGACATTCGGGGAACCCAGTTGGTACCGGGAACCGGCCGGAGATCCCGCGGGAAGTTGCTGGCGCTAATTGTTTGTCCACCTTCACAGGCGTAAGCCGAATTCAGTTGTGGACAGCCGAACTGAGTGTTGATCAGGGTGGTGTACTGGGTTAAGTTGGTCTGCAACTGCGAGGTGCGAATAATCGGATCGGTGCCGAGGTCGACAAAGGGAGCGATGGCGACTGGGCCGGCGATGGTGATGCGGTATTCAAGGTTGCCGTGCAGACTGAGGTCGCCGCCGGGAGTCACGAGTTGTTGATAGGGAACCGGGACGAGCCAGCAGTTGCTGACGCATGCTCCCGAGGAGTTGGTCTGCACCTTGAAGAGCGGATTGGCGGGAACGTAACTTCGATCGGGGTTCATGAGAGCCACGGACTGGGCACTGGGCAGGTAGGCGATGGGAGAGACGGTGCGGATGTCGAAACCGCGCAAGTCATTTTCGCCACCGAGGTAGGCGCGTTCGAATGGGGGCGCAACCACTCCGCTGAAGCCCGTGATAAACGAAGCCTGAAGGTTGTACCCGAGGGCATTGCGGCGTTTTTGCATGGGGAAAAACTGTTTGTATTGGACGATGGGCCGGATGGTGTGAACCGTGCCGCCGAGGCCGGCAAACTCCCCGCCGATGAACAGGCTCTTGCCATGGTGGGGCGAGTAGGCGGCATCGAGGGTGTTCATGGTGAAGCTGGGGGTGATCTTGCTGGTGACGATGCCGGCGAGCGCGTTGGGGCCGGTGATGCCGCGGAAGTTGAGATTCTCGAACAAGAGCTTGGAAGCGTTGCTGACGGCGACCAGCGAAGAGCGGTCGAAGGAGTAGCTGATGCCGAAGCGCTTGAAGGAACGGCGCAGCGGATAGCTTAAGCTGAGCATGGCGCCGGTACTGGACTGCGAGTAGTTCTGCAGATTCGCCAGGTAGGCTGAGGGCAGGTTCAGATTCTGCCCGGTGGCAATGGCGTACTGCCGAGCCTGGTCATAGTTGATCTTCCGCATGTAGACGTTGAAGCCAGCCTGGATGGGGCGGTCAAACAAATAGGGCTCGGTGAATCCGAACACGATGTCGCGCTGGCGGCTGCCGAGGCTGGCCTGCACGGAGAGCGTCTCGCCCAATCCAAGGAAGTTATTGGTGCTGTAATTGATGCCGACAAAGGCGCCGGCCAGACCGCTAACGCCGCCTTGCAGTCCGATGCTGTTCTTCCCCTTTTCATGGACCTTCAGGGTGAGATCGACGGTGCCGGCCTTTTCGTCGAGGTGGCGTTCGGTGGTATTGGGATCGTCGGGCTTGAGCTGGTCGAAATAGCCCAACTGGTTCAGGCGCAGCAGGCTCACCTCCCAGTAACGCGAGTTGTAGATCTGGCCTTCTTCCAGCGCGATTTCGCGGCGGATGACTTTGTCGCGGGTGGTGGTGTTGCCCTGGAATTCGATGCGGCGCACGTAGAACTGCTTGCCTTCGTCCACATCGATTTCCAGATTCACGGTCTTCTTCTCGTCGTCGAACTTGGTGTCGGGGACGGAAGTGAAGTTAATGTAGCCGGCTTCACCGTAGGCTTTGCGCAGGTTCTCGAGACCCTTGGCGATTTTTTCGCGGCTGAAAATGTCGCCGTCCTTCATGGGGAAAAGGCCGCGCAAGGCGGCGCTATTGGGAATGGCTTTATTGTTCTTGAAGGTGATGGTGCCCAGGCGGTAGCGCTCGCCCTCCTCGATGGGCATGCTGATATCGACCGATTTCCCGAGCCCTGGCTGGAACCACGGGATGTGGAAGCCCGTGTGTCCGGTGTCGTGGATCTCAGTTTTGGGGTCTTCAACCAGCACCTTGAAGTAACCGCGGTTCTGGAACTCGGCGCGGACGCGTTCGGTATCCTCTTCGAGTTTGGTAGCGTCGTAGGTTTTGGCGAACAGGTTCTCCAGGAAGATGGAGTGCGGAATGCCGATGGGCTTAAGGTTCTTCATGGCCGCGCGCAGGGTGCGGTCATTGATGTGTTTATTGCCGCGGAAGCGGATGTGCCCGACCTTAACCTTGGGTCCCTCCTTGACGACGAAAGTGATGCCCACGGCGGCGGGCGGGATGGGGCGAATTTCGGTGCGGATGGTGGCGAACTGACGCCCGTGCTCGGCGAGCAGTTGTTTCAGGGTCACTTCGGCCTTCTTGATCTTCGTGGGATCGTACTGGTTCTCCACCGAGAGTCCGACCTTGCGATCCTTGAAGCGGTCGAGCACATCGCTGGTGGAAACCGCACTCAGGCCGGTGTAGTTGATCTCGCGGATGGTGGGCCGCTCCTTGAGGTAGATGTGAAGGATCCAACCCTTTTCGCTCTGTTCGCGCTCAAAGCGGATGTCCTCAAAGTAGCCCGTGTTCCAGAGGGCGTTGAAGTCGCGCTCGATGGCGGCCGTGTCGTAAACGTCGCCGACCTTGCTGAAGATGCGCGCCCTGACCGTGTCGGCAGGGATGCGGCGATTGCCATGAACGGTGATTCCGACGATCAGGTCCTGCTGGCCAACCACGGGGACTGCCAGCAGCAGAAGCGCCACCAAACCGAGGAGGCGATTCCAGACAGAACTGCGCATCCAAACTCTGCCGCTGGAAAAGGATGGAGACCACGCCGGGTCTCTTTGCGGGCCCATGTCGTGGCCGAGTCGCGGGGCCCACATAGGAATAGCCTGATGATGGCGATGAATCGCAACTACCTCGAAAAACTAGAGTTAGGAAAACGGTAATTATACGGTAGTGAGTGAGAACCGTCCAAGGCGGAGGGAATCGCTTTTGGCGTCTCGCTTTTGGCTTTTGGCGAAAAGACAAAGGCCAAGAGCCAAAAACGGCTTCCTTCTTGAGAATTCCTCCCGAAAAGTCACGCCCGAAAAAGTTCCACCTCAACAGAGACGGAATAAAACGTGGCCGCGTTGCCCATGTCAGTAAGTTTTTCTGAGGTTAGCACATTGATATTGCCGCCACCGGAACTGAATCGCGCCCAATCGAGCCGGGCGGCGACGACTCCCGGAGAAACCGAACCATTGCCCTGCGAATCGACGATTCGAGCGCGGAGGACGATCTCACCGCGCGGATTGAAGACGCGAACGCGGTTGCCATCGCGGACGCCGCGGGCCTGGGCATCGCTCGGATGCATCTCAAGATCCCCGATCCATGGCTCCAGTTTGCGGACAGGTGGAAGGTTGGCGAATGACGAGTTGAGATGGTTGTCCGGCTTGCGGGCGAGAAGCTCGAGGGGGAATCCGGCGGCCTGCGATCCAGTTCCATGTCGCGATTCGTCAGGCGGGGTGAAGGCGACGACCGGATCGAGCCCCTGACGCTTCAGAGCTTCGCTGTAGAACTCGGCTTTACCGCTGGGCGTGGGAAAGTTGCCCTGGGCGAAGGGGAGGAAGGGCGCGGCTGGACAGCCGGGGGCGGCTGTCCCTACGTGATTCTTGGCGCCTTCGAAATTCAGGCGGATGCGATGCTCGCATTCCAGCCGATCGCGGGTAATCCCTTTGAGCCACGGATTGGGTGACTCAAGGGCGCGGTCGATCATGGAGTCCACCGTTTCGCGGAAACAGTCGTCTTCAAAACCCATGCGCTCGGCGAGTGCGCGGAACATCTCGACATTGGACCGGCATTCGCCCACCGGATCCATTGCCTGATTGGACACCTGGAGGTAGTAGTGGCCGTAAGCGGTCTGCAGATCTTTGTGCTCGAAAAAAGTTGTGGCGGGCAGCACGATGTCGGCGTAGTCGGTAGTGTCGGTGAAGAATTGCTCGTGGACGACGGTGAAAAGGTCGGGGCGCATTAATCCGCGGACGACTTCGTTGTGGTTGGGGCAGACCGCCGCGGGATTCGAGTTGTACACGAACAGCGCCTGAATAGGCGGCGCGGTCAGCGAATTCAACGCGCTGCCAAGTTGCACCATGTTGACGATACGAGCGGGGTGTCCCAGGGCTTTCCGCATCAGTTCGGGCATTTCGAGCGCTTCGCGATTCAAGCCGAAAGCGCCGCTGAGCGAGAGCTGGAGTCCGCCACCGATCTCCTTCCACGATCCGATCAAACAGGGCAGCATGGTGACCGCGCGCATGGACATGCCGCCGCGGTCGGAGCGCTGGATGCCGTAGTTGACGCGGATCACGGACGGGCGCACGGTGGCGTATTCGCGCGCGAGCTTGCGAATGTCGCCGGCGGAAATGCCGGTCCAGTAGGCGACTTTTTCCGGCGGATACTGCTGCGCGCGAGCCTTCAGGTCTTCGAAACCGATGGTGTAGCGGGAGACGTAATCGGCGTCGAAAAGATTTTCGTTGATGATGACGTGCATCAGGCCGAGCGCGAGAGCGGCATCGGTGCCGGGATGGATCGGCAGGTACCAATCCGCGCAC
>Ga0326728_10013456_pt1 | contig 17755 bp, 11 predicted proteins | sample MB3enrmetagenome_FD_207602 | JGI IMG/M metagenome (GOLD analysis project Ga0326728, IMG submission 207602) | Lab enriched peat soil microbial communities from McLean, Ithaca, NY, United States - MB31MN | ecosystem: Environmental > Terrestrial > Soil > Wetlands > Peat | place: USA: New York... | reverse complement strand
CGGAGAACATTGACCGCCTGCACACGACGGCAGAATCGCACCACCGCGTGATGGTGGTTGAGGTGATGGGCCGGCACGCAGGGTGGATCGCGATGATCTCCGGCCTGGCGGGCGGGGCGGATTGCATTTTGATTCCCGAGGAGCCAAGAACCCTTGACGATATCTGTGGGACCATCCAGCGGCGCCAGGCGCGAGGCAAGAGGTTTTCGATTGTAGTTGCGTCGGAAGGTTTCCAGCTCAAAGGGCAGGACGAACTCGTGACCAAGGACCAGCAACTCGACGCGTTCGGCCACGTTCTGCTGGGAGGAATCGGCGACCGGCTGGCGAAGCTGATTGAAAAGCAGACCGGTTGCGAGACCCGCTCTACCGTGCTCGGCCACATCCAGCGCGGCGGATCGCCCACCGCGTTCGACCGGGTGCTGGGCATGCGCTACGGAGCTAAGGCCGTGGACTTGATCGAAGAGGGCAAGCTGGGCCACATGGTCTGCCTAAAGGGCAATCAGATCACTTCCATCCCCTTGCTCGAAGCGATGACCCAATTGAAGCTGGTGGACGAGGAATGGATGCGCATGGCTGAGATTTTCGAAGGCTAGCTCGAGGGGTAGGGCTCGCCCTACCCTTCGTCACCCTACACGCGCTGGACAGGCTGCGAATGGGCGCGTACCCTACCGCGCAATAGGGCATCGAGGTCGACGGCTAGTTTGGGTAAGTCGGCGGGGGGAAGGGAGACCAGCAAAGCGCGAAAGGCCAGGACGGCTTCTTTGGCGATCAGGTCAAAGTCGTGGAAGTCAACGTCAATCTCGCTCCAGATTTCCGCCGGGCGGTCGTCCGTTCGTTCGGCTTCGCGATAGGTGTGGCGAAACTCGGCTGTAACGATTTCGACGGCGCGCCGTAGCAAACGAAGTTGAAGCTGATACCGGCGCTGGGAGCTAAAAACCAATTGGTCCAGGAGTTCATGCATCCGCACGTAATCAACCATGGACTTGGAAAGGAACCGATGCGCATGGATGCTGCGCGGGGTGACCACAAACTGGGCTTCCGGCAAGTGCTTGGTGAGGGTACTGAGAAGGCCGGCGATGATCCTTTCCATGCCGTACCACTCGGAGGCCGAAAGCCGGACCATGCGCCAAGCCAGGTCGTGGCGGCCGGCATCCCTCTCTTCGAACGCGTCGTTGAGCGAGATGCCCAGCATGGCGATCCTGGCCTCGATTTCCGGCGCGAATCCGTCGTAGACGGCCCGGCGCTCTGAACCCAAAGGCGCCAAGCCTGCCGGCGCGCGCTGAGTCGGCAGCTTGGTCCAAAGCGCGCGGCGCAACAGAAAACCTACGAAGCCGAGAATCAGGAACCCCACGAGCCAACGCATAGAGTTGAGTATAGAGAATTGGAAGTTGCCGAAGCAAGGCATGGAACTGGTACTAAGGTGCGGGTTGCACTTCTTGACACTCCTTCCGCCGCAACCCTATAATTGCTGCTTTCACCGGTAATCACATTCAGGGGCTTTGCAGGCAGGTCATCCTCGTGTCCACGACCGAACTTCGCGATCTCATACTCCAAAGGCGAAAGAAACTCGAGACCCTTGCCGAACTGGGTTTCGAACTCTATCCACGCCGTTACGACCTTACCCACACTATCCCACAGATCCTGAGCGCCTACTCCTCTTTTACCACGGAACAGTTGACCGCCGAGAGAATTTCGGTGAGGGTGCCGGGACGCGTCATGACCATCCGCCCCCACGGGAAAGCCGGTTTTGCGCATTTGGCGGGGGGCGGCGAGCGCTTGCAGATTTACGTGCGCTCGGATGCGGTGGGAGAGCGTGACTTCGAACTTTACAAGCTGCTCGATGCCGGCGACCTGGTCGGCGTGGCGGGGTACCTGTTTCGCACCAGGACGGGTGAATTGACCATCCACGCGGAGCGCTTGCAATTCCTGGCCAAAGCCCTGCTGCCCTTGCCGGAAAAATGGCATGGCCTCACGGATCTCGAGAGCCGCTACCGCCAGCGCTATCTGGACCTGATGGTGAACGAGGAATCCCGCAGTACGTTCGAACGCCGCAGCCGGTTGATTCGCGCCCTGCGCGAATTCCTCGAGGGCGAAGGGTATCTGGAAGTGGAAACCCCCATGATGCAGCCCCTGGCAGGCGGCGCCATGGCACGGCCTTTCGTGACTCACCACAATGCTCTGGACTTGAATCTCTACTTGCGCATCGCCCCCGAGCTTTACCTGAAACGGCTCACCGTGGGTGGCCTCGACCGCGTCTACGAGATCAACCGGAATTTCCGCAACGAGGGGATTTCCACCCAGCACAATCCTGAGTTTACGATGCTCGAGTTCTACCAGGCTTACGCCGACTACCGGGATATGATGGCCCTGACGGAACGAATGCTGCGCCACGTGGCGATGGCAGTCCTGGGAAAGGTCGATTTCGACTACGGCGAACATCATATTTCCTTCGCCGAATTCCAGCGCTTGACCATGAAAGAGGCGGTGGCCAAATATTGGCCGGAGGCGGCGGGGAAAGGGCCTTCCGTGGAAGACCTCGCCGAGCCTAAAGCCATCTTCCCATGGCTCGAAGCTTTCAACCGCTGGGCTGGCAGCGACTCGAGCCAAGGGTGCGAGCCCCTCGTGTTGCCTGAGGGAACGGCCCCGGGTATGGCGCTCGCCGAGCTGTTCGAGCACGTGGCGGAAAGCCGGTTGATCCAACCCACCTTTATTCTCGATTACCCCCTCGATGTGTCGCCGCTTTCCAAACAAAAGGGCGACGACCCCAATTTCGTCGAGCGCTTCGAGCTGTTCATCGCCGGTATGGAAGTGGCCAATGCCTTCAGCGAACTGAACGATCCTGCCGAACAACGCGACCGCTTCGAATATCAACAACTGCTGCGCGAGAAGGGCGACCTGACCGCGCACGCCATCGATGAAGACTATATCCGCGCCCTGAGCTACGGCTTGCCGCCCACGGGCGGGGAAGGCATCGGCATCGATCGCCTTGCGATGCTGCTCACCAATTCGCGCTCCATACGCGATGTCATCCTGTTTCCTTTGCTGCGCCCGGAAAAACCTGTGGTGTAGCGCGGGCGTCCGGCACGGCGTGGTGCGGACAGAGCCCGCCCTGAGCGGAGCGAGGCTGTGGCCGCGCTACAATTGCACAGGACGGTAGGCAGCCTGAGCCGCGCCAGCACAGGGCCCAAGGCAGTTCGCCACCGTCTTGACGATTTCCCATGCGACGGGAGGCTTTTCCACGTAATCGTGCGCTCCCAGGTACATCACATCCAGGTAACTGCGCATGTCCACAGCGCGCGTCAGCACCAGGACCGGGCGACGGCGGTCGAGTTCTATGGCGCGCTCGAGCAGGGGTTGTCCCTCGAAGGTTCGACCACCCTGGCTCAAGATGACCAGGTCGTAGCATTCGCGCTCGAGTCTCTCGGCTCCTTCCCGGTGGCTGGTGCACCCATCCACCCTGTGCCCCTGGTCCCGCAGCAGCGACGTATAAAGCTGCAAGTCCGTGTTATCTTCATCCACCAGCAAGATCTTGCCCTGCGGCAGCCTCGCGCGTGTATGGCCGGCGCCCATTCTTGTGACAAGTTCCGGCATTAAGCACCTCCACAGTCATATCGGTTGATGACCCTTGCGGGATGAAGCGAATCGTGCGGCACTTGGAGCGCGCCAGCACCCAACCTTCCACCGCGATCCTGGCCGGGCTGGAAGGCGGCAGTTCCGCAAGCTCCGCTGCCGCACTCGAAGGCGCCGGCGCGCACTAGGGCAGGTGTATACTACTGGCCTCGCTGCTTCGCTCGGCGAGGGTTAGCGGGTCGAAGATTGCGAACGAGGAGGCTGGTCATGACTGGTTCAACGGCGCTGGGTAAACGCCCGTGTTGGCGAATGGGTCTTATTGCTGTTCTTTTGCTCGCCTGGGCGGGGACTTCGCTGAATAGTTTCGGCGCGCAGTTTCGCGCCTCAGTGGCGAAGGTTGACATTACTCCGGATCAGCCTCAGTGGCTCTTGGGCTACGGCGCGAGACAATCAACAGGCGTGCACGATCGCTTGTACCACCGGATTGTGGCTATGGACGACGGGAAAACGCAGTTCTTCCTCATTTCCACTGACATTTGTTTATTCTCGCCCTCGGTCTACGACGAAGTCATGAGTACGCTGGAAGCGCAGACGGGAATCAAGCCCGTCCAGGTGTGGTGGACCGTGACGCACACTCACTCGGCCCCGGAAGTAGGCCCGCCCGGACTGGGGGCTGCTTTCATGGGCGAGCGCTATGAACACGATCACAATACGGAATACACGGCGCGGGTTAAGAGCAGTCTGATCGAAGGAATCAAAGAGGCGCAGGCAAAACTCGAAGCCGCGCGCTTGGGAGCCGGATGGGGCATGGCCATGGCGAATATCAACCGCCGCGCCCGGGACCTCGAAGGCCCCACCTATTTGGGACTGAATCCGGATGGCCCAACGGACCGGCAGATCGGGTTGATTCGTCTCGAGAGAGCTGATGGGAAATTGTTGGCGCTGATTGCCAATTACGCGATGCACGGGACGGTGCTGGGGCCGCACAATCTGCTCATCACCGGCGATGCCCCGGGAATTGTGGCGGACTACGTTGAACAGAAACTGGGCGCGCCCATGCTCTACATTAACGGAGCCGCCGGCAATCTGGCTCCGATTTACACGGTCTGCCCCGACTTCGAAAGCGGGCGCCTGGGCCAATTCCGGGGCATGTTGGGAGATAAGATAATCGCCGCCAACGAGAGAATGGGCCCTACCACTTCGGATGTGCGCCTAGCCGCCGGCGAGCAAATTATAGAAACGCCTCGCAAGTCGAACATGGGTTGGGCGCCGGACTTGGAGAAGTACATCCGCACGACTGACGCAGGGGAAACCGTCGTGCGTCTTCCGATCCGTTTCCTGCGCGTCAACGATGACATCGCGATTTGGGCGGCGCCACTGGAGCTTTTCTGCGAAATCGCCCTGCGAGTGCGCAACCTCTCGCCCTTTCCCTACACGTTCTACTTTGGTTACAGTAACGGTTGGCTGGGGTACATGCCCACGAAGGCGGAGTTTGCCTTCGGGGGTTATGAGCCGGGCGTTTCGCCCTACACCGAAAAAGCAGAAGACGACGTGGTGCGGACGGTGGGAAGCTACTTGCAGGGGAGTGTGCGGTAGGGCAGAAGGCAGAAAGCAAAAGGCAGTTCTCAGTCATCAGTAATCAGTTGTCAGTCGTTCGCTGTCGATGGCCCGCTGTTCGATGGCTGCGGTCCGCCGTCTGTTGTGCCTGACTGGTTTTCTGCTGGCTGTGGTGCGGCATCCGTCGTGCGTGGTCCGGTGGCCAGCTATTCTTGGGTAGCAGGCGCCGTGCGCAGGATTTGAAATTCAAGAATTTGAAATCTCAGATTGGCCAACTGCCTGCTGGGATGCAAGACCCTTACATATCCTACCTCAATAATTCAATTATGGTTAGTACCTAGCTGAATATTGCCCACCTGCCGAGCGCCCACTGCGTGCTGCTTACTGCCCACTGCACTGTGCCGACCGCCGACTGGCTTCCACCCACTGCTTACGACGTGCTGCTCACTGCCTAGTGCCGACCGCCGACTGGCCTCTACCCACTGCCTACTGCTTACTTTCAATTGCCGTTGTCGACTGCCAACTGGCCACTGCCGCCGGGCCGCCTGCCCACTGCCCACTGCCGACTGCCTACTGCTCGACCTGAGTGCCCTTCGCCGTGAAACGATAAAACCCCTCAACTTGTCCAGTCGTTACGTCCGTTGCCAAGTTCGGACCCACGCTGAAGCGCAAGGGGAAGACTTGGTCCGGACTTTTCCCGAGCGCGGCGTACAGAGCCTGTCGCTCCTCTTGTTGGACTCCGAAGATACCTCCCCAGAAGGCGAAACGCCGGGCGCCGCCAAAGATCTGGGGCTGCTGCGTGGCGAGATCGCCCGCCTTCGAGGACGGTGTTACGAATCCGCTGTGCCGAGTCCCATCGCGCAATTCCAACGTCGCTTTGACCAGTAGCATGCCTTCGGATGGGCCTGCGGGGAGCTTGCCACTCCACGGCCGGAACGTCTGTTCGTCTGTGTTTTCGTACCAGGGCTCGTCGTAATCCACGGTGTGACAACCGATCCAGACCGGGTGGCGTTCAAAGTCCTCGGGGGTAAGATCTCCGAATTGCTTCAGGTCCGGCGTCGTCATTCCTTCCTCTCTTTTCAGGTCTCGGAGGGCAATCGCACCGAGCGTGCTGCGAACGGAGCTACGCGCGGCTTTCCTGCCCACTGCCGATTGCCGACCGTGGATTGCCGATTGTCGATTGCCGACCTGCCATTTGCCGACTGCCAATTGCCAACTGCTTTCTGCCTGCTGCCGACTGCCTACTGCTCGCTGTCTACTGCTTTCTGCCTTCTGCTTACTGCCTACTGCCTACCGTTTTCTGCCTACTGGTCCGTGAAGGTAGGCTTGGTTCACGTGGCGGGCGCCAGTGGACATGAGTTTTTCGGCCTCGGCTTGAGTTTTGATGCCACCCCGCGCGCCCAGCGCGGTGCAGTTGAGCGCGGCCATGGCGTTCGAGAAGTCCAGAGTCCTCTCGATCGGCCATCCCGCCAGGAGGCCGTAAATGAAGGCGCCGTGGAAGACGTCTCCTGCGCCCGTGGTATCGACGGTTTCCACGACGAATCCCGGTGAATAGTGGAAGCGCCCCGCGTGGTAGACCAAAGCTCCGTCCCGTCCCAGCGTCATACCGGGCGCCTTCATCTTGTGCTCGCTCGAAATGTGAGCGAGGACTTGAAAGGGGTCGGCCCGGCCGGTGAGAGTGGGAAGGAACTTGGTGGAGGCAATCAGGTAGTCGATGTAAGGGAAAAGTCTTTCGACCTTTTTGTAGACAGTGTCCAGATCGGCGACCACCAGGACGCCCGCGCGCCGCGCCCAGCGCGCAGCCTGGAGGGCAGCCTCGACGTCGCAGCCGTCCAGGTGCAAGGCACGGGCGGAGGTGATGGCGGCCTCGGTCAGCTCCTGCGGCAGAACGGTCAAACGCGCATCGCGGTCCCAGAAAACCGTGCGCTCGCCCGTGGCCTGATCCACCAGGATGTGGCCGAACTGATTCGGTGTGTGGGGAACGACGCGCGTATATCGCAGGTCAACTCCCTCGCGCTTCAAGCTTGCAAGCTGTACGTTGCCGCCCTCGTCATCGCCGACCTTACCGATGTAGCGGGTGCGCAGCCCGAGCCGCTGGCAGGTGACCAGCGCCGTGGCCACTTGCCCGCCGGCGTGCGTGGACGAGGAGATTACCCGCTCCTTTCCTCCCAGGGCAGGGAAGTCTCGCACCATGAGCACCGTGTCCGTGGCGTTCAATCCCAGTCCAACGACATCCACTGTGTTCTTTCGCAAATCCGTCCTCCGTCGAACGGGAAAAAGGAGATACTTTACCACAGCGCGGTGTACCCGCAGTCCAAATTCCGGATTCCAGAACCGCCGGCCCAGGCGCGGCGCGGCCGCAGGCGGAAATGCTAGCGGATTTCCGCCTTGGCCGCCACGCCTCGATCGGGGAATTTCAGGCATACGATGTTGCGAGCGTGGTCGTACGTCCAGCCTTCGGCTGCATGGTCGAGTTCCTTCTCCGAGTTCCGGGCGGGAAGTTCCTTTCCTCCCACCGTCACTTGCCGGGGTCTCGTGCGCTCGTCGTGGACCTTCAGGAGCAGGGCGCGCGCAGGGGGCGTATAACGGCCTTCACGCGCTGAGATCTCGATGCTCAGGGCGTCCGGCTGTTGAGCCACGGTGAGGTACTGGAGCAGCGAAACACCGTGCTGATAATCAAAGCTGATACCGTCATCTTCATAATATGTAGAAGTGGACGTACCTGATCGATAAATGTCAAAGATCAGAGGATCGATTGCTGCTTGGCCTGCGTACTGGAGCAGTTGCTGGCTGGGCACGATGGCGCCGCCGCGCACGAACACGGGAATTCGCTCGAGAGGAGCGTTGACGGTCAGCCTCTCGGGTCCGCTCGAACGGCGATCGGTCCAGAAATCATACCAGACCCCACGCGGCAAGCAGACCTCTCTCTCGAAATCGTCGTCCTTGGTCACGGGAGCAATCAGGAGGTCGTCGCCCAAAAGGAACTCGTCGTTCTGCTGAATCGCGGCGGGGTCGTCAGGATACTCGAGCAGCAGCGGGCGCATAACGGGCATTCCGGTTTCGGCAGCTTCCCAAAAGGCGTTGTAGAGATAGGGGAGCAGTTTGTAACGGGTCTCGATGGAGTGTCGATTGATCTCCTCGAGGCGGTTTCCGAACGCCCAGGGCTCGAGGTTGCCGGGGCCGCCGGAATGCGTCCAGCAAAATGGAGTGAAGACTCCGGCCGCGAGCCAGCGCGTGTAGAGTTCGGGACTGGGGACGGGGAAGATTCCACCGATGTCGGCTCCTGAAAACTGCAGTCCGGAAAGTCCCATGGTCATCAGCATGGGCATGCTGAGGCGCAGATGATCCCAGGTGCCCCAGTTGTCGCCGCTCCACTGGGCCGCAAAGCGCTGGCCGCCGGCAAAAGTGGCGCGGGTGATGACCAGCGGCCGCTCGTTCGGCCGGAAGCGCAGCATCCCGTCGCGGGTGGCGGATGACTCGAGCATGCCGTACACATTGTGAATCTGGGCGTGGGGACGCGGCCCCTGGGCGGTTTCGTGCATGAGGTCCAAGTCAAAGGTGGCCGGAAGGTCGGCCTTGAAGATGGTGGGCTCGTTCATGTCGGTCAGAAAGCCAACGACTCCATCTTCCAATTGGCCTTGGAAGAGCGAGCCCCACCAAGCACGCACCTTTGCCGAGGCGAAGTCAGGGAAAACACTTTCCCCGGGCCAGCCTTTGCCGGAATAAAGTGTTCCGTCCGGTTTCTTCAAGAAATAGCCTCCGGCCAACCCTTGCTGATACACCCAGTATTGGGGATCGACTTTCACATACGGATCTACAATGGCGATGATGTGGAACCCCTCGCGGCGCAAATCAGAAAGCATGCCGTGCGGGTCAGGGAAGCGGGATTTCTCCCAGGTGAAGATCCGGAAACCATCCATGTAATCGATGTCCAGGAAGATGCCGTCGCAAGGGATGCCTCGCTCGCGAAAATTGTCGGCAATGAACCGGACCTTGCGCTCCGGGTAATAGCTGTAGCGGCTTTGGATGTAGCCCATGGCCCAACGGGGCGGGAGCGGCGAGCGGCCCACAAGCTCGGTGAATCGCCCGAGCACCCTTTTGGGGTCGGGACCGGCAAAGAAATAGTAGTTGATTTCACCGCCTTCCGCCCCGAAGGAGTAAAGGTCAGGTGATTCCACGCCCAGGTCAAAGGAAGAGCGGTAAGTGTTATCGAAAAACAGACCGTAGGCTCGCCCCTCGCGCAAAGCCAGCAGAAACGGGACCGACTGGTAAAGCGGGTCAGTGGAGGCGTCGAATCCCGCCGGGTCGGTATTCCACATGATGTAGGAACGGCCGCGCTTATCCAGGGGAGTGCTTTTTTCGCCTAAGCCAAAATAATGTTCATCCGGCGGCATCCATTTCCAGCAGCGCACCCGTGCCCCCTCCCAACTCATTCCTCGGCTATCGGCATCCTTCGCGATCAGGCGGCCGCTCAGATCGTAGAATGCCACGCGAAAGGGAGAAAGCTGAACGCGCACCTCGATCTCCGACGTGCGGATGATCCGTGACTCTGTGCTCCCAGTGAATTGCACCGCGACTTGGGGCCAGTCGGTTTTCGCGACCGCCCAAGAGCAGTCGGGACCCGGAGTAGCCCCCGGGACCAAGCGCACCCTCACCAAGTCGGGCGTCAGCACGGTAACGATCGCGGTGGCTTGCGGGCTGCGAAACGTCACCTGGTTGCCCTGGGGTTCCGAAGGAGTCATTCTGCCCACGCTCTGCCAGTCCGCAGAGGCAGGATTGGCGACGCACAGTAGAAGACAAAAAGACGTCGTGAGAGTCGAAAGTCGAGAGTTGAGAGTCGAGAGGCAGCGGTCCTTTGTTTTCATAGAGATTCCCGGTTTGTTTCTTAAGAAAGCTATCAGCTCTCAGCTATCAGCGGTCAGCTTTCCGTTCTCATCCTAACCCCACGCATTCTTGACTTCTTGACCCGGTCCTTTGTTTTCATCGACATTCCCGGTTTGTTCCTTGAGAAAGCTCTCAGCTCTCAGCTATCAGTTGTCAGCCTTCCGTTGTCAGCGCTGGTTAATATACGCGCCCGGCCATATCCACTTTGCTCTCGCATTCGACTTCTCGACTCGAGTTCTTGACCCGGTCCTTTGTTTTCATCGACATTCCCGGTTTGTTCCGTCAATTTCGAGATTCTAAAGCCGAGAGTCGAGAGTCCTTTGTCCTAGTCCGCCTTCTGACCCCTGAGTTGTGACATTTGAAATTTGAGATTTGACATTTGACGCCTGACACCTGACACCTGACACCTGACACCTGACACCTGACACCTGACACCTGACACCTGACACCTGACACCTGACACCTGACACCTGACACCTGACACCTGACACCTGACAATGCTAGCCTATGTTCTAAGTTTGTCAAGAGAAATCTAGTGCGGGTGACATCGAGTCCGAGGGCGCCGCCGATCTCCCATCTTCAACCGGCGCGGCATGATATTCTACTTTTCTGCGGGAGGAGCCCCCATCATGCCGACCGACCCGAGGGAATACCTCTGGCCGGGCATCGTTGCCGCGCAAGCCATCTGTGTCGATGAAAAGATGCACCACAGAGGACACGGCGCGGCATAGCCGCAACCAAACCAGCCCGCTGTGTCGATCATCTATGGGTAGAAACCCGCTGTTCATGCTACTTCTACGTGTTGACCAAAAAATGTTTGCCAAAAAAACAAGAAATTACGACCTTGTGTCACGGAGGACACGGAGATCACGGAGGAAGTAGTCCTGCTCTTCTCTGTGAACTCTGTGCCGCGGCACTGGAATTTGTTGTCAGACCTGCGACCCGAGCATCTGCAATATGCGGCGTAGCAACGAGAGAGAAATAGCCAAAAGGATCGTGATGACGTGGCTTTTCTGGCAGAAAGCCTCCACCTCAGTCCCGAGTTGCTGCGGGAACGCTACCAAAAGGAACTGCGTCCGTACCTCGTAAATGAAGGCCGGCATGACCTTACCCTGGAGCTCTGGCTCGACGTTTGCTTCGAGAAGCATCCGCGTAGAGCTTAACCCTCGACGGAGCTCGTAGTAACCGAAAGGGTTACGCCATGCGGATCCAGCGGAGCATGGTGCGAAAATCGGGCGGTTTGCCGTGGAGCAGAAGGCCGATGCGGAAAATCTTGGCGGAGCCCCAAACTGCGGCATAAGCCCCACCCAAGCCGAGAACAATGGAAATCCAGACTTGCCAGAGCGGGGGCGGTGTGTTGGAGGCCATGCGGATCAGCATAACGAAGGAATTCACCGGCGGGATCATGCTGAGCGCCACGGCCATGGTGGAACCCGGATCGCGGCTGACCGGCACCCAGAGAAACATGGGCACCATCAGCGTAAGCATGATGGGCATGATCAGGCTTTGCGCCTCCCGGATTTCGTTGACGCAAGCCCCCACCGCCGCCATCAGCGCCGCGTAAGTGAAGAAAGACGCCAGGTAGAAAATAAATAGATAGAAGATGATCCACCCGTCGATGAGCCCCAGCATCGCGAAGCTCACCAGAGCCATGAGACCCAACCCGAGATAGACAAGCAGCACCATGAGCCCCACCACGAATTGGCCGAGGATCTTGCCGGCCATCAATTCCATGGGCGACACGGCTGAAAGCAGCACCTCCGCGATGCGCGAGGACTTCTCCTCGATGGTGGTGGTCATCAGGTATTGGCTGGAGGTCATAACAGAGATGAAAATCAGAAACATGAAGGCGAACGGAATGAGGGCGACAACCGCCTCACTCTGGGCCTTCTGCTCCCCCTGTTGGGTCACGCGCATCGATTGAACGTGGGGGACATCGGTGAGAGACTCCATCTGCTTCGGATCCATTCCAGAGGCTCTGGCGCGGGCGGCAACCATAGATTCTCGCACCGCCGACTTGATCTCTTCCTCCACCTGAATGTCGAGTTTCTCGCGGACGTAGAGATCATAAGCGCCGAATTCCGGCTTGCCGGCGGCACGCCGCACCGCATCCGGATGGATGACCACCAGCGCGAGCCGGCGCGAGGGACCTTCCTGTTTGGCCAGCAGAGCCTGCTTTTCCTCTTTCAGGTCGGCTGTTTCCGCCAGCTTCTGAATATGAAGCTCCGGGACTTCGCCTAACATTTTCTTCGCCGCATCGGGCAGCGCCTGGGTTCCACTCTGCAAAGCCAGGGTTCGAACGGATGCCGGGAGGTTCTTCTCCACCAATTCCAAGTCCTGCGCCCGGCGCAGGGCAAAAGCCGCGGGGGAGAGGTATTTTGCGGCGCCCTCCGCTACCTCTGAGGTGGGATCCAGAATGGCCACCTCGCCAACCACACGGGGCGTGGTTTCCAGATGAGCTTTCGAGAAAATCAGCACGGAGGCGATGATGATTACCGGCGTGATAAGCACTCCAATGATAAACCCCTTGGTGGTGATGGTAGCCAGAATTTCGCGCGAAGCTACTTGCAGCGTCTTCTTCATGATCGCCCCTCCTAGGCACTGGCCGCTTGGCGGCGGATTTCCGACTCGTCCGCACCCTCTTCCGAGCCGGCAGTCACGATCTGGACGAAGATGTCCTCGAGCGAAGGGCGCCGGACCTGGAGCATCGCCGGGGCGACTGTGGCGGCGATGTCGCGCATCGCTACCGCCAAGTCAGCTCCCTCGTGCAACCTCAGCTCATAGGCATCGTTATGGCGTTCGATCCGGATGACGCATGCCAGTGATTGGAACCGCGCCATATCGGCAGATGGGTCCAAGGGCTCAAACAGCACCGAGCGCGGGTCATACTGGGCTCGGATCCCGGCGATGGATTGATCGAGTACTTTGCGGCCCTGGTGGATCATCACCACGCGGTCGCAGAGCAACTCTGCTTCCGCCATCATGTGAGTGGAGAAGAGGATTGTGGTTCCCCGCTTCTGCTCCTCGTGCAGCAGCGCGCGCAACGAGCGGGTGCTGACCGGATCGAGGCCGGTAAAAGGTTCGTCGAGAATAAGGAGTTCCGGTTCACTTAAAAGGGTGGCGATCAACTGCACTTTCTGCTGCATCCCTTTGGAAAGATCATCGCATCTTTTCCCCTCCACTCCTTCCAGATCCAACCGCGCAAGCCAGTTCGGAATCTGGGATTTCAGGCGGGCGGATGCCACTCCTTTGAGACGGCCAAGGTAGCGCAGGAAAGCGCCGACTTTCATTTTCCGGTACAGCCCCCGCTCTTCCGGTAAGTAGCCAATGCGGTCTTTGGCTTCCAAGGCCGAGGCATGCTCCAGCACAGTAATCTCACCTTGGTCCGGGAAGAGAATCGACATGATCATTCGAATCGTTGTCGTCTTCCCCGCACCGTTGGGTCCGATGAACCCGCAAAGAGAACCTTGGGGAATCTCCAGGTCGAGACCGTCAACTGCATGCTTGTCTCCGAACGCCTTGGTGACCCCTTTGAGCACAACAGCATTTCGCATAAGCTTCTCGGCGTCCTTTCGACTATGGGCTTGCAACTTCCATGAGCATACCTGAACTTAACGACGCGCGCGAGTGCTGTTCGCGGGTGGCGTGGGGCGACGGCGCGTGTGCGAACATGGCGCGACGCTGTCTCCGGCACCGCGTGCGGATGGCGCGCGCGCATTGTAGTGGTGGGCGCATGCGCTATGGGTTGACTTTGCGAGGGCGGTCCAAACTGCCCTAGCTACCTCTGGTGCCCGCCGGGGGACCGAGCACAGTGCAAAAACCACATGGCTCCGACACGCGAAGCTACTTGGCCGGTTATTACCCGTTGCTGGTCAAAGTGCCCGGCTTGCAGAGCCACAGGCGATTAGTAAACAGTAGGCGACAAGGAGGGATCGATCTCCGATTGGTCCCCCAATGACTTCCTTGCGCACCGACCCGCGTTTCCATGCACGCTGCCAGAGGGCTTTGTGTCGCGCCTTCATCGAATCACGGTTGATTGCTGCCCCCGGGAGTGTTAGGCTCTTGATAATTGTCTGGAGTCCCCACATGGATCAGACTCCCGAGTCCGCACGCCAAACCCGATTCAGAATCCTGCGAGTGGCGATTGCATTGGCTCTAGCCGCGCTGTTGGTGCTTGTCGGTGCAGCAATCGGGTATCGCCATCTTCGGCCCGAGAGGAAAGCAGCGGCCCTGCCAATGCGCGTCATCCCTCTCACTACATTCCCCGGCTTCCAGCAGAACGCCCGCTTTTCCCCCGATGGCAATCAGATCGCTTTCGAGTGGTACGGAGACAAGGACTACAACGAGGATGTTTACGTAATGCGAATTGGCGCGGGAAAGCCGCTGCGGCTCACCACCGACCCAGCCCAAGACGAATCACCAACCTGGTCGCCAGACGGCCGTTACATTGCCTTTCGCCGGAAGGACCACTTTAATCCTAATAAGGATGAAATCTGCGTTGTTCCTGCTCTGGGCGGTCCGGAGCGTAAACTTGTCGCCTTGCAGGATGACCTCTCCGATGACTTGTCCATGGACTGGTCTCCGGACGGGAAATACCTGGCCTACGTTGACCGCGGACCCCGCCAGTGGTCGGCCATCTTCTTACTCGCCATAGATAACCCCGAGGTCAAGCGTCCCTTGACCCCCCCTTTTGTTGGCCAGGCGGATTACTCCCCTCGTTTCTCCCCTGACGGAAAGACTGTGGCCTTCGTCCGCCTTGATGAGGTCAAAGATATCTTCCTGGCGCGCACGGCGGGCGGAGAACCGAAGCGCCTCACTTTTGACAACACCTACATTTACAGCTTGGATTGGACGCCGGACGGGGCCTACATTGTTTTCTTACCAGATCGCCTGGGTGGCAGGCGCCGCCTGTGGAAAGTTGCAGCCTCGGGCGGCAAGCCGGAGCCATTGCCGATGCCCCCAGACGTCGTTGAAGAACCTGCGCTTTCCCGCGATGGCCACCGGTTGGCGTATACGAAGCGGGAATTTAACGCGAACATCTGGCGGTATGAGGTTCCCAGTGGAGAGAGGCTGAACACGCCTCCCACGAAGCTGATTGCCTCGACGAGCATGAACACAGAGCCGCAGTTTTCGCCGGATGGAAAGAGGGTTGCTTTTGTATCTTGGCGGTCTGGAAATGGGGGGATCTGGGTTTCTGATAGCGATGGCTCAAATCCCCGGCAGTTGACTTCCTTTCACGTCCCTGCGGATGCCTACCCGCACTGGTCTCCAGATGGTCGCGAGATTGCTTTCGAAGCCTCGCCCGAAGGTCAAGCCGCCATCTATGTTATGAGCGCGGAAGGTGGCAGGCCGCGTGGCCTGACCTTGGACGACCGGAGTGCTTCAGCCCCGACCTGGTCAAGGGACGGGAATTGGATCTATTTCGGTTCCAAGAGGTCCGGCGCGTGGCAGGTGTGGAGAGTCCCGTCAGCGGGAGGTCATGCCGTGCAGGTGACGAAGAAGGGCGGCTTTGCAGCTCAGGAGTCTCGCGATGGCAAGGCACTTTATTACGCTAAGAGACTTCAGTTTCCAGGCTGGCGGAAGTATCGAGGCCTTTGGAAAGTTCCTGTGGAAGGCGGGCAAGAGACTCTGGTTCTGAAGGAGCTCGACGCGGGACTGTATGACTGTTGGGGCCTTACTGATGAGGGCATCTATTTCTACAACGAGCACACGAACACCATCGACTTTTTCGGCTTTGCCACGCACAAGATAACGCAGGTTGCCAAGCCGGAGAAACAAGGCGGACCGCTCGCAGTGTCCCCGGATGGCCGCTGGATTCTCTTCAGCCAGGTGGACGTACATACCAGCCACATCATGATGGTTGAGAATTTCCGTTGGTAGGCGGCGTGTTTCCGGCAACCCGCAGAGGCGATTCCCCTGACCCCTTTCTTCGCGGGTGAACTGCATCGCGCTTGAATGCTATGCGCTAATCACGGGTTTCACTGGCGTTCGGATCTCTGCCTGACCCTGGCGAAACGTGAGTTAAGGCGCCAGCGCCGGTTCCTCGCGATCGACGGCGTACTGTTTACCGATTCCCCGTCACTTGGCCGGTTGATTCGGCCTTGCCGGAGAAGTGAGCCAAATAACGTTCCTTTTCACCCCACTTAAGCCCATTCGCGGTAAACAGTGTCGGTGCCGGGATTTAGTTGTGCCGAAACCGCCCTATGGGGCGATTCAGCACACTTTGCAGCTCCCGCGAAATTCCAACGAGACGCGCGAGAGTCTGCCAATGCTGTGGATGCGGCAAGTACCGAGCGGCGCGGATTTCCGCCGCGCAAGGTTTCGGGAGGCCGAGGGCCTATGATAACGACGGGACTTTCCGAAGAACTACGACGATTCCTTGGTAATTGACCTCGTGAAACGCACCGGGCACGGCCTGACCGGGAAACGAGCACGCCACGACGCACGATCCTAAAACTGCAAGAACAGGCCCAGCCCCGGCAGGGGCGCCATCAGGATTTCGGGCTGGAGTTTTCCCGCCCAAGGGGCCCGATGTCGCCGCTGCCGGGGCTATTTTAGTGAAGGGTTTGCCTATACCCACGGCTGGCTTGCCATGGGCTAAAGGACGTCGCCCGGTCCGCGGGCTGAAATAAGACGCGCCACCGCCGGTGTCCAGCCAGAGATGCAGGACACGCCCCCCCCAAAGGGAGAGAGGGCGCTGCGTTTCACCATTTTCTTTTCGAAATAGTCCGTAGTGGTGTCATTTGCGAGACGCGCATGCTCATGGGTACGGTCATTCCCGCGAAGGGGGAATCCACTCCGCAAGCCATTGGAAATACGCCGCCGACGGACTGGATTCCCACCTTCGCGGGGATAACTGGTGTATTGGAAGGAACCCGATTCCAAATGACACCACTACCAAATAACCGTTGACCTGTTGTTACTGGTCGACTAGGATCGTCAGTTACTATGTAATTTTTTTCATTCGCATTGGTGCTCTTGCACGATGCGGTGAATTGCGTCTCTCTTGGGCCTTTCAACAGGACAGCCGAGGAAATGCTGCGCGCCCCTGGAGCCGAAGGCGGTAGCTGCTGCTACCGCACTCCAAGGCGCCTTCGGCACAGTCCTTTTCGTGAGAGGAGGGTGCAATGCGTAAGGCAATCAGCTTGCTGTGGATATCGCAATTGATCTTCGTGGGGGTGGCGCTCGGGCAAGCCAATCGTGCCACCATCACCGGGGAGGTGAGGGACCCCAGCGGTGGGGTGGTGCCGGAGGCAGAAGTGTCGGCGACGAACGTCGATACGGGCGTGGTGACGAACGACGTGAGCAATAGCGTGGGGATCTACTCGATCAGGAATCTGTTCCCGGGCCGCTACACGCTGACTTGCCGCAAAAGTGGCTTCGAGACCTTCGAGCAGCAGGATATAACTCTTCAATCGACCCAAGTGGCTCAAATCAACATCCAGCTTCAAGTCGGTTCGACTGCCCAGTCCGTCACGGTGACTGCGAATGCGCCGGTAATCGAGAAAGAGGAACCTACCGAGGGGACGAACATGAACGGCAGCATCGTTACGGACCTGCCGCTTAGCATTTACAGCGGCGGGCGGTTCGTCGAAGACTTCGCGGTCGCCATCACCCCTGGCTACTCACCTTACAGCAGCCCTTATGGGGCGGTGATCAATGGTGGGCAGTATTTCGCCAAGGACTACACCGTGGACGGCACTACGGCCACGGCCAACATCCCCGGCGACTCGATGGAAACAGG